>WNGJ01004928.1_pt1 | contig 16784 bp, 12 predicted proteins | sample 5400611 | NCBI WGS metagenome assembly WNGJ01 (sample SAMN13153375, study PRJNA577476) | soil metagenome | isolation source: 40 cm soil or saprolite under Garry oak tree replicate 1 | place: USA:California | collected 2016-06-15 | reverse complement strand
TACGACGAGGCACAGGCCCTGGTCGATTTCATCTGGGGCGAAGAATCCGACCAGGAGGCCCTGCGCACCGCTAACAACAAGCTCACAGCCGCGCTGGACCCGAACCCAGACACCTGGACGGCCGGCGTCGGGTAACTGCAAGCTGAACCCCGGCTGCCTGGTTTCCCGCTCCCGAGGTGGCCGGGGTTCCTTGCTGCCTGCCGTACCCACGGCATGTGACCATCCGCCGCGAACGGTGCGGCGACCGGCTCGCAGGACTCGCCGAATACCAGATCCACGCCCGCGCGTCCAAGGCGACGACCCGGGGCGAATGCATGACCCCCGGCGAACACCACGCCCTCACCCTCGGCTCCGGCCAGCCCGCCCCGTGCTCGAGACCGAACCCGGCCTATGGTCCTTCCCACCGCCGAGCCCAGAAAAGCAGCAACTGATAGACCGCACAAATGGCTGCAAAGTAACAGCTCAAGGGCTCTCCGAACCGTTGCTTCCCGTCGTCTTGATACGGGTACCGTTTTGCGGGCCCCGGGATCCATTACAAGTGACAATTGACCCCGGAATCCGTGTTTGATCTCGCGGACACGCCGCGCATTTACCGCGAAGTGGCGGTGCACGCGAATGAAACCGCTATCGTGCAGCTGGCCCACGAGTCTTTCCAGCCCTCGTTCACGCGCTCGTATGCGGCCGCGATCCGTGGTCAGCCAGACGGAGTTTCGTTCAGCTTCAGCGAAGATTATCTGTTGGGGATGCAGAATGATCAGCCGGTTACCCTCAACTGCGGCCACTCGCTGCGGCAGCCCGTTCGACGACTCGGTCGATCGAGCCTCGAGGCTCAAGTGTTCACCTGCGGACTCCCCCAGTGTGCCGAGAGCTCCGATGACGCGGTTGTTCTTCACCACCGGGCGGATGGTGAACGGGACAACGTCACCGACGTGCGGAATAAAGCACTCGACGTAGCCAACCCAGGAATGATCAGCCCTGGCCCGGGTGACACCTTTGCGGACGAATTCCCTGAGCGCAGGGCAGTCCGCGGTGATAGTCAGGAAGGACGTCCCGCCTGGGGCGGTCCCCTTGTTGCTGACCGCGACGACTCCGCCGCCGGCATCCAAGGCGAACACGGAGCTCGGCGCCCGGCGCCCCCGCCCCTTAAGGGCTGCCTCCAGATCGGACATGTCATGCCGGGCCTGCTCCCGCAGGTCGGCCCTGACGCCCTCTACCGCGCTTCTCAGCCACGGCAAGACGGTATCCGGGAGTGGCTTACGCCAGGATGAGACATCGAGAACACCAAGGGCCTGGCCGGTGACCGGATCACGGATGGTGGTTCCCGCACAGGACCAATCCTGAAGGCCCTCACACCAATGCTCACAGCGACTGACGAGTATTTCGCCAGAATATTCGAGTGCTGTGCCCATGCCGTTCGTGCCGGTGGCCCGTTCTGACCAGGCGGACCACGGAGCCAGGTTGCTCTGCTCCCCGTGGCGTAGCGCCTGGCGGTCGCCCCAGGCCGTGAGGATGCGGGCCGCCCCGTCCGTGATCGCCACGAGGCCGCCGAGGGCTTCAACGTCCTCGAGCAGGGACCTGCCGACGCTGCCGAGCTCCGTCACGACCCGGTCGTTCTTGAGCGAGTGATCACAGTAGTCGTCGGCCGAAGGAGCGCGTGACTGGCCCGGGTCGATCTTGTATTCGTCGCGGCACCGATGCCAGGAGAGAAGGATCTCAGGGCGCACGGCGAGCTGCCCGCAGTCGCTCCCGGCCACGAACCGCTCCCTGGCCGCCGCAGTCGCCCGATCCCGCGCCTCCCAGTTCGATGCCGACTGCATGGGATACGCCTCCCCCCTCGTGACGAACCGAAGGGACCGCTCGCACCGTGTTTGATGCCGCTTGCCTCATCTCCCTGGACATGAGATGCCCTGGTCAACCCATCATGCAATCCGGTAACTCCTCAGCGAAAGGGGGTGCCCTACGCCTCGCCGCTGCCCGATGCGGCTAGCGGCATGGGAGCCATGCGCACTGCGAGGGAGCAGCGTCCGGTGTGACCACGCTGCTGCGAGCGACCGGGCGGTGATGGCGGCCAGCGTGGTTTGCCGGTCATGCCGGAACGGCCTGGCCAGCTGCCTCAGCGCCCGCCTTACCGGAAATCACGGCTTCGCCGAGGAAAAGCCACGAGGTGCCCGAAGCCGGGGCCGCGGTCTTGCCGCTCGAGAAATGAACGGTGCAGCCTCCGGGCGCACGAAGGAAAAGCTATGTCCGAGGAAATCTGGAGGATGGGCCAATGGCTATCGATTTTACGCTAACCGAGCAGCAGAGGCAGCTGCAGCTGAACGCCAGGGAGTTCGCTCAGACTGTCCTTGCACCTGTGGTGCGGGAGGCCGATGCCGAGCCCGACCCGCTGCGTGCATTCCAGCTCACTAAGCCCGCCTACATCGAGGCGTACAAGCAGGGGATAGCATTCTGCATGCTCCCCAGCGAATACGGTGGCGGGGGGTTGTCCAACGTCGACGTGATCCTCGCGGCCGAGGAGTTGTGCGCAGTCGATCCGGGTTTCGCGTGCACCATCCTCGTCAACGGGCTCGGCCTGATGCCCGTCTGGTACTGGGGCACCGAGGAGCAGAAGAATCGATTCCTGCGCGCGGCCACATCGGACCCTGAAGGCGAATACATCGTCGGCTACGCGGTTAGCGAGCCGGCCGGGTCGCCGGGAGGAACGGCGAATTTCGACACCCCGATGCCGCACCCGATCGGGATCAGCGTGACCGCTCGTCGTGACGGTGACGAGTACGTGCTGAACGGCCGCAAGTACTGGCCGTGCAACGTCGCCGGCTGGGACGGCGAGGGCGCGAACGTCAGCATTGTCGTGGTCCGTACCGAGCCGGACAAGGGCGGCACCGAGGGTCTGTCCGCGATCATGATCGAGCGCGGCACGCCGGGTGTGAGTTACAAACTGATCAGCAAGATCGGCCACCGGCTCACTCCCAACGCGGAGATCGTCTTCGACAACGCCCGCGTCCCCGCGGCCAACCTCGTGGAGGGCACCAGGGGAAACGGCGATCTGCTCATCAACCGCAACTTCGCCTGGTCGGGCCCGGTCGCGGGGATCGCCGCCGTCGGCGTGGCCCGCTCCGCGTACGAGGCGGCCCTCGAATGGGCGAAAACCTATACGGCCGGAGGCCCCCATCCGATCATCCACTATCAGAACGTTGGCTACGTGCTGGGAGATGTGGCGGCGCGCATCGAAGCTTGCCGTTACTTCTGCTGGAAGACCGCCCATTACATGGACCGGCACGACTACCACGGTGAACTCATCGGCGCAATGTGCAAGATCCATTGCACCGAGCTTCTGTTCGATGCTGTCTACAAGTGCATGCAGGTCGTAGGCGTAAACAGCGCTGATAAGCAGCACATGTTCGAGAAATACCTCCGAGAGGCAGCGATCTTGCCAATCTACGATGCCGGCAACTTCGGGATGCAGCGCCGCCGCGTGCACGGCGTACTCGCAAGTCCCGACTTCGATCCGCGAGCGCTCATGGACGATACCGCGATAGATTTCACCAAGGCCATGGAAACAATTGACACCATGCCCGCCCACGAGCTACTAGCTGGCGTCTAATCCCGGCTCAGTTTCACGCCCCGACAGCGCCGTCCGCCCGTAGCTAACCGGGCGGACTGGCTTTCGGAGGTTTCGTACGAGCGAGGGTCTTTCACGGAGCTGTTGCTCAGGCGAGGGGGTTCGGTCCCGTCGTGCTCGATACCGCTGACATGGCAAGTCGGTCTGACCGCAACCAGGCCGGGCGCCGACTGCGAGTCCAGAGGCGCCCGGCGTGGCGGGCGGCCACCCTGCCCTGAGCGGAGCGCACGTCAATTGCTCGCCCACCAGCGCGACCAGATGCCGTTGATCAGTCGGCCGGCTCGGCGGGCCCGCTGCTGGAGACGACTGTAGGCGGTCTGCTGCATGAGGCGGCGGAGTGTGCTGTTCCTCCGCCGCGGCCCTATCCTGCACCGCGACGACTTCACCCGTTTCACCCAGCAGGGACCAGCATCAGCGACGGCACCACATATGGCTGGGTCGACTGAGACGCCGCGCCCAGCGCGGGGTTAGGGGAGCCTAAAGGGGAGCCAACTCCCCCAGACCCAGCCCGACCCACACAGAATGTTCGTGCAGGTCAAGGGCTCCCCATTCGACCCGGTCCGACGGTGACAGACACCCGGAACCGTCCTGGACTTCCCTGACACGGAAGAGGTCACTGGTTCAAATCCAGTACGGCCCACGCAATTTTTCGAAATCTTATCTAGTGTCAAAGGTTCTAATGGGAGCCAGCCACCTGCGGTTTTGGCGCTTCGTTGCTGGTCAGAGCACTCCACTGTTTGGGCTAGTGGGCGACTCTTTCCGGTCTTGGCGTGCTCGGCGGAGGATCTACTACGCGTAGGTCAGGTGCTGGCGACGGATCGCAGCGGCGCCGTCGGCTTACGCTATGCACGCGCTAAACCGCCGGTCGCCGGTCAAAGGCCTGTCAGCGGCTCCGCTCGCTCGGATGGTGCGCGGGCCGGAATCGGTGAGACCATCGAACCTGCGGGCGTCGGCGCACTCCGCTGGTGGCCGTGCGTCACCGCCGGGGGGAGGACAGATGATGCGTCTTGGAGGCGCGGACACCCGCGAGGCAGCCGGTCGCGTGCCACAGCCGCGGACGAGCTTCGTCGGCAGGGAGCGTGAACTCGGCTCGGCTCGCCGCCTCCTCGATTGCGCCAGGCTGCTGACGCTGACTGGACCCGGCGGCTCGGGCAAGACCAGGTTGTCCATCGCCCTCGCGGCCCATGTCGAGGCCGAGTTCCGCGACGGCGTCCAGTTCGTGCCGCTCGCTGCGGTCAGGGATCCGTCGCTGGTGCCGACGTCGATCGCGCAGGGCATCGGCCTGCAGGACGCCAGGGGGCAGTCACTGCTTGAGCACATGACCAGCTACCTGGCGGACCGCAAGGTGCTGCTGATCCTGGACAACTTCGAGCATGTCCTGCCTGCCGGCGAGTTCGTGGTCGAGCTGCTCAGCGCGAGCAGCGATCTGCGGATCCTCGTGACGAGCCGCTCACCGCTGCACGTGTCAGGCGAGCAGGAGTTCCCGGTCCCGCCGTTGCTCCTTCCTGAACCGGCCTCACCGGTCTCCGCGGCCTCCCTCGCCGGGTGCGAGTCCGCGCAGCTGTTCGCCGCCCGCGCGGCGGCCTCGGTGCCCAGCTTCACCGTCACGGGCGAGAACGCCGAGGCCATCGCGGGAATCGTGCAACGACTCGACGGTCTGCCACTGGCGATCGAGCTGGCGGCGGCGCGGGTGAAGCTCTTGCCGCCGGAGGCGATCCTGATGCGACTCGCGGACTCGCTCGGACTGCTGGTGAGCGGCAGCCGGGACGTGCCGGACCGGCACCGGACGCTGCGCGCCACGATCGCCTGGAGCCACGATCTGCTGAGCGAGCCGGCACGGTGGCTGCTGGCGGCGTGCTCGGTGTTCCGTGGCGGTATCGGCCTGGATCACATCGAGGCGGTCTGCGCCAGGGCTCTGCGCCTTGGCATGCCGGTGCTGGATGCGCTCCAGGAACTGGTCGACCAGAGCCTGTTGCGGCTGGCGAGCTCATCCGTGGCCGTGCCGCGCTACGCGATGCTGGAGACCGTGCGCGAGTTCGCCGCCGAGCAACTCGATGGTCTGCCGGGGTGCGAGGAGGTGCGAGACGCCCACGCGTCGGTGTTCTGGGATCTGGTCAAGGATCTCGCTCGCCCGCCGTCCTCCCCGGGCCGGGTCGGCCTGGACCTGCTCGAGCTCGAGCACGACAATCTCCGGGCGGCGCTGGACTGGTACGGCGAGACGGATCCGGCCCTGGCGCTGCGCCTGGCCAACCGGCTCACCGGGTTCTGGTCGGTGCGCGGTCATTTCTCGGGGGGCAGGCGGCGGCTGGTCGAGCTGCTCGACCGGGTCCCACCCGACGATCCGGAGCGGGTGGACGCGCTGAACGGCGCGGCGTGGCTCGCGACCGACCAGGGAGACCGCGTTTCGGCTCTCGGATTGCTCGACGAGAGCATCGGGTGCGCTCGCGCCGCGCAGGACCCGGTCCGTGAGGCCGCCGGCCTGTACACCAGGGGCCGCGCCAGACAGGTCATCGGCGACCCGGCCGGGGGCCGGGCGGACATTGAGCGGGCGCTGGAGCTGCAGACCGAGGCTGGCGAGGACGCCGGCCTCGCGGTGGCCCTGTTGCTGGCCGGGGCGGCCGCGTTTTTCGACGACGATCTCGGGATCGCCATCGAACGGTTCGAAGGCTGCGCGCAGCTGTCCGCGGGGCTCGGCCTCCCCGCCGTGGAAGCACGAGCCCACATGTTGCTCGGCGTGTCCCGCCTGGAGCTCGGTGATCTGCAAGGCGCCAAGGCGGCGCTCGCGAAGGGCGTGCCTGCCATCACCGACATCGGCGACCGGTTCGCCATCCCGGTCGGGGTGAGCGCCCTGGCCGGGCTCGCGGCCAAGGGAGGCCGGCCGCGGGCCGCGCTCATGCTGGCGGGCGCTGCGGCGGCGTACGAACAGGTCAACCAGACCCATCGGCCGCAGAAGATACGTACCCAGCTGGACGCATGGCTGGCGCCGATCCGCAAGAAGGCGGGCACCGCAGCGCAGAAACTGCTGGAGGCGGGCCGGGAGCTGACGCCCGGCCAGGCGATCGAGCTTGGCCTCGATGACCAGCGCGAGGATGCCTGGCGCGTCGGCGCTTCGCCCGGCCTCACCGGCCGCGAGCAGGAGGTCGCGACGCTGGTAGCCCGCGGTCTCAGCAACCGCGAGATCGCCGGGCGGCTGTTCCTGTCGGTCAGGACGGTGGAGGTACACGTCGACCGGATCCTGACCAAGCTGGGCTTCGCCAACCGCACGCAACTGGCTGCCTGGGCCCATGAGGAAGGCCTGCTGCCGCGAGATACGTAGTGATTACGTAGTTCTTCAGATGATCCGCGACGCCGGCCGGTCCATCGTTGCTGCCATGACAACACACACCGCGACACCCGACTGCCAGGTGCTCGTCGTCGGTGCCGGGCCGACCGGCCTGACCCTGGCAGCGCAGCTGCTCGCCCGCGGGATCCACGCCCGCGTCATCGACAAGGGCGAAGGGCCCGCTACGCAGAGCCGGGCACTCGGCATTCAAGCTCGGACGCTCGAGCTCCTCGACACGATGGGCCTAGCGGACGCGTTCATCGACCAGGGCCACCGCGTCCGGCGCCTGCGCTGGTACGCCGGCCAGCGCAACCTCCTCGACCTGGACCTGGCACGCAACGGCTCGCGGTACGGCTTTACGCTGCACCTCCCGCAGAACCAGACCGAGACCCTGCTGCGCGCCCGCGTGCAGGAACTCGGCGGCATCATCGAGCATGGCGTCGAGCTGGTGCGCCTGGCCGAGCGCGGCGACGCCGTCGACGCCACGCTCCGCGACGTCACGGGCCGGGAAATCGAGGTGAGCGTCGGCTACGTGGTCGGCTGCGATGGCGCGCACAGCCGTGTACGCCACGAGATCGGGCTCCCGTTCGAGGGGCAGCCGTACCCGCAGGACTGGCTGCTGGCCGACGTCGCGCTGGACGGCGCCGGCGACGACGACGCAGTTCACGCCTTCTTCCGCCCGAACGGACTGCCCCTGGTCTGCATACCCATGGGTGGCCAGCGCTGGCGGCTGGTCATGGCCAACGCGGGCGACCGCGGCGGCCAGCCGCCGACGTTCGAGGAGATCCAGGAGCTGGTCGCGGAGCGTGCGCCGCGGCCCATGCAGGTCAGCGATCCGGGATGGCTGGCGTCCTTCCGGTGTCACCTCAGGTCGGCCACCAGCTACCGGCGCGGGCGCGTGCTGCTCGCCGGCGACGCCGCGCACATCCACTCGCCCGCCGGCGGCCAGGGCATGAACACCGGGATGATGGACGCGCACAACCTTGCCTGGAAGCTGGCCCTGGTCGCAGACGGCTGCGCCTCTGACTCGCTCCTGGACACCTATGGCCAGGAGCGCGTCCGCGTTGCGTCCGGCGTGCTCAAGCTCACCGACAAGATCGTTGGAATGCTGACCATGCGGAGCCGGGCCAAGCGGGCCGTGCGGGACACGGTCATTCCCGTCGCGAGCCGGATGCCGATGGTCCAGCGCCGGGGGGCCCGCAAGCTGTCCCAGCTCTCGATCGCCTACCCGTCGAGCCTGCTCGTCCAGCCCGACGGTCACGGCCGCGGGCCGAAGCCCGGACACCGGTTCCCCGACCTCGAGGTTCGTGGCGAGCACGGACCGGCCCGGCTGTATCACCTGCTCGGCAGCGGACGCCACATGCTGATCGTGTCCGGCACCGGCGTCCGCGGCGCGCTCGAGGCGGCCGGCATCGGGCGCTACGCCGAGCTTGTCGATATCGTCGGCGGAGATCTCCGCAGCGGCTTCGCGCTCGTCCGGCCGGACGGAATCCTCGCCGCGCGTGGATCCGCGAGAGACAGTCAGCATGTCGTCGACTACCTGCGCCGGCTCTGCGGACCCAGTGAACCGGAACTGGCCGTGGATGTGGTCCGGAGCGAGGTGGTTGCGCCATAACACACCACGGACATGCGCAGCGCCGTCTTCGCCGTCGTGATCCTGGTTATGTTGATCTTGCTCCTGTGCGCACCCCTATTGATTTGTATGTGCGGCTCAAGTTGGCTGGTCGGCGCGGCGAAAGGCGCGCAGAGGCGGATATTTCGCGTACGTTACTGATCGTCCGTGACACTTCGATACCTGGTCGTGCCGCGTGCACGATCCAAGCAGCCCGATCGGGCCTTGTGGGCGTGAGCGTGAAGCCAGCTACCGACCCTGGTTAGCTCGCGGCGCTAACGGGCGCTCAGGCAAGGGCGCGGCCGATAAGGTGACGGTTCTTGTCCACGGACCCGGGCAATACGGTGAAGTGCACCTGCCCGTTCCGGAGCCAGAAATGGGAGCCAACGTGTTCAGCCGCCTCGGACTTAGCGCGACCCAGGCGGATTCTTCTCGCAGGTCAAAAGCTCCCCGTTCGACTCAGTCCGACGGTAACAGACTGCTTAGTGATGGCAAGAACGTTGACCTGGACTCAGTTCCGCCTAATGACAGCAGCGGTGGCGTGGAAGCAACTATGGATCTTTATGGCAACCAATACGCCGATGGTAACGGCATAGTTCGCTGGACGGCCAACGGGGAAGCTACTGCTGCTGCCTGCGCCAACCTGATCAGCACTCAAGGCGTAACAGCAGTCAAGCCCGTGCAGGGCGGCACGTTCTGCGCAAAGACCAGTCAGGGAAATATCGCGATCCTCGTCGTCCAGCGTATAGACGTAGACAGCAGTGATAACATGACCGCCACGCTAGCCTAGGCGACCGTTTGGTCAAGCAGTTAATGGGCCTTAGGCTCGCGCTATTGCGGCCCCAATTTTGGACCTAAGAATCTGAACTGCGCCTGGTGTTGCGCCTTGGCGCTGCGCTGCGCTTGTCTAGTTTTGCCGAATTGAGCCGTTCTTGGATCAAGCGGCACCGCTGCGCGGCGCGTGGCCTGGCGCACGCCAGGCCACACTGCGATCGCCGGATCAAGGCGGCTCACACGTCACGCAGATCAGTGCGCTCCTAGCCGTCTCACCTCACTGGTCATTGTCCAGCTCGCGGTCCTGGCCTTCGCCTAGCCAGGACCCTGAAGCTTCCACCTTGGTGTCGGCCAGGGAATCCCTTGGTGCTTGTGAAACAGGGCCAGGGCTGCCTCGAGCCTGTACGGCCCGCGAAGCCACTGAAGCCGCGGCGAGATCTCGGAGTAATCCAGGTCCGGACGATCGCCGCAGCTGGGGCAGACCAGCTCATACATGCCGGTGTAGCCGCCCTCGACGCGGCCGTCCACGATGCGGACCGGCTGGCTCCGCAGGACCGCCTCGCTGCCGTGGCCGGGCTGACCGGCGGGTGGGGGTGTCACGACGTCCTCAGGCACGACGCGCAGCCACCGGTCACGGCGATCGGGGGGACGCGGTGCGGAGACGCCGGCCGGGCGGCCAGCTGGTCCGCTACCCATCGCAGGGTCAGAGGCGCCAGGACTGCTCACTCAACTCACCGCCAGGACGTAGGTCCTGCCACTACCGGGGTCTGGAGCAGCGACACTGTTATCACTAGACGGTACACGCAGGCCGCGCAAAAAGACATGTCCAGCCGAGGCGCATGATGCCTGATCAGGTGGAAGTGCAGGTGTCCCCTGAAAGGGCGCTACCCAGCCGAACGAGCCACCGGGTCCTACCCGGCCAGCTCCGTATGGTCGTCGGCGTCAGCGACTTAGCGCCAACCGCCGGCCGTAAGAACGCGGGACATCGCGCATGCGAGGAGGGACGAGGCGGGCCAGGAAAGCCGTCGGCGCGGACCGGCCCTGGCCCGGGCGGCATCCAGGGTGGCGACGCTCTCGACCACATGGTACCTTTACAATTGCTTTACCTTTTTGGCAATTGTTTTTACTCATCAGAGTCTTGGCGAAAGCGCTGCTCTAGACCCCGGCAGTCGGCCCGCTACCGACCCCGGGGGGCACGTTGAACCGTGTAAGACTCAGCAGCGCGAACGGCACGCCGCACGCGGGCCTTCCGGATCGTTCCGCTGTAACGGGCAGCCCGCCTGATTCCCCTGACCCGTGGCTCGAGATGATTGCCGCGGGCGTGATTACGTCCCCGCTGGCTGGTGAGCCCGGTCATGGCGGCACGGCGGTCCTGCGCAGACAGCCGGTCCTGATCGCGGATGGCCGGGTGGAACGCCGGTACGCAGGCGCGTTCGAGCTCATCTGCTGTGAGTGCGGCGACAATCCGTATCTGGATTACTCCCAGGTCTCGCCTCGCCTGCAGCAGATACGCGGGCCGTACACGATCACGGCGGGCTTGGCCGCGTATGAACAGCACCTCGGACTGCCCGTCTTTGACTCGCCGGCCTGAGTGCAGGCAGGCGGGCCGCAGCGGAGGGTGACGCCACAGCTACGACCGGAGGCAGGTACGAATGGCCCAGCTTAGTGCGGCGGAACGACCGCCGAGCGCGCTGCGAAGGGCACTCGTTCCGCTCGCCCTCGCCCAGTTCATCTGCAGCTTCGCCGGCTCGAACATGAACGTGATGATCAACGACATCAGCAAGGATCTGGACACCACGGTGCAGGGCGTGCAGATCGCGATCACGGTCTTCCTGCTGGTCATGGCGGCGCTGATGATCCCCGGCGGCAAGCTGACCGACCGTTATGGCCGGAAGCGGTGCTTCACCGCCGGCCTGGTCGTGTATGGCATCGGCGCCCTGCTCAGCGCGGCCGCTCCCGGCCTGGGCGTCCTGATCATCGGCAACTCGATCCTGGAGGGCGTCGGCACGGCACTGCTGATCCCGCCCGTCTATATCCTCGCGACGCTGCTGTTCACCGGGGTCGCCTCGCGTGCCCGCGCGTTCGGCGCGATCAGCGCCATGGGCGGCATCGGCGCCGCCGCCGGGCCGCTGCTCGGCGGGCTTATCACCTCAGCGATCAGCTGGCGGGCAGCGTTCGTCTTCCAGGCACTGGTCATCGCCGTGATCGTGTTGCTGAGCCGCCGGGTCCATGATCCCCTGCCGCCGGATCCGGCGCGCTCCTTCGACACTGGCGGGGCGATCCTGTCCGCCGTCGGCCTCATCCTGGTGGTGACGGGCATCCTGGCGGCCGACAATAACCTTTGGCTGATGCTCGCCTTGATAGTCGCCGGTGCCCTGGTCCTGGTGTGGTTCTTCGCCTGGGTGCGCGGCAAGGAACGTGCGGGCAAGGAGCCGCTGCTGTCGATGAGCCTGTTCCGCAACCGCATTTCCAACCTCGGCCTGGTCACCCAGGGCAGCCAGTGGCTGATCCTGATGGGCGTGTCGTTCGTTGTCTCGGGCTACCTGCAGGTCGTGCGTCACTACGACGCCATCCAGACCGGGGTGATCTTCACCGCAGCCACGGTCGGCTTGCTGGCGTCCTCGCTCGCCGCCGCGCGCCTGGCTAAGCGGTACCCGCAGCGGACCCTCATCCTGGCTGGCTTCATCATCACCATCGCGGGCGTCGGCGTCCTGCTGGCCCTGGTGATCGGCATCAAGACCCCCAGCGCCTGGGTCTTCGCGCCCGGGCTCCTACTGATCGGGCTCGGCCTCGGCGCCATGCTGACCCCGTCGGTCAATATCGTGCAGTCCAGCTTCGCCGAGGCGCAGCAGGGCGAGATCTCCGGCCTGTCGCGCAGCGTGTCCAACCTCGGCTCCTGCCTCGGCACCGCGATCGCGGGCACCATCCTCGTCGCCGGCATCACCTCAACACCGGAGCGCTCCTACGGGCTCGCGATGATCGCCCTGGCCGTGGTCGGCCTCATAGGGCTGGCGGCCTCGATATTCCTGCCCGCGGTCCTTACCTCACCGGCTGCCGCGCGGCCACCGCAGCAGAACCCGCCCCAGCCAGTCCAGACGAAGTAAGCCTCATCTCAGCCCAGGCGCGCGCAGGCTTGGTGCCACCGGTAAGGACGAGACAGCGTGGGTGAAGGTGACAGTGGGGCGCATAGCATCGTTCGCCTTGACTTACCTGCCGGGCAGTGTCATCCGGCGGAGGTAGCCAGCTGGCGGCTGAGGGAAGCCGATCTGGGCGGGGTCGGCGATAACGTGGACAGCCTCGACCTGCTCTCCCCGCATGCGCAGCACCAGCAGTGCGGCGAGGGCGCGGCCGTGGAACCCGAGGAGAGCGGGCTGCCCGCCGACCGGGAGCGAGACTAGCGTGGATCCCGGTCCCCAGAACCGCAACAGGTTCGCGGCGACATTTTCCGCACCGGTGACGACCGAACGCGGCTCGGCGGCGGCCGGCCCGAGATCGATCTCGCCCCAGGCATCCGGGGCGAGCACCGCCAGTAGCCCGTCGAGGTCGCCGCTGGCGCATGCGGCGATGAACTTGTCGGTAACCAGGCGATGCTGCGCGGACTCAACATCGAAGCGGGCGCCTGGCCGGCCGTCGGCGATTTTCTGCCTGGCCCGCCTCGCCAGCTGCCGGCAGGACGCGGCGGGCCGGCCAACGGTCTGGGCGATCGTGTCGAACGGCATCCGGAAGACGTCGTGCAGCACGAAGACCACCCGCTCTGCGGGGCTGAGCTTCTGCAGCATGACCAGCAGCGCCAGCCGGACACTATCATCGAAGGTGATCCGGTCGGCAGGATCGGCCAGCGCCGGCTGGGCCGGCGGTGCGGCGAACTCGATCCCGCCGGGGTCATGTGCCCGCTCCCGGCGGGACCGGGCGGACCTAATCTGGTCCAGGGCCAGGCGGCTGGTCACCACGATGAGCCAGCCGCGCTCGTCGTCTATCTCGCCGGCACCGGCGCGCAGCAGACGCGCGAACGCGTCCTGCACGACGTCTTCGGCGGCGCCGAGGTCACCGAGCATCCGGAATACCAGGTCAACCAGGTAAGGGCGGTGTTCCCGGTAAGCCTGGCTGATCGTTGCGTCGTCCTGTTTCCCGGGCATACCGCTTCCTCACGCCGCCGTGCGGGCCGGTACCAGCGTGCGGCCCGTTGCCTTATAAGCAGGACGAGGCAGCGCCCGGGAAAGTGACGCAGGCGCGGTGTCACTTTCCGCTCTGCCATGCCGTCCTTGCCTGTGACGCTGCCCGGGATTCCGGTGCGGCGGGCAGGCTTCCCGAAGGGGGCACCCATGGACCTTGTGCAGAGCAGGATCGTAACCGACGACGTCGAGCGGCTCGCCGCGTTCTACGCCTGCCTGGTGCGCGTCTCGGTGGTGCTGAACGACTACTACGTCGAGGTGCCCAACCGAAGCCGAGATCATGCTCGACTTCAGGGCCGGCGACGTGGACGCCGAATACAAGCGGATCAGCCGGCTGGGAGTCACCTGGGTGATGCCGCCCGCCACGCAGCTGTGGGGGTGTCGCACGATGATCTTCAGGGACCCGGCAGGAAATCTCGTCAGCGTCTCCTCCCCGGCTGAGGCCGCGCCGGGCTAGCCAGCGCGAGCGACCGCACTCTCGCATCCGACCGCCCGCCAGCGCATCCGACTACCAGACAGACCGCGTGACCGGAACGGCCGCGGCCTCAGCTAAGTACGCCGATCTCCAGAAAGGACCATTCCGATGGTTGCCAGTACCAGAACCGCGGGCCAGCCAGACGGCTCACCGCTGCCGACCCGCCGCGGGCTGCTGGTCTTGCTGTTGCTGTGCGGTGCGCAGTTCCTCGCCGTGCTCGACGCCACGATAGTCAACGTCGCGCTGCCGTCTGTCCAGCGCGCGCTGCATTTTACCCCGCAGAACCTGCAATGGGTGGCCTCCGGCTACGCGCTGACTTTCGCCGGGTTCCTGCTGCTCGGCGGCCGGGCGGCCGACCGGGCAGGTGCTGGGATACTCCGCACTGAGGTCCGGACTCGTGTTCCTGCCGCTGGCGGCAGGCGTGGTCGCCATCGCCCCGGCCGCCGCCCGGCTGGTCAGCCGCTTCGGCCCGGCCCCCACCCTGATCGCCGGCCCGCTCGTGTTCGCCGGCGGGCTGGTCTACCTGAGCCGCCTGCCCGTGCACGGGGCTTACCTCTCCGACATCCTGCCCGGCCTGGCCATGATCGCGGTCGGCGCGGGCCTCGGCTTCGTGTCGATCATCAACGCCGCGACCGGTGGCGTGCCGCGCAGCAACGCGGGCGTGGCGGCCGGCCTGGTCAACACCATGCAGCGGGTCGGCTCCGCGGTGGGGCTGGCCGTACTCACCGCCGTCGCCACCGCCCGCACCCGGGCGCTTGGCGCCCCGGGGCACCAGGTCATCGCCGTGGTGGGCGGCTACGACCGCGCGTTCGCAATCGCGGCTGGCTTCGCGGCCGCCGCCAGCCTGCTCAGCCTGGCCACCGCGCGGAGCTGGCGACGCATCAGCGCAGCCAGCCCAGGCAACCGGGCCCCCGCTGCTCGCATACCGGTCGCCGACGCGGCCCGAACCTCAACTCTGAAGGGAATCTGACATGAACACGCCCACGATCCTGGTGACCGGAGCTACCGGCAATGTCGGCCGCCCGCTCGTCGCTGGCCTGCTGGCCGACGGCGCCCGGGTCCGTGCCCTGACCCGCGACCCCGCCACGGCCGGCTTCCCGCCCGGCGTTGCGGTGGTCGGCGGCGACTACGCCGCACCCGGTCTCCTCGCCGAAGCCGTGCGCGGCGCGGACGCGGTATTCGTCAACATCGGGGCGCTAAGAGAGCACGCCGGCGAGCTGATCGCCGCGGCCCGCGGTGCAGGGGTGAGCAAGATCGTCATGCTCTCGTCCATCGCGGTCCGCGACGAGGGCGACCAGGTCCTCTCACTCGGGAGGCAGCACAAGGCGGTTGAGGACGCGATCAAAGCCGCCGGGGTCGACTGGACGATCCTGCGCTGCGGCGGGTTCGCGACCAACACCCTGACCTGGGCGACAAGCGTCCAAGCCGAAGGCGTGGTGCGCTTCCCCTATGGCGAGGCAGCCCTGGCGCTGATCGCCGAGCAGGACATCGCCGCCGCGGCGGTCCGGGTGCTGCTGGACTCCGGGCATAACGGCCAGACGTACACACTGACCGGCGCGGAATCGCTCACCCAGATCCGGCAGGCCGAGGCGATCGGGAAGGCCATCGGCCGGCCGGTGCGCTTCGAGGAACTGTCACCCGAGCAGTTCCGGCAGTTCGCCACCCAGCATTTCCCGGCGCCCGTGGTCGAGGATCTGCTGCAGGCCCTGGCAAGTTACGTCGGGCAGACCGCGTACATGACAGCCGACCTGGAGAAGATCATCGGACGGTCGGCTACCAGCTACGCACAGTGGGCCGTCCAGCACGCGGACGCCTATCGCTGACGCTTTGATCGCGCCGGGAGCGTGGCCCAAACCAGGCACGCCCCCGGCGGCCCGGTGTGAGTCACGCCCATGATGCGGGGGTCTGCTGTCACTTTCTCGATCGCCATGTCGTCCTATGGCTGACCGGAACCGGGGCCGAACAGCCGTTCAGGCTGAGGCCCGCAGTTTGCCGATTAAGGAGAAAATAATGAACGACGCCACGCCGCCAGCCGACGAGCTGTTCGTCACGCAGTTCCTGGTCGTCTCCGACCAGGATCGATCCCGAGACTTCTACCAGTCGGTGTTCGGCGCCGACGTCGTCCGTGACCGTGACCCAGTCATCCTGGCGCTGGCCAATACGCGCATCGTGCTCAATGTCGGCGGCGGCCCGACCGATGACAAGCCGACAGTCCGGCTTGCTCCTCCCGCCGACCCGGATGTCTCCAGCGGGTTCCTGAACCTCCGGGTCCGGGACATCGCCAAGGCGTACCGGGACTGGTCGGCAAGGGGGGCCACGTTCCTCACCGAGCCAAAGGACCACGGGTACGAAATCCGCGCCTACATCCGCGATCCGGACGGTCACCTCATCGAGGTAGGCCAGACCACCTGAACGGCGCCGCCCCAGGCAAGATCCGTGTAGAGCCGGTCAGGCCACCGGCTGTGGGGGCTGCCGGGTGATTTGTCGCGGCCGCCCGGCCTGGGGAGTGGCTGGGGTCGGGCTCGCCGTGCTCAGGTTCATCAGAGGCGTCTTGCTGTGGTCATGAGCGCGCCGCGGTATCTGCTTGCGCCTCCCGGAGCTCGATGATCTTCTGCATAGTGGTGCTCGCTCCGGCGGCCCGGTTCACCGCTGGGCCCAGTCCGGGGAAGTAGTCCATCAGGGCCCGGATCAGGCGACCCGGCCCGGGCATGACGACCAGCTCGGCCCGGTCCTTCTTCACCGCCTTGACCACCGCGCGCGCGACAGAGTCCGCCGGGGCCATGTAACTCGAGGCCTTCATCCCTGAC
>WNGJ01009684.1_pt1 | contig 16788 bp, 17 predicted proteins | sample 5400611 | NCBI WGS metagenome assembly WNGJ01 (sample SAMN13153375, study PRJNA577476) | soil metagenome | isolation source: 40 cm soil or saprolite under Garry oak tree replicate 1 | place: USA:California | collected 2016-06-15 | reverse complement strand
GAGTCGGACGCCCAGCTGCTTGATGTCGCCGCGGTCCGCGGCATCCTGCCCCGCGGCGGGACGATACTCGGCTCGTCCAGGACCAACCCGCTGTCGGAGCAGGCCAGCCTGGACGGCAAGACCGGACTTGAGCGGATCAGCGCGAACCTGGCCAGCCTCGGTGTCGACGCGCTGATCGCGATCGGCGGCGAGGACACCCTGGGCGTGGCGGGAAGGCTCTACGACAACGGGGTGAACGTGGTCGGCGTCCCGAAGACGATCGACAACGACCTGGGCGCGACCGACTACACCTTCGGCTTCGACACGGCGGTGAACATCGCCATGGAGGCCATCGACCGGCTGCACACGACGGCGGAGAGCCACCACCGCGCGCTGATCGTCGAGGTGATGGGCCGAAACGCGGGCTGGATCGCGCTGCACGCCGGCCTGGCCGGCGGCGCGAACGTGATCCTCATCCCCGAGCAACCGTTCGACATCGAGGAAGTCTGCAACTACGTCGAGAAGCGCTTCCAGACGCGGTACGCCCCGATCGTCGTCGTCGCCGAGGGCGCGCACCCGAAGACGGTCAGCACGTCCGTCGTCGACAACCAGCTCGACGCGTTCGGCCACACCAGGTACGGCGGCGTCGGCCAGTTGCTGGCCGAGGAGATCGAGCGGCGCACCGGCAAGGAGGCCCGCGCGGCCGTGCTCGGGCACATCCAGCGCGGCGGAACGCCGACCGCGTTCGACCGGGTGCTCGCGACCAGGTTCGGCATCCACGCGATCCGCGCGGTCGCCGAGGGCGCGTTCGGCATGATGGTGGCCCTGCATGGCACCGATATCGTGCGGGTTCCGATCGCGGAGGCGACCAGCGAGCTGAAGCTGGTGCCGCCGGAGCGTTATGCCGAGTCCGCGATCTTCTTCGGCTGACCGGCGCGCCGGCCGTACCCGCGGAGCGGGCGACTGATTCCGGCCTATTACGCAACCCCGCGGACGGCTCGCCTGCGGCGGCCCGCGACCCGGCGCCTGGTAACTGTCCCGGCGCGGCCGCTCACGCCTGCCTGGCGCGGAAGGCGGCGGCCTTGACCCGGTTCTGGCAGGTGGTCGAGCAGAACCGCCTGGTGCCGTTCCGCGAGGTGTCGACGTAGACCCGGTCGCAACGCTCCGCGGTGCAGACTCCCAGCCGGCCGTGCAGGTCGCTGCCGAGGACGACGGCCAGCCCGGTCGCGCAGCCGGCCGCCCAGCCGGTGACGAGAGAGTTGTCGGCGCCGTGGAAGTGCAGGTGCCAGGGTTCGCCGTCGTGCCGGTCGAGCCGCGGCCTGGCCCCGGTGAACGCCAGCAGCGCGTTGACCTCGCGGGCAGCCTCGTCCAGCCGCCCCGCGGCGACCGCGTCGAACACCGCCCGCAGCGCGCCCGCGACCATGCCGAACCCGGCGGCCTCGTCCGGAGTGACGTCCCGGGTATCGCGCCGCCCGGAACGCAGCGCCGCGGTCACCGCCGCGGGCAGCGCGCTCGCCTCCGGGGGCGAGTACGGGCGGCCCAGCGCCTCGCCGGCCGTGAGCGTGTTGACGAGACGCACGGCAACCGTGACGACCGCGTCCATGTGACTGCTGAAGTTCACTTGACCAGTGACGCCCTCGCCCGTAGGTTCATGACTGTCGAAGTTATTGTAGCCAGTTACGGACGGAGGAGGGCCCGGTGACATGACGAGAACATCGACTACCCAGACGGCGTCGGCCTGGGTCGACCGGTGGGACGCCCAGCAGCAGGTGAACCTGCCCGACCGGGAGGAACGCTTCACGGTCCTGATCGACGCCGTGCAGGAATGCGCCGGGCGGCCCGATCCGCTCGTGCTCGACCTCGGCTGCGGGCCCGGGCCGCTCGCGGTCAGGCTGCTCGACCGGATCCCGGCGGCCAACGTGGTGGCGGTCGACGCCGACCCGCTGCTGCTGGCGCTTGGCCGGGCCGCGTGGGCCGCGCCTGGCCGGCCGGCCGACGGAGCGCCCCCCACCTCGTTGCGCTTCGCCGACCTGGACCTGCGCGTGCCCGGCTGGTCGGGCAGGCTCGGCCTTGACCGGCCGGCGGACGCGGCGGTCAGCACGACGGCACTCCACTGGCTGCCGCCCGACGCGCTGGCGGCGATGTACGCGGAGGTCGCGTCGGTGCTGCGCCCCGGCGGGCTGGTGCTGAACGGCGATCACCTGGCCGAGGACGAGACGGCGGCCCCGACCTTGGCCAGGCTGGGCCGGGCGCTGATCGACCGCGAGGAGCACCGCCGCGCGCCGCACGGGCCAGCGGAGAACTGGAGCGACTGGTGGGACGCGGTGACAGCCGATCCCGCGTTTGCCGATCTGGTCGCGGCGCGCCGTGACCGGTCGCCGACCTCCGAGCACCACGGTTCGCCGTCCGGCCGGCTGAGCATGCACGTCGACGCCCTGCGCGCGGCCGGTTTCGCCGAGGTCGGGACGATCTGGCAGCGCGGCGACAACAGGCTGCTCTGCGCCGTTCTGGGCTCCGCTCAGGATTCGTGATCACGGACTTCCTTTCGACTCTGCAGGCAAGAGATGTCCGTGATCATGCTGCCCGGGCAAGCGCTCGGAGATGGCACACTCGTTTCATGACCGCCGACGCGACGATCGCGCGGCAGGACGTGCGGCTGACCAAGGCAACCGGGCGTTCGGCCGGTCGCCTGTCGTGATAGCTACTGACGGTTACCGGTAGCTGGTCAGGTCCGCCACCTGGCGAGATGCATAGGTAATCTATAAATGAGGTCATGGATCTCAGCCAGCCCGCGGCCGACCTGCTCGAAGTGGTCGCACTCGTCATCCGCGGTGTGTCGGACAACCGCGACCTGAGCCTGACCGCCGTGTCGACGCTGGGATCCCTGAACCGGTACGGCCCGCAGCGCGTCACCGCGCTGGCCGGCGCGGAAGGCGTGTCCCAGCCGTCGATGACCCAGCTCGTCCAGCGTCTTGAGCAGCGCGGGCTGGTCGCGCGGGGGTCCGACCCAGCCGACGGCCGGGTCGCGCTGGTCGCCCTGACCGACGAGGGCCTGGCGGCGCTCTCGGCCCGCCGAGCGCGCAACGCCCGCCGGATCGCTGAGCTCCTGGCCGACCTGCCCGAGGACGACGTAAGCGCGCTGGGCGACGCGTTGACCGCGGTGCTGCCTGCCATCCGCCGGCGGGTCAGCGGCGGGGCCGGGGCCGAGGCCGGGGGCGGGGCCGGGGCCGGGGTCCCCGGCGGGGCCGGGGCCGGGATCGCCGCCGCGACCGCGGCCAGCTAGCCCCGGCCCGCGCTGCCGCTACCCTCACCCACTCCCTTCCATGATCGTGGATGATTTTCCGCGCATATGTCGGAAATCATCCACGATCATGGAAGCGGCGGGCGGATGCGCTCGCGGGGCGGGCCCGCGGGCCCGCGTCCGCGGGGGGCGGGGCGCGGGGCGCGTCCGCGGGGGGCCGGGGCGCGCTCGGGGGCACGCGGCCGCCGGGCGCCGGGCGCGTCCGCGAGGTGGGGGCAGGCTCGGGCTTGACTAGGCCAGCGCGGCCGAGGGCGCCAGTCGGCGCGGATCGATGAGGCCGAGTTCTGAGGCCATGTGCAGGTCGAACTCCTCGACCCGCCAGCCGGCCGCGAGCAGCGGCCTGGTCGCCGGATGCGGCGCGGGCAGGCACACCCGTGCCTGGCCGTCCGCGGGCTCCAGCCAGGACAGCACGGCGATCACCGCGTCCCCGGCAGCGTGCTCGCCCATCTCGGGCGCGATGGCGAGATGGCTGATGCCGTGCTCGGGTCCGGCTCCGCCGACCGTCCCGGCGGCGGTCTGCTGGCCGTCCCGGCTGGCGACCACGCCCGATCCATGCGGCCAGCCGGCCCAGAACCGGTGGTCGGCGGTGCGGTCGATCCCGGTCCAGTCGAGCTCGAGCGCCGCGGCCTGCCCGGGGTCGGCCGGCGAGACCGACCAGCTTTCGGGCATCCGCAATTGCCTGACGTCGCCGCGCAGGTACAGAAGCGGCCACCACGCGTCGACCCCGAACCTGGTGTACAGCGGCAGCGCGTTTGCGTGCAGGCTGCTGAACGTCATCCGGCGAGCCTCGCCGGTCCACAGCTTGCCGAGTATGGCCCGGCCGGTCCCTGTTCCATGCGCGGCGGGATCGACGAACAGGTCGGTGAGCATGGAGATGGCCCGCGGGCCCGTCCCGATCCGCAGCGTCGCCCCGAAGCCGGTGACCACGCCGGAGCGCTCGGCCACGAGCAGCGAGCCGTGCGTCATGAGGTGCCTGATGTAGCCGGGGTACACCTCGTCCCAGTCCTCGTCCTGCCCGGTGGCCATCGCGATCGCGAAGATCGCCTTCTGGTCGGCTGCCTGGGCCTTACGTACGCCGGTCCGTCCCGGCTCTCCCCATGTCACCTCGCCACCATGCCATAGGCGGCGAGCAGCAACGCACGGATTCATTTCGGCCCGGACCTGTCAGACTTGAGGCATGGCCGCCTTGACCGCGATCTCGCTCACCGACCAGGCACCGGCCGGCCTGCGTGAGCCATGTGTACTGCTCAAACTCGGCGAAATAGTATTGAAAGGGAAAAATCGTCAGCAGTTCGAGCGGCTGCTTCAGAACAACATCAGGCTGGCGGTAGCGGATCTCGGCGTCGACGTCCGGCTGTGGCAGCGCGACGGCCTCATCGTGCTGAACCCGGTCGCGGCGGCCAGGACGGCGCGGGCTGCGGCGCGAGCCGGCGGTGCCGCCGAGGGCGAGCGGGCGGCCGGGCCGGGAGCGCCGAGGGAAACAGCGCAGGCTGCCGCCGGCCGGCCGGCCTTCGCTGAACCGCAGGGTGCCGCCGACCCGCCGGTTGCCACTGACCCGCCGGGTGCCGCTGACGTGCGGGCTGCCGCTGACGTGCGGGCTGCCGCTGACGTGCGGGCTGCCGCTGACGTGCGGGCTGCCGCTGACGTGCGGGCTGCCGCTGACCTGATTGCCCAGCGGATGCTGAACGTCATGGGCGTGGTCCGCGTCTGCCGCGCGGTGCGAGTCGCCAAGCAGGCGCAGGCGGCCATCGACACGGCGGCCGAGCTCGCCGGGGGCCGGCCAGGCTCGTTCGCGGTCCGTGCCAGGCGGCGCGACAAGCGTTTCCCCGTGACCTCGGCCGAGCTGGCCGTCGCGATCGGCAGCAGGATCCAGCAGCAGTACGGCAACCCGGTCGACCTGCGGCACCCCGACTTCACGATCTACGTCGAGGTCGACCAGTCCGAGATCTTCGTCTACACCGCCGGCCTGGCTGGCCAGGGCGGGCTGCCCGTCGGGATGAGCGGGCGCGCCCTGGTGCTGATGTCAGGCGGCATCGACTCACCGGTGGCCGCGTACCGGATGATGCGCCGCGGGCTCTACTGCGGCTTCCTGCACTTCTCCGGGATGCCGCTGACCGGCCCCGAGTCGGTCTACAAGGCCTACGGCCTGGTCCGCCAGCTCGACAGGTTCCAGCGCGGGTCCAGGCTCTACGTCGTCGCGTTCGGCCGGGCGCAGCAGCGGCTCGCCAGCTCAGGCTCGGGCCGGCTCCAGATCGTCGCCCAGCGTCGGCTGATGCTGAAGACCGCGCAGGCGATGGCGCGCCGGGTGCGCGCGACCGCGCTGGTCACCGGCGACTCGCTGGGCCAGGTCGCCAGCCAGACGCTCGCCAACATCACCGCGCTCGACGAGGCGGTCGGGCTGCCGGTACTCCGCCCGCTGATCGGCCTGGACAAGACGGAGATCATGGCCGAGGCGCGCCGGATCAGCACGCTGGCCCTGTCGCAGCTTCCGGACGAGGACTGCTGCTCGCTGCTGCTCCCCAAGCAGGTGGAGACGCGCGCCAGAGTCGCCGACCTGCACCGGATCGAGGCGAGGCTCGACGTGGAGGAACTCGCCGAGGAACTCGCCGCCTCCGCCCAGGAATACCGGCCCGGCTGAGCCGACGGCAGTCAACACCCGCGCGCGATCCGACCTTCACAGGGAACCGGCGGCCAGAGGCTCGGCCGCCTGGGCGGGGGTGCGGCCGAGCAGCGACAGCATCGAGCGCACCACGTCGGCGAGCAGGCTGATGTCGTCATCGGCCAGCGCCTGATCGCCGTCGCACAGCGCCTTGGACGGCTCGGGGTGCACGTCGACGATGATCCCGTCGGCCCCGACCGCGATGGCGGCTCTGGTCAGCGGCAAGACCAGGTCGCGCCGCCCGCCCGAGTGCGAAGGGTCCACGATCACAGGCAGATGCGACAGGCGCTGGGCGACCGGGACCGCGCTGATGTCGAGCGTGTTGCGGGTGGCCGTCTCGAACGTGCGGATGCCGCGCTCGCAGAGAACGATGTCGAGGTTGCCGCGCTGGGCGATGTACTCCGCCGCCATCAGCCACTCCTCGATCGTGGCGTTCATGCCGCGCTTGAGCATGACCGGCTTGCCGGCCGAGCCGACGGCCTGGAGCAGCGCGAAGTTCTGCATGTTGCGGGTGCCGACCTGGAGCATGTCAGCATGCTCGCTGACCAGGTCCACGCTGGCCGGGTCGACCACCTCGGTCACGACCGGCAGCCCCACCTCGGCCCTGACCTCGGCCAGGATCTTCAGGCCCGCCACACCCAGGCCCTGGAAGGCGTACGGCGAGGTGCGCGGCTTGAAGGCACCGCCGCGGAGCAGGGACGCCCCGGCTCGCTTGGCCATGCGGGCCGCGGCCAGCGTCTGCTCGGGCGTCTCCACGGTGCAGGGCCCGGCGATAAGGGTCAAGGTCGACGGCCCGATCGGGACCCCGCCGACCCGGATGACCGATCGCTCGCGGTGATGCTCCCTGCTGACCAGCTTGTACGGCACGGAGACCCGGATGACGTCGCTGACGCCGCTCCTGCTGCGCAGGTTCAGCGCGCCGAAGTGGTCGACGTCGCCGACCAGCCCGATGATCGTGCGGGAGACCCCGCGGCTGACGAAGGCCTCGCCGCCGGCCGACCTGACCAGCGCCACAACAGAGTCGATATCTCCCTGAGTTACCTCGGGAGCCATCACGATCACCATCTCTTCCTCCTTGGCCCTGCGATAACGACGAAAAAGCCCCCGGCCGTCCGGCCGGGGGCTTGGAGTTCTGCCGCATCTGCGTTAGCGCAACATCTAGCGGGCCGTCTCCCCGGTGCCGGGTGAGAAGCCATAAAAAAACTCATACGCGCGATGCATGTTCGATAGCTTAGCGCACTCCGGGTAGTGTCCGTTGCCTGGTCGCCGATCGGGACGCCGGGGCCGGATGACAAGATGGCTCCGCTGGTCGGCTACGCGCTGAGGGTCAGCGCCGGTCGGCCGCCCGACCAGGAAGGGACAGGTCAGCCGGTCATGAGGCAGCCGGGCGCCGAGGCGCGCGGGTTCGGCGCGGACGGCGGTCGAGCCTCGCTCCGGGGCCTGGGGCCAGACGGCGCCGCCGCGGGTCAGCCGGGCCCGCGCGAGGTTCCTCCGCCCAGGCGGGCCGATCGGGACCCCGGCGTGGGCCAGGAGCCCGAGCGGGGCCATGAGCCGGGCCGGGGCCAGGAGGCTGAGCGGGGCCGGGGCCAGGCCGAACGCGACTCGGCCGAGCCCGGGCCCCCGAGGCTGCCGCCCGGCCAGTACGTGCAGGCGAGCATGCCGGTGCTGCACTACGGGCCGGTGCCCGCTTGCCATCCCCAGACCTGGGACCTGCGTGTCTACGGGGCCACGGAGTCCGGGCGCGAGCACCGCTGGGCCTGGGACGGCTTCCGGGCACTGCCGAAGACCGAGATCATCGCCGACTTCCACTGCGTGACGAAGTTCAGCGTGCTCGGGATCACCTGGCTGGGCGTGCCGGCCGCGGAGATGCTGCGCGCCGTGCCGCCGTCGGCGGTCGCGACGCACGTGATGGTCTGGGCCGACTTCGGGTATGGCGCCAACCTGCCGATCGGCTCGCTCGCCGAGTCGCGGACGCTGCTGGCTACCCATCGTGACGGCCGGGAACTGACCCCGGAACAGGGCTACCCGGTCAGGCTCGTCGTGCCGTCCAGGTACGGCTGGAAGAACGTCAAGTGGGTTCGCGCGATCGAGTACCTGAACGGCGACCGGCGCGGGTTCTGGGAAGAGCGGGGTTACCACAACAACGCCGATCCGTGGCGTGAGCAGCGCTACTCCTACCAGGAACTGCCGGGCGAGGGACCCGAGCTCTGACCCGCGGCGCCGCGGGGCACTACCGCGGCGGACGTGCCACAGCCGGGGGCAGACCGCGGCGGCGTGCATCGGTCGGCCGGCGAGCGAGCGGGCTTACAGGCCGCTGAGTATCCCGGTGTTCAGCGTGATGACGGTGCCTTTCGGCTGGTCGCCGGTCGGCGAGTAGCTGCCCACGGTGCCGCCCGGACCTTGGTGATTAACCGCGATCCGGAACCCGGCCTGGTGCAGCGTGTCTATGGCCTGCGTGATCGTCATGCCCTGGACGTCGGGAACGGGGACCATCGGCGGGCCGGGCGAGTAATGGACCGTGACGACCTCACCCGGCGTGATCGGCGTATTCGGCGATGGCGACTGGCTGGTGACCGTGTTGGCGGGCTGGCTGCCCTTGGCATTGGGGACCGGGTTAATCGTGTAGCCGCCGGCGGCCGCTGCCGCCTGGGCATCCGACACCTGCGCCCCGACGAAGCTCGGCAGGCCAGGTCCCTCGCTGATGATCAGCCTGACCCTCTTGTACTCCGGGATCCTGGTGTAGGCGCGCGGAATCGTGCCGATCACGTCCCCCGGGGGCACGGTGCTGCTGACCGCCGGCTTGTCCTCGCCCGGCATCAGGTGGTGCTCCGTGAGGTACGCCTTCGCGGCGGCCTCCGGCTGGCCGCTGACGTTCGGGACCACCCGCATGTGCGGGCCGCTCGACAGGACCAGCGTGACCACCGCGTTGCCGGACACGCGGCTGCCCCTGGCGGGCGACGACCTGACCACGTCACCCTTCGGCAGCCGGCTGTGCGGCGACTTCCCGAGCCTGAACTGCAGCCCCTCGTTCGTCAGCACGGTCTTCGCCGCCGCGAAGGTCATTCCGCGCAGGGCCGGAACCTGCTGGAACTGGCCCGAGCTGAACCACCAGGCCACGAGCGCGATGACGAGCACGACGGCCAGCCCGGCCGACACGTAGATCAGCCGGCCGCCGAACACGTACCGCTGCACCCAGGAGTCGCGCGGCCGGCCGGCGAGCCGGCGGCGGCTGTACTGGCCGCCGCCGAACGACTGGCCGTGCTGCGGCGCTGGCGGGCCGCCGTACGGCGCAAGCTGGCCGACCCCGGAGACTACGAGGGTGTGGTTGTCCATCGACTGCGCGTCGCCGAGCGGCGCCGGCAGCAGCGCGGACGTCTGCGGGCTGAGCGACGGGAGCGCCGACGCGCCCACGGCGCCCGGCTCGGAGTCCCAGCGCCGCTCGGCGGAGTCGCGGGCAGCGTCGACGTCGTAGTCGATCGCGTCCATGTGCCTGGTGCTGGCGGCGTCCTGTCCGGGCCCGAACGGGCCTGCCTCCGGGGCGAGGTAGGGATGCGAGTCCGAGGCCGGCCCTGGCGTCCGGTGCTGGCCGGAGCGCGCCTGGTCTGCCGGCCCCGGATACGCGGAGTCAGGGAACGCCCCCGGAACCTGGTACGGGAGTCCCGGCTGCGGGCCCGACCCCTGGTACGGGAGTCCTGGCTGCGGGCCCGACCCCTGGTACGGGAGCCCGGGCTGCGGGCCCGACCCGTAGCGCGGCAGTCCGGGCTGCGGCGCCGACCCCTGGTACGGTGCCGGCGGCGGGTGCGGCTCTGTCGCCCGGCCGTAGCCGTCGGGAGCCTGGTACGGCGCCGTTCCCGGCAGCGCCTGCCCGCCGGTGCCCTCGCCGATTGCCCGCAGGAACTGCCCGGCGTTGGCCGGCCGCAGGCCGGGGTCCCGGCTCGTGGCCATCGCGACCAGGGCGTCCACGGCCCCGGGAAGCTCGCCGACGATGCTCGACGGCGCGGGAACGACGTCGTGCACGTGTTTGTAGGCCACCGCGAGCGGGCTCTCGCCGGTGTGCGGCTGGGTGCCGGTCAGCAGCTCGAAGAGCATGATCCCGGCCGCGTAGACGTCGGTGCGCGCGTCCGACGTGCCGCCGGAGACCTGCTCGGGCGCCAGGTAGGCGGCCGTGCCGATGATCATGCCGCCCTTGGTCTGCACCGCTCCCGCCACCGACCTGGCGAGCCCGAAATCGGCGACCTTCACCACGCCCGACGTCGTCAGCAGCACGTGACATGATGTCGAGTGCCTCGCGGACGCCGAGCCTGCCGCGCTCGTTGAGCAACTGGCGCAGCGTCCGGCCGGCAACATACTCCATCGCTATGTAGTGCAGCCGCTTGTCCGAGCCCTGGTCGAAGATGGCGACCACGTTGGGGCTGGACAGTCGCGCCGCCGACCGCGCCTCGCCGATGAACCGGCGCACGAACTCCGCGTCGTCGGACAGCTCGGGGTGCGCGATCTTCAGCGCGACGACCCGGTCCAGCCGGGTGTCCGTGCCGAGATACACGGTCGCCATGCCGCCGCGCGCGATCCGCGAGTCCACGTGATACCGGCCGCCGAGCAGCTGGCCCACGGGCGTCGAAAGGGCGGTATCCATCGGCAACAGTGTAGGGGCAGGTTTGCTCGCCTGAGCCGGTTACGGTTTGGCCAACTGCCCGGTCACGGGCGGGGAAGAGGCCCGCGCGTAGCGCCGCCGCGGTATCCGCCCGGCCCGATACGCGAGCCGCCCGGCGATCACCGCCGACCGCATCGCGGCCGCCATCAGCTCGGGCTCGCGCGCCCTGGTCACCGCGGTCGCTAGCAGCACGGCCGAGCAGCCGAGCTCCATGGCGAGTGCCGCGTCGCTGGCGGTGCCGATGCCGGCGTCCAGGATCACCGGCACCGAGGCGGCCTGCACCATCAGCTCGATGTTGTGCGGGTTGCGGATGCCCAGTCCGGAGCCGATCGGCGCGCCGAGCGGCATCACAGCCGCGCAGCCCGCCTGCTCGAGCCGCCTGGCCAGGACCGGGTCGTCGCTGGTGTACGGCAGCACGGTGAACCCGTCGGCGACGAGCCGCTCGGCGGCGTCGAGCAGCTCGACCGGGTCGGGCAGCAGCGTCACCTCGTCGGCGATCACCTCGAGCTTCACCCAGGTCGTGCCGAGCGCCTCGGCCGCGAGCCTGGCCGTCCTGACCGCTTCCGCGGCGGTGAAGCAGCCCGCGGTGTTCGGCAGTACCCGGATGCTGAGTTCGGCGAGGACGTCGAGCACCGATCCGCGCGAGGCGGGGTCGACCCGGCGCATCGCCACGGTGGTGAGCTCGGTCCCCGACGCGGTCAGCGCGCGCCCGAGCACGTCCAGGCTCGGCGCGCCGCCGGTTCCCATGATCAGCCGCGAGCCGAACTTCTCGCCGCCGAGCACGAACGGGTCGTCGGCGTGCATGTCGGTCACGTCAGCCTCCCTGCACCGCGGCCAGCACCTCGACCTCGTCGCCGGCCGCCAGCCGGGTCGACGGCCAGGATGCCCGCCTGACCACTTCGCCGTTGACGGCCGCGGCCATTCCGGTGGCGGCGTTCGATATCAGCGCAACGGCTCGTTCCAGTGAGATGTCGTCCGCCACCTGATGGGCGGCGCCGTTGATCACGATTTCCATCGCAGCTCCTGCCGCTCGAAGCGCTCCGCGCCGAACGGAGCCGCGGGCTCGTCGAGCGCGCCGGTCGCCAGGAATCCGGCGATCAGGTCGGCGGTCACCGGTGCCAGCAGGACGCCGCTACGGAAGTGGCCGGTGGCGAGCACCAGGCCCGGCAGCACGGACGGGCCGAGCACCGGAGCGTTGTCCGGGGTTCCCGGCCGCAGCCCGGCCGCCGCCTCGGCGAACTCGAGTTCGGTGATGCCGGGGACGATCGCCCGCGCGTCCCGCAGCAGCTCCCACACCCCGCCCGCGGTGACCGTCGTGTCGGCGCCCATCTCCTCCTGTGTGGCGCCCAGCACGAGCTCGCCGTTCTCGCGCGGCACGAGGTAGACCGGCGATCCCCGCACGACTCCGCGGACGGTCCTGTTGAGCAGCGAAGGAGACGAGCCGGCCGCGACAGTGGCCGTGGTCGCGCGAAGCCGGACGATCTGGCCTTTCACCGGCCGGATCGGGGGAGCGGCGCCGCGGGGGAGCCCGGCGATCGCTGTCGATGCCCAGCCCGCGCTGAGGACGACCTGCGGGGCGGACACGATGGTCCCGTCGGCTAGCTCGGCCCCTGACGCCCGGCCGTCGTGCGTGCGCAGCGTCGTAACCCGGTGCGGCAGATGCACCGCGCCCGCTGCGGTGGCCGCGGCGAGCAGGGCCGTGGTCAGCAGGCGCGGGTCGATGGATGCGTCGTCGGTGACCAGCAGCCCGCCGGCGATCGCGGGCCCGAGCAGCGGCTCGGCCTGGCGGCACTCCCGGCCGGTCAGCCGCTGGGACGCGGCCCCGAACGACGCGCGCAGCAGTGCGTGCTCGGCGAGCATGGCCATATCGTCGGCGTCGTAGCCGACCTGGAGCGTTCCGGTCTGGCGGAACCCGGTGGGCAGCCTGGTCAGCGAGGTCAGCTCGGCGGCGAAGTCCGGGTAGCGGCGCAGCGACAGGCTGCCGAGCTCGAACAGCGCACGCTCGGCGTAGGCGGCCTCGGCGACCGGGGTCAGCATCCCGGCTGCCGCGTACGACGCGCCCCGGCCGGGATCTGGGTCGGCCACGTCCACCGACAGGCCGAGCTGTGCCGTGCGCCAGGCGATCGCCAGGCCGATCACGCCGCCGCCGACGACCAGGACGTCCGCCGTGCGCGCCTGCCCGGCCGGCGTTCCGTTGCCCGCGGCCGTGTTGCCCGCGGCCGTGTTGCCCGCGGCCGTGTTGCCCGCGGCCGTGTTGCCCGCTGCCACTGCGCTCCCTTCGCCGGCATGACCCGGATCAGGTTCTGCGGTCGGCGGCTAAGGCAGCCGCCCTCTCAGTCCGGTCTGCACCGGGCTCCCGCGCGTCGACCTCTAGTTTAGTGCCCGGATACGATGCACCGGACGTGGCTGCCCGCACCGTCACGGGCAGCGGCGCCCGGGCAACCAGAGTGAGTCGTGGAGGACTGATGACTGCCGGCCCGATTGCCGACTCGCCTGCCGGCCCGACTGCCGGCCCGCCTGCCGGCCCGGCCAGGATCGTCATTGCCGGGGGCGGGCTGGCCGGCCTGCGCACCGTCGAGGAGCTGCGCGCAGTCGGCTACGCAGGAGCGGTCACCGTCATCGGGGCCGAGAGCAGGCCGCCGTACGACCGGCCGCCGCTGTCCAAGCAACTTCTGGCGGGAGCGGTGGACGACACCACGCTGCGCGCCGAACTCGGCTCGCTCGGTGCCGACTTCCGGCTCGGCGAGCGGGCGGAGCGGCTCGGTGACGGCGTGCTCGGCACCGACCGCGGCGAGTACCCCTTCGACCGGCTGGTGATCGCCACCGGGGCCCAGCCGATCGCGCTGCCGGGCCCTGGCAGGCAGCGGTTCCTGCGCACGCTCGACGACGCGCTCGCGCTGCGGGACCGGCTGGTGCCCGGCGCCAGGCTGGTCGTCGTCGGGGCGGGCTGGATCGGGGCCGAGCTCGCGACCGCGGCCGGGGCCAGGGGCTGCCGGGTGAGCGTCGTCGAAGCGGCCACGGCTCCGCTCGCGGGCGCCATCGGCGCCGAGGTCGGCGCCCAGACCGCTCCGTGGTACGCCGAGGCTGGGGTCGAGCTGCTGCTCGGCGAGGCGGTCGAGTCGGTGCAGGACGGCGGGCTGGTGCTGGCCGGGGGCGGCTGGCTGGCTGCCGACGAGATCGTCACCGCGGTCGGGGTCAGGCCCGCGGTGGCCTGGCTGGAGTCCGCGGCGGTGAAGCTGGAGAACGGCGTCGCGGTGGACGAGATGCTGCGTTCCTCCGTCGCCGGGGTGTACGCGGTAGGGGACTGCGCCGCGTTCTGGTCGGGCCGGTTCGGCCGGCGGATCCGGACCGAGCACTGGGACTCCGCGCTGCGCGCGCCCGTGGTGCTGGCGGCCAACCTGATCGGCGACGCGCGGCGGTATGACCCCGTGCCGTACTTCTGGTCCGAGCAGTTCGGCCGGATGCTGCAGCACGTCGGCGATCATCGCGGCGCTGACCGGCTGATCTGGCGCGGCGAGGCGAGCGGACCGCGTTGGGCCGCGTGCTGGCTGGCCGGCGAAAGACTGGTCGCCGTGCTTACCGTCGGGCTGCCGCGCGACCTGCAGCAGGGCAGGCGGCTGATCGAGTCCGCCGCCGCGGTCGACGCCGGCCGGGTCGCCGACCCCGCGATCCCGCTCCGAGACTGCGCGCGATGAGCCGCGGCAGTGCGGTTAGGCTCACGTTCGGCTGGCGTGGTTTTGGCTGGCGTGGTTTGGCTGGCAGCGCCGACGGGGAAAGGATGTGGACGTGGCACAGATCGACCCCCCGACCGATGCCATCGTCGGTCACTGGTTGACAATTCCCGAGGTTGCCGAGCGGCTTGACCTGCGCGCCAGCAGGGTCAAGCAGTATCTCCGCGACCGCAAGCTGCTCGGCGCCCAGCGCCCGGACGGCTCCTTCGGCGTGCCGGCCGCATTCCTTGACGGCAACCAGGTCGTCCGCGGTCTGCACGGCACGCTGACCCTGCTCGTCGACTGCGGGTTCACCGACGTCGAGGCGATGCGCTGGCTGTTCACCTCGGACGACTCGCTGCCCGGCAGCCCGATCGAGGCGATCACGGCGCACCGCTGCAGCGAGGTCAACAGGCGGGCCCAGGCGCTCGCCTTCTGACTGGCGTCGTCCCGTGGCGGAGTCGCGGGGCGCGAGTGGCAAGATGGCGGCGTGAGCAGCACAGCCGAGACCCGACCCGACGAGCTGCGCGCCGAGCTGCGTGCCCGGCTGCGGGCCCGGCTGGCTTCGGCGCGCCTGTACCTGTGCACCGATGCACGGCAGGGCCAGGGCGACCTGAGCGGCTTTCTCGACGCGGTGCTCGCCGCGGGCGTCGACATCGTACAGCTCAGGCACAAGGGGCTGGAAGCGGGCGAGGAACTCGGGTTCCTTGAGGTCTTCCGCGCTGCCTGCGACCGGCACGGGGCGCTGCTGGCCGTCAACGACCGCGCCGACCTGGCGTTCGCCGCGGGAGCGGACGTGCTGCACGTCGGCCAGGGCGACATCGCGCCCGCCGTGGCCAGGCAGATACTCGGGCCAGGCCCGGTGATCGGCCTGTCGACGCACTCGCAGGCCGAGGCGGTCGCGGCGGCTGCGGATCCGGCGGTCGACTACTTCTGCGCGGGCCCGGTCTGGCCGACGCCGACCAAGCCGGGCCGCCCGGCGCCCGGGCTCGGGCTGGTCAGCTACGCGGCGGGCCTGGCGGCGACGCGGCCGTGGTTCGCGATCGGCGGCATCGACGAGGCCAGCCTCGGCGACGTGCTCGAGGCCGGCGCCCGCCGGGTGGTGGTCGTGCGGGCGATCACCGAGGCGGCCGACCCTGGCGCGGCCGCCGGACGGCTCGCTGCCCGGCTCGCGGACGCCCGCTGAGCCGAGCCCGCCTGCTGAGCCGAGCCCGCCCGCTGAGCCCGCCCGCTGCCGAGCCTGCACGCGGCCGAGTGGCGCTAGCGCGCCCAGGGCGGAGTGTCTACCTGGGTGCCGTCCGCCATCTTCGCCGCGAAGCCGGACCGGATCAGCACGTGGGCCGTGGCGTACTCCTGGCTGGGATTGGCGAGCAGGATCGCGGTCCCCGCCGGGACGATCGCGCAGTCCCCCGCGGTCAGCCCCGGGCCGTCCTGACTGAGCGTGATGGTCCCCGACGTGACCATGAACACCTCGTCCCGGTCGAGCGTGTGGGCTTGGTCGGAGACCAGTCCGGGGGCAACCCTGATCTGCCAGGCGCACAGTCCGTCAGAACCCCGGCTTGGCGCCGCGTACCCGGTGAACTCGACGCCGGGAAGCTCGAAAACAGGTGCACTGGCAGCGGTGATGACGTGCATGTCTCCTCCGCTCCTCATCTTCCTTCGTCTCTCTCGTCTTCTCGTCTTCACGGAATTAGACAAGGTTACTTGTCCAAGCTGACTTGTCTAAGATAGGCCGGGTGGCAGCACGAACGCAACCCGCCGATCTCGGGATCCTGCTCGGCGTGGCCTTCCAGGAATTCGTCCGCGAGCTGCACGCGGCGCACGCGGCGGCGGGCTTCGCCGACCTCGGGCGCTCCGATGGCTTCGTGTTCCGCTCGCTCGCGGGCGGGCCGATGACGGTGAGCGAGCTGGCCGGCCGCCTCGAGATAACCAAGCAGGGCGCAGCCCAGATCATCGACGACATGGAACGCCGCGGCTACGTCGAGCGCCAGCCGGATCCCGGCGACCGCCGCGCCAGGCTGATCAGCCTCTCCCCGCGCGGGAAGCAGGCACTCGCCAACGCCCGGCGGTTCCACCGGGACTACGAGTGCGGGCTGGCCCGGCGGCACGGGCCGCAAGCCGTCGCTGCGCTGCGCGCCATGCTCGAGGCGATCGCCGGCCCCGAGCAGAGTGTTGACCCCAGGCTCCGCGCGTTCTACCTCTGAGCCGCCTATCGGCCCGGCGCTGCCTGACGGGTGCTGTGCGGCCTGGCGCTGCGCGCCGCGAACACGTTGTCGTCGGCGAGCCTGTGGATCAACGTCGGGACGCCGCAGCACCGCGAGCGCGACGAGGAACCCGCCGAAGGACCAGCTCCGGATGGGCACCTCGGCCGGGTCGGGCTAGCTGCGGAGCGCGGCCTGTCGCGCGTGAGCTATATCAATCATTTGTCGATGAGCAAGGTCGCGCCACCAATTTCAGGCCGTGGTGGGCCCGGACGTCACGGTGCTCG
>WNGJ01003206.1_pt1 | contig 16793 bp, 12 predicted proteins | sample 5400611 | NCBI WGS metagenome assembly WNGJ01 (sample SAMN13153375, study PRJNA577476) | soil metagenome | isolation source: 40 cm soil or saprolite under Garry oak tree replicate 1 | place: USA:California | collected 2016-06-15 | reverse complement strand
GGCGAGGCCACCGAGCCGCTATCGAGATGATCGCGCCCTATCACAATGGGAGCCTTCACAACGCCCTTGCGCACCAGCTCGTTGAATGCCAGCCCCGCTTTGTCGCGCTCGCCGTAGCCCAGCCAGCAGATACGCGCCGGCAGCCCCTGGAAATGTATTTTCTGGCGGGCCAGCGTGATCCAACGTTTCAGTGCAGTATCCTCCGGGAAGAGTTCGAGAATAGCCTCATCGGTACGATAAATATCTTCGGGATCCCCTGAGAGCGCTACCCAGCGAAATGGGCCTTTGCCACGGCAAAAGAGTGGGCGAATATAGGCAGGGACGAATCCCGGAAAATCCAACGCGTGCGTCTCGCCAGCCGCTAAGGCCTGCCCACGCAAATTGTTGCCATAGTCAAACACAATCGCGCCCATTTTCTGCATCGCCAGCATCGCCCGTACATGTGTCACCATCGACTCTAAAGAACGCGCGATATATCCTTGTGGGTCGCGTTTGCGTAATGCATCAGTCTCTTGCAAAGAGAGACCGGCAGGAATATAGCCATTCAGCGCGTCGTGGGCTGATGTCTGGTCCGTCACCATATCAGGTATAATGCCGCGCCTCACCAGTTCGGGATAGACCTCGGCGGCATTGCCGATCAGCCCAATGGAGAGCGGTTGCCCTTGATTGACAGCCTCCCGTACCTGGTGTAGCGCTTCATCAAGTGTGCTTGCCATCTCATCACAATAGCTGGTCTCTAAGCGTCGCTGTATGTGGTACGCATCTACCTCGACTGCCAGGCAAACCCCTTCGTTCATAGTAATAGCCAGCGGCTGAGCGCCTCCCATGCCGCCTAACCCGGCAGTAAGGATGAATCTGCCTTTTAGCGAACCGCCGAAATGCTTACGCGCAGCCTCTGAAAAAGTTTCATAGGTGCCCTGCACGATGCCCTGCGAGCCAATGTAGATCCATGATCCGGCGGTCATCTGGCCGTACATCGTCAAGCCAAGCGCCTCCAGCCTTCGAAATTCGTCCCAATTGCCCCAGTGCGGCACCAGATTTGAGTTGGCAATCAGCACTCGCGGCGCGTTGGGATGGGTACGAAAAATGCCGACTGGTTTACCTGATTGTACAAGTAAGGTCTCATCGTTTTCGAGGCTTTGTAGCGAACGGACGATAGCATCGAAGGCAGACCAGGAACGCGCTGCCCGGCCTGAGCCACCATACACTACCAGGTCATTCGGCCTCTCAGCTACCTCGGGATCGAGATTGTTCATAATCATGCGCATAGCTGCTTCTTGCTGCCAACCCTTGCATGAAAGAGTTGTTCCTCGCGGCGCACGAACTGTTCTCGGTCCTGAGTCTGGGGTCATTGCAGAAGACGTATCATCAGTAGAGGGCATAGCTCCGTTGCTCCTTTTCCCTTGGAATGCTAAGTTAAGAATCTTTTGTTTGATTGAGTATATCGCATTGTGAGCAGTGATGGAAATGAAAGCATTTGCAATAAAGCTTGACGTTATGTCACATTCTCCTCTATTCTCATCATAACGATTCAGCAGGGGGTTGCAAGGGGCCTGCAAGGCCTCTTGGCGGGGTGCGGGCTGGTCCCGCCCTTCTCCCTCACCCTGCCGCCGGAGGCAGCGCACGAGCAAGGAGACCTGAAGCGTTACTTCTCATCATCGTAATAATAGTAAGGGAGGATTTATCATGGATTTACAATCTCTTGTAGTAAATGTAGAGGCGTATACCAAGGAACGTCTGGGGGAGTATATCGAAGAACTACGGGAACTCTGCGCGATCGACTCAGACAGCTATCACAAACCAGGATTAGACGAGGTGGCTCTCTTTTTAGGGGCGCGTATGCGTGGCCTGGGAATGCATGTCACGATTATCGAACGACAAACCTGGGGCAATGACCTCTATAGCGTGTTACGTGGGGATGGGGGCTCCAATGTCCTCCTTTTAGGTCACATGGATACAGTCTATCCTGTTGGTACTGCCTCTGATCGTCCAGTGCGGGTCCAGGGCGATACAATTTATGGCCCTGGCGTTTGCGATATGAAAGGCTGTATTCTCTCTGCCATCTATGCCGTTGAAGCGCTAGTGACAATGGGATACCGTGCATTTGGAGAGCTTCGCTTCCTCTGTGTTTCTGATGAGGAGATCAATACGCGCCATAGCCAGGACATGATGCAAAAAGCATGCGAAAATGCCCAGGGCGCGTTGGTTTTGGAGGCAGCACGCTCCAACGGTGATATTGTAAGTGCTCGCAAGGGCCATACCTGGTATATGCTTACTGCCAGTGGCCGTTCTGCCCATGCTGGTGTTGAACCGGAACAGGGGCACAATGCCGTTGTTGAAGTGGCCCACCAGATCTTACAATTTCAGAGTCTGGATGGTTGGCGTGAAGGGATTACCATCAATGCGGGTGTCGTTGCTGGTGGCACCTTGCCCAATGTCGTACCTGATCACGCGCAAGCACAATTTGACCTGCGTTACTTGTATGACGACGATAGGATTGCTACCGAAAGGCGTTTTCGCCAGCTGATGATGCAGAAACGAATACCCGACGTGGAATTGGCGTTAGAACGCGCGCCTGATATGAAAGCGCCTATGGTGCAGACTCCTGAAAGCTTGAAATTAGCCTACCAGGCGCAGTACATTGCTAACTTACTCGGCTTTTCCGTGAATCATGTGCTAACTGGTGGCGCTTCAGATGCAAGTTATGCAACCAGCCACGGTGTTCCTGCACTCGATGGACTGGGACCCATTGGTGGACGCGATCATAGCCCAGATGAATACCTTGTGCTCAGTAGCGTTGCTCCACGCGCAGCTCTCCTCGCTGGCTTGATAGCTACCATTGGGAATACAGAGCACCTTCGCACGTGAGAAATACGAGTTTCTTGTCCCTCTCCAGAGTCTATGCTATAATCTGAGAAGAAAATGCGTACTGGACTGCATACTAGGCAGATCAACATATAATAATCTTCCCCAAAGCATAAACCTTATGCAAGGGAAATTTTTCGATACCAGACTATTCTAAACAAACTCCTTGCTCCATACTCTATAACTAGCCGAACGCAGCAATGAGTTGGATGCTCGGGAAAGGATTACTCTATGATAGATCCCGATAGTGAGTTGGAACCGCGATATCAGTCAGTCATAACTACACCTGACTGGTATCAGACGAATATTCCCTGCCAGGTAGGGTGCCCTGCACATACCGATGTTGCGACGTATATCGGTTTGATTTCTCAGGCTCGTTTCGACGAGGCGTATCTGCTGAACCGCAAGTGTAACGTCGTGCCGGGTGTACTTGGTCGTACCTGTGCACGACCATGCGAACCAGTTTGCCGTCGTAACAAGGTTGATGGCAAGCCCATTGCTATTTGCTGGTTGAAACGTGCTGCCGCCGATCACCGCGAATATCGCCATCACGCTGAGCGTCCGCCCATCACAAAAGATAAGAAAGTGGCTATCGTTGGCGCAGGTTCCGCAGGATTAGCCTGCGCGCGTGATCTACGTGAGATGGGCTATCCAGTGACGGTATACGAGTCCGACCCCGTCGCTGGTGGTGTCATGGTCAATGGTATTCCTGTCTGGCGGCTACCACGAGAAGTCACCTATGAAGAGTGCAACGAATACATGGATGACCTCGGCGTAGAGATGTACTACAACACGCGAGTCGGGCGCGATGTAATGCTCACCGACATGCTCAAGAATTTTGATGCAGTCTATGTTGCCGGGGGTTGCTATATATCCAATCCAATAACAGGACCCGATAACAAGCTCATTCCCGGTGCCGACCTCAAGGGCGTTGAAGATGGCATAAAATTGTTGGCGAAAACCAATTTTGGTGAACCTGCTTACATTGGCAAACGGGTTATCGTCCTGGGTGGTGGTTTCACTGCTATGGACTGTTGCCGTACCTCGGTACGTTTTGGTGCAGAGAAGGTTTACGTACTGTATCGTCGCTCAAAGGAGGAGATGGGGTCCGACGAGTACGAAGTCGATGAAGCGATGATAGAGCACATTGAGTTCCAATATCTAGTCACGCAGGTTGAGGTCTTGAGTAATGATGGCATACACGCCAGCGGACTCAAGCTCATTCGCAATAAGTTAGGTGATCCCGATGCGAGTGGCCGACGCCGCCCTATACCGATTCCAGGTACTGAATTTGTGATTGAAGCTGATACCATTATTGCGGCCTTTGGTCAGTACAGTGATCCGTCCTGGTTGCAGACCGACGAGCTGAAACTAGAGGTGAATAAGCGAAACGGCATTCCACTGGTAGACCGCGAAACCTGGATGACAAATTATCCTGGCCTTTTCGCCGGCGGTGACTATACCGAGGGTTCGCGCAACTTGATCTCAGCTATCGGTGATGGGCGTGATGCTGCCATCGCGATCAATCTTTACCTGGGTGGAGAGGACAAGCCCGCTGAACCTGCGGAAGAAATAGAGTTACCAGACTACCGGCGTGGTATGGTTGATGACTACGAGTCTATTCCGTTCGAGTTTATCCCTGCCTTGCCCCTCAATGAGCGTTATAGTAACACCCGTGAGACGGAAACAGGATATACCCCTGAACAAGCCGTAGAGCAAGCACGACGCTGTCTGCAGTGCCAGTTGAATATCATGATTGACCCCTCAATCTGTATTCTTTGTTCAGGTTGTGTAGACATCTGTCCCTACGACTGCATCAGTATGGAAGGCCTCTCGCGGGTAGTCAAGGGTGATCCCATGCACCTGGGGACAGAAACCTGGCGTGGGGGTGCCGATATGATTATCGACGAAGAAAAGTGCATCCGTTGCGGTCTGTGCATTGTTCGTTGTCCCACCGATGCCATTTCGATGGTGCAGTTCGAGGTAGCCAGCCCCAATGATCGCTGGACCGTTTCGAAGATCCCAATGCTGAATTTAAAATAAGCAGTCAAGGCAACTATATCCCTAAGTTTGCGCTCCTACAATCCAATCTTTTGGATTGTAGGAGCGTAATTCATTTCACCCTCGGTATCCATTCCCAAATTCTTTGACACAAAATGAAACAATATGAAATACGTTGACATATAATTTACCAACTAACAAAAAAAATAGGAAGTACTAATGTACTTTTGTGTTGACATGGAATGACCTGCGCAGTTACCCTTGAGATGTCAAGCAAACTGTTTATTTACTCACTGTAGTTAAGGAGATCGTCAATCTAATGCGAAAGATCACAGGGTCAGTACTCATCCTAACCGCCTTATTAGCTATCCTTGGTTCAGCGGTAGCGGTTTTCGCCAAGAGCACGCCGAACGTATCAAGTGTAGACCCCCTCACGACCCACTTCGCGACACCGGATTTCATCCTCAAAACGAAAATTGGCTCCCTATCACCCAACGTATCCGGCTTCAGTCCTGCCCAGTTCAAAAAGGCCTATGGTATTAACCTGTTGAATAATAAGGGTACTGGTATTACCGTAGCGATCATCGATGCCTGTGGTAATGCTCATGCGCAAAGTGACCTCAACAAGTATGACACGACATTTGGTTTGCCGGCAACGACGATAAAGGTGGTCAAGCCCCAGGGAACGCCGTGTTCAAATCCAACAGGCTGGGGTGTAGAAACTGACCTCGATATCCAGATGGTTCATGCGATTGCTCCTAATGCCACCATTGTTTTGGAAGCTGCAAAGAGCGCCTCATTTAATAATCTGATTAATGCCGCGAAGGATGCGTATATCAATCATGGTGCTACGGTCATTTCCATGAGCTTTGGTGGTGGCGAGTTCACTGGTGAGACTGGCGCTACCGCGGATGGAGTTTTCTCGACAGGTAATAGCAAAGGAGTAAGCTTCACCGCCTCTTCCGGCGATAGCGGTTGTGGAGCGCAATATCCAGCTACTTCTCCTTTCGTCACCTCAGTAGGGGGCACCAGTCTCAAAACTAAGGCTGACGGTACCTATGTTAGTGAGTCTGCCTGGAGCGGTAGCGGAGGTGGGTTGAGCGCTTTTGAGAGTCGTCCATCCTATCAGAAAGGTTTTAACAGCAGCACCAAACGTGGTATTCCAGATGTCGCCATGGTTGCTAACCCGAACACAGGTGTACGCGTATATGACAGCGATTTTGGTGGTTTTATTGTCGTTGGTGGTACTAGCGTTGCCGCTCCTATGTGGGCAGGTGTGCTGGCTCTGACTAATCAAAAGCGTACGAGTAGCATGAAGAATGCCGACATCGAACTGTACCATGTCGCAAGTAACTCCACAAAGTATACGAAAGACTTCCATGATATTACTACAGGCAGTGCGGGTGGTGCCTGCAAAGCTAAGGCAGGTTACGACCTTGTGACAGGCCTGGGTACACCTGCCTCTAACAATCTCGTGCCTGATCTGATCGCCGCTCCATAACTCGCGGTATGTTTGTGTCGCCTCAGGTGGAGAATCATCCATATACAGGTTTAGATCCTCCATCATGAGGCGAGGCGAGCGTTCCCTCTGCGCATTCATACCCCCGATCCTACGCATTAAAAGTACCTGATCTACCCTCGCAACTGATTGCGCATAAACTCAAGTACCACGCGGTCGATACGAGCGTCCTCAAACCAGCGTTCTTCCAGGTTTTCACGCCCGATAAATTTACGAAATGCGTCGCGTGTGCTCTCATCGTACGAGCCAGTGATGCTTCCCTGGTAATCTCCGCTTGTTGTCAAAAGCTCTTGTAATTCCGCAGCTAACGCGTTGTCTATGATCATGATACCTTCTGGTTCGGATGGGAAAAGATAGAGTTTGTGCAATTGGAGGATACGCTGTAGTTCAGCGATAGGCTGCGGATGGTCATCTACCCGTAAATCGATGAAGCGGTCGTTGAATCCGCCGTAACCCATCCCTTCGCGCACGACAAGCAGTGCTGCGGATTGTTGTCCACGGTTATCGCCACCTGCCGCCTGACCTGCTACTAAAGCAGAAACCAGTCGATCACATAGGTGTCCTGTCGTCTCTTCAAAAGTGCGCGCCATGGCACTCACAGTTTCCTCACCTACCAGAATATTGCCCTGACATGCATAATGTTCCCCGCTACGGCCGCCAGCCCAGGGATAGCACTCGTCCCCAGTATAGGTAACAGGTGCGCCATTGACACCAACAATACCTACCTGGCGCAGAGCCCGCCCATCATCGTCATGGGTGAGTTGCGCTAAAACTTCCCCTGCTGTTAAACCTCTTGTCAGTAGTTCCAGTCCTCGTGGACCATACGTTGTATTTGCCCAGGATTGTGTGGCGATTGCGCCTATACCCGCCCTGGCCCAGGGGACGACAGCTCCTACTGCTAGAAACTTGGACTGAACGGCAATCCCTAACTCGCCTGTCTGGATATCGCGTGCTATGATGGAAAATGTCATAAGATTATGCCTCCCACTTTTAATTCATTCGGTGGTAAGGCCATTATAGCATGCTAAAAGAGCGCAAAGTTGTACTAAAGAGCTTGACTTTTCACGTTCTTTCTAGCAAAATTGTAGGAAGCCTTCGTTCAATCGTTCAATCCATTTTTGTTATTGACTTATGCCACAGTACTACAATTTGAGAGATTTCTGTTCTATAGAACGTATATCATGACGAAGGCGAGTGCGCCACCGATCAGGTATGTCTCGATACCCCCGGTCCCATCTATATAGTATCCTTAGAGATACAAGACGCTGGAGGGTGGCCAGCGATGATATTTCGGTAAAGAGATATGCCCAGGTCTGTAAGGAGCAATCATGGTGCGACAGAGCTGGTCGGATGAAGACCTGGCACAAAGGTTGCAACAGCGTGACCCAGAGGCTTTGGAAACACTTATTTCCCGATACTCGCGTGAAGCGTATTACTTTATTCGTTTGGTACTGGATGGCATCGGAGTTTCACAGGATGCCGAAGAATGCGTGAATGATCTCTTTGTAGCTATTTGGCAGGAGATCGATACATTTGATCCAGAGCGGGGAACGCTTCGCACTTGGTTAACGATGAGGGCGAAATACATTGCCCTGGATCGCCGCCGCCAATTGTGTCGACGGCAGACCCATAACTTGCAATCGGCGGATGAAAACCGCCAATGGACTTCCTCAGATGGCAGTGGGGGCGGGAGGAGAATGTCGGGATGGGGAGGGCATGAAAATGAGAATCGTGCCACTCTTCCTCCACACCCTGAATCTAGCATGGAATCCCTGCTGGAACAGAGCGAGAGGCGCGAAGAATTGCGCCTGGCCTTGGCGACGTTGCCTGAGCTTGACCGTTACTTGATCTATCAACGTTACTTTAAGTTCGCCAGTACCGAGGAATTGGCAGCAAAGACAGGGCTCACTCGTCATGCTGTCGATACACGACTCTGGCGCGCGCGGAAAAGCTTGCGTGAGGCGCTCAAGGAGCACGCACATGAGTATGAGCGAATTTGACGGACAGCTGAATAGTGAGAGGGATGAAACTTTCTACTTCTCTTCCCAAGTGCGAGTGGTTCCCGCCGATTTTGGTGAGGAAGACCTGGCTTTCGCTGAAGAATTGCATTCCCTCTTTTCTCCGGAAGAAGAGGAGCTGCCCCCGTACTACGTGCAAACCCTGCTGGCATCAGAAGAACCAGACTTCTACCCGGTTGAGCCTGGTTTTGAGCGTAAAACGAGCGCGCGTGTCTTTCGCCATCTTAAATTGCGACGTCGATTGTTCCACACTCCGCGCTCCGTTCTCGGGGCGTTTGTGACTGGTATAAGCGGCATATATGCACGTCGATCACTGCTTGCATCGGTTGCTGCTTTCATGGTCATTATGCTCTTTACTGTCGCTTTTACCGCCCCGTCATTTGCTGCTGGAATGGCAATCTTGCTTCATGGTTCTCGCAGCGGTGTCTATGAGGTGAATCACTATCCCAAAGTAGTGCGTTCGTTCCTACCACATAAGGAAAGCCATCAGCCAGAGCAGATAACCCTACTAGCGGCGCAACAACAGCTGCATTTCAAGATGTACTGGCCACAAGCGCTGCCTCGTAACTACTATTTGAACTCTATTTACCTTTATCAAGAAACAGATCAGCCATGGGTCGACGGTCCCATTATAGAGTTGGTCTATAATCTCTACGGAGTCACACCAAAGGGTACCGGTCAGCTTGTGATACGTGAATTCAAACCAAATGAAGAAGTGCTTCAAGTGGTACAAGATAACGCGGTGCATCCCATACAAATCGCTCAAGATGGACATCCAAGGGCTATTTATGTGGATGGCCAATGGGTTCCTCGTAGCAGGATCTTATATCAATGGGTCTATGGTGTACGCAGCGAATTAATTTACCAGCAAGATGGCGTGGTTTTCTGGATTGCAGGTGATCAGCGCGATGGAATCAACGAGAAGGCTCTTTGGAATGTTGCTCAATCACTTAAAGCGACTGCTTTCAATCGGCTTATACTTTTGAAAGGTGAAATGTCATACGTTATCCAGGTATCCCTGGGTCATTTGCACGATGCCTTCACAACTGATGTCCTCGCGATCTACCCTGATGACAGTCCAGATGGTGCGTATTTTATGAATGCAAGCTCTTATCAGTCGGAAAAGCCCGTGCATAACAAAAAATAAAATCATCTCCTTTTCTTTATAATTTAAATTAATCGATCAGCGGATTTACTGATGCACCGCAAAAGACAACCACCATTAGCTCGTCTGTAGCCGTTGATTCCCAGTCCCATATCGCATACTATGGAACGCCAGATGCACGTGTCTATGCGATCAATGCACTTAATGGCACTAAAATAGGGCATACGCAATTGGGGGATTCTGCGCATGGTGCGCATATATGGAGTTCTCCCTTACTCATCAATGACAAACTCTATATTGGCTTGGCTTCCCACAATGATACTCCTTGTGTACGTGGAGCAGTGTTTGCCCTTGATCCTAAGGATGGGCATTCCATTATCATTGGTGGCGTTCTCCTTGTGGCTCAGGATAATAAGGTGATAGGGTATGAACCAGGAACTGGTCAGATTTTGTGGCAGGCAGAATACCAAGGGCAGGTGTGGGGAGGAGTTTCGGTTTCCAGGGGTTTTGTGGTAGTAGGAACTGTTTCTGGGAAGTTGTATGGCTATAGTTTGAAGAGTCCTTCTATCGAGGCTCCCGAACGCATTTAGCACTGCTGCATGATAGTGTCGGTGAACGATTAACCCTGTGGAGGCCATACATGCATCGCCTCTACGGGATTAATCATTCACCAATGTTCTTAACACAATCTGGATAGCTTACGGATGCGCACCTCTAGAAGCAGCCAGAATCAGCGCAACTACCGCAAAAATACAAAGGAAGAGGACAAGGTAGAGCACTATTATCGGGATAAGAACGACAGCTGTCGCCCTGCCGCCGCTCAGGCGATGAACTGCCATGATCGAGTAGACATTGAGTATGATGCCATAGATGGACAACGCGAGACCTATGAGCCCACCTAAGATTGGAATAATGCCCAGTATATAGCGGAGGATGCCGAGTGGTACATCAAACAGGGTCCTGGTGTAGCTCTGCGCCAGGAATGTTCCCTGGCCTTGAAAGGCCTTAGCAAGTAAGTACTGGACGCCCACAATAATGAAAAATCCCAATGGTACGGCAATAATCGAGAAGACGGAGCCGCCTACCGTGAATGCCAGAAATGCATTGGGGTTTACCCCGTTAGTGCTTGCGAAAGGATTACTTGCTACGCCGATCGCGCTCCCTATTAACCCGAATATGGTACCGATAATGGCGAGTGCCAGAATCTGTACCCAGACAATTGCCCAGTCTGCCTTGCCCATCTCCTCAGCAAATGATTGCGCTGATGGTTTGGTTAATATTTTAATATACTGATTAGGCAATTCTTGAATAGCCTGCCCTAATGGGCGAGGTGCTTGCTGAGGGGGTGCATAGCCGTAGCCACCCTGCTGATAAGGCGGCGTACCGTATTGGGGAGGTGGAGCACCATAAGGGCCTTGCGGAGGTGGAGCGCCATAGGGGTTTGGGTTCTGCGGAGTGCCATACCCTGAATAGGGATCTTGTCCGCCACTACCGGGTTGCCCCTGTCCCTGTCCCTGACCTTGATTTGGATCCCAAGTCATGAAAGTTCTCCTTTACTTTGAGCATATCTTCATGATTGCTATGTCCAATTTACCAGCACACGATGATGCCAGCTCTCCTATTAAGAGGGTTTTATTATAACATTACACCTCTCACCTGTCTATTTAAAATCATCCATTTTCATTCAGAATTTGTACCTACCTCTCTGTGGTCGCGGCTGAGTTGACTTGCGAATGCGTGTTTTAGTCTCGTATAATGGCAGTAGAACTCGACGTGAATTTGGGCGACCATAAAGCTGGCACGCCACTACAGTTGCAACGCATCGAAACAAAGGAGTTTCGGCATGTTAGTCAGCATGGTAGGAAAAAGTGCAGGCTTGACCTCACTTTCAATCTCCTTCTCTTACCCTTTCGAGTGCTGTATGTTCCCCGACTCCTTTCAGTATTATAAGTTTAGTTGGAGGCGATGGGTCATGAATCAGGCCCCTACACCGTTGTAGAAACAAGCAAAAGGAGCGCAACCAATGCCAGAACAAGATTTTATGCCTATCCAGAATTTCGATTATCTGGAGTTTTACGTGGGCAACGCAAAACAAGCCGCATACTACTTCAGTAACGCCTGGGGCTTCACGCCTATTGCTTATGCCGGCCTGGAAACAGGCCTGCGAGATCGTAGCAGCTATGTCCTCGAGCAAGGCAATGTTCGCTTTGTGGTCACTTCTCCCCTCGGCCCCGAGGGCGAGATGGCCGAACACATCAAGCTGCATGGAGATGGCGTCAAAGATATTGCCCTGCGCGTGGACGATGCCGAGCGCGCATTCCGTGAAGCGACCAGTCGTGGAGCGCATGGCGTCATGGAACCTACGATACGCAAAGATGATTACGGTATCGTGAAGTTGGCCTCGATAGCCATCTATGGTGATACCATTCATACCTTCGTCGAGCGCCAGGACTACAAAGGCCCATTTCTGCCAGGTTATCGTCCCCTGGAAACAGCTGTACCACGCCGCGCTCGACCAGCAGGGTTGGCTTCAATTGACCACGTCGTGGGCAATGTCGAACTAGGCAAGATGAACGAATGGGTCGCTTTCTACGAACGCGTAATGGGCTTTACCCAGCTTATCCATTTTGATGATCGCGCTATCAGCACCGAATATTCCGCCCTCATGTCCAAGGTCATGCAGAATGGCAGCGGGCGCATCAAATTTCCCATAAACGAACCGGCAACAGGGCGACGCAAGTCGCAGATTGAAGAATATCTTGATTTCTACCGTGGCCCTGGCGTGCAGCATATTGCTCTGAATACCACCGATATCATTTCCACTGTGCGAGGCCTGCAGGAGCGCGGCGTAGAATTTCTGAGAACGCCGCTAAATTACTATGAAACGGTGCTGGATCGTGTTGGGAACATTGCTGAGGATGTCCAGCAGTTAGCTGATCTGAGTATACTGGTCGATCATGACGATGAAGGCTATCTGCTACAGATCTTCTCCAAGCCAATTGTCAATCGCCCGACTGTCTTCTTTGAAGTCATTGAACGCAAAGGAGCTCGCGGCTTCGGCGAGGGCAACTTTAAGGCGCTCTTTGAGGCATTGGAACACGAGCAAGAACTGCGAGGGAATCTTTAGAATGAAACTCGTAACGTTCAGAACCTCCGACCGTGTGATGCATGCAGGGGTGGTACGCGATGAACGTGTAATCACGCTCGGCTATCCAACAGTACTCGAGCTTTTGCGTGATCCTGACGGCTTGGCAAAGGCTCACAGGGCATTTGAAACAACAGGTGAAGAATATCTCGTGAATGTGACACCAGCAATGGCACCCATTCCCGAGGTACCTGGTATGATGTTACCGGTTAGGGGTGAATCTGAGAAAGAGTATACACTGAACGAGATTGTGCTGCTCTCGCCCATACCTGAGCCGCCTTCAGTGCGGGATTTCTACGCCTTCGAGCAGCATGTCAAAGCGGCGCGCGCCAAGCGTGGGCTTGGTATGATCCCTGAGTGGTACGAAATACCAACCTTCTACTTCACTAATAATAGTGAGATCTATGGACACGATGAACCTGTACCCTATCCCGTTGGCAGCAATGAACTCGACATCGAGCTGGAGATTGCCTGTGTTATTGGACGCGAAGGCAAAGACATTCCGGTGGAGGAGGCTGCCAGCTATATCGCTGGCTATACCATCATGAACGACTGGAGCGCTCGTGACTTCCAGCGCAAAGACATGAAGCTCAATCTTGGGCCTGGCAAGGGCAAAGATTTTGCCACCTCGATCGGACCCTGGTTAGTGACTCCTGATGAACTGGCTTCACGTCGTAGCGGAACTGGCGCGAGTGAACGTTATGATATGACCATGCTGGCCCGTGTCAACGGCAAAGAGATCTCGCGCGGCAATTTCGACCAGATATATTACAGCTTTCCACAGATGATCGCCTGGGCTTCCCGCAATGCCCGCCTGCGGGTCGGTGACGTGCTGGGTTCTGGTACTGTCGGAACAGGCTGCCTGTTGGAACTGGATGCCGAGGTTCACCCCTGGTTTCAACGTGGTGATGTGATCGAATTAGAAATTGAAGGCATAGGCCTATTGCGGAATCGAATAGTGTAGGACCACAAACAAAAGGAGGGAAAGATGCCAGCTTATCATCGTTTGGGACAAATACCCCCTAAGCGACATACACAGTTTCGCAAACCAGACGGGACACTTTACTCCGAAGAACTCTTCGGTACCGAAGGCTTTTCGGGTAACTACTCGAATCTCTACTACTATTATCCGCCTACACGCGTCAGAAAAGTAGAGAAATTCATGGAAGTGCAGTACCCAAAGGACGAATGGGGGGAGGAGGCACATCGTCATCATCACCTCAGAACTGCCAATCTCACTCGTGGTGGCGATGCTGTACTGGGAAATCAGGTGCTCATGTTCAATAAAGATGTCGCCATAGGCATCTCGCTGCCCACGATGGAAATGAACTACTTTTATCGCGATGGGGACTCTGACCTGGTCTACTTTGTTCATGATGGGCATGGTGTACTCGAGACCAACTTTGGCCTGCTGCCCTATCACGAAGGCGACTATATCGTTATTCCTCGTGGGACGACTTTCCGCTTCCAGGTCGCTGCAGATAGTCCCGATACACGCTTCCTGACGGTTGAGGCGCGTGGCACTATCGAACCACCGCGCCGTTATCTCAATAAGAACGGCCAACTACTGGAACTCTCCCCCTACTGTGAACGCGATATTCGCCGGCCGGAAGAGCTTGTAACGCATACCGAGCATGGCGATTTTGAGGTGCGTGTCAAGGTTGGCAACACGATTACGAGTTACTGGTTTGACTTTCATCCCATAAATACCGTGGGCTGGGATGGCTGCGAGTATCCCTGGATCTTCAATATAGCTGACTTCGAACCGATTACCGGGCGAATCCATCAGCCACCACCAGTTCACCAAACCTTCCAGGGACCAAACTTCGTGATCTGCTCCTTTGTACCGCGTAAACTGGACTATCATCCACTCTCCATTCCTGTTCCATATAATCATAGCAATATCGATAGCGATGAGATGCTCTACTACGTCAATGGCAGCTTTGGCAGCCGTCGTGGTATTGAGCGTTCTTCGATCACATTACACCCGCGTGGTATTCCACACGGGCCTCATCCAGGAGCCATTGAAAAAAGCCTGGGTGTAGAACGCACCGAGGAGCTGGCGGTGATGATTGACACGTTTTTTCCGTTAAAGCTCACTACGATCGCTCAGTCAATTGATGACCCCGCATACCCCTATAGCTGGCTTGATAATGTATAATTATCAACGTTTAGACAAAGCCTCACGCCAGTATTCCACACTCTCGCGTAGTTCATCAAGTACCACATCGTCATCGGCCTCGAAAGGATGAATTGGTTCAAGGAAGAGGAACACATCTCCAATCATCAACCAGGGTTCAATTGCCTCTATAATGTACTCTGCTTGTATCATGCCTTGTGCGTTATAATCCCTCGTGAAAGGCCAGTGATGATCTCCTGCTCGATCTGTTTGTTGTAAATGTACGATTGGGAGGTGTGACCAGGGGCTCGCAAACCATGCTAGATAATCATCGCTGGTGGTTCCTGTGTGTAAGGCGCACGGATGTCCCACATCTAGACATAATACAAGTGGCACATCACCACCCATATTCAGATTGGTGAGCCATTGTGCTTCCTCGATACTGTATCCCCATTCGCGCGTTACTGCCATATTTTCGAAAAGTAAGTGGGACAATCCCTGGCTTGCCGCATAGCTTGAAAGCGCTGAAAGGCGTTCCTGTAACTCGTGCAAGAGCATTTCTTTGCGTTTCTGGTTCATGGCATCCTGAACGCTGAACGCGCCGATGTGGCCACCCATACCACTTGCTCTCAGGCGAGCGGTAAAGTCGATGGCACGCTCATACCAGCGATGAGCTGCCGCGCGCATAGCCAAATGTGGATGCAGTAATTGACTCCAGGAGTAGGCTGCCAGCCCGGTAAATGTACTATGAATGAAAAGGTCATGAGTCAAAGCAAGTTCACGAACGGCATCAGCATAGGCCATTGTTACGCTCTCGTCGAGCAAAGGATCAACCAGGTCAAAGCTAAATTGGCAGCAATCCAGCCCCAGCTCATATTTCACGATTCGCACCCACTGCTCTGGTTCTGGCCAGCGTTTGACCGCGAAACAGGTATTGATACCAAGATGTAGATGTGACATAACCTATACCTCCTGACGAATAGGCGCGATTTACCGAGTCATTATACACATATCTGTATTAACCGCTAACCATCTGATAACCTCTCAGTTTGCCTTTATGCAGTGTAGCCAGTACTCCGTGAAGAACCCCCTCACTATAATCACTGCCAGGGTTTATACAGACTGTACGTCCGATCTTGCATGAGGCATGAGCTTCATGAATATGTCCATGCAGACCCAACAAAGGCTGATAGCGCTCGATAGCTGCCCGTACAGCAGTAGAACCTACAGGTTTGAAACGAGTCTGACCGAGACTACTTTGGACCTTCAAATTGGAGTCCAGTTCTGGTGCATCATCCAATCCGCTCCCATAAGGTGGGACATGCAAGTTCATGACGAGAGCATCGGGGCGTTTCACCTTCATCATGAGCGCGTCGATACGCTTTGCAAGTTCATCTTCACTACATTCACGAGGAGTGTTCCAGGGAGTTGGGTTCGACCAACCGAGGCTGATCATTTCGCTAACATCATCCAGCGCTACGGGTGCGCCTTCGGGATTATGCACAATTCGACCGTTGTCCAACGCATCTAAAACTGCTGGTGGGTCATCATTGCCCCCCATTATATAACACTGTACCCCCGTTCCAGCCAAACGTTCGTCTCCTAGCGAAATCCACTCCTCCAGGCGCTCTTTCATCAAGTGTTCAAAGACTGACTCAACTTCGCCTGAAGCATAAAGCGCATCTCGCTCTCCTTCACGACTGCGATAGGTATACAATCCTTTATCGGCTGCAACCTTTTCGAATTCACGGACTTCGCCCTCTGTAGTCAGTTCGAGATGCTGACCACGTTCTTTCGTGACATAGACACCGGGTCGCGTTTCTTCAAGAAAAACAATAGCTTTTCCCAGTACATCACCACCCATGACCAATATCCGGGCTTTGTAGAACTTTGCTGCATTCAAAAACTTACGAAAGCAGCGATTAGAACCATGCACGTCGCTGGCATAGTAGATTGTAGTTGCCATCACTTCACCATTTCTGTTTCGCTTCTTGCATACAGATGAGTGCGAAGCACTTAGT
>WNGJ01013038.1_pt1 | contig 16795 bp, 3 predicted proteins | sample 5400611 | NCBI WGS metagenome assembly WNGJ01 (sample SAMN13153375, study PRJNA577476) | soil metagenome | isolation source: 40 cm soil or saprolite under Garry oak tree replicate 1 | place: USA:California | collected 2016-06-15 | reverse complement strand
CTCACATGCATGTCAGCATGTCAGCGTTTCAGCATTTCAGCGTTTCAGCATTTCAGAAGCGATATACTCCGGAGATGATGAACCTGGTCAACCGCTGAAGCTCCGCAATGAGTCAGTCAAATGAATACCGCTCGGCCGCCTCTCCCTCTCCCATCCGATGGGAGAGGGCCGGGGAGAGGGCCACATCCATTCTGACTATCGTCGCCGCGATGGTGTTCCTGGCGGGTTGCAAGAAGGAGCCGCCCGCCGCGCCGCGGCCGCCGACGGTGGAAATCCTGGAAGTGCACCCGCAGGACGTGCCGATCTACCATGAGTGGATTGGAACGCTGGATGGGTTGGTCAACGCGCAAATCCGGGCGCAGGTCGCGGGCTATCTCCTGAAGCAGAATTACCGGGAAGGCGACATGGTCAAGAAGGGCGACCTGTTGTTTGAGATTGACCCGCGGCCCTTCCAGGCCGCCCTGGACCAGGCCAAAGGCCAGCTTGCCCAAGCCGAAGCCCAACAGGATAAGACGGCCCTGGATGTCAAACGGTTCACGCCCCTGGCCAAAGTCAACGCCATCAGTCAAGAGGAACTGGATGACGCCATCCATGCCAATCTGGCCGCCAAAGCCGGAGTGATCTCCGCCAAAGCCACCGTCGAGCAGGCGGAATTGAATCTCGGGTTCACCAAAATCCTTTCGCCTATTGACGGCATCGCCGGCATCGCCCGGGCGCAAATCGGTGATTTGGTGGGTCCATCTACCGGGGAGCTGACGACGGTTTCGACGCTGGATCCGATCAAACTGTACTACAGCGTCACCGAACAGGCCTACATTAACTTCACGAAATTGTTCTCGGACGAAACTGCGCGCAACGAACGCGCCCGACAACTGGAACTGCGCCTGGTCCTGGCCGACAACACGATTTATCCCCATGAAGGCAGGGTCTATGCGGTGGACCGCCAGATCAACCCAACCACCGGGGCGCTGCGGGTGGAAGCCCTGTTCCCAAACCCAGGCAACAATCTTCGCCCCGGTCAGTTCGCCCGCGTGCGTGTGAAATTCGACACGCAGCGAGGAGCGCTGCTGGTTCCGCAGCGGGCGGTCACCGAGCTGCAAGGCAGCTACCAGGTAGCCCTGGTCGGTGATGGCAACAAGGTCCACCTCCAGCCTGTGAAGGTCGGGGAGCGGGTCGGCGCTGACTGGATCGTGGAGCAGGGCCTCAAAGCGGGTCAGCGCGTGGTCGTTGAGGGGATTCAGAAGGTGCGGGAAGGCACGCTGGTGGACCCGAAGCCATTTGTCGCAGCGACAGGACCACTGAATGACCGGTGAAAGGGCCTCGATGAAATCCACGTCCGGTCAAAAATCTTCAAGCTTCAAACTCCAAGCCTCAGGGAAACTCCATCGGATGGGGAAAGCTTCAAGCTTCAAGCACCAAGCTTCAGGGAAACTCCAAGCCACTGGAGTTTGGTGTTTGGTGTTTGCTGCTTCCCTGGTGCTTGGAGTTTGGTGCTTGGCGCTTTCCTCATTTGCCTGGTGCTTGGAGTTTGGTGCTTCGTGCTTTCCTCATTCCTTCGGCATTCGTCGTTCGGCATTGGTCATTTAGCGCCATGTCCAAATTCTTCATCAACCGACCCATCGTGGCCATGGTGATCTCCATCATCATGGTCATCGTCGGCCTGGTCACGATGCTGGGCCTGCCGATTGCCCAGTTCCCCAAGATTGTTCCGCCCGAGATCTTTATCCAAGCCAACTATGTAGGCGCCGACGCGCAGACGATTGAGCAGTCGGTTGCCACTCCCATCGAACAGCAAATGAGCGGGGTGGATAACATGAACTACATGTATTCGGTCAACGCCAACAACGGCCTGATGCGAATGTTCATCAACTTCGATCTGAAGACCGACCCGAACATTGACCACATGCTGACCCAGTTGCGCTACGCCCAGGCGGAGACCCAACTGCCCGCTGACGTGCGCAACTTTGGTGTGACGGTCCAAAAATCTCTGACGGCACCCTTCATGCTCATCGCTCTGTCATCGCCCAACGGCACTTTCGCATCACAATTCCTGGCCAACTACGCCTACATCAATTTGAGCGACCCGCTTAGTCGCGTGCCCGGCATTGGCCAATTGACGGTTTTCGGCTCCGGCCAGTACGCCATGCGCCTGTGGGTCAAGCCCGACCGACTAGCCGCGCTGAACATCACCGTTCCGGAGATCATTAGCGCCGTGAACAACCAAAACACCGTCAACCCGGCCGGGCGCATCGGCGGCCATCCAGTGCCGCCGGGCCAAGAATTCACTTATTCGGTGCGCGCGCAGGGCCGCCTGCAGTCGGAGCAAGAGTTTGGTGAAATCGTCCTGCGCGCCAATCCGGACGGGTCGCTGGTGCGGCTGCGAGACGTCGCCCGGATGGAACTGGGGGCGCAGGACTACGACATCATCGGCCGGCTCAACGGCAAGTCCGCGGCGGTCATGGCCTTGTATCAATTGCCCGGCTCCAACGCCCTCGAAGCCGCCGCCGCCGTCAAGAAGCGCATGGCCGAATTGAAGCAACGTTTCCCAGCCGACCTGGATTATGTCATCTCGCTCGACACCACACGAGCGGTGAGCGAAGGCATTCGGGAAATTACCAAGACTTTCCTGGAAGCGCTGGTGTTGGTGATGCTGGTGGTTTATGTGTTCCTGCAGGGCTGGCGGGCCAGCCTGATTCCGCTGCTGGCTGTGCCGGTGTCGCTGGTTGGCACCTTCGCCGTGTTTCCGTTGCTGGGCTTTTCCATCAACACGCTGTCGCTGTTTGGCCTGGTGCTGGCCATTGGTCTGGTGGTGGACGACGCCATCGTGGTCGTCGAAGCGGTCGAAAGACACATCGAGGAGGGATTGGCGCCCAAGGAGGCGGCCTTCAAAGCGATGGAGGAAGTTTCGGGCCCCGTCGTCGCCATCGCTCTGATTTTGGCTTCGGTGTTTCTGCCGACGGTGTTCATTCCGGGCATTACTGGCCGGCTCTATCAGCAGTTTGCGGTGACGATTGCCATCTCGGTGCTCATCTCGGCCTTCAACGCGCTGACGCTCAGCCCGGCGCTTTCGGCGCTGCTGCTGAGGCCGCGGCAGCCATCCAGGGTGCTGGGCCGGTTCTTCGGCGCGTTTAATCGCCTGTACGCGCGTGCCACCGACGGGTATGTGGGCGCCTGCAGCGCACTGATCCGCAAAACCTCATTCAGCCTGCTTTTCCTCGCCCTGGTCGCGGCTGCCGCCGGCGGATTTGGCAAGAAGTTGCCCACGGGTTTCCTGCCCGAGGAAGATCAAGGCTACCTTTACCTGAATGTGCAGCTTCCCTTCGCGGCTTCAATCGAGCGCACCGACGCAGTGTGCCGGCAGGTCGAGGAAATCTTAAAGCGCACGCCGGGCGTCAAGTATTACAATACGATCGCCGGCTTCAGCCTGCTCAGCTTCGTCCGGAACACCTACAGCGCCTTTTTCTGGATCTCACTCAAAGAGTGGGGCGAACGGACCCATCCTGAAGAGCAATTCGACGCCATCAAAGCGCATTTGAACCGCGAGCTGGCGCGCCTCCCTCAAGCCAACGCCTTCGCTTTTTCGCCGCCGGCCATTCAGGGAGTCGGCACAGCGGGCGGGTTTACCTTCGTCCTCGAAGATCGCGCGGGCAAAGACATTCCGTTCCTGAGTGAAAACTTGAACAAGTTCCTGGAAGCGGCCCGCAAACGGCCCGAACTAACCGGCTTGAGCACGACGTTCCTGCCGGTGGTGCCGCAGGTGTTGGCGGACGTGGATCGCGACAAAGTCCTCAAGCAAGGCGTGGATCTTAGTGAAGTCTATAAAACGCTGCAGACCTTCATGGGCGGCTCGTTCATCAATTATTTCAACCGCTTTGGCCGCCAGTGGCAGGTCTATGTGCAGGCCGAGGGCCAGTATCGGACACGCGCCGAAAATCTCGGCCTGTTCTATGTGCGCAATAAGACTGGCGAACCGGTGCCGCTTTCGGCCCTCACCACCATCAAGCAGATCTCCGGCCCGGAATTCACCATGCGTTACAACCTGTATCGCAGCGCGCAAATCAACGGCTCAGCGGCGCCGGGCTACAGTTCCGCGCAGGCCATGAAAGTGCTCGAAGAAGTCTTCGCCCAAACCATGCCGGCCGAGATGGGCTACGATTACCTGGGCATGTCGTTCCAGGAGAAAAAGGCGCAGCAAGGTGTGCCGCCGGCAGCCATCTTCGGGCTGTCGCTGCTGTTCGTTTTTCTGATCCTGGCCGCCCTCTATGAGAGTTGGTCACTCCCCTTCAGCGTGCTGCTGGGAACGCCCATCGCAGTGTTCGGCGCGTTTGCGGCCCTATTGGCCCGGCAGATGGTCAACAACGTCTATGCCCAGATCGGGCTGGTCATGCTCATTGGCCTGGCAGCCAAGAACGCTATTCTGATTGTCGAGTTCGCGCGACTGGAATACGAAAAAGGCAAATCGCTTATAGACGCCGCCCTGACCGGGGCGCGGATTCGTCTGAGGCCGATTCTGATGACGTCTTTTGCGTTCGTATTTGGCTGCGTGCCGCTTTGGATCGCGACCGGGGCCGGCGCGGTGGCACGCCGCGTTCTTGGCACCGTCGTCATCGGCGGCATGCTGGCCGCCACTTGCCTGGCCGTCTTCCTCATTCCCGTGACGTTTTACGTGGTCGAAAAGCTGGCGAGCCACGGAAAAAAAGCGGAGCGCCCTGACGCGGCCTAGCCGGTCTTCGCAGACTCGACCCTCGTCGAAGTTTTTTCCTGACGTAAGCTGATGATTTGGAGGAGGGCCACTTCACGATTGGGCGAGCGGTTCATGCGCTATGGAGTACCATGCGAGATCACAAATCCCAAGCTCCAAACTCCAAGCTCCAGAGAAACATCAAAATCCAAATCCCAAGAGCCGTGACCGACTGGGGGCGAGCGCAGGATGCGGCTTCTTCGCGGCGTCGTTGAGGCTTGGAGCTTGGAGCTTCTCTCGAGCTTGGAGTTTGGTGCTTGGTGTTTATTCACGGGCTGACTCCCACGCGGTAAAACCACGGCCCCGCTCCGATGGCGTTGGTGTCCATGTAGGTCGTCGTGCTGGGCTGGCCAACGATGTTGCTTTGCACCGTCGAGAAGGCCGGTTGCGGCCACAGGTTGGTAGCACGTTCGACAAAGTAGTTGCGGTTGTTCACGCTGGTCCAGGTGACGGCCACCACGGCGGGAGCAAAGACCGGTGTTTGCAGCAGCAGGGGCACGGAGCCGTTCGTCGAGTCGGTCCCGACCCGGTAGAAGGCCGCGCTACTAGCCAAGGGGACATTCGAGTCGAGAAAGGTGGTCGTGCCCGGCAGACCCGAGACGTTGGTCCGCAGGAGGCCAAATGTGATTGGGGGGGTTAAGCTGGTGGTGCGTTCGACGAAATAGGCGTGATTGGTGTCGCTGCTCCAACGCAGGAGCAGCCCTGGAGGTGTGAAGGCCGGCGTCAGCAACCGCAGCGCGGAGGCGGCGTCGGTCGGGTCGGTTCCGGCAATCCACTCCTGCCAATTGTTCATCCCGTCGCCGTCCGTGTCGGCATGATCGGCCGATCCGTCGGTGGGCAGACCGTATTGCCAGAGCCAAGCCGTGAAGCCGCTCAAACCATTGCCCTGAAATTCATACGCGCCGATGTCCACGGTGCCGCCGGCGATGCGCGAATTGCCGTCGGGATCGGTGGCGTTTGTGACGTAAGAATTGTTGCCGGAATTGATGCAAGGGGAATTGGATTGCAGACGCAGGTTGGCCCAGCCGTTCGTGTGCGCGAACAGCGGCGCGTTGGTGATGTTACCGACACCGTAGTACGGCTGCGGGGTCGTGCAGCAATAGTTCAGGGCGCTGGCGTAGGTGTCGAAGTTCGGCGCGTTTGTTGCCGTGTTGAAGTACGCAACGCAGTTGTTGAGCGTGCAGTAATAAGCCCCGCCGCCGCCGTATGTTCCAGTGGCCGAGTTGCCGGCCAGCGTGCAGTTGTTGAGCGTGCAACCTTCGGCCCCGCCGCCGGAGTTGTCGGCCGAGTTCCCCGTGAGGATGCAATTGTTCAGAATGCAACTATTAGCCCCGCCGCCGTTGGAGGATGAGTTACCGCTCAGCGAGCAGTTGTTCAGGGTGCTGGAGTAGGCCCCGCCGCCGCCGTACCAGTAAGCCGAGTTGCCGATCAGCGAGCAGTCGTTCATCGTGCAGGAATACGCGCCGCCGCCGTTATAGCTACTTGAGTTATTGCCAGCCAGCGAGCAGTGATTCAGCGTGCAACTATAAGCCCCGCCGCCATAATAATCAGCCGAGTTGCCTACCAGCGTGCAGTTATTCAGGATACTGTCCCTGGCGCCGCCGCCATAGCCAGCCAGGTTGCCCGCCAACACGCAATTGGTCACCGTTCCGCCGTTCACCCCGCCCCCGCCGTCCTGCAAGCCGCCCCAGCCATTGGTCAAGGTGAACCCGGATAGGCTGGCGTCGTTGGTTAAGTACACACAGCGGACGTAACGGGCTCCGTCTATAACCGTGAACTGCGGCCCGTTGACGCTTCGAAGGCTCAACGGTTTGTCCACCGCCACACGATTGATCGTGTAGCCATCAACCGCTCGCCCGCCGGTGGAATAAATCCCGTTGGTTACCAACACCAGCGCCCCGGGCACTGACGCAGCGTCCACCGCGTCCTGGATATTCGTGGCCGCCGTGGCCCAGGATGTGTAGGGCGCAACCGGATTCGTGTTGCCGGCTGCGACATAATAGACGGGCGGTGCTGCTACTACGTGGACTATGACGGTCGCGCTGATGCCGCCGGGGAGACTTTCATTGTAAGCGCGCAAGACCACCGTATAATCCCCCACTGATGTCCAGGCGCGAGAAGTGTACGGCTGGTTGGACACGGTGACGCCATCGCTAAATTCCCAGACGCTGGCCGTGGCCCGACCTTCAATCAACGCCGTGAATCCCAACGTAAAGCCCCTCGTGATATTCGTGAACGGTACGCCGACGGCCACGCTCAATGGCCCCGTCACGCTGCCAGCGTGATACTCATCGCAGCCGATGGAAGGAGGATTGGCCCACGGCTCGCCATCAATATCCACGCCGCTGGCAAAAGCGGTGTTTCCCCGGCCAATGCAGGGCGAACTGGCGCTCAGGTGCGACGCGCTGGCCAGATGGGGCTCCGAGGAAATGTTGCCGACTCCATTGGTTGGCTGCGGCGTGGTGCAGCAGTAGTTTAGCGCGCTGGAGCCATCGTAATTCGGTCCACTCGAGCCAGTGTTGTGATAGAGGATGCAGTTGTTGAGCGTCGAAGAGCATGCTCCGCCGCCGCTACCGCCGCTGTCTCCGCCAGGGCCCCCGCTGAAGTGGTAAAGTGCCGAGTTGCCGGTCAGCGTGCAATTGTTGAGAAGGGAAGAACCTACCCCGCCCCCGGAGAGAGCAGCCGAATTGCCTGTCAGCGAGCAATTGTGGAGCGTGGAAGAGTGTGCCCCGCCGCCACTGCCGGATGTCCCCGTGGCCAAATTGCCGTTCAGCGCGCAGTTGTTGAGCGTGCAAGATGCTGCCCCGCCGCCGACGCCTCGAGTCGAGTTGCTCGTCAGGATGCAGTTACTGAGCGTGCAAGAAGATGCCCCGCCGCCGGCACCATAGATCGTCGGAGAGGTCGAGTTGCCGGACAGCGTGGAGTTGTTGAGCGTGGAAGAGGCCGCACCGCCTGCGTAATAGGTCGCTGAATTACCTGTTAGCGTGCAGTTGTTCAGAGTACACGAGTAGGCCGCTCCGCCGCCGCTGCCCGCAACGTTGCCGGCCAGAGTGCAATCGCTGAGCGTGCAAGAATACGCCCCACCCCCGTTCCCTTCATAGTAGCAGTAGCTGTTAATGCAGTAAACGTAGTAGGGAGCCACGTTGCCGATCAGGGTACAGTTACTCAGGGTACAGGAATATGCTCCGCCACCAGAGATAGCCGTGTTGCCCGTCAGCGTGCAGTCACTGAGGGTGCAGGAGTACGCCCCGCCACCGGAAGAACCATATGGCCCAGGGCCGGAGTTGGCCGTGAGTGTGCAGTTGTTTAGCGTGCAGGAGTACGCCCCGGCGCCGCTATTGGCGGAGTTGTTGCTCAAAGTGCAGTAGCTCAGGGTGCACGAATACGCTCCGCCGCCCGATGAGGAGGAATTGACGGTCAGTGTGCAGTTTGTGAGCGTGCAGTAATAAGCTCCACCGCCATAACCACCATATGAGTTGGCGCTTGCATTGCCCGTCAGGATGCAGTTGTTCAGACTGCAGCCATACGCGCCACCGCCGAACCCATAGCTGCTCGCAGGGGTGACATTGCCGTTGAGAGTGCAATTGTTCAACCGGCCGGAATACGCTCCCCCGCCCTGGTAAGCCGAATTGCCAGTCAGCACGCAGTTGGAAATGACTGACGACGAAGATTCACAGAACACTCCGCCACCGAAGCTACTTGCTGACACAGATCCGTTCGCTAAAGTGAGCCCCGAAATTGCAGAGGTGCCGGCCAGATACACGCACCGGACCGCGTGGCCTCCGTCAATGGTCGTGTAGGTCGGGCCGTTAACGCTCTGCAAGGTGAGATATGCGTGGACTACCAGTCGGTTGGTCGTGCCCGAAACCGCGCGCCATCCGGTGGCATAAATCCCGTTGGTCACCAGCACGTGGGCTCCAGGCTCGGCAGCCGCATCAATGGCGTCCTGGATGTTGGTGGCCGCCGTGGCCCAGGACGTGTAAGGTGTGGCGCTGGCTGGCGCAACATAATGGACGCCGGCGATCACATGGATGGTGACAGTTGCGCGGACGCCATCCGGGTGGCTGTCGTTGAAGCACCACAAGGCCAGCAGATAATCGCCCGGGGACTCCCACGCATAAAAGGTGTAAGGCTCATTGATCTCGACGAAGCCATCTCCGAATTCCCAAACGCTCTCCGAAGTCCGGCCCTCGATTAGCGCCGTCAGTTGGAGCGGGAACCCTGCCGCCACGTTCGTGGACTGCGCGGAGATAGCCACGGTCAACGGGCCGGTGACCGTCCCGGCGTGATACTCGTCGCAGCCGATAGAAGGCGGGCTGGCCCAGGCTTCGCCATCAACGTCCGTGCCGCTTGCGTAGGCGGCGTTGCCCACGCCGCGACAGGGGGAACCAGCGCTCAAGTGCGAAAGGCTGGCGAGTTGCGGATCTGCGGAAATATTGCCGATGCCGTTAGTTGGTTGCGGCGTCGTGCAACAGTAGTTCAGGATGCTGTAGGAGTAGTTCGCGTCCACCGGCGCGGTGTTGAAATACACAATGCAGTTGTTCAGCGTGCAGCCATTCGCCCCGCCACCGGAATTGCCGGTCAGGGTGCAGTTGTTCAGGCTGCTGGAAAGGGCTCCCGTGCCCGAGTTTTCGGTCAACGCGCAGTTGTTCAGCGTGCAGCCGGTCGCCCCGCTTCCCGAGTTGCCGGTCAGGGTGCAGTTGTTCAGCGTGCCCCCGGAAGCCCCTCCAGCACCGTTGGTCAAGGTAAACCCGCTTAGCGTGGCGCTGGCGCCCAAAGACACGCACAGGTTCGTCTGACTTCCGTTGATGGTGGTGACCAGCGCACCGTTGACACTGCGTAGATTAACCAGTCCAGCGGCGCGGATCGGGGCGTAAGTCCCGTTAGTCACCGACACCAATGCGCCGGGAAGAATCGCTGCGTCAACCGCGTCCTGGATGTTGGTGGCCGCGGTGGCCCAGGAGGTGTAGGGCGCCACTGGATTGGCGCTGCCGCCAGCGACATAATGGACCTCCGCAACGACATGGATGGCCACGCTGGCGCTGATACCGCCGGGATAGCTGTCGTTGAAGGCGCGCAAAACCACCGCATAATCTCCCGGCACCGTCCAAGCATGTGAAATGTAGGGTTCGTTGGTGGCCGCGCTGCCGTCGCCAAAGTCCCAGACGCTGACCGTGGTCCGTCCTTCGATCAACCCTGTCAGATGTACCGCAAAACCCACGGCGACATTCGTAAACGATGCGGTGATGCCCACGGTCAACGGCCCGGTCACCGCTCCAGCGTAATACTCGTCGCACCCGATGGAAGGCGGATTGGCCCAAGCTTCACCGTCGATGTCGGTGCCGGCCGCATATTCGGCGCTGCCCGCTCCGCGACAAGGAGAAAGAGCGCTCAGGTGCGAGGCGCTGGCCAGTTTAGGATCCAATGAAATGTTGCCGACGCCGTTGACCGGCTGCGGCATAGCGCAGCAGTAGTTGAGCGTGCAGGAGGAGTCGTAATTTGCCCCGCTGTTGAAGTAGGCGATGCAATTGTTGAGCGTGCTGGAGGACGCTCCGTAGCCATTGCCGGTCAGCGTGCAGTTGTTCAGTTCGCTGTAAACCGCGCCGCCGCCAGAGTTGCCGGTGAGCGCACTATTGACCAGCGTGCTGGAATACGCGCCGTCACCGGAATTGCCGGTCAAAGCGCAGTTGGCCAGCGTGCAGTCAAAGGCGCCGCGGCCTGCAACCGAGGCCGAGTTGCCGGACAGGGTACAGTTGGTCAGCGTGGACTCGAGTGCGCCACCGCCATAACCAGGGACATCGACATAGTCATATTCATAAGGATCATATGGATTACCAAGGTGACCAATGTACCCCTGGACCTGGTTATTGGTCAGAATGCTGTTGTTCAGTGTGCAGGCATAGACCCCGCCCCCGCCCGCTTCGCGGCCATACCCACCGCTGTTGTCAAGGTTGCCGTAATAAAAGTCACGAAGAGGCGTTTGGGCCAGGTTGTCTGCGAGCGCGCAGTTGTTCAGCGTGCAGTAAGCCGCCCCGCCGCCATACGCATTTCCGACGGAGTATGTAAGGGAATAATAATCGTAATTGTAATACAACGGCGCCCGGACCGAGTTGCCGGTCAGCGTGCAATTGTTCAGCGTGCTGTATGCCGCTCCGCCGCCATACGCGTCCCCGACTGAGTAATGGGCGGCGATAAGGCGGCAAAAGTGGTACACCGGATCATAGGAAGCGCAATAGTACCGGTAAGTTAAAGGCGCCTCCGCCGCGTTCCCCGTCAGCGTGCAATTGTTCAACGTGCCTCCGTACGCCCCGCCGCCGTACTCTGTGGCGAATCCGTTCATCAACGTAAATCCGGAAAGGCTGGCGTTAGTTTCCAGGCTCGCACAGCGACTCCCGCCACCACCATTAATCGTAGTGGACTGCGGCCCGTTGATACTGCGGACCGACATCAGCGCGGGGACATAGATCGGGCCGTAGGTTCCATTGGTCACCAGCACTTGCGCTCCTCCCGGCTCCGCCGCGTTGATGGCCTCCTGGATGCTGGTGGCCGCCGTGGCCCAGGAGGTGTAGGGGGCGACCGGATTGGTGTTGCCGACGGCGACATAATGAACGCCTGTGACCACATGGACGGTCACAGTGGCGCTGATGCCGCCAGGCTGGCTTTCGTTGTAAGCGCGCAGCACCACCGCATAATCCCCCAGGGCCGCCCAGGCATGTGAGGTGATCGGCTGGTTGGTGGCCGTGCCGCCATCGCCAAAATCCCACCAGCTCGCCGCCACCCGTCCGTCAATCAGCGCCGTGAATTGCGCCGCATAACCGGCGAGCACGTTGGTCCGTGATGCGATGATGGCCACGCTCAACGATCCGGTCAGGGCGCCGGCATGGTATTCATCGCAGCCGATGGAAGGTGGATTGGCCCAGGCCTCGCCGTCAATGTCGGTGCCGCTGACGTAGGCGGCGTTGCCCGCCCCGCGGCAAGGCGAGCCGGCGCGCAAGTGCGAAAGGCTGGCGAGTTGGGGGTCCGAGGAAATGTTCCCAACGCCGTTAGTCGGCTGCGGCGTCGTGCAACTATAGTTCAGGGTGCAGTAAGAATCATAATTCCCCCTGCTGTTGAAATAGACGATGCAATTATTCAGCGTGCAGGAAGAAACCCCGACGCCGTAATAAGTGGAGTTGCCGGCCAGCGTGCAGTTGGTCAATGCGCAATAAAATGCGCCGTAGCCGGAATTGGCGCTCACCGCACAGTTGTTCAGCGTGCTGGAATACGCGCCGTAGCCTGAGTTGCCCTCCAGTGTGCAATTGTTCACTGTGCAATTATCCACGCCATCGCCCGAGTTGCCGGCTACGGTGCAGTTGTTCAGCGTGGAGCCAGACGCTCCGTAGTAGTGGTTGCCGGTCAGCGTGCAGTTGGTCAGTGTGCATCCACTTGCCCCGTAGCCGTTGCCGGTCAGTGTGCAGTTTTCCAGCCTGCCCCCGGCGGCGCCGGCGGCGCCGTTGGTCAATGTAAACCCGGCCACGTAGGCGCCATTTGTCAGACTCACACACGCCTTCGACTGATCTCCGCTGATGACGGTGAACAGCGGGCCGTTGACACTGCGCACCGTCAGCAGTCCGAACCCGGCGATCGGGCCGTAGGTCCCATCGGTCACCACCACAACCACCGCTCCGCCCTGTTCACCCGCGTTGATGGCATCCTGGATGTTCGTGGCAGCAGTGGCCCAGGACGCGTAGAACGCCACCGGGTTGGTGCTGTTGGCCGCCACGTAATGGACGCCATTCCCCACGTGGACGATGACGGTCGCGCTGATCCCGCCAGGCCAGTTTTCATTGTAAGCGCGCAGGACCACCGCGTAATCCCCCAGCGCCGTCCACGCATGAGAGGCGTATGGCTGGTTCGTAGCAGTGATGCCGTCACCAAAATCCCAGATGCTGGCTGTGGTCCGTCCTCCAATGAGCGCCGTGAATTGCACCTCAAAAGCGGTCGCCACGTTAGTGTACGAGGCGACAATGCCCACACTCAGCGGCCCCGTAAGTGCGCCCGCGTGGTACTCGTCGCAGCCGATGGTGCCGCTCGCGTAGGCGGCGTTGCCCGCTCCCCGACAAGGGGAACCAGCGCTCAAATGCGAGGAACTGGCCAGTTGCGGGTCCAGGGAAATGTTCCCGACCCCGTTGGCGGGTTGTGGCGTCGTGCAACAGTAGTTCAGGGTGCTTTGGGAATCATAATTGTCTGCCTGCGCCGCGGTGTTGAAATAAATAACGGAGTTATCGAGAGTGCAGCTCGACACCCCGCCGCCGGCGTTGCCGGTCAGCGTGCAGTTCGTCAGCCTGCTGGATCTAGCGCCAACGCCGGAGTTGCCGGTGAGAGCGCAGCTTATCAGCGCGCAGCTCGTCGCCCCGACATCGGTGTTGCCCGAGACAGTGCAGTTGTTGAGCGTGCTGGAACTCGCCCCATAGCCGGAGTTGCCGCTGAGGGTACAGTTGCTCAGAGTACTGAAACTGGCACCGTATGAGGCGTTGCCGCTCAACGTGCAGTCGTTCACCGTTCCACCAGAGGCCCCTCCGGCGCCGTTGGTCAGTGTGAAGCCGGACAGGCTGGCGTCGCCGGCCAAGGATACGCACAGATTCGATCGGGCTCCGTTGATAATCGTGAACAACGGACCGTTGACACTACGCACCCTCAGGGGTCCGGACGCCGCAACCCAATCGTAATTCCCATTGGTCACCACCACCACCACCGGTCCCCCCGGCTCAACCGCGTTGATGGCATCCTGGATGTTCGTGGCAGCCGTGGCCCAGGACGCGTAGGGCGCCACCGGGTTGCCGCTGTCCGCAACGACGTAATGGACGCCGTTCACCACGTGGACGGTTACGGTCGCGCTTATGCCGCCAGGCTGGCTTTCGTTGTAAGCGCGCAAGACCACCGCATAGTCCCCCAGCGCCGCCCAGGCATGAGAAACGTGCGGTTGGTTCGTGACCGTGGCGCCGTCGCCAAAATCCCAGGAGCTGGCGGTGGTGCGTCCTTCGATTAAAGCCGTGAGCTGCACCGTATAACCAATGAGCACGTTCGTGCGCGATGCGGTGATGGCCACGTTCAGCGGTCCGGTCACAGCGCCCGCGTGGTATTCATCGCAGCCGATGGAGGGTGGGTTGAGCCAGGCCTCGCCATCAATGTCGGTGCCGCTCGCATAAGTTGCGTTGCCCGCCCCGCGGCATGGAGAGCTGGCGCTCAAGTGCGAGGAACTGGCCAGTTGCGGGTCAGAAGTAATGTTGCCGACACCATTGGTTGGCTCCGGGGAGGTGCAGCAGTAGTTGAAGGTGCTGTGGTTGTTATAATCAATATAATAATTCGACCCCTGCGGCGCGGTGTTGAAATAGACGATGCAGTTGTTCAGCGTGCAGGCATACACCCCGCCGCCGTAAGCAGCCGAGTTGCCGCTCAGCGCGCAGTTGTTCAGCGTGCAGGCATATACGCCGCCGCCGTTGCCAGCGGAGTTGCCGCTTAGCGCGCAGTTGTTCAGCATGCCGCCATTCGCCCCGCCGCCATACATGATGGCTGAGTTGCCGCTCAGCGTGCAGTTGTTCAGCGTGCAGTCGAGCGCTCCGCCGCCGCCGTAGCCGTTGGCCGAGTTGCCGCTCAGCGTGCAATTAGTCAGCGTGCTGTAATACGCCCCGCCGCCGCCGTAGGCCGAATTGTCGCTCAGCGTGCAGTTGTTCAGTGTGCAGTAAGTAGCCCCGCCGCCGAGACCGCCGACATAATCATAAGCCGATGCTGAGTTGCCCGTCAGCACGCAGTTGCTCAGCGCCCCGCCGGAGGCCCCTCCGCCGTAGGAAGAAAACCCGTTCGTCAAGGTAAAGCCGCACAGGCTGGCCCCGCCGGTCAAAGCCGCGCACTGTGTCGAGTGGCCTCCGTTGATAACTGTGAACTGCGGTCCGTTAATACTGCGCACGGTCAGTCCGTACGTTCTGTACTGGATCGGGGCATAGATCCCGTTGGTCACCACCACCTGCGCCCCCGGCACGGTCGCCACGTCCACCGCGTCCTGGAGGTTCGTGGCGGCCGTGGCCCAGGACGTGTAGGGCGCTACCGGGTTGCCGTTATTAGCGGCGACGTAATGGACGGCATTGACCACCTGGACGGTCACCGTCGCGCTGATCCCGCCAGGCCAGCTTTCATTGTAAGCCCGCAAGACTACCGCATAATCTCCCGGCGATGCCCAGGCATGAAAGGTGTACGGCTGGTTGCTGGCCGTGACGCCGTCACCAAAATCCCAGGAACTGGCCTCGGCCCGCCCTTCGATCAAGCCCGTAAGTTGCACTGCAAAGCCCACCGAAACGTTCGTGAACGCTGCGCTGATGCCCACGGTCAATGGACCCGTCAGTCCGCCAGCGTAATATTCATCGCAACCGATGGATGGCGGGCTGGCCCAGGCCTCGCCATCAATGTCCGTGCCGCGCGCGTAAGCGGCATTGCCTGCCCCGCGGCAGGGGGAGCTGGCGCTCAGTCGCCAGCCATTAGCCAGTTGCGGGTCCAAAGAAATGTTGCCGACACCAGAGGTTGGCTGCGGGGTGGTGCAGCAGTAGTTCATGGTGTTGTCGGACCCATAATAATTCGCCCCTTGCCCCGCGGTGTTGAAATAAACAATGCAGTTTCTCAGTTTGCTGCCAATCGTCCCGCCGCCCGCGCCAGAGGCGGAGTTGCCGGTCACCGTACAGTTGTTCAGCGTGCCGCCATACGCCCCTCCGCCAGAGCGGTAAGCTGAGTTGCCGATCAGCAGGCAGTTGTTCAGTGTGCCGCCAACTGTCCCGCCGCCATTGTCAGCCGAGTTACCATTGAGCATGCAGTTGTTCAGGGTGCTGGAATTCGCACCGCCGCCGTAGTTGCCGGTCAACGTGCAGTTGTTCAGGGTGCTGGACTCCGCCCCGCCGCCGTAGTTGCCGGTCAGCGTGCAGTTGTTCAGCGTGCTGGACTCCGCCCCGCCGCCGTAGTTGCCGGTCAACGCGCAGTGGTTCAGCGTGCCCCCGGACGCTCCGCCGCCGTTAAAAGCCCGGTTGCCGCTCAGTGCGCAGTGGTTCAGTGTGCTGTTGTATGCCCCGCCGCCAGAAGACCAGTATTTGACACCGCTGGCGAAATTGCCGCTCAGCGTGCAGTTGTTCAACGTGCAGTTGTAGGCCCCGCCGCCCTCGGCGAAATTCTGACCCGATGCCCAGTTGCCGCTGAGCGTGCAGTTGTTCAGCGTGCTGGCGTACGCCCCGCCGCCAGTGCCGTCGAGGTAGCCTCTAACCGAGTTGCCGGTGAGCGTGCAGTTGGTCAGGATGCCGCCATACGCGCCGCCGCCGCCGTAGTAGTAGCAGGGGCAGTCGTTGTAAACAGACCCATTGGTCAAAGTGAAGCCGGAGAGGCTGGCCCCGTTTGTCAAGTACACGCACCGAACAGATCGGGCTCCATCAATAACAGTGAACTGCGGGCCGTTAATGCTCTGGAGACCCAGCGGTTTGTCCACCGCCACCCGGTTTGGCGCGCCGTCGCTAACTGTCCTCCCGCCGATGGCATAGATCCCATTGGTCACCACGATCTCATCGCCCGCCACGGCGGCATCTACGGCGTCCTGAATGTTCGTGGCGGCGGTCGTCCAATTCGTGTAGGGCGGCGTGGCGTTGGTGCTGTTCACGTCCACGTAGTGCACGTCGGCCAGGGCGCTGCCGGTGCCCGCCAGGAGCATCCCCGCGAAAAGCCGGGCCGCCAACGTCCGCGGGGGGTTCAGTTTCTTCATAATGCGATTTCCTTCGCCAGCTATGGCGTTTGAGAAATGGAAGCTTGATAGTTGGAGAGTGATGCGGCGCAGGGATTCCCGAAATCCGACTCGCGCATCCAGATAAGTCCCAGGTAATGATAATTAGTCAAAGCCTGAAAATCCCACTGCATGGTGGTGTTGAATGCGGCGCCGCATTGACCGGTAGAAAAGGCATTCGCTCCAGGGTTTTCCGCAAAAACCGGACGGTTAAGCAGTCCCGCAAAATAGCTCATTCCGTGCGCCGCACTCCAGTCGCCCAAATT
>WNGJ01003204.1_pt1 | contig 16795 bp, 10 predicted proteins | sample 5400611 | NCBI WGS metagenome assembly WNGJ01 (sample SAMN13153375, study PRJNA577476) | soil metagenome | isolation source: 40 cm soil or saprolite under Garry oak tree replicate 1 | place: USA:California | collected 2016-06-15 | reverse complement strand
GAGATCAAGTGGAGTCTCTTCCTGGCTCGAGTAACTGCAACATAGAACAGTCGTCGTTCCTCAGCCGGCCCGCTTCCAGCGTTCATCCGCACTGGTTCAAGAACATCAGAGTTCTCCATCTTCGAAGGAAAGCCGAACATGTGGTCGCTTGCGTTTGCAATGACAACAACATTTGCTTCGAGCCCCTTCGCCTTGTGTGCAGATAGTATGCGCACACCCGACGTGTCGCGATACTGATCGGCCACCCGAATTCCAGAGCGCTGGCAACCTCTGCTTATTCCATCGATGATGTGGTTCGTCCGACTGAGAACTAAGATTTCGTCCGAACCAACTCGCTTGTGCTCCTCTTGGACAAGCTGAATGGCTTTGTTTACAATCGCCGAATCGTCATCAGGGACTTCGTGGATGAAGGCTTCGCCACGCTCAGGGCTAGAGATGATAACCCGTTTTGGTATCTGGCCGGGATTGTGAGCAATTAACGCTCCACCTGCCTCGACGATTGTGGCAGGTGATCTGTAGTTTGTGTCGAGCATTGAGCGTGAGGCAGGTCCGAAGTGAGATTCGAAGTTCACGACATGATCTACGTCTCCGCCTGCAAAGCCGTAGATGGCTTGCCAGTCATCACCCACGGCGAAGAGATGAGCATGGTTTGTTCTGACCAGTGCATTCACAAGGCGGGCCATGGCCGTCGAGGTGTCCTGGAACTCGTCAACAAGGACATGATCAAACTTTGGGAGTGAACTCGCACTCTTCTCTACGATGTCAGCGGCCCGGTGGAGCATGTCTGAGAAATCTATTCTGCCTTCCGAGGCCAATTCTCTCTCGTATCTTTGCAAAACGGCAAGACCAAGGTTCCCGAAATGATGAACACGTGGAGTAGCCGAATTTAGACGCTGGAGAATCTGCTCAGTCGACATTCGGAATGAACGAGCATTTTCAATGAATCCTGCCAATTGTCTCTCGATCACGCTGCCGATGTACTTCGTATCCCCGAGGATCTTTTCCAACCCGGCTAGCGTCATCGGTTGTAATTGCACGCCGGCGCCGGTCAACCGTGTTTCGAGTGCTGCTTCCAGGGTTCCTTCCCTGCGCTCGTAATCGTAGAATTCGATGAGCTTCTTGCCGGTGCGGCTGAACTCTTTTCTTTTCCATGCCATTTGCTTGCTGTAATCGGCGGAGGAAGTTGACCAATTCCCGGCCACATTGCCTGCACGGTCTATCCCCCAATATTCGATGCAGGTTCCAGTGTCAAGGAGTGTGAAATCGGGGTGGTAGGCAGTGCGACCTGCACCGACCTGTGCCCACGAGGCTGTGGCTTCGTACTTGTAAGGAACCTGGTGGGAGAGTAGAAAGTCCGCAATAATTCGCTCGCCAATTGACCGAACTTGCTCTCCATGACGAGTTCTGTAGGTAAGGTCCACTCCGAGAGCTGGGGTCCGCTCGTCCAGATCACGATGGAAGTTCAGGATCGCATTGACGTACAAAGTCGAAAGCTGCTGGTCTCGACCCTCCCTAGCATCGCGCAGCGCGCTAGCGACGAGGGAGTTTGTCCAATGTTCGTCAGCAATACTAAGCGGTCCTGGCGTGGCAGCTTGGACTATGCGCTTGCCGAGAGCATGAAGAGTCGAGACGGTCACACCATCGCTTCCCTGGTGCGTGACGAGTACACTCATCTGCTTGAGGCGGTCCTCCATCTCCTCGGTCGCCTTGTTCGTGAAGGTTATCGCTAGGATGTTAGCCGGAGCGACGCCGCGTTCCAAGAGATAACGGACCCTAGCGATTAACGTGCGCGTCTTGCCCGAACCGGCCGCAGCGACGACAAGGTTGCGCTCATCGTCTCGAACTGTCGCCTCTCGCTGAGCAGTATCGAGCCTCAGCTCTTCAACCAGTAACTTCGAATGATCATTGATTGCTCGCTGGACATACTGGTAGTTGTGCCCCGCAAGCTTCTGACGCAACTGATTCGCAGCAATCGTAATCGACTCGAAATCCTTCCTCATTGCACCATCACGGGCTCGCCGGACACTCTTCCCGAGAACCGGCAACGTCGACTCAACGAGCGTCTGGATCTCTGATTTCAGAGGTCTACCTACGCGCTCGGGAAGGTACTCCTTCGAGGACAAGTAGGGCTCGAGGGAATTGTCGATTCTAGTAATAATCGAAGGTACCTCTTTCAACGAGGCTCTGGCCTGCTCGATGCCGTGCTTCCGATACCATGGAAGAACAACTAGAACCACGATAGCTAAGATCGCCGCGAGAACCAGTCCGAGGACCAACCAAAGAAGGTCCATTCAACAACCCAACGAATCGAACGGTGAAACCAGATCATGCAGACTGAGATAACCTTTCTAGCAGTTTCTCTATCGAGAGAGGCAGATTACCTAACAGTATAAGTATCTGGGACAGTCTGCTTAATCGGGACCGATAGGCGGCTTAGCCCATGGCTCTTTGGTTAGTAAGGGCTGGCAGGCACGGAGAACAAGAACAATACTCGCTGGAGCACAACGTAGTGAGTATCGGATGGACCGAACTCGACTTCGATCTGTCCCAATTGACCAGGGATGAGCTCAAGAAAGCTCTCGAAGAGAAGCATCCGGGCAAGCCGAAGAATGCCTATGCTAACTACGCAGGCCAACTCTGGTCCTTTGTCAAGAAGATCGAACAAGGAGACCTAGTTGTTCTTCCGCTGAAAGTTCAGTCCGGAATCGCCGTTGGAAAGGTCATAGGCGGGTATGCCTACAAGAACGACCCTGCTTCGAACATTCGCCACACCCGCCAGGTTCAATGGATAGCGACGCTTCCAAGAACAGCATTTGATCAAGATCTGCTCTACTCTTTCGGAGCCTACATGACCGTCTGCAAAATTACTAGACACAATGCTGAGGAGAGGGTCCGAGCGGCAGTAGCAGGTAAACCTCTGGAAGAAAGCATTGACAAGGCCGAAGGCGAAGAACAAGGGTCTATCGACCTCGAACAAGCAGCACAAGACCAGATCTTAACCTACATCGGAAGAAAATTCAAAGGACACGAGCTGGCTCGACTGGTTGACGCCGTTCTCAAAGCTGAGGGCTTCGTGACTCGCGTGTCAGATCCTGGCCCAGATGGAGGTGTCGATATTCTGGCTGGAAAAGGGCCTTTTGGGTTCGATCGTCCGACTCTCTGCGTTCAAGTGAAGTCAAGTGAATCCCCGTTGGACGTCGAGGTGTTGAGAGGTTTACAGGGCGCGACTCAGACTTTTCGAGCGGATCAGGGGCTGCTAGTGTCGTGGGGAGGATTCAATCGCAAAGTGTGGGAGGAATCGAGAAGGAGCTTCTTCAGTACGAGGCTTTGGGATTCCGGTAGCCTAGTCGAGGTTCTGTTGGCAAACTACGATCGGCTTCCAGGCGATTTCAAGGCAGAATTGCCACTACAGAGGATATGGGCATTAGTCCCAGTAGCAGAAGAAGAGGAATAGACAGAAGAACACGGCGAGCGACATCCAGTCGCATCCGGGAAAGAACACGAAGCTCGGGTTGGGCTATTTGACCCTCCAGTTTCGTTCTCGTGTTAGCAATAGCCGATCGATAGCTCAACCCTACAGATGTCGGGTCAGCGGAGCGACTAGCGCGAACGACCACCAAAGGCGCAAGCGATAGTTTGCTCGTCGATACTCGCTTATGAAATTGGACTGGATTAGATCATCTTCGACGCGCCACGCTCTGGAATGCCCCGCGCGTCACGCTTCTACGACCACTTTTGTTGATCAAATAATTCCCGCTTTTCGTACTTCGTTTTCTGATCGAGACCGCTTCGAATTGGTCTGGGAATCTTCCACGGGTAATGGTCAACTCCTGGCCTGAATTCGACTCTTCTGAATCTGAAACCTCCCTTACTCCTCTTCTCACAGACCAAATCCAGAGGTAGAGGATGTCCGATGGCGACAAGTATTGCTTCATCACTCATATCCCTCAATGGATGCTTTTCGCCGTCGAGCCAATAGAAACCGCGCTTGCGAATACGCCACAGTATTTGATTTGCCTTGAATATTGTACGCTTCCTGGCAGCCCAGACAGCTTTGCACTCTGGGTGGAAGGTTTGCCTCCTCATCCTTTCCAAGATTAACAGACCGCAATGTGCACATTGGCGATCCGTTTTGGCCAGGTACCTCCGCGGCCGAGGATTCACCCAGTTTACGAAATCTTTCCTGGACAGTCTTGCCTTAACGACGGTACAGTGATAGCAGGACCACCCGAACAAGTGTACCTCTCCACAGTTTGTACACCTTTCGTAAATGCTTGACCCGTCAAAAACACGGTCGTGGAGTTTTCTATCCTTGCTTTCAGGTTCTAATTTTATTGATGTTTCCATGTAGCTGTAATACGTTAACTCGTGAAAGTTCTCAACAATAGTGGCCGGAGTATAAGAACCTCGAAATTCCCCACTTCACTATTGAAGACGGCAAAGAAATTATCGAGAGCCACACTCCACGGGAGACCTTCGAGATCCACGCAGCGCAGATCATACTCGCGAACGAGCAGACCCGGGACACTCTTCCTCTGTCTCAGGTCCAGAACGAGACTCGAAAGTCCAAAGCTAACAGAGGGAGACCTGCAAGAAATCAGAACCGCTCGGTTCGGATAAACTCCAAGCACTTTTCCAGCAACTGGGCCTTGAGAGTGCCAAAGTCAAAATCGAATCGTACACGAGTTGAGCCTCAAAGTTAACAAATAAGAATACTGTTAACGGCAACGACGATGCTCTTACTGTTGAGTAGTAGTTAAGGTCAAAAACAAGGGTGCGAACTTGCAAATGGCACAACTTAGATTCTCCGACCGACTTCTCCAAGCTTTTGGCCTCACACGGAAGGAGGCTAGACCATGTTCTTTCGCTTTTTCCACTAAACAACCATCTGGCGAGTGGCAGGCTTTCACTTTCAGTCTGCCTGTTTCATTCTATCTTGTAGATGCCGTGGGAGCAACTTACGGCGAGATTCGATCACTGGCATCAGGGATCAAGAGTGAGAACTACATTCTTGTGGCTGAGCTTGGAAGTCATGCACTTCTCGTATTGAGAAGGTCAAAGAAAGAGGATGACCAGCCCTTACCTGTCTCGGTCAAGACGGAAGAAGACTATGAGAGGGTTGCAGGAGTCATCAGGAAGCTCAACGTTGCCTCTGACGAGCTATCTGCCCACTCGTCACTCAACACCGCCGTAGAACTCCTGAGAATTGGGGCTGAGAGATGGTACATGAACAGGGGGCTGTTTGCGAATCACTATCTAAGAAATCGATTGTTCAAGTCACTCTCCGAGCGAGGTAGAAACCCGCAGCATGAGTCCGAGAGCTTTCTGTCGAAGTTTGGGGGAGATCTGCCGACGAATCCCGACAGAGCAAAGGAGGTTCTTACCGCCCTAGGATACACTGTGTCAACGAGTTCTAAGACAGGGTATCCTCAGTATATCCTTGTAGCGGCCGCTACTAACTTGCACACCGGATGCATTGTAGCACCGGTCGAGTCTCTAGACGTCAAGACTGGAGAACTGGCGGCCCCTAGCTACCAAGCAGTGTCATCCTTACGCGAGTACGAATGGGCCATTCTGACAAATGGTAGGCTCTGGAGACTCTACTCCAACAGAGTTTCATCCAGTAGCACCAACTACTTCGAGGTTGACATCGAAGGAATCGTCAGTGACCGTGACCAAAAGCTCCTATACTTTGTCTCATTGTTTTCAGCCAGCTCCTTCCTTCCAAAGCAGGGAATAACAGACATTCAACTTACCTATGAAAGCGGACTGAAGTACGCAAAGGAGATCGAAGACAACCTCCAATCGAAGATCTTTGACAAGCAACTCTTTCTCGACCTTGCAAGGGCGATCCTAGACTTCTCGAAAAACCGAAAATACTCACAGCAGGACCTAGAACAGGCCAAGACCACGGCTCTCAAGTTACTGTACCGAGTGATGTTCATACTCTACGCGGAATCGAGAGCGCTCCTACCGATTAACAATCCACTATATGGAGAGGTTTCCTTAGGCTCTCTAATCGAGAGACTATCAGCATTCGAGAAACAGCCGGAGGCGTCTTCGGTTAGGGACTATCTGAAAGAACTCTTCAAGACCGTCGGAAAAGGAAGCCCGGAAAGAGGCGTTCCAGAATACGACGGAGCATTATTCGAATATGACGAGACACTAGACGACCTGCCGATCAAGAACAAGTTCCTTGTCCGCGGAATAAGAGATCTGACCCAAATAGACGGGAGAGGGATAGATTATCAGAATCTAGGTGTCAGACATCTGGGTTCTCTCTATGAAGCGTTGCTGGAGTATTCGATCAAACAGGCTCAACAGGATCTAGTCGTTTACAAAGACGAAATCCTAGATGCTTCGTTTGCTTCAGACCTAAAAGCAAAACCAGGACGCTACATCGAGAAGGGAGAACTCTATCTATCAATCGCAGGCTTGGCGAGAAAGGGAACTGGGAGCTACTACACGCCCGATGAGATAGTGCGCTTCCTGGTGCACAAAGGCCTAGAACCGCATCTCGAAATAAGCGCAAAGAAATTCTCAACGCATATGAAAGCTCTAAGACAATCTTCCGTCACACACCCGGAATTGGAAAGAGAGGTCCTTGACGATCTTCTAGGCATCAGGGTCCTGGACCCAGCTATGGGGAGCGGCCACTTTCTCGTGGCAGCAGTCGATGAGATTACGGCTTGGCTCATTAGCCTCCTTAAGGAGAACCCAGACTCTCCCCTTGTCAGACTGATAGAGGAGGATAGGCAGAAAATCGTCCAAGAGCAATCCAAGAACGGAATAACCCTAGACAGAGACCTGTTGACTGATACCGTCATTCTGAAAAGAACTGTGATGAAAAGATGCGTCTACGGTGTCGACCTAAACCCGCTTGCCGTAGAACTTGCCAAGCTCTCACTGTGGCTTGACTCATTTACCATTGGCACGCCGCTCACTTTTCTCGACCATCACATAAAGTGTGGTGACAGTCTGATTGGTCTCCGGCTTGAAAATATCTCCTCCTCGGCAATTGGTACCACCATTCTTGACGACTGGGCAGGAACGGTATCAAAAGCGGGAGCACGACTATTCGAAATGGTAAGTGTGCCGGCAGATCTTACAGTTTCTCAAGTTATACAGAGCAGGGAATCATATCGAGACGTGAGGTTGAAGACTGAACCCCTTAGAATCCTCCTCGACCTAAGCGTGGCAGGCATCATTGATCCAAAACTCGAGAGATTGCTTCCTCGGAACCTGCCGATGATAGAACAAGCACATGCAAAGGACGCTTCGAGCAGGCCAAGCTGGTGGAATCTTGTTGACAAAGCGGTCGCAATCGCGAAGAAATATCGCACATTTCATTGGGAGTTAGAGTTTCCGGACGCATCATCGGGAACTCGGGAGGGATTCGATCTCGTAATCACGAATCCTCCTTGGGATGTTGTAAAGCCTGAGGACGACGACTTCTTTTCAGAATATTACCCACAAATAAGAAGAATTGGCAACAAGGTAGAAAAGCAGAAAATAGTGAAATCTCTTCTTAGGGATCGAGAGATCGCTGAAGGCTATGAAAATTATCGACGAGACATAGAACAAAGACTCAGCTTCTACAAGCAATCTGGCAGATACACACTTCAGGGCGGTGGTGACACAAACCTCTGGAAACTTTTTCTTGAGAGGGCAATCGAATTACTTGGGTCTTCAGGGACTCTATCATTAGTCATTCCATCTGGAATCGTGACGGATGAGGGAGGAAAGAAGCTTCGTGAGGCACTTTTCAAAGGGCGAATTCGGTCCATGTACGAATTCGAAAACAAGCGGAGCATTTTTGACATAGATAGCAGAATAAAGTTTGTTCTCCTAGTCTGGGAAAGAACGACGCCCGCACCGTCATTTCCAGCAGCATTCTATCTACACGAGCCCGAAGCGCTGGCCGGGAAGACCGAACACGAAAAGTTCGTAGAGATTCCATTGAAGCTCATCTATCAATCAGCCCCTGATAGCCTTTCAATCCCAGAACCTAGGAGCAAGTTCCAGTTGGAAGTGTTCTCCAGACTCTACAACAATCACTTCCTGTTGAAAGACAACGGAAAAGGATGGTTTGTCACCCTTGTGTGTGAGACCCATAGAACTAATGATAGTGATCTTCTGAAGAGTGATGGCAAAGGATGGCCACTTATTGAGGGCAAGAACTTCCACCAGTTCCTCCCAGACTATGAGAAGTCAGAATTCAGCATAGACCCCGAGGCGGGTCTCCGGCGAACAGCCAAGCATAGAGAGCTACGTCTCATAAACGAAAGCTTCCACAAGATTGTTCGTCTAGTTTTCCGGGATGTCGCGAGAAGTACTGATGTTCGCAGCATGATCGCATGCCTGGTACCTTCGACATCCTTCTGCTCAAACACAGCGGTCGTAGTTGTTCCTCACATAGGAGACAGTTTTCCGAACGATAGAGAATATGGACAGATTATTTGCTATATTGCTGGGATTTTCAACTCCCTTGTGTTTGACTTCCTCATACGGTTAAGGGTGACCATGCATCTGAACTTTTTTTACGTATATCAGACTCCTATTCCTAAACTGTATTCAGATTCAATTGCTACTCAGATAGCAGCGAGGGCTGCTCGCCTGAATTGCACTGACGAGAAATTTCGCACTTTCGCAAAATCTGTGGGCATTAAGGTGCAACCCATTACAATGAAAGAAAGGATTCAACTGAGTGCGCAACTGAACGCATTAGTGGCCAAGCATTACGGTCTTTCAAGAGAGGAGCTAGCAGCTATCCTCCAGACTTTCGTCGGATTTGAGGAAGACAAGACCCTAGAGAAGCTTCAAGGGGACATCACTTGGGATGAGAAACTAATCAGGAAGTTCAATGGTGAGGTCAGGAAGCATGTGCTTCAAGAATTCGATACTATGAGCGCCTAGAGAATGACAAAGAAAGAGATTGTGGACAATGAGACAGAGGATTACACTATGGGCAAGTTCCTCAATGACGCCATCAGTGGGAATAAAGGCTCCATCTCTATCGCCACAGGGTACTTCAACGTAGCCGGATTTGCAAGAGTACGGGATAACCTCTGGAAGGTCGGGAATCGCATTGGGTTCAGCTTTCGCCTTTTGTTCGGGAAAGAAGCGACTTCAGGTGAGGAGAATCTAGAGTCCTTCTATCTGACCGACATTACAGAGAGTTCTCTGATTAAGGAACTGGACGGGTTAACCATCGATGAACAATCGGCCAAGTTGATTGACGATCTCATCAGTTTTCTCAAAATTAATGGCGTTAAGGTCAGGCAGAATCGAACGAGATTTTCACACGCGAAGTGCTACATATTTGATGATTCCGTCGTTGTTGGTTCTAGCAATTTCACTCGCGCTGGTTTAGAAACCAATCTTGAACTGAACGCTGTGCTGTACCAGCCCTCTGCACAGGAACTCGTAAAAGAATGGTTTGAGCGAAGATGGGAATACGCCGAGGATGCGAAAGGCGAACTCATCCAGATTCTTGAGAACTCCAAGTTCGGCAATCCTCTTCAGCCCTACACCATGTACATGAAGTTCCTTTACGAGTATTACAAGCCGAGGCTTGAGGAGCTAGAGCGAGAAAGAGGGAAGATAGTCGAGCTTACCACGTTTCAGCAGGACGCTGTCAACACAGCCCTACGAATAATTAGGAAGCATAACGGCGTTCTCGTAGCTGATTCAACCGGTCTAGGGAAGACCCACATTGGACTTGAGCTTTTGAGAGAGTTTGTAGCGGCCAAAAGAAAAAAGGCTATCGTGATAGCTCCTGCACAGGTTCTCAACACGGTGTGGGAGCCCAAGCTTCTCGAAGAGAGCATAAAGACGCTGAACTTCAGCTTAGAAAGCACTGGTACAGACTCGTTCCATCCCGAGCAGTTTGTTGACTATGATGTCGTAGTGATCGACGAGAGTCAGAACTACAGGAACCCTTCCACGAAGAGACATGACAACCTGATGAAGCTCCTCGGAGGAGGGAAGAGAAAGCAGGTCGTGCTCATCACAGCAACGCCCGTAAACAATAGTCTGATGGACTTGTATCATCAATTAAGCTTGATCTCCGCGGGTGATGATTCTCACTTTGCTGACCTTGGAATCGCCGATCTAAAGAAGCACTTCGTTTCCGCAGACCGCAAGCAACTCACTCAAGGAATAGAGGACATCGTTCGAATCCTCGACGAATTAATGATACGACGAACGAGGCAATTCATCGTAGAGAACTATGCAGGAGCAGAATTGCAGGGGAAGCCCGTAAAATTCCCGAAGAGAAAGTTGGCGAAGGAGGAGTACAGTCTGACAGAATTATTCGGAGGTGCGGTATACAAACAGGTCTTGGACACGATTGATCGACTTCATCTGGTGCCCTACAGAGTCGAATACTACCTTCTCACAGTTGATGAGAAGGAGAGGCTTGAAGCAGAACAGAGGGCTACGCTCCAGAAGTTCGGACTTCTGAAAAGGTTCGAGAGCAGCGTTGAGGCCATCAAGAAGAGCATCGCGCGTCTAATAGAATTCTACCGTTTCTTCGAGAAAGCATTAGAGCAGAACAAGATCCTCGATAGCAAGGCCTTCCATAGCATTGTACAAGACATGGGAGGATTAGAGGTCGAAGACGAAGGGAAGCTATTCGAAGCTTTCGAAAGTGTCTCTCTTCAACAATTCACTGGCGAATATGACAAGAAAGCTCTCAAGAAAGATCTCGAAGAGGACATCAAGCTTCTAGAACCCCTGAAACGTAGTCTCGACCGAATAATGCCCTATGCCGACAGAAAGCTGACTCACCTCAAGGAGATATTTGCTCGGGATCAAGTGTTTGAGACGGGCGGAAAGAAGATCGTCATATTCACCCAATTCGTCGATACCGCCGAATACCTCTACCAACAACTCAAAGACGATCTCAAGAAACAAGAGGTACGGGTCCTAACCGGAAAGACGGACCCGAAAACTCGCGAAACGATCATCAAAGACTTTGCCCCTAAAGCGAACAAAGCCGCATACATCGAAAAGGAAGTACAAGCCCTCATAAGTACAGATGTGCTCAGTGAAGGCCAAAACCTCCAGGATTCAAACTATGTCGTGAACTACGACCTACCTTGGAACCCGATGAAGATCGTTCAACGCGTGGGCAGAGTTGACAGGCTGGGGAGTGACTATGATACTGTTACCGCGTCGGTATTCCTCCCTGAGAAGGAATTGAACGAGCTGCTTGGCCTGATCGAGAAACTTGAACTGAAAATTCGCAAAGTAGCCCAAACGGTGGGCGTAGAGGCGACAATCCTTGGCGAGAAGGAGAATCCGAAGAACTTCAACGCAATGGCTCGCATTGCCAAGGAAGACCAATCCTTGATGGATGATTTGGAGCGCGGAGCAGAGCTCTTACCGACACAGACCCCCTTCCAATTCATCTTATCATATCTCAAGAAAGCTGGAGCGAGAGGCCTTGAATCAATTCCGCTCGGACGAAGAAGCGGAAAACTATCCGATCTTAACGCACTAGTTATCTTCTACCGGGAAAAGAACAACCCCGAAGGCATTCACCTATTAGCATACGACTACAAATCCTCCAGTATAGCTCACTACAACGATGTAGCTTGGATATTTCGCAACATAGAGTGCGAAGTAACCGAACCCTTGAAGCTGCCCGTGTCAGGCTACGAGGGTTTCAGACAATTCAAGCTCATCGATGCTAAAGCCAGAGATGAGATACTCAAAGCTGTCAACGCCCCATTTGATTTCAAAGGCGCACAAAGAATCAAGCCGAAGAACCAGAGAGAACTAGCGGGTCTAATATTGGAGGCGTACAATCAAGGGAAGCTCTCGAAGGACTTAGCTCTGCCGATCTACAGGGTGCTTAACCAAGAGAATCTAGTGGCATGGGAGGAGGAATTTGCCGAATACCTCGACGAGTTCAGACGACACCAGAACATTGAGGCGGTGCTGAGCGACCTCGAGAATCTTTTTCAGAAGTATCGAATAGCATTGAGGGAAAAGGGCAAGCCTAAGATGGTTGCTCCGGAAGCATTGGAAGTTGTTTGTTACATGTTTCTAAGCAAACAGGACGCAGGGGAACTGGGGATATAGGCTTCTTCAACATGAATTTCTTCCAACCTGATTCAACACCCCTGAGCGCATCGGCCGTTTTTTCATCATTAGCATGTATTCAGGGATTAGGAGGCATTAGCGAAATACTGCAGGTTTCGTTCGGCTCATGAGAATACGAGTACTTTGCATCAATCTCGCTAGGACTGGGGTAAACTGGACCCGCGGGCGACTACTCCTTCCCTAGTCTATCTAGTAATTCCCTATACAGTTGATCTCTTTTCCTGTCAGAGTAGCCGTCGTAGGACAGTTCCAGGATTCTGTATCCTCTCTTCCGTAATAGGGTGCGTAGTTCTTCGTCCTTAGTCATCTGTACTATTCCAAGGTGGACCCGGCCATCCACGAACACGATCAATGGTCGAGGTTCTAGGGGGAAGTAGAAGTCGGCGGTGGTTACGGGGATCTCGACTTGTGTTAGGTAGTGTATTCGGTCATGTTCTAGGTTGATTGCTAGTTCTTGTTCCATCCGTGAGGGGTTGGCGTGCAGTCGTTCTCTCCAGCCGCTCCGCTGACTCGACATCTGTAGGGTTGAGCTATCGATCGGTTATTGCTCGGACACGAGAGCGAAAGTGCTGATTAGCGCCTCACGCAGACAGGAGTTGTGGGAGAAATGAATCTCAGGGATTGCTACGATGAAGTTAGAAGACTCGACTCGAATCTCGGGATCGATTCGCTCGAGGTCGTAAAGGAAGTATCTCGAATCAGACAATTCTGGAAGCCCGAAACCGTAAGAGTCGTCCTGCTGGCTGAGTCCCATGTTTTCACGGCAACCGAGGACTCGACTCATCCATGGGAGATTCGGGGCACAATCTACCGGGGACGATTTGTGAGATTTGTCTACTGCCTAGGGTATGGCGAGACCAGTCTGGTTCAGTCCGTTACTCCTAATCGGGGCACATCGCAGTTCTGGAAGATTTTCTACAGCTGTTTGAATCAGGTCTCGTCAAACGATAATTTCAGATCCATTTTACATTCGACACCTGCTGCCGAAAGGATTTCCAATAAGATAGAATTGTTATCTAGATTGAAACGGGCGGGAGTTTGGTTGATGGATGCGAGTTTCGTCGGGATTAATCACATGAAGAACTTGACGATGAGAAGGCGAGTCCTTCAAAAATGCTGGAACTACACACATTCAGTTCTGCAAGATCTCGACCCTAAACCGGAGCACATGATCGTCATAGGCTGCTTTGTCAAGAAAGCTCTCAAGGAGCAGATTGACTCGTTGGGAATCAACTGGACAGTTATTCCACAGCCTCAAGCTCACTTACCTGCCCCGGGCTATCGTCAGTTCTACAACATCTACTATCAAATCTGCACCAGATCCGGAATGCCCGTCAGCGCGAATCAACTAGAACAATTGCATGGGTGCAAGGAATGAGTCTGGACCCGAAAAAGCTCACTATCGATTCCGAGCGGGCACACATTGTGGAATTGTACGTGGACGGAGCGTGCATTCCGAAGAATCCTGGCGGCGTACCAGTCTGGGGCTTTCTCCTCCTAAGGGACAACATCCCGATCGATACCAAGGGAGGTCTCGCTGGATCAGAATCCTCGCCACGATCGACAAACAACGTCGCGGAATATGAGGCATTCATCAATGCACTCAAACACGTCAAGAGTCTCGGCTGGGACCAAGGCAAGGTCGTTGTCTACACTGATAGTCAGCTTCTCAAGGGCCAGTTGAAAGATGGGTGGAAAGTGGGTCCTGAACTCCTCCCATTGCATAAGAAAGCGAAAGCTTTGATGGACAACGTTCCGCATCTGGAGTTGAGAAAGATTCCACGAGCTCAGAACCGTGTTGCTCATCGAGCTACCAAAGCGGCATATTATGAAATACTCTTAGCAAAATCGAAGAACGTACAAGTATGAGACGCAATGAACTTTGGTTGCGATCTACTCGAATCGCACTCCCTCCGTGCTTGGACTCCATACCGATCTCTGTCAAACCTGCAAGTGCCTTGGCACAAATTTTCTTTAGGCCTTCTCAAATGATGAACTGAGTTCGTTGGCAGATTCCCGTTATATCAGAACAAGTTGGATGCTCTCTTGCCAAGACACAGTCCAGCTCCAGGAGCCCCCAGCGAAAATTCGCTTCTTCTCACGAGCCGAAGCTCAAGAGCTAGGTCAAACTGTCCGAAAGAGAAATGTCTTCGCTCGTCATTCGTGGGAAAACAATTTCTATCTAGGACGTATCCAAAGTCTCGCCGATACGTCCATAATTGAAGTGTTTCTCCCGGGGCAGCCCGACGATATTATTCCCCAAGCACAAGTGATAGCAGACGTTCTGGAAAAACTCGTCCTACTTTCGACGACCTTCGTTACGAAAAGAGACAAACTCCAACAACAGCTGGCGATATCTCGGCATCGTAGATCAGTATTCGACATTACAATCGGCCCTGGGTATCAGTATTTGAGATCGAAATCTAAGCGCGAATTTGATGTCAACCCCGTAGTTCTCGATGAGAAGCTCTCGAAACGATTCGAACGGTGTGGGTTTCGGCAACTCGGATCAGTTTGCGCGTTAAGTGAAGGGCTGTCGTCTCGCATCAGATCTGCTATAGACTGGTTATTTGAATCGCGGCTTGAGACCGCATTGCCCGCCGCGATAGTCAAGACGGCCATTGCTTTGGAATCGATGTTGATATTTGATCAATCAGAACCGCTTGCCAGATCTCTTTCCGAACGAATAGCATTCATAGTCTCACAGGATCCGACTACAAGGCAGCAAATCAGCGCTTTGTTCAAGAAGTTCTATGATTCTAGAAGCGGGGTCGTCCACGGAAATTACAAAGGATCAAGGGGCGCAAGCCCAGGTCTGCTAGAGGGGATCGATCGAATTACGCTTCTCGTTTGCCTGACGATCGGATCGAACAGGAACCTGTGGGACTCGACACAAACTCTACTAGATTGGTGCGAGGGCCAGAAGTGGGGAACTCCTGATACAACTGTCAACATTCCATTTCCAAGCTCATTCTTGAGCCAAGCGATGGACCTATGTGTGGGCGGATAGCTTGCATGATCTTCGGGATGGGGGGGCGGTCTCTTTTTTTTGTTGTGGAGTCTGATTTCTAGTTCTCGTTCCATTCGTGAGGGGTTGGCGTGTAGTCGTTCGCGCCAGTCGCTCCTCTGAGTCGACATCTGTCAGGTTGAGCTATCGATCGGCTATTGCTCAAACACGAGAATGAAACTGAATCTCATCTATTGTCCACCCCCCAGAAAGATGATATGGTTCATGACCACCGTGCTTCGCTCGCGACCTTCTTGGAAGAGGGCCCAGACAGATCCGAAATCATAGTAGGCGTATGGGATGACTACCAGTGCTGGAAATGTCATGAGAAGACCTGAGTGATCGATTGGAGCTGGTGGAACGGAGAAGGAGAGATGTGGACCGAGAATGATCAAATCGGACTCAAGCTGCAGGAAACGTTTCCATCCTACAAGAAGGATCATACGAAATCAGCCGAGGCGGACTACTATTGCAACCATTGTACTAAGTGCGGGACCATTCAGGGTGACTGGTTCGTGATAAATTGGGTTGCTAAAGAGAGGGTGGAAGGTCGTTTGCCGTCCGATGTAGTCAAATTGAAAGTGGGCCCAGATCACTCTGACTAGATCGCCCGTAGTGATCCTCTGTTACCACTGACGGTTACCAGACCCGTTCCCATCTAGGAAATGTGAAAAATGGTTGATTCTCGGGACACGAAACTCGCAGTTGGGAGGGAATTAACGAAAGGTAACTCTTTCTCGGCCCGGCCGTTCGAAGAGAGGAATCGCACAGTCTATCCCGCTATAAACCTGACAAGCGCAGAACAAGGCTGGATTGGAGATCGGGGCAGGCGATTTGAGGTCGCGCGGTTTGCGCGTTGACCTGCACGCTGAGCTACACCATGTCGAAAATGGCCGACCGGCTGATTCTGCGCCTTATTTCCTAAGACTCGCCGGGTTCAGCTTCAACTGGCGGGACCCCTCGTCAAAAAATCTCAAAAGCAGCTGCTCCTCGCGACGCGAGAGTGCTCTTTGTGAGAGAAACCGAAGAGTCTGCCCGGTTCGTTTTTCCATTCGAAGAGCAGACATGGTTTCAACTCCTTGATTCAGAAATCATAAATGCGAAAGTTTTGCTGAGAACTCGAGACGATAATTGGCCTTCCCGCCGAAAGTTTTGAGCGAGGCATGGGTAAGGTCGATGGCGGCTTGTGAGTGCAGACTGGCTGATCATCAGCATGCTGTTCCTTGCGGAGTCTCTCTTCATCTGGCTAGTCGTGGTGGTGAGGGTGAGGGTGGTTGGGAGGCACATCATGTAGTTCCGGAGGGTGAGGGTGGGTCTGACAAGTTAGACAACTGCGCCATTACGTGTTGGCCATACCAGAGTAAGACCGGGTGACGTGAAACTATTCCTTCGGGACCTGTTCGGGGACTTTCCAATTAGTCAAAAAAGGGTCGGTTTCGGACTAATCGCCTTGTTGTCGATTACGGTCACGTTTTTCGGACTGGTTGCTGCGGCGGTCCTTCTGATGAGCTGAGCCATGGTTGCGGTAGTTGATTCCCGCCGGTTCGGCGCGGGGCTATTGGTTGTGTTAGCAGTTCTGGCGGCTGTCTTCTTTGAACTGTTTGTTGTCTGGCCTCTTGTTCTGGTCGGGTTGGCTTTCGTTGCGGACGGTTTGACGGCGAAGAGATGTCCGAACGA
>WNGJ01006597.1_pt1 | contig 16800 bp, 19 predicted proteins | sample 5400611 | NCBI WGS metagenome assembly WNGJ01 (sample SAMN13153375, study PRJNA577476) | soil metagenome | isolation source: 40 cm soil or saprolite under Garry oak tree replicate 1 | place: USA:California | collected 2016-06-15 | reverse complement strand
GAGGAGGTCGAGACCGTCGAGGATGTCTACGAGCCATTCCTGCTTCGACTCGGCTTCCTCGATCGAACCCCGTCCGGCCGAGTGGCGACCGAAGCCGCCCGCCAGCACCTGGCCAGGCTCGGCTACGAGATCCCGCCCGCCCGCCGCCCGGAGCCCGACATGCCCGGCCTGTGGGAAGGGCCACCCGGACTGCCTGAGGATGATGGGCCCGAAGATGGGCCCGAGGACGGGCGCGACGACGGGAGGCCTGGAGACGAGGGGCAGGCCCCCGGCTGATGGAAGACCTCGCCCCTATCGGGCGGTCGCTGGTCATCGTGGGCCTCGTCCTGGCGGGCATCGGGCTGCTGCTGATGGCCGGCAACGGCCTGCCGCTCGGCCGCCTGCCCGGCGACATCCGGATCCAGCGCGACGGCGTCACGATCTTCATCCCGCTCGCCACGATGCTGCTGGTCAGCGTCGTGCTGTCGCTGATCTTCTTCGTCCTTGGCAGGCGCGGGCAGTAGTGGCCGCCGCGCAGTTCGACGTCGAGGTTCCGGCGCCGAAGGACGGTTCCACACGCGGTCGGGTCGGGCGGCTCACGCTGCCTCACGGCGTGGTCGAGACGCCCGAGTTCATGCCGGTCGGCACCAATGCGGCGGTCAAGGCGCTGGATCCCGACGACCTGGTCGCGGCGGGCGCCACGATCATCCTCGCCAACACCTACCACCTCTCGCTGCGGCCGGGCCACGAGCGGATTGCCGCGCTCGGCGGCCTGCATCGGTTCATGGCCTGGAATCGCCCGATCCTTACCGACTCGGGTGGCTTCCAGGTCGTCTCGCTGGGCGACCTGCGCGTCGTCGATGACAACGGAGTGACCTTCCGCAGCCACCTCGACGGCTCGGTCCAGCGCTTCACCCCCGAGCATGCCATCGCGGTGCAGGAGGCCCTCGGCTCGGACGTTGCCGTGGCTTTCGACCAGCCGGTGGCGCCATCGTCGCCGCGGGCCCTGGTCGCCGAAGCGACAGAGCGGACGCATCGCTGGGCGGCGCGCTGCCTGGAGGCGCACACGCGCCCCGACCAGGCGCTTTTCGGCATCGTCCAGGGCGGCCTCGAGTCGGATCTTCGGGCCGCGTCCACGAGCTTCGTCGCATCCCTGCCATTCGACGGCATCTGCCTCGGTGGGTTGGCGGGCGACGAAACCCCGGAGCAGCGCGACGCGACGCTGGACGTCGCCGTAGCGATCCTGGCCGACGATCCGCGACCGCGCTACCTCATGGGCCTTGGCTCGCCGGCGGACCTCTTGGAAGCGGTGCAGCGAGGCGTGGACCTGTTCGATTCGGTGCTGCCCGCGAGGGTCGCCCGGAACGGCCATCTGTGGGTCCCCGGCGGCCGCCTGAACATGCGCAACGCCCGCTTCCTGGACGATCCGGAACCCGTTCAAGCGGACTGCCGGTGTCTCCTCTGCAATCGCTTTTCCAGGGCTTATCTGGCCCATCTTTTCCGGGCTCGCGAGCTGCTCGCATACCGTCTCGCGACTTGTCACAACCTCACCTTCACCCTAGACTTCATGGCCAGGATCCGCGCAGCGCTGCGGGCCGGTTCCCTCCCCGCGAGCCTTCCTGAACTTCGCGCCCGGGCCGGTCGCGTAAGCGCCGGTGAAGGTGCCGTGCAGTCGGCGTAGAGGGTCGGTCCATACCATTCATCGCCACGTGGAGGCGCACCAGATGGGCTCACGAGATCGCCCCCACAGGGAAGCCAAAAAGAAGCCGAAAGACGCGTCCAAGCCGAAACTCCAGCCGCTGATGGAGCCGCCACAGAACGTGGAGGTGATCCGGAAGCCCCGCAAGCCTCGAACGACCGAGGAGTCGGAGGAGAGCTGACGGTTCGAGGGCCAACGCGTCGGGCAGCACGAGAGGAGCGGATCTGACCATGGCGATCACCGGCGAGCGGGGCCTCGAAGAGCGCAACGGCGAGAAAGCCCTCTCGGAGCGCGGACGCGCAGTCGCGGCGGCGATGCTTTCGATCGAGAAGCAGTTCGGCGCCGGGGCGATCATGAAGCTCGGGTCGGCCGCCCGGCAGCAGGTCGACTTCATTCCCACGGGCTCCATCGCGCTCGACCTGGCCCTCGGCGTCGGCGGCATCCCGCGAGGCAGGATCACGGAGGTCTTCGGTCCCGAGTCGTCGGGCAAGACCACCCTCTGCCAGCACATCATCGCCGAGGCGCAGCGCAAGGGCGGAGTGGCCGCCTTCATCGACGTCGAGCACGCTCTGGATCCGGGCTACGCCCGGGCCTGCGGCGTGAACGTCGACGAGCTGCTGGTCAGCCAGCCGGACACCGGCGAGCAGGCGCTCGAGATCACCGAGACGCTGATCCGCTCAGGGGGCGTCGATTGCGTCGTCGTGGACTCGGTCGCAGCCCTCGTGCCGCGCGCCGAGATCGAAGGCGAGATGGGCGACTCATTTGTGGGCATCCAGGCCCGCCTGATGAGCCAGGCCCTGCGCAAGCTGACCGGCGCCGTGAGCCGCTCCAACACGGCGCTCGTCTTCACGAACCAGCTGCGCGAGAAGATCGGCGTGATGTTCGGCAACCCCGAGGTGACCCCGGGCGGCCGAGCGCTGAAGTTCTACGCCAGTGTCCGTCTGGACATCCGGCGCGTCGAGACGATCAAGAACGGCACCGAGTCGGTCGGCAACCGGGTGCGGGTCAAGGTCGTGAAGAACAAGGTGGCGCCACCGTTCCGAGTCGCCGAGTTCGACGTGATGTACGGCGAGGGCGTGTCGCGCGAGGGCGGCTTGCTCGACGTGGGCGTGGCGATGGACGTGGTCACCAAGACCGGTGCCTGGTTCACCTACGGCGAGACGCGGCTCGGCCAGGGTCGCGAGGCTGCCAAGGAGTTCCTGAAGTCGAACGCGCCGATCAGCACGGAGATCGAGAGCCAGATCCGGACCAGGATGGCAACTGCGTCCCTGCCGGTCGAGGGCATCGAAGAAGCGGAGTGACGGCCCCCCCGGCCCGGCGGCGCGAGACCTTCGCGGAACGGCGCGCTCGCCGAGCGGAGGTCGACGATCCGGAGCTCGTGCTCAATGCCGCCGTGCGGTTCCTCGAGGCGCGAGCGCGTTCGGTCGCGGAGGTGCGTCGCCGTCTGAGAGACGCGGGCTATCGAGTCGTGCTCGTCGACGGCGCCATCGCTCGACTGCTGGACCTCGGCATGCTCGACGACGAGGCGTTCGCTCGGGGCTGGGTCGAATCGCGCGACCGGGCCCGACCGAGAGGGGAGATCGCACTCCGGCGCGAGCTGGCACTCAAGGGAGTCGATCGCATCGTCGTCGACGGGATCCTCGAGGAGCGGCGCTCGGAGGCCGGAGAGGCAGGATCCGCCGATCGCGACGCCGATGCTGCCGACCGCCTGATCGAGAAGCACTCCCGCACGCTTGCCCGCGTACCTGACCCGCGCGTCCGCCGACAGCGCGCGTACGCGTTGCTGGCGCGCAACGGGTTCGACCCGGACACCTGCCGTGAGGCCGTCGCCCGACTCGCGCCGCGAACCTAGCGCCGCACGAAAGTCGCTTGCGGCGGCTCTTCGCGGAAAGACTCTCGTCCGGGCTGCCCGTAGTAGGCTACGCGCCAGAAGCCAACGCACCGCGAACTGGCGGTGCATGAAGCCCAGCTCGAACGGCGCGGTCGACCGCACATTGCCGGATTGCCCGGCCGGACCGCACGCATTGAACGACACCGCGATCGCCACGCCGTCCTGACGCCGAAAGCACCTCCGGCCGCCCCAGCGACCGGACGGGAGGACGAATATGGAGACACCCGTCGTGGTGGCGGTGGCCCTCGTGGCCCTCGTCGGCGGAGTCGTACTCGGCATGATCGCGCGGTCGATGGTGGCTTCGCAGGCGATCAAGGCTGCCCAGGAGCAGTCGGCTCGCATCATCGCAGAGGCCCGCGAACAGCAAAAAGGCATCATCCTCAAGGCCAAGGATGAACAGCTCCGGCTCCAGCGCGAAGCCGAAGATGACGCCCGCAGCAAGCGCACGGAGCTCGGCAACCTCGAGAGCCGGCTCCTCCAGCGCGATGAGCAGCTCGACCAGCGCGCCGACATGCTCGAGGAGAAGAACCGCAAGCTGCTCGATCGTGAGCGCGAGATCGAGCACGCCCGTGAAGAAGTTGCCCGAGCCCACCAGGAACAGGTGGTCGCGCTCGAACGAGTCAGTAGCCTCTCGGCAGAAGCGGCCAAGGAGATCCTCCTCGAAGCCGTCCGCGAGGACGCCGAGCACGACGCGGTTCGCATAGCCAGGGCGATCGAGCGCAACGCGCGCGAGGAAGCCAACGAGAAAGCCCGCGACGTCATCGTGACCGCCATCCAGCGGGTGGCCTCGGACCACACGGCTGAGCACACCGTGTCGGTCGTCCACCTGCCATCGGACGAGATGAAGGGCCGGATCATCGGCCGCGAGGGCCGCAACATCCGGGCTCTGGAGCAGGCCACCGGCGTCGATCTGATCATCGACGACACGCTGACCAAGCTGATCTCCGACGGCCGAATTCACCCCGGGAGGATCGAGGAGGTCGTATCCAAGTCTCGCGCCGAGGTCGATCTGGTCATCCGCCAGGCCGGCGAACAGGCCGCCTACGACGCCGGCGTCCCGGGCCTCCCGCCCGAGATCGTCAAGTTGCTTGGTCGCCTCAAGTACCGCACCAGCTACGGCCAGAACGTGTTGAACCACAGCATCGAGACCAGCCGGCTCGCGGCGGTCATCGCGGCCGAGGTCGGCGCCGACGTCCAGATTTCCAAGATGGGCGGGCTACTCCACGATCTTGGCAAGGCCGTCGACCACGAGGTCGAAGGGCCGCATGCCGCCATTGGTGGTCAGATCGCCCAGCGCCACAACCTGCCGATGAAGGTCATCAACGGCATCGCTGCCCATCACCAGGAGGTCGAGTACGCCTGCGTCGAGGCGCCCATCGTCCAGATTGCCGATGCGATCAGCGCCTCGCGGCCGGGCGCTCGAGGTGAATCGATGGACACCTACGTCAAGCGGCTCGAGGACCTGCAGGCCATCGCCGAGAGCTTCGAGGGCGTCGAACGGTCGTTTGCCGTCCAGGCGGGTCGCGAGGTGCGCATCCTCGTGCGGCCCGAGGAGATTGACGACATGACGGCCATGCGCCTCGCGCGCGACGTCGTTCGCAAGATCGAGGAAACGCTGACCTATCCGGGCCAGATCAAGGTGACCGTCATCCGCGAGACGCGGGCCGTGGAGTACGCGAAGTAGCCGGGGCTGGTGGGTCGGCGGGTCACGGTCGGGGCGAGGCTGATCGGGACGGCGTAAGAGCCGGCCCCGGCAATCCCCCGAACAGCGACACGGCGCGGCCGGCCGGCGCGCTCCGGGTCCTGATGATCGGCGACGTCATCGGCAAGCCCGGCCGCCTCGCCGTCGAGCAACTGCTGCCCGGCCTTCGGGCCGAACGCGGCGTCGAATTCGTTACTGCCAACGGCGAGAACCTGGCCGGCGGCATGGGCCTCACCCTCACCACGGCCGAAGCGCTGTTCGAGGCCGGGGTCGACGTCATCACCTCGGGCAACCACATCTGGGACAAACGCGAGATCTATCCCGTGCTGGAGCGCGAGGAGCGCATCCTGCGACCGCTCAACTACGGCACGAACGACGTGCCGGGGCGAGGTTGGGGCATCTATCACTCGCGGGACGGCACCGAGCTGGCGGTCGTAAATCTCCAGGGCCGAACGTACATGCTGCCGATCGACAACCCCTTCACCGACGCGGACCGGCTGCTCGACGAGTCGTCCGAGCCCCTGCCGCCGATCCGCCTGGTCGACTTCCATTGCGAGATCACGTCCGAGAAGAATGCGCTCGGTCTGTACCTGGACGGGCGCGTCAGCGCCGTCGTCGGCACGCACACCCACGTGGTGACCGGCGACGAGCGCATCCTCCCGAAGGGGACGGCGTACCAGTCGGACCTGGGCATGACCGGTCCCCTGTGGAGCATCATCGGCTTCGATCCCAAGACGGTCCTGCCACGGTTCGTCAACGCCCTGCCGACGCGCTTCGAGGTGGGCGAAGGGCCGGTCGTCTTCAATGCCGCCCAGATCGATCTGGACCCGGCGACGGGTCGCGCGTTGGCCATCGAGCGGGTCGCCCGGGTGGTGGACGTCTAGCGGATGGCCGAGCTCAACGAGGGCACTCCAGCCTCATCGGCTTTGCCGTCCCGGCACGAGGCCCTCGAGCGGCCGGTTCACCCGCCCTCCCCATCGACGATCGACCTGCATGCGCACACCTTTCGCTCGGACGGCGTGCTGCCGCCGAGTGCGCTCGTTCGTGATGCGGCTGCTGCGGGCGTTCGCCTCCTGGCCATCACCGACCACGACACGCTGGCCGGCTACCGCGACCTGCTCATGCCGGGTGTCGCATTGCCGGCGGGGTTGCAGCTGCTGGCAGGAGTCGAGATCAACAGCATCACCGCCGGGTTGCCGGAGCTTTGGGAAGGCGAGCTCCACGTCCTGGGCCTCGGAGTTCGATCGGACGATGAAGGGCTCGAGGAGTCTCTCGCCCGCCAACGGGACGCCCGTCGCCACCGATTCGAGCGCACGCTCGGGCGGCTGCGCGACCTTGGCCTCGGCCTGGACGCCAGCGCGGCCGAACTCGGCGGCGACGACGAAACCGCGCTGGGGCGGCCGACCATCGGGCGGCTGCTCGTAGCCAGCGGTCACGCCAGCAGCGTCGAGGACGCCTTTCAGCGGTTCCTCGGCCGCGGCAAGCCTGCCTATGTGCCGCGCGAGGGTATGGGCCCGACCGACGCCATCGATGCGATCCGGGGTGCCGGAGGCCTCGCGACGCTGGCGCACTTCGCCGAGGCGCCCCTTCGAATGACCCTCCTGGGTGAGCTCAAGCTGGCCGGTCTGGGCGGTCTCGAGGTGTTCTATCGCTCCTTCGATCAACCGACCGTGGCGGCCGTCGGCGCTGTCGCATCGGCGCTGAGACTCGTCCCCACGGGCGGCAGCGACTACCATGGCGACACCGGCACCTACGCCGAAGCGCACGCGGGCCTGTGGGTCCCACCCGAAGTCGGTCCGCGGCTCCTGGAGGCGCTCCCGCACGTGACGTCCTCGAGTTACGCCCAATGATCGACCGACCCGGCGCTCGGGGGTTGCCTGTCCTCGATCTGCCGAACCCAAGGGTCGGCAAGGCCGCCGCGCCGGCAACGCGACCTCCGCTCGTCGATGGACGACTCGAGGAGTACCTGCCCGAGCCCCAGGCACTGCCGCGCTTCTTCCTGTGGACGCTGGGCTGCCAGATGAACCGGAGCGATTCGGAGGAGATGGCCGGGCGATTGCTCGCCGCCGGGTGCGACGAGGCGTCGGAGCTCGAAGCCGCGGACCTTGTCGTCATCAATACCTGCGCGATCCGCGAGGCGGCCGAGCAGAAGGTCATTGGCCGGCAGGGCTATCTGGGGCGCCTCAAGGCGGCCAACCCGGGGCTGCGTATCGTCCTCACCGGGTGTGCCGTGCGCGAAGAGGAACGATCGGGACTGGCGCGCCGATATCCCGCTGTCGACATGTTCCTCCGCCCGGACGAGGAGCCGGAGCTCGTGGACCGCCTCGGGCTCGCATCTGCGCAGGCTCCCATCGGGTCGGTCGGCTCCCCGGATTCGCTCGGCTCCCTCGGCCGCGTGGGTGCCGTGGGTGCGACGACAACGGTAGGTCGCCACCGGGTCGGCGTGGCCGACGGTCTGGCCCACACCCGCGCGACCGCCGTCGCCGGCGGTACCGTCGCGCGCAGCTCGGCGATCAGCGCCTGGCTGCCGATCGTCTACGGCTGCGACAAGACGTGCACCTACTGCATCGTCCCCTTCAGCCGCGGCCCCGAGCGCAGCCGCCCCTTCGACGACATCCTCGACGAAGCACGCTCGCTCGCCGTCGCCGGCTATCGAGAGGTCACGTTGCTCGGCCAGAACGTCAACAGCTATGGCCACGATCTGGCGCCCGACGCCCGCTTCCGGCACGTCGATTCCGAGCGATGGGCGGGTCGACGGCTCGATCTCCACGGGCGACCCGACCTCGCCGAGCTCATTCGCGCGATCGACGGCCTCAGGACCGCCGACGGGCTGCCGGCGATCTCCCGCCTCCGCTTCGTCACCTCGCATCCGTGGGACCTGTCCGACCGCCTGATCGCCGCGATGGCCGAGTGCCCGTCGGTCTGCGAGCACCTGCACCTGCCGGTCCAGTCGGGCGACGATGCGGTCCTGCGGCGAATGGGCCGGCAGTACACCATCGAGCACTACCTCGAGCGTCTGGCAAGCATTCGCGAATCCGTGCCCGGCATCGCAATCTCGACCGACGTGATCGTGGGCTTCTGCGGCGAGACCGAGGCCCAATTCGAGGCAACGCTGGACCTCCTTCGGAGCGTGCGGTACGACCAGGTCTTCGCGGCCGCGTTCTCACCCCGGCCCGGCACGCCGGCCGCGAAGCTGCCCGATGACGTCCCGCCGGCCGACAAGCGACGCCGTCTCAACCAGTTGCTGGCACTCCAGGAGTCAATCGGCCTCGAGCGAAACCGTGGCTGGCAGGGAGAGACGGTCGAGGTCCTCGTGGACAGCGTCGTCCCGCAGCGATCGCACGACCATGATCACGAGGCCGGCGACGCAGCCCGGGCATCACTTGGAGTGGGGGAGGGCCAGGTCCACCTCGCCGGCCGCAGCCGGCACAACAAGCTCGTCCACGTCGCCGGCGCGGCGCAGTTCGTTGGCCAGCTCGTCCGCGTGCGTGTCGAGCACGCCAGCCCATACGCCCTGCGAGGCACCTTAGCCTGACGTTCCCTGCGCTCGTCGTCGTGGCTGGGCCGACTGCCACCGGCAAGAGCGGCCTGGCGATCGAGCTGGCGCTGGCGGCGCGCGAACTGGGCCGGCCCGCGGAGATCATCTCGGCCGACTCGCGGCAGGTCTACCGCGGGATGGACATCGGCACGGCGAAAACGCCTTCCGTCGAGCGGGAGGGCGTGCCGCATCACGGCCTGGATCTCGTCGACCCCGACGAGGCCTTCTCGGTTGCCGATTTCGCGCGGCACGCGAGCCAGGTGCTCGGCGATCTGGCGGCACGAGATCCCGAAGCCATCGCGATCCTGGTCGGCGGAACCGGCCTGTACCTCCGCGCGGTGGCGCGTGATCTCGACACCGGCGCACTGCCTTCGGACCCGGGCGTCCGCGCCGGGGTGGAGGCGGGTCTGGAGCGCGCCGGGCTGCGGCGGGCGGTCGAGCGACTGACCTCGATCGCGCCTCGGCTCGCAGTGAAGACCGATCTCAAGAACCCTCGGCGCGTCGCACGGGCGCTCGAGATCGCCCTGCTTGCCGGGGACGTCGATCGCCCAACGCCCGGCGCCTATGGCGGCCGGCTGTGCTGGCTCGGCCTGACGCTCGACCCGCCGACCAACCGGGAGTGGATCGCCAAACGGGCTCGAAACCAGTTCGAGGCCGGGCTCCTCGAAGAAGCGCGGGACCTGCGGGATCGCTACGGCGCCGAATCCCGGAGCTTCTCAGCGTTCGGCTATCGCGAGGCGTTCGCCGTGCTCGACGGCCGCCTCGAGCTCCAGGCAGCGATCGACGAGGACGTCCGTCGAACCGTCGCCTTCGCCAAGCGCCAGCGGACGTGGTTCCGGAGCGAACGATCGATCGATTGGATCGACGCAGCAGCCGACCCTCTCAACGCAGCACTGCCGCGCCTGCGCGCTTTCCTGGACGCCTGATGCTTGGCGACTCACCCACCGTGGGAGGCACGGTGGCAGCGCTGAAACGGGGACATGCCAATGGATGACTGCATCTTCTGCGACATCGCCTCGCGCCGGGCGCCGGCCAGCATCGTCTACAGCGACGAGCGTGTGACGGCGTTCCTCGATCACAATCCGGTGACGCCCGGCCACTTGATGGTCATCCCGAACGGGCACTACGCCCTGCTCGAGGAACTCCCCGAGGATCTCGGCGCCCACGTTTTCACGGTCGCGACTCGATTGGCCGCGGCGCTACGGTCGTCCGGGCTGCCCTGCGAGGGGATCAACCTGTTCCTGGCAGACGGTGAGGCTGCCTTCCAGGATGTCTTCCACACCCACCTCCATGTCGTTCCTCGGGTACCCGGCGACGGCTTCACCATCGAGGCGTCGGCATGGTCGGGTCCGAAACCCAGCCGCGATTCCCTGGAAGCCAACGCCGAGGCCATTCGGGCGGCGCTCCCCGAGCGGTGGTCCGGGTCGTGAACTTCAGAGCCCCGGGACCTCTAGCTCGTCGCGAACCTCGACCACTCCGTTGACCTCTGAGGCAACCGCAACGAGCGCGTCCGAATCCTCGAGATCGTCGACCATCCCGCGCAGCAGGACTAGCCCGCCGTCCGACTCGATGCCCACGTCGTCTGCGTAGCGGGAGGTCTCGGCGTCCGCCCGAAGGGCCTCGCGGACGCGCGCCGTCATCTCGTCTTCGGGCGTCAGGAGCTCGGACGGGTGGTCCTCGTCGTACGGCTCGTCGAGCGAAGTGGCACCGAACCCCGCGGCGATCTCGATGCCTTCCTTGTTGTCGGCCGGGATGACCGGCGGGTCGGTGGGCGGGACGTAGGCGAGCCCTTCCTCCGCTGCCAGTTCCGGGTCGCTGGTCTCGTCCTCCCGCAGGTCGGCATCGGCGAGGTCCTCGAGCGATTCGAGGGACTCGACCCCATCCTCCTGAAAGTCGGTCATCGGGTCAGGCCCGCGCCATCGGGCGGCGTCGCACCCAATGCTCGCGCAATCGGAAGGCCACTATCAGCGGCAGGACCCCGAACGCGAGTGCGTAGAGCATCGGACACCTCCAACATTGGAGTGTTCGCCCGCGCCTGCAGGGGGTTGACCGATCGACCTTGGCCAGTGCTTGCATTTGCGTGCCGGTCGACAGCGCGGGCTATCCTTCGCTCGCCATGAGTCCCCGAAACATGATCGAGCTCGTCCCGCCCGTCGAAAAAGCCTTCCTTGTCGCCGTCGACACGGGCGACGACTCTGGCTGGACCGCGTCCGAATCGCTCGGTGAGCTGGCGGCCCTGGCTACGACCGCGGGCGCCGAGGTCGTCGGTGCCGAGTGGCAGAACCGACGGCATGTCGATCCCAACTGGTACATCGGCAAGGGCAAGGCCGAGGACCTGGTCGCCGCCAAGAGCGAGACCGGCTTCGGGCTGCTGGTGGCCGACGACGAGCTGTCGCCGGCCCAGCAGAAGGCACTCGAATCGCTCCTCAACGTGAAGGTCATCGATCGCAGCCGGCTGATCCTCGACATCTTCGCCCAGCACGCCCAGACGCACGAGGGCCGCCTCCAGGTCGAGCTGGCGCAGCTCGAATACCAACTCCCGCGGCTCACCCGCCTGTGGACTCACCTCTCGCGCACCGGCGGCGGCATCGGAACGCGGGGCCCGGGCGAGAGCCAGCTCGAAACGGACCGGCGGATCATCCGCGAGCGGATCAAGAAGATGAAGGAACGGGTCGACCAGGTACGCCATCAGCGCGCGACCGCGGCCCGGAGCCGGGACCGCCGGCTGTTCGCCACGGTCGGCATCGTCGGCTACACGAACGCGGGCAAGTCGACCCTCCTGAACACCCTGGTCGGCTCTGAGGTCGCCCGGGCTGAGGACAAGCTCTTCGCCACGCTCGATCCAACGAGCCGCATGGTGAAGCTGGGCGAGGGCCAGACGGCCATCGTGACCGACACCGTGGGCTTCATCCACAAGCTGCCCCACCAGCTGGTCGACGCATTCCGGGCCACGCTCGAAGAGGTGAACCGGGCGGACGTGCTGCTGGAGGTGGTCGACGCGGCCGATCCGCATCGCGTCGAGCATCGGGCGACCGTCCAGGCCGTTCTCGAGGAGCTCGGGGCGGGGGACAAGCCCCGCCTCGTCGCCTACAACAAGGCCGACCTCCTCGAGGGTGCGGCGCGCAACGGCGAGACGCCCGCGCCGATCGTCGCCGGCGCGGTGTTCGTGAGCGGACTGACCGGATACGGCATGGAATCGCTGCGCGCCGAGCTGTCGGCGCTGCTCGCTTCGCTGTGGGTCGGGATCGATGTCCGGGTGCCATACGCGGCCGGTGAGCTGCTCGCGCGCGTTCGAGAGCGAGGCACGGTGGAGGTCGACTACGGCGAACGCGACGTTCGGGTTCGAGGTCGGATGGCGCCCTCGCTCGCGAGTGAGCTCAAGGCAGTCGCCGGGCGTTGGGGCGAGACACTGCGCGATGGCCACGCCGCCCCGACCGAGGTGAGGTGAGCGACCCTCCTGCCGGGAGGTTCCTGCGACTCGCCGGCCGGGCGGTCCTGGCGGATGGATCATCGCTTCTGTGGTCGGTTGCCGAGGGGCGACGCGGCCGGCGGTGGCGAGCCGCCAGCAGGCAGGGGGGCTCCCTCACGCACGTGCTGCTGCTCGAGGTCGGCACGGACGGGCGACTGGGGCGCCTCGAGCTGACCACCCCCGCCGGGCTGCTGACCCTCCATCCGGAGCCCGACGAAGCCTCGATCCAGGGGAATGTCGTTGCCGCCGATGGCGTGCGCCCGCTTGCCTTCGCCTGGAGCACGGAGCACGCGATCGATGTCGTCGGGAGGCCGATCGCCGCGGCGGCGATGCTCCATCGTCTGGCGCGGAGCCTGGCGGTCGGTTCGGCGCGCGACGTGCCGATCCTGTCGATCGAGTCCGACCTGTCCGTCCATTCGGGCCAGCGACGCGTTGCTCGCGAGGCAGAGGGCGTGTGGCGGATCTCGGGTGACCGGGGTGAGCTGACCCTCAGGCTTGCGCCGGAAGGCGTTCCCGAATTAGAGGGCGACTCTGGGGTGTGGCCCCTCGAGGACTAGGCCCGTGAGCCCAGAACCCAGCTTTTCTGTGGAAACGCCGTGGATAGCGGCCTCGAAATCGCCCGTGCAACTTCGAAACTCGTGGATAAGTCCACTAGGCAAGTTCGCACCGCAACCCGTATTGTTCGTCTTGCCCGAAGAGGCAATCGGATCGAAAGTGGTGTCCTGCGTGCTTGCATGCGGGGTATCGGCTACGGACTGGTGGTTTCTTCGGGCGTTTTGTTGCGTTCCGCCGCCGACGCGGTCGGGCCGGGGAAGCCGCCGCAGCGTGAGCGGCCTTCAGTCTGTGGAAAGACCGTGGAGGACGGGCTGAAATCGAGGCCCGATCTTCGAATCTCGTGGATAACCACTCTAGCCAGGCTGGACCACGGCCCGTATTGTTGTTCTTGCCCGAAGGGGCCAAAGGATCGACAGCCGGAACGTGGGTGCTTGCATCAGGCGGCCGGAGGTCGAACCAGAGGTTCCTCCGGGCGTTTCGTTTGTGGGCCCCGGTGACGGACTCCCAACCGCGGGGCCGCTGGCGACGAGGCTGGAGCCGAGCTGGCGAAGGGCTAGTAGCCGCCCCCCGTGCCGCTGCTCGCGCCAGGGCTCGCTCCGCCGGAGCTCCCTGGGCCACCCTGGGTACAGCCGCCGACCAGCAGTGCTACGCCGACGATCAGCGTCGCCAGCATGAGCCTGGCCCCTGCGCGTGTGCGTTTCACCATTCGATCCTCCGCCGATGTTCGCTCGTTCTCTCTGGTTCGTACGCATGATGCGCCGTCACGGTTTCCGCCCGCCGGCTCAATAGCCGTCCGTGACCACGTTTCGAAGGGGGTTGCGCGGGGCGAGTAGCCTAGGGGCGTGCCCACTGGCCGGGTCGTCCGGCCATCGTCGTCCGACGCAGGACGAGCCATCCGGGGGTCCTCCCGGAGAGCTGAGGCATATCCTTGACCCATCGCCGGATGTCTGGCCGCCGCCTGCTTGGCGCCGCCGTTCTCGCCTCGATTCTCGGCCTCACCGGTTCGCTCGCGACCGCATCTGCCACGCTGACCTCGTTGACTGCTCGGTCGACCGCCGAGGCGAAGGTCGCCGTGAGCGGAGCGATCCGGCCGCGAGCAGCGCGCCCGCCCGCGGTTGCGCACGAGGTCTACGGCTACCTGCCCTATTGGGAGCTCAATCGAGCCTCGGCTCGGACCATCGACTACGGATCGTTGTCGACGATCGCCTTCTTCGCCATTCGCGTGACGGGTTCTGGAGCACTTGATCGCAAGACCCCCGGCTACCGGGCATACGTGAGCTCGGCCGCGGCGGCCGTGACGAACGCGGCCCACCAGCGCGGCGTGCGGGTCGTCCCGACCTTCCAGTTATTCGACAGCGGCCGCTTCTCGACGCTCCGGCGACTGCTCGGCAGCCGGCGGGCCCAGGATGCCTTCATCAACCAGGCGCTGGCGTTGATGGCGCAGCGGCGCGCGGACGGCGCGAACATCGACTTCGAGCCTGTGCCCTCGAGCCTCGCGCCGGCGTTCGCCTCGCTGGTCGGGCGTTTCTCCCGCGCTCTCCATGCGCGTTTACGGGGAGCGCAGCTCGTGGTGGCGACGCCGGCCATCTTCTCGCCGCTTCTCGTGAGCCGGCTGGCTCTCGTGGTCGATCGGCTCTTTGTGATGGCCTACGACTATCACGGGCCGGGCTCGAGCGCGCCTGGCTCCGTCGCACCGCTCCGGCGTGGACCGCACAACGTTGCCAAGACCATCGCGGCGTACACCCTGTTCATCAGTCCGGCGAAGCTGATTCTGGGGATGGCCTACTACGGCTATTCGTGGCCGATCGCCCAGAATCGCGGGGTCGTAAGCGTGCGCACCGCCGGACGGTACGGCGGCGTCCACGGCGTCACGTACGACAACGTGATGGGCTTTCTGCGGCGGCACCCGACCCTCCACCCCTGGCGTGACCCGACGGGCGGGGCGTCGTTCCGGTGGTGGGACGCTCGCAACCACGTCACGCGAGAGGTGCACCTCGAGGACGCCCTGGCGGTGCGACAGAAAGTCGACCTGGCGATCGCGGAGGGTCTCGCGGGCGTCGGCGTGTGGACGCTGAGCGGCGACGGCGGCGCCAAGCCCATGACCCAGACGCTGCGCGGCACGCTGGTGACGGCCTCGCATCGCGTGATCGTGGCGGCGCGTGCCCGGCCCGCGGCTCTCGTCGGGCGCAGCATCGTGGTCCAGTACACGATCGGCATTACGAACAGCGGCAACGTCCCGGAGCGAGGCTCAGTGACCTGGCGGGTGCTCACTCCCCGGGGGAGGACGCTTGCCTCAGGCACACGCCTCGTCGTGCTCTACGAGAACCGAACGGCGAGCCTTGCGTTCACCAGCCGCCTGGGGCCGTCCACGCTGGGATCGGGCACATATCGGATCGACGTCCAGTTCCTTTCGGCCGGCCACCGATGGGGGACGGCCACGCGGTTCAGCCAGCGCTACTGACGTGGGGTTTGTCGCCTCGCCAGGTCAGCGCTGCCCCAACGAGCGCGGCCGGCAGGTCATGACAGCGAGTCATATCCGTCGTTGCAGCTGGCCCGATCAGAACATCGTGTTGTCATTCGCCGACCGCTCTGGCACGACCTGCAGCACGTCCCAGTGCTCGACCACCTTGCCGTTCTCGTCGAAGCGAAAGATGTCGATACCGGCGTAATCGCGGTCGCCTGGCCACTGCTGATGGCAGTGCAGGATCACGTAATCGCCATCGGCGAAGGCCCGCTTGATCTCCGCGTGCTTGCCAGGGTAGTCATGCGCCATGCGCTCGAAATACTCGACGAAGGCCTCTTTGCCGTCGGCGCCGAAGGGGTTGTGCTGCCGGTAGTCGTCACCCACGAACCGATCCACCGCTTCACGCGGCTTCGACCGGTTGAACATCAGGTCGTAGAACGCGATGGCATTCCGCCTGTTCCGCTGCTGCTTCCCAGCCACGGACTTCTCCTTGCTGTCCACCTTCGAAGGCGTCCGGTGCACCAGGCCAAACCAAGGGGGGATGGCCTGGGGCGGAGCGGCACCCGACAATCAGATCATCACACCGACCATAATCACGTGGGATGGCTGGGCTGCTTCGGAACCTTCGAATCATCGGTGCGGCGCTCTTCCGCGGTCCCTCTCCGATGCGGTATCACGTGAGCGTCCCCGCAGGGTGGAAGAGGGACCCGGCCGCAGGAAGCCGCCACTACGACGAGTACCAATCCCAAAGCGAGCGGGCCTCCGTTCGCGTTTTGGCGTTCGAGTCGTCGGCGACCACGCTGGAGGACATGGTCAATAACGACCTGGCGGGAATCCGCAAACACGATGGCGCTGTGATCGACTCGCAAGCGGGCTCGACCCTCAGAGACGGGACACCGGCCTACCGCATCGGCTACTCCATCAGAGGTGGGGCCGCCAGCCGATATGGCCTCGACGTGATGGCCGTTCTCGATCGGGGCAGCGTGCTCGTGACTCTGGTCTCAGAGGAGCCGCTTACGCCGGCCCTCCTGGGCACCTTCGACGGGATGATCGACAGCCTCCAGACAAGCGGACGGCCGACCTCCTGATTCCCGATGAGGAACGAAGGTCGGGAGACGTTTCCGCCTCCTCACCCGGGTCCGGCGCACGGTTTCGTCAAGCTCGGTGCCCGGCTGCCCAAGCTCGGTGTTACTTCCGATAAGGTAAGTTATGTCTGAGCCCGGCGATGATCGCCGAGGTCACCACACAATCGACGAGCCCAACCGGTATTGTTGCAGTTGACTAGTCTGGCCGGAGGGGGTCGCATGGCCGCCGGTGTGCGCCCATCAATCGCTGACGTCATCTCCGCCGCCCCTTGGACGACGCTCGAGGGCCATCTCGATGGACTGCGAGAGCGAATCGACGCCTCGATAGAACACGCGCACCGCTTGCGAGCGTCGTACAGGGACGAGCTCCTAGCCCGATCGCCGGAACTTCAGGAGCTAATCACCCGGCCAGCTCCAA
>WNGJ01011908.1_pt1 | contig 16805 bp, 13 predicted proteins | sample 5400611 | NCBI WGS metagenome assembly WNGJ01 (sample SAMN13153375, study PRJNA577476) | soil metagenome | isolation source: 40 cm soil or saprolite under Garry oak tree replicate 1 | place: USA:California | collected 2016-06-15 | reverse complement strand
CTGCGATCGGCGTTCGAGCAATTCAACGCCGATCCGGACAACGCCCGCCGCCGGGATTTCGCACTGTTCCGGGCCGAGCGCGCACCCCTGCTGTCACGGTTCGCCTGTTTCGAATTGCTCCGGCACAAATTCAACAGACCGTGGTGGGAATGGCCGGAACAATGGCGGCAGCCCGACGAGGCCAAATGCGCCGGACTGCGCGAGGGCCGCGACAGGGCCGAAATCGAGTTCGTCGAATTCGTGCAATGGACGGCCGACCGGCAGTTGCGGGCCTGCCGGGATCTCGCGGGCAGGCTCGGAATGCGTGTCGGTCTCTATCTCGATGTCGCCGTCGGCGTGCAATCCGACGGGTTCGATGCCTGGAACGAGCAGGCCGCGATTTCCCGCCATCTTGCGGTGGGCGCGCCGCCCGATGCGCTCAATACCGCCGGCCAAAACTGGGGCCTGGCTGGTTTCAACGCCGCGGGTCTCGAAATGCAATCCTTCGAACCGTATCGGGAGATGCTGCGGGCTTCGATGCGTTACGCCGGCGCGATCCGGCTCGATCATGTGCTTGGCCTGAAGCGGCTTTATCTGGTGCCGCATGGCTTTGCCGCCGACAACGGCGTCTATGTGCAGATGCCGTTCGAGGCGCTGCTGGCGGCAACCGCGCAGGAAAGCGTGGCACATCGATGCGTCGTCATCGGCGAGGATCTCGGCACCGTTCCGGAAGGCTTCCGCGAGCAAATGGCGGAGTGGGGTATCTGGTCGTATCAGGTGATGATGTTCGAGCGTGACGATCACGGCTCATTCCGAGGCATCGACCATTATGCGGCCAATGCGCTGGTCACCTTCAATACCCACGATCTCTCGAGCTATGCCGGCTGGCGCTCGTTCAGCGACCTGAAGCTGAAACGCTCGCTCGGGATCGATCCCGGCGAAAGCGACGACGCGCGATGGCGTGCATTGACGATGCTGACCGACGCGTTGCGTCATCACGCCATCCATCGTCATGACCTTTACGCCGTTCTGAGTTTTCTGGCGCGGACCAAATCGCGCCTGCTGGCGATAGCGCTCGAGGATCTGTTGGGCGTGATCGATCAGCCCAATATTCCCGGCACCGTGGACCAACACCCGAACTGGCGGCGGCGGCTACCGCTTGCGATCTCCGAGATTGCCTCGGCGATCGAGGTTGCCGCGCTCAGAAGCGCGACCCGCGAGCGGACACGGGGGGCGCCGGCCTGACACGTTGGAATTTTTAGTGGTGATAGAACTTGTCTTGCAGGATTGAAGACTATGGGTTGATCGGCGATTGCGAGACCACGGCCTTGGTCGGCCGCGACGGATCGATCGACTGGCTGTGCTGGCCCGCCTTCGATTCCGATGCCTGTTTTGCAAGCTTGCTCGGCACCCACCGGAACGGCCGATGGCTGATCGCGCCCGCGGAAGATGTCACGAAAATATCGCGCCGCTACTGGGACAATACGCTGATCCTGGAGACGCGTTTTGAAACGGCAAGCGGCGTCGTTGCGCTGATCGACTTCATGCCGCCGCGCGGAAACGCCTCCGACATCGTCAGATTGGTGCGCGGCGTCAGCGGTCAGGTCAAGCTGCGGATGCAGCTCGTGATCCGATTCGGATTCGGCATCGATATCCCCTGGGTCCGGCGAACCGAGGACGGCGCGCTGCTGGCGATTTGCGGGCAGGACATGACGGTGCTGCGAACGCCCGTTGAGACCCGCGGCGAAGACCTCACCACGGTGGCCGATTTCGAAGTAAGCGCAGGGAAAACGATACCCTTTGTGCTGACCTACGGACCTTCGCATTTGCCGGTCCCCGAGCCCATCAACCCCGCGCAGGCCTTGCGCGAAACCGAGGATTTCTGGATCGAATGGTGCAGCCGTTGCACTTACGAGGGTGACAGCCACGATCTGGGCGGCGAGAGGAACTGGGACTACCGCTTTTGCTGGCTGCGCGATGCTACCTTCACCCTGCTGGCGCTGATCAACAGCGGCTACACCGAGGAGGCCTTCGCCTGGCACAATTGGCTGCTGCGCGCCGTGGCCGGATCGCCGGCAAACATGCAGATCATGTACGGCATCATGGGCCAGCGGCGCCTGTTGGAATGGGAAGCGGGGTGGTTGCCCGGTTACGAAGGCGCCCAACCGGTCCGGGTCGGTAATGCTGCGCATGCCCAGCTGCAGCTCGATGTCTACGGCGAACTGATCGACGCGTTTCATCAGTCTCGGATGGTGGAATTGAAACTTGACGAAGGCTCCTGGGCGCTGGAATGCGCGGTGCTGGAGCATCTGGCGGAGGTTTGGGACCAGCCGGATCACGGCATCTGGGAACGGCGCGGCGACGGCAAGCACTATGTTTTGTCGAAGGTGATGTCGTGGGTCGCGTTCGATCGCGGCATCAAAAGCGCTGAAAAGTTCGGCTTCAAGGCGCCGCTCGACCGCTGGCGACTGCTGCGCGACACCATCTGTCGCGATGTCTGCGACAACGGCTTCGACGTCACCCAAAACGCGTTCGTCGAATCCTACGGCTCGAAATTGCTCGATGCCAGCATCCTGCTGCTGCCCGCTGTTGGTTTCCTGCCCGCCTCGGATCCGCGCGTTCGCGCCACCATCGAGGCGATTGAAACTCACATGATGCGCGACGGATTTGTGTTGCGGCACGACCCCCGCGAGGTCTCGGATCAACGGCAACCGCTCGAAGGCGCATTTCTCGCCTGCAGCCTCTGGCTCGCCGACGCTTATGTGCTGGCCGGCCAGATCGCGAAAGCGCAGGCGCTGTTCGACCGCGTGATCGGCATTGCCAACGATCTTGGGCTGTTGGCGGAGGAATTCGACCCTGGCGAGGGGCGTCAGACCGGCAATTTCCCGCAGGCCCTGACCCATATCGCGCTGATCAACACCGCGCACAATCTCAGCGTTGCCAAGAAGCCGATCGAGAAACCGGCGATGCAGCGGTCGACGTAGCTCGCTCACTGTTTCTCCGGTCGGGGAACTTGCCAGCCCAAACTTCGTTGCTCTCGGGACCTTTGTGGAGGGTGGCCGCGTGATACGCCTGCTCGTCACGGCCGTTGTTTCGGGCTGGCTCGTGTTTCCGGCGACGGCAGCGAGGCTTGATGCGGCGACCATCAACAGTGCCGAATTTCGCTCAAAGCCTGCTGCCGCGGACAAGATTGATCCGGTCATCGTAAAGGCCGGGGTTCTGCTGGACCGGGCTCTATTCTCTCCCGGCGAGATCGACGGCAAGCTCGGCGAAAACGCGCAAAAGGCCCTGAGAGCCTTCGCCGAGGCCAAAGGCTTGGCGCCCGACAAACCGCTCACACCGGAGATCTGGACAATGCTTGCGGGGACGAGCAGTGCCCCCGTCATCACCGAATACGTGATCACTGAAAATGATGTGAAGGGACCGTTCTTGAAAAAACTTCCCGCGAAGATGGACGACATGAAGCGCCTCAAAGCACTCAGTTACACGAGCCCGCGTGAGGCTATCGCCGAGAAATTTCATATGAGCGAAGAGCTGCTTCTGGTTCTGAATCCCGGCAAGAAATTCGACCGCGCCGGCGAATCCATCTCGGTTGCCAACGTGCTCAACAGGCAAACCAAGCTGACGATCGGCCGAATCGAGGTCGATAAGTCACGTCAGACCGTCAAGGCGTTCGACCCATCGGGCGCGCTGATAGCCTTTTTTCCGGCGACCATCGGAAGCGAGGAGAAACCGACCCCGGGCGGCAGCTTCAAGGTCGTATCGGTCGATGCAAATCCGACCTACCGCTACAATCCCGATTATAAATTCAAAGGCGTGAAATCCAGGACGCCGTTCACGATCGAGCCCGGCCCGAACAATCCGGTGGGATCGTACTGGATCGGCTTGTCGGCGGAGGGATATGGCATCCACGGCACCCCTAACCCTTCGAAGATAAGCAAGTCCGAGTCCCACGGTTGCGTTCGGCTAACCAACTGGGATGTCGCCTTGCTCGCGAGCAATCTCAAAAAAGCAACGCCGGTGGCGTTCGTGGGCGAGCCGCAAGCCGGTGGAAAAGGCTGATCGCCCGGACCGGTTGCCGCGAAATCAGTTTATTGGCTTCAACCCAGCCCATGACAGGCCTCGCCGGTTCCTGGCCCGGCCATGCCTGTGTTTCCTGCCGGTCACAGGTACCACGCCAGCACGGCCTTGAGCTTGGCGTCTTCGATCACGGGCAGAACGATGATTTTTTTCATTGCGGATGCGCGGGCTAACGACGCTGCAATGGATGCATCGTCCTTCAGATTCCCGCTGATAGCCGGCATACCGGTAGCCCAGACGCCGCCAATCGATCCTTCGCCCTTGCCGATCGTCTTTGAGCCATATAGTGCGGCGAGATCGGCGTTTTTGTTGCAGTCGCCGGACTGAAAGACCAGGGCGCTGCGCGACTCATTCGGCACCCAGATCTCGAATCGTTGGGCGATCGGCGTGGCCGGGGCCGACAACAACGTCACGACCCAGGTTTGATCGGACGGCGTCTTGTAGGGGATGCCGACGCCGCAATTGATGCCGATTTCCGATGCCTCTTCCCGCCGCAGGAATTGCTTCGCGTTGTGCAAATCCTTGATGATCAGCGGCATGCCCGCCTTCCATGTGCGGCCAGGCAGTCCAAACCCCCGCGGAAACCTGGTGTGCCGGGAATTGAATTCAAACATGTCCGCCGTGCCGTAGTAGCCGTCCACAAGGCCCATCTCGTGCGACACTTCGGGATCGTTGTGCCAAAGCTCGATCGCCCCGACATGCTTGTCATCATCGCCGCAGAACAGCACCATCACCGCCATCAGAAACTCGCCGGCAAACACCGGCAAGGCAACGCCGCATGTCAATCCGACCTCTTTCGCCTCGTCCGTGCGTTTGAAATATGAGTTCGAGAATTCCGTGAGAACGATCGGATGCCCCGACGCCCAGGCCTTGCCTGGAAGGCCCTCATCGCGGGCAAACAGCGCGTTCTCGCTGAGTGCCTGGAATTCCGAGAACTCGCCGCTGCTCAGGCCGCCGCCATACTCCAGCCGGGTGCGCGTTCGGTCCGGCACCCACAATTCGACCACTCGGATGAAGGTGTTCATAGGCATCCGCCTTTAAGAGGAACTCTCAGGCAGGACGATCATCAGCGATCAGAAGGCGCTTGGCTTGCGCAAATAGCAGGCGAGACCTGCCAATGCCTTATGCAGTCGAGGGAGGTCCGTGCGAGCCTGCGATCACGCCGCGCCGTTCTCTCTCAATATGATATCGATCGCGCCGGCAAAGCCTTCGTTCTCGTTCGAGGTGGTGACATGCGTCGCCAGCTTTTTGACGTCGTCGGTGGCGTTGCCCATCGCGATCGAGACGCCGCTTCTGCGAAACATCGCCAGATCGTTCTGCATGTCGCCGATGGTGGCGACGGCGTCGGTGGAAAGCCCCAGGCGCTTGGCCATCGCCTCCACGAAGGTGCCCTTGTCGTGGCCGGGCGGGGTGACGTCGAGATAGTAGGTCTGCGACCGCACCACGGTAGCCTCTGCGCCGACCACCTTCTGCATCGCGGCTTCGCACGCTTGCAAAAGCGCCGCATCGGAGCTGGCGCCGACGATCTTGCAGGCGGCGTGCAAATAGGGGGTAAAATCCGCGACGATGGTCGGATCGGCCCTGATGGCGAGCTTTTCATGCGGGACGTATTCGCCGTTGCCGTTGCGGGTCAGCCACTGCGCGTTGGTGAACAGCCAGATGTCGACACCGAATCCGTTCAGGACGTCAAGGCTGCGCGCCGCCACAGCGGCCGGGATCAGATGCTGTTCGATCGGATTGAGTAGCGGATCGACGATCGAACTTCCGTTGAAGGGCCCCACCGGCAATTTGATCTGCAGCGGTTCGATCAGGAATCCCATGCCGATGGTTGGACGGCTGGAGGTGATGGTGAAGCCGATGCCGGCATCGTGCAGCCGCCGCACCGCGCGCTTGGCGCCGTCGGTCAAGGTCTTGTCCTTGGTCAGCAGCGTGCCGTCGACATCGGAGACCACCAGAGCGATGCGGGTCATGAGCGGTTCCTGCGCAATGTGCCGCGGTCGGCCGGGGTTAGGTTCAGTTGACGGATGATGTCGTCGACGATGGTCTTGACCGAGGCGTCAATCGACACGGTCACGGAGTTTTCGGCCAGATCAGGAGGCTCCAGCGTTTTGAACTGGCTGGCGAGCAACCCCGGCGGCATGAAATGACCTTTGCGAAGCGCGAGCCTGCTCGCGATCAGCTCCTGCGTGCCTTTCAGGTAAATGATGCGAACATCTTTCCGTCCATGCACAAGGACGTCGCGATAGGCGCGCTTCAGCGCGGAGCAGGCGATCACCGCATGTTCGCTGGCCTTGCAGACCCTGTCGATTTCGTCGGCGATGGCCTGCAGCCAGGGCCAGCGATCCTGATCGGTCAGGGGTTGGCCGGCGCTCATCTTGGCTACGTTGCTGGCGGGATGAAATCTGTCGCCGTCTTCAAAACGCCAGCCCAAACGCCGGGCCAGTTTGTCGGCGATGGTGCTCTTGCCAGAGCCGGACACGCCCATCACGACCAGTGCGCAGGGTATTTCGCTGGTATCATCCCCCACGAAAATTCTCCGGTAACGCGGCTTTGTCCACGAGCCAGATGGTTTCGCCTGCGGCCCGTGCACGATTCGCGGGCAGGTTCTCGCCATCAAGCAGGCGCGTCAAGATCACTCGCTTTTCCGAACCCGCCACCTCGAACAGCATTTCGCGGCAGGAGTTCAGTGCCGGCAAGGTCAGCGTCACTCGCGGCACGAAAGGTTCGACATGGGCTTGGGGCACGCCGACCACCCAGCGCTCGATCTCTTCGACGGCGGGATAATCAGGAAACAGCGACGCGGTGTGGCCGTCCGGTCCGACGCCCATCAATACCAGGTCGAACAACGGCCGCGTGGGATCGAGGACTTCCGCCCCATAGAACGATTTCAATTCGCTCTCGTAGCGGCGGGCACTTTCCTTAGGGGTGGCGGTGTCCGTCGGAATCGGGTGGATGTTGGCGCCCGGCGCGTTGCGATCCAGAAAGCTCTGCCGTGCCATGCTCATGTTGTTGAGGGGATCGTCAGCCCGGACAAAGCGCTCGTCGCCGATGAACCAGTGCACGCGGTCCCACGGGATCTGATCTCTGTAAGTGTCGGTCGCGAGCAGCGAATAGAGTTGTTTCGGGCTGGAGCCGCCGGTCAGGCAAATCGCCACGCGATCCTTATTCGCGGCGATCCTGGCGATGATCCGCTCGGCAGCGGCCTTCGCCAGCGCAGCCGCATCGGGAACGGTAATCACCTGGCGATGGTCGGGAAAAGCCATTTTAGCCGAGCTTGCGCCAGCTGCGGCCGTCGCGCTTGAGCAGTTCCTCAGCGCCGGCGGGGCCTTCGCTGCCGGCCTTATAACTCTCCAGACGCTTGTCGCCCGCCTTCTTCCATGCATCCAGGAACGGTTGCACCGCCTGCCAGCCGGCCTCGACGCTGTCGGCGCGCTGGAACAGGATATTGTCGCCGATCATGCAGTCGTAGATCAGTGTCTCATAGCCGGTGGCCGGCTCCGCCTTGAAGTAATCCTTGTAGCGGAATTTCATCTCGACGCCGTCGATGGTAATCGTCGGCCCCGGCACTTTGGTGTTGAACTGCAGCATGATCCCCTCGGTGGGTTCGATGCCGATGACAAGGTAATTCTGCGACAGGCGATCCACTGGCGTGCAGCGGAACATCGCAAACGGCGCCTGCTTGAATTTTATGGCGACTTCCGTGCGCTTGATGCCGAGCGCCTTGCCGGTCCGCAGATAGAAGGGAACACCGGCCCAGCGCCAATTGTCGATAGCTAGTTTCAGCGCGACATAGGTTTCGGTGGTGCTGCCCGACTTGACATCCTTGGTCTTGCAGTAGTCTTCGATTTCGGCGTCGCCGATCTTGCCGCCCTGATACTGGCCGCGCACGGAATTCTTCAAGGCGTCGGTTTCGCTCTGGGTCTGGATCGCCGCCAGCACCTCGGCCTTCTCGGAGCGCACCGCATGCGCGTCGAACCTTGCCGGCGGCTCCATCGTCACCAGCGACAGCAATTGAAACAGATGGTTCGGGACCATGTCGCGCAGCGCGCCGGTGGCGTCATAGAAACTGCCGCGGTGGCCAACGCCGAGTTTTTCATCGACGGTGATCTGCACATGATCGATGTGATTGCGGTTCCAGATCGGCTCGAACATGCCATTGGCGAAGCGCAGTACCAGGATGTTCTGCACCGTTTCCTTGCCGAGGTAGTGATCGATGCGATAGATCTGGTGCTCATCGACGATTTTGAGCAATTCGCCGTTGAGGGCCTTCGCCGACGCAAGATCGGTCCCGAACGGCTTTTCCACCACCAGCCGCCGCCATGCGCCGTTTTGTTCTTTCAGCAGGCCGGTGCGGCCGAGCTCGCGGCTGATAGGGGTGAAAGCATTTGGTGGCGTCGCCAGATAAAACAGCCGGTTGCCGCCGGTCGAGCGGTTTGCCTCCAGTTTCTGCAGCCGTTCCCGCACGGCGTCGAACGAGGCCGGGTCTTTCGGATCGGCTTCTATGCTGGTGACGCATTCCAGCAGGCGCGTGGCGATCGCATCGTCCACCGGGCGGGTGGCGAATTGGCGCAGGCCTTTCAACAGGCTGTCGCGAAGTGCCTCGCTCGACGTTCCCTTGCGGGCGACGCCGACCACGCAGAATTTGTCGGGCAACAGATCGGTCGCCGCGAGGTTATAAAGGGAGGGCAGCACCAGCCGATGCGTCAGGTCGCCGGTGACGCCGAAAATGACGAAGGAGCAGGGGTCCGGCTTCCTCTGATTTGATCGCGGAGTTGAAGAGATGTCGGTCACGAACGGTCGGCCCTCGGCTTGACGATATCGGGCGCATTCTGTCGCGCCGGGTCTGGATGCCGCTGCGGCTCCTTGTGGCCCCCAAAGCCGTCGCGCATCGCGGAGAGAATCTTCTCGGCAAAGGTATGTTCCTTGCGCGAGCGAAAGCGCGCGTACAAGGCTGCGGTCAGGACCTCGGCGGGCACGGCTTCATCGATGGCGGCGTTGACGGTCCAGCGTCCTTCGCCGGAGTCCTCGACGAATCCCGAATAGCTCTCCAGCGTGGGATTTTTGGCGAGCGCCGACGCCGTGAGATCGAGCAGCCATGACGGGATCACGCTGCCGCGGCGCCAGACCTCGGCGATGTCGGCAATATCGAGATCGAAGCGATGTTCCGGGGGCAGGGCGCCGATATTGGCATTCCTGAGGATATCAAAACCCTCGGCATAGGCCTGCATCAGGCCGTATTCGATGCCGTTGTGAACCATCTTGACGAAATGGCCGGCGCCGACCGGGCCGGCGTGGATGTAGCCTTGTTCGATGCGCGGGTCGCGTCCCTCGCGCCCGCCGGTGCGTTCGATATCACCAATCCCCGGCGCCAACGCCGCGAAGATCGGATCGAGGCGATCGACCACCGTCTTGTCGCCGCCGATCATCATGCAATAGCCGCGCTCGATGCCCCAGACGCCGCCTGAGGTGCCGACGTCGACGTAATGGATGCCGCGCTGTTTCAGTGCTTTGCCGCGGCGGACATCGTCCTGCCAGAATGTGTTGCCGCCATCGATGATGACGTCGCCGGCTTGCATTAGTTTCGATAGCGCGTCGATGGTTGCTTCGGTGATCTTGCCCGCCGGCAGCATCACCCAGGCGGTCCGTGGCTTCTCGAGCTTGCTGACGAACTCTTCCAGCGCGCCTGAGCCGGCAGCTCCGTCGGCCGCAAGGCCGGCCACGGCTTTCGGGTCCTTGTCATAGACAACCGCAGAGTGTCCATGCTTCATCAGCCGGCGGACGATGTTGCCCCCCATCCGCCCCAAGCCGATCATGCCGAGCTGCATTTTCGAGTACCTTTATTGTTCTTGAGCACGATCTCGTCCGAAACCGGTACCGCCTTCAGGGATCATGCTCTAACTAATTCAGCGCGTCCGCGATCGCGGTATCGAGCATCTTCAGGCCCGACTCGAGATCGCCCTTGAGATGCACACGGAGCGCGCGGCGTCCGCGCTCGGTCAGCACATCGAAATCGCCGCGCGCCTGTGCCGCCTTGATCACGCCGAAAGAGGCCTTTTGACCGGGTACCGCGAGGTCTTTGGCGTCATCCGAGGTAATCTGCAGAAACACGCCGCTATCGGGCCCGCCCTTGTAGGCCTGGCCGGTGGAATGCAGGAAGCGCGGGCCGAATTCGGCGCAGGTCGCGACATGGCACCTGTCGCGCAACCTTAGCCGCATCTGCTGCAAGGCGTCGATATGCGCGGAATCGCGCTCGATATAGGCGAGCAGCGCCACGTAGTCGCCGGCATTGATGCGGTCGAAATGGGCTTTCAGCCAGGAGCCGAGATCGCCGTCGGCGCCGGCCTTGCGCAAGTCGGCGACGTTGCTGTCGTCGGAATAAAGATCGGCGTCGGCCGTGGAGACGGCGGGTTCTTCCGCGGGCAGCTTCCCGGTCTTTTCGAACGCCGCGGTCAATTCCCTGGTCTTGATCTTGGCGTCCTCGACATCGGGCTGGTTGAACGGATTGATCCCGAGGATCGATCCGGCCACCGCGCTCGCCAATTCAAACCGGAAGAATTCCTGACCGATGTGGTCGATCGATTTCATGACAATGCGGACCACCGGGTGTCCGGCTTTTTCCAGCGCGGCGAGCTGGTCCGCATGCGCGGTATCGGTTTCGTGCTCGGTGCTGATATCGATGAAAAAGCGATCGTTGCCGTAAAGCGCGGCGTCGCCCAACGGTTCGCCCTCGACCGGGATCAAGCCCTTGCCGCCCTTGCCGGTGGATTCCGCGATCAGCTGTTCGGCCCAGGCGCCGAAGTCGGCGATGCTCTTCGACGAGAAAATCGTCACCTTGTCGCGGCCTTCGAGGCCGGCGAGGCCCATGGCAAGGCCAAGCTGCACGCCGGGATTTTCATGCGGCGGCACATCCGGCCCGCAGGAGCGCACCATGGCGAGGGTGTGTTTGAGCAGCGTGCGGACGTCGATGCCGGCCGCCGCGGCCGGCACCAGCCCAAAGGGCGACAACACGGAGTAGCGCCCGCCGATGGAGGGGTCGCCGTGGAAGATGAGAAGTAATCCTTCATCACATTGGGTTCGGTGGTGCCGCCGGACTTGCTGGAAACGAGGAACAGGGTGTTGGCGATATTGACCGAAGCCTGAAGGCTGCGCACTTGCGCCGGATCGGTCGAGTCGAGCACATGCAGTTTCGGGTATCCCGGCTGCTTCGCAAAGGTCTGCGCCAGCACTTCCGGCCCCAGGCTCGACCCGCCCATGCCGAGCACCACGGCGTCGGTGAAATTCTGCCCCTTCACGCGGTGCGCGAAGTCTTCGTAGTCGGCGATATCGGCTGCCGCGGCGCTGTTCAACCAGCCCAGCCATTTATGCTCGTCGGTTCCGGTCCACACCGATTTGTCGTGCCGCCAGAGCCGGCGGACCTTGCCGGACGCGCGCCACTCCTCGGTGCTCTTCTCGATCGTCTTGGCGAAGACGCGTCCGACCGCCAGTTCCTGCCGGTCGATACCAGCGCCGAGCACCGCCGCGCGCTTGTGCGCTACCGCGCCGTAGAGTTTGTCGGCGGCGTCGGCGAACAGATTGACGCCGTCCCTGACCAGCTCGGCCGTGGTGGCATCGAGCGAGACGCCGGATTTTTCCAGCTCGGCAAGAACGTGCCTGGCATTCCCGATATTTTCCTCGAGGCTGTCGCGCGGCTTGCCATGATCGCGGAAGGCATCCAGCGTCGCCGGCGGCATGGTGTTGATGGTGTTGGGGCCGATCAACTCCTCGACATAGAGCACGTCGCTGTAATCTTTGTTTTTTGTGCCGGTCGAGGCCCACAGCAATCGCTGCGGTCTTGCTCCCTGGGCTACGAGCTTGTCCCAGCGCGGGCCGGAGAACAGCCGCTTGTAATCCTGATAGGCAAGTTTCGCATTCGCGATCGCGACCTTGCCCTTCAGCGCGGTCAAGCGCTCCTTCTCGGTGGGGTCGTTCGCCTTCGCGATCTTTTCATCGAGCTGCTTGTCGACCGCGCTGTCGATGCGGCTGACAAAGAAACTGGCGACGCTGGCGACATGGGACGGATCACCGCCGCCTTTGACGTATTTTTCGAGGCCGGCGAGATAGGCTTCCGCGACCTCCGCATAGACCTTTTGCGAGAACAGCAGCGTAATGTTGATGCTGATGCCCTCGCCAATCAGATGCTGGATCGCGGGCAGGCCCTCCGGCGTCGCCGGCACCTTGACCATCAGATTCCCGCGTTTCACATCCTTCCAGAGACGCTCGGCCTCGGCGATCGTGGCCCTGGTGTCCATTGCGAGATAGGGTGAAACTTCCAGGCTGACAAAACCGTCGTCGCCATGGAGTTGGTCATGGACCGGGCGCAGCACATCCGCCGCATGCTGGATGTCCTCGACCGCGAGATGTTCGAACAGTTCGGCGACCGGCCGGTCGCCGCTGTGCAGCGCCTTTCGGATCGCGCCGTCATATTCGTCCGAACTGCCGATCGCCTTCTCGAAGATCGACGGGTTCGACGTGACGCCCTTGAGGCCGTCGGTATCGATCAGCTCTTTCAGGCCGCCCTTGGCGACAAAGCCGCGGGCCAGGAAATCCAGCCAGACCGCCTGGCCGTGCTCTTCAAGTGCTTTGACGGGGTTCATGATGCCTTGTTCTGTTCGAGCGGGTCGATTGCGGCTTCCGGCAAGCCTTCATTCGATCGGCGGCCGAAGTTTGTCAAAAAGTTGAGGTGCTGACGAGGGGAATATCTCTATCCCGTAGGAATAACGCCATTCACGACATATCGATCCCGGAGGACCGGATTTGACGCGATCCCTCGCTGTTTTGTGACAGCATTGAGTCAGGCTCAGGGCCTCAGATAGAGATACCCTTGCGACTGCAGTTCCGCGATCCGGACCACGCCGCCGCTGTCGGCGCTGACAAAACCCGGCAGCAGATCCTCAAGGCCTATATTCTGCGATTTCATGGTGTTGCCGCAGGCCGCGAGTTCGAGCCCCGCCTTGGAAAACCGGCCGACGCGCCGGGTGAGATCCGGGTTCGCCGAGCCGGCGTGAAAGGCGCGGAGCGCCTCGTCCTGATTGGTTTCATGGAAGCGATCGTCTAGTTGCTGTTGACGTTAGCGGTAGCCAGCCGCATCGCGGCGTCATCGCACCGAAGCGCCCGTCATTGGGCAGGGCCCATGGGCGTCTCACGGATTGCGCGATGATGGATTAGTGCCGCTGATTTGCCCGACGTGTCAAATATTTTCGCGTCATCGAAGGCATCATGTCAGCGACTACCTGCTACTTTGCATGGGGTTGTTTTCCATATTTCAGTTGGGACACTTGTGTCGATGCGATCGAGCCGGAAGATCCTGTCATCGGCGCCGGCGACCAGCGAATCGCCGGCTTCGTCGTCGGGCTTGTTGTTTTGCCAGATCCTTATCCGCAGAAGCCGCTGGAGTCGAAATCGCCCCATCGATGGCGATATCTGACGCCGAGCCGGAACGAATAATTATAGGTTTTCTCTTCCTCCGGGATTTCCGCCGCCACCAGCAGCTTCATCGCACTGACCTTTTGCTTGGGATGGCGCGCGAGATGGTCGGGATCGTAGCGGCGCGCGAAGCAGGCATAGGCCTTGTTGCCGGGCGGTTTGGTGAACATCCTGACGTCGAACGCGTCGGCCTGTGCCTTGTCGATGCCGTCCTCCTGGGCGTGCGCCTCGCTTGCGGATTTGCTGCCGATGGCGCGGGCCGTTCGCTCAAGGTTCGAGTGACGCAACGTAGGCTGCGAGCGAGATCATGTCTTCTTGCGTGAGCTTTTCGACCGTCGGCTTCATCAAGGCACTTGCGGCCCCTGCCCGAGCCCCCTGCTGAATGTCGTAGAGCTGGCGCACGACGTAACTTGGTGAGCGTCCGGCGATCCCGGGAATTGCGCCGACCCCCTTGAGGTCTGGCCCATGGCAGGTTGCGCAGGGAATTGTCGTACCCGCTCCTCCGGTTCTGGCCAGAGCTTCTCCCCTCGCTAGGCTTCCGGGCGGCACATAGGCTGTGAATTGCGATCGTGAGTCACGAAGTTCGAATTGCACCTCATCGTCCGGCATCTCGATGATGCGCCGACCGAGCGGCTCGGTGCCACCGTCCGGCCGCTTCACGAAAAACAAACGGGCGATGTACGTCTTCGGAACAGTGTCGCTTTCGACAACCTTGACGATCCGTTTCGGCTGCAGCGCGGAAAAATAGGCCGCCGCGGCTTGCACCTCGGCGTCTGTCGCGGCCTTGGCTGCTGCCGTCATGAGCAGGACTGAGCTTCTTTGCGGGCTGGAAAATTTCCTTGCGCCGCTCTTGATGTCAGCCATCTGCTGCGCGAGATAGGCCGCCGGCAGACCGGCGAGGTTCGAATTCTCCGGACCGCCAGTTCCTTCAGAGCGATGACAGGAGCCGCAAGCGCGCACGTCGGGCTTCCTTCCGCTTGCGACGACGCCGGGCATTGGCGGATGATCGTCAGGATGCCATGCGGGTGAAAAGAAGAGATCGCGGGCCTGTGTCCAGCTAAAAGCGGCCGTGCTGCCTGCCAGGCGTTGTGGGACATCATCGGCCGGCGGGGCCTTGAACTCCGGATCCCATGGGTAGGCCCAGGAGGGAAAATCGGGCGTTGATGCCGATGGAGTGGATCCCGCGTTCGGTGCCTGCGCGACCGCTACACCTGGAACCACAACTTCCGAGCCCAACAACATCAACGCGCCCAAAGCCAGTTCCATCAGCTTTTTCACGGAGCCCTGCCTTTGCGAACACGGGGCGCAGCGTTGCTGCGGTGCCCGACAACGCTAGCATGACCCGCAAGGTCGATCGATGGGCTCGGTGGCATAATGGTCGCAATGAAGTTATGTTTTTTGCGGTAATAAAAAGGCCGGCGCGCGGAATACCCGAAGGTGATCGATTTGCGTCAGATCGGGTTTGCAGGATTAATCCTCGCCATGATTGTCATAGCTTTGGTGCAGCTTCGTGAGTGAAGCGCAGGGCGAGGTGGCCGTGCCGGAGCCGCGGGACCGTTTCATTCCGCTGCGGAAGTCGGATATTGTCGGCGGGCTGCTCGCCGAGGGCCGCCTTGACGCAGCCCAGCACGCACCATTGAGGCAACTTGCCCGCATGCTGGGCGCCATTCTTCACTACCAGTATTTCGAAGAGATTGACCGGCTGCGCGAGACCTATTTTTTCTTCGACCCGGAGGTCGATCCGACCGCTTGCGGGTCCGCTGGCGATCTCGAAGCGGCTTATCGTACTTTAAGCGAAGAATTTGTCCGCATCCTGACCGAAGCCAACTTCATTGAAATCACGCATGATGAGATTACACGCGCCTTCGCCGAGCACGCCCTGGTACGGGTGAAGATCAAGGCGCCGGTCGAGGATTATCGCGACGTCCGCATGTTCCGTCGCGGGCATCACAAAGAGACGATCCATGTTCCCGTCTGGTTTGGCTTGCGCCAGCGTCCACTCGAGGTCGACGTCTACGACGATGTCGTGATGATGGTTGCGACCAGGTCGGACGGCATGAGGCCGGCCGACCCTCGTAAGGCACACGCGAGTGCGAGGCGGGGTAAGCAGAAAATCCGCAGTGGCGCGGTACTGTTCAAGTATTTTCGCCACATCGCTCGCGGCGATCTCGAAGCCTTGTTTCCCAATGTGCGGGTGGTGATGAGCCTGTTCGACCGGTTTGCACTGGGGGTGCCGGCGGTTGTCGGCGGCATACCGATCCTGCTCAAGCTCGCCTCGACCATGACCGTGTTGTTCGTCGTAGCCGGCTTCTATCTCGGTCTCAGCGGCACGATCCACGATAGCGACACAGAGCAGGCGCTAGCCGCGCTCAGCGGCCTGTTCGCGCTTGGCGCCTTTCTGTTCCGACAATGGGGAAATTTCCACCGCCAGTCGCTGATCCATCAGAAGCAACTCACCGACAATATCTACTATCGCAACGTCAACAATAATTCCGGGATCTTCAACTACATCATCGGCGAGGCGGAGGAGCAGGACTGGAAAGAAGCGCTGCTCACATATTACGGCCTGCTGACGGCCGCGGCGCCGCTCACACGCGCGGCGCTGGGCGCGCGCATCGAGGGGCTGCTGGCGCAAATGTTCGGCGTCTCGGCCGCCTTCGAGATCGACCATGCGCTGGCACGGCTGAAGGATCTCGAACTCCTGTGCGAAGCCGGCGGCCACCTCTCGGTGCCGCCGCTTCCCGACGCGGTGGCGCGCCTCGACGGGAACTGGGCGAAGCTTTTACGCCCTGGCGCATGATGACTGTGAGTTGAATCGACGAGCGCGCGAGGTTCACCTCTCCCCGCAAGCGGGGCGAGGCGATCGGAAATCGCCTGCCCATTGGAAGATAAGCCATCACGCCTAGCGCAGGCTGGCGTTGATCTTGTCCAGCGCGGCGGAGCCTGGGCACAACGCCGTCTCGTCAAGCGAGTTGAGCGGCGTATCCACTGTGTCGAGGTGGGCGTGCAGGTCTTCCGCTTCCGGATCGACGTACAGGAGCCCGGTGACGATCTGCCCCCTGGCGGCGTGCCTTTGCAGGAACGTCATCGCACCGACGCGATCATGCGGGTCATAATCGGCGTCGATCTTGCGCAGCGCTATCTTGCTGCCGTCATGCTGCTCGACCACCTGCACGGTGCCCGGCGCGTAGTCGACAGTGATCGGGTCGCGGCCGGTGATGACGTCGAGCCGGTTCACCGCATCATTGTGCTCGCGCACGTAATCGAAGCTCTTGGTCGAACCG
>WNGJ01003199.1_pt1 | contig 16805 bp, 14 predicted proteins | sample 5400611 | NCBI WGS metagenome assembly WNGJ01 (sample SAMN13153375, study PRJNA577476) | soil metagenome | isolation source: 40 cm soil or saprolite under Garry oak tree replicate 1 | place: USA:California | collected 2016-06-15 | reverse complement strand
CGGATCTCCTCGACGAGCTCCGGGTTCTTCTTCGGGCCGCGCGCCGACAGCTCGGCGATGAGCGCTTGTAAGGTCAGCTTCGCGTCACCGACGACGGCGTGACGGGTCTCGTAGCTGCGGTTGATGTCGAGGACGTCGACCGTGCACTGGATGATCGTCTTCTTGTCCGGGTTGGGCACGGCGTGGCTGAACCGGTTGGGGAACAGGCTCGAGCCGATCGAGAAGAGCAGGTCGCACTTGTTCAGGAAGTGGTCGGCCAGCGAGCCGCGAACCCCCACCGACAGCGGATGGTTCTCGGGGAACGCGCCCTTCGCCTTGAGCGTCGTCAGCACCGGCACGTGCGCCAGCTCGGCGAACTTCAGGAGCTCGCTCGTGGCGTCGGCGTAGTAGACGCCCTCGCCCACGTAGAGAAGCGGATCCTTCGCGGCGAGCAGCGCCTTCACGGCGGATTTCACGTCGTCCGGGTCGGGACCCGACTTCCAGCCCTTCACGGGCGAGTACGGATGCTCGTCGGCGTCGTACTCGCCGAGGTCGCGCGGAATGATGAGAAGCACCGGCCCCGGTCGGCCCGATCGAAGGTGCGTGAAGGCCCGGCGCACGTAGTCCGGGATGAGCTCGGCGCGGTCGACCTTGCCCACCCACTTGGTGACCGACTTGAGCGCCTCGGCCATGTCGTAGTGGGTGTGGCGCGCGGCGCCCTGGCCGACGCCCTCGGTGATGACCAGGATCGGCGACGAATCCTCCCACGCCTGACCGATCGCGCCATACGCCATCTGGATCCCGGCGGCGTTCAGATTGGCCATGACCGTGCAGACGCCGATCTGCTTACCGCACGTGACGCGCGAGCAGGCGTCGGCAACCGCGACGGCGAAGCGCTCCTCGCCCATCATGAGGATCGGCACGCCCTCTTCGCCGAGCGCGTTGTTGACGTGGTTGGTCGGATAGCAGCTCACCCACGGAATGCCCTCGGCCTTGAGCGCACGCGCGAAGCCGTTCGCCGCCTTGACTTTCATGGATCTCTCCTCGACTTGATCACCGGCATGATTACGGTGCCCTGTCGTACCGCGCCGATGCGGGCCCTGTCAAGGATCTCCCCGGAGCCCACCGGCGATGGTACCGTGCATGCACCGAACAGGAGGCGTCATGGCGACCGTCAAACTGATCGAATACGCCGAGGCGAGCGCCGAAGTCCGCGCGGTCTACGACGACATCATGGCGACGCGGAAGGTCGATCGTGTGAACAACTTCTGGAAGGCCCTGGCCAGCCATCCGCCGACGCTCCGACGCACGTGGGACACACTCAAATCGGTGATGGCGCCGGGCGCGCTCGACCCGCTCACCAAGGAGATGATCTACCTCGCGGTGAGCGCCACCAACGGCTGCAACTACTGCATCGCTTCTCACACGGCGTCGGCCCGCGGCCGCGGCATGACCGAGGCGATGCTGGGCGAGCTGATGGCCGTCGTCGGCATGGCCAACGAGACGAACAGCCTGGCCGACGGCTACCAGATCGAGGTCGACGAGATGTTCCGCTCGCCGGCGTAGTGCGCCTGGCGTGCGTGGTAAGCTTGCGGCACCGGAAGCGACTTCCTTCTCAGCGCGGAGAGAGACAACCATGAACGCTCGGCGTTCGCTCGCGATCCTGATCCTCCTGCTCGCCCTTCTCGTTCCGTACGCGCCCACGCCGGGGGAGGCGCAGGCCCGCTCCGAGGCGCCCGCGGGACAGATGACGTGGGCGGTCCACATCTCGCTCGCGCCGATCTGGTTCGATCCGGCCGAGCACACGGGGATCATCTCGGTGATGATGGTGCTCACGGCCGTGCACGACGCGATGGTGAAGCCGATGCCCGGCAAACCGTTCGCCCCGTCGCTCGCCGAGTCCTGGACGACGTCGAAGGACGGTCTGGTCTACGAGTTCGTCGTGCGTAAGGGCGTCGTGTTCCACAACGGGGACGGGCTGACGGCCGAGGACGTGAAGTTCTCGTTCGAGCGATACAAGGGCGCGGCCGCCAGTCTGTTGAAGGAGAAGGTCGCCGCTGTCGAGGTCGTCGACCCCTACCGCGTGCGCTTTCGCCTGAAGGAGCCGTGGCCCGACTTCATGACGTTCTACGGCTCGCCGGCCAGCGGCGCGGGCTGGATCGTTCCCAAGAAGTACGTCGAGAAGGTCGGTGACGAGGGCTTCAAGAAGGCGCCCATCGGCGCCGGCCCGTACAAGCTCACGTCGTTCAACCCCGGAATCGAGCTCGTGCTGGACGCGCACGATCGCTACTGGCGCAAGACCCCGGCGGTCAAGCGCCTGGTATGGAAGACCGTGACGGAGGATCTCACACGCCTGGCGATGCTCAAGCGAGGCGAGGTCGACATCGCGTACTCGCTGCGCGGTCCGCTCGGTGAAGAGGTGAAGAAGACGCCGGGCCTCAAGCTCGTCGGCCTGGTCGGCAACGCGACCCAGTGGCTCAACTTCGGCGCGCCGCAATGGGATCCAAAGTCGCCCTGGCACGACAAGCGCGTGCGCCTCGCGGCCGCGCTCGCCTTCGACAAGGACGGGATCAATCAGGCCGAGACCCTCGGCTTTTCGCGGCCCACCGGGAGCATCATCCCGTTGGCCTACGAGTACGCGCTGGCGATCCCGGCCTATCCGTACGATCCCGCGCGGGCCAAGAAGCTCCTGGCCGAGGCCGGCTATCCGAACGGCTTCGACGCCGAGTACGCGGCCGACAATTCCTACGGGAGTGTCGCGGAGGCGATCGGCAACTATCTGGGCGCGGTGGGCATCCGCACGAAGCTGCGGCCGATGGAGCGTGCGGCGTTCCTCGGCAACTGGAAGGACAAGAAGATCACTTCGATCATGTACTCGGGCGCGGGCGGGCAGGGTAACGCCGCCACCCGCATCCAGAACTACTTGCTCAAGGACGGCCTCTACTCGTTCGGCGGCTATCCCGACATGGACGACCTGTTCGTGCAGCAGGCCCGCGAGCTCGATCCCAAGCGCCGCGAGGCGCTGCTGCACCAGATCCAGCGTCTGGCGCACGAGCGAGTCATGGCCGCACCGCTGTGGGAGCTGGGCTTCCTGAACGGCGTCGGTCCCCGCGTCGAGGAGGCGGGGCTCGGGCTGATCGCGCTGCACCCCTACTCGGCGCCGTACGAGGATCTCAAGCTCAAGAAGTGATCGCGCCGGCGATCTGTCGCGCTCAACTGGAAACGAAATGATAGGAGGACGAGCTGCCATGACTCGACGAGATTCTCTGGGAATGCTGGCCATCGGACTGTGCGCGATCCTGACGTCGGCGGTGCCGGCCGTCGGACAGACCTCGACGCAGACATCCGGCGACACGACGGACAAGATCAAGAGCTATTCGGTCGAGAAGAAGAACGAAGCCGTCGCTTACGGCAAGAAGGTGATGAGCGAGCTCGACGTCAAGATCAAAGATCTCGAGGGGCAGATCTCTCGTGATAAGAGCGCCGCCAAGGCCGATGCCCAGCGCGAGCTCAAGGAGCTGAAGGCCAAGCGGGCGGAGACCTCCAAGAAGCTCAACGATCTCGGCCGCGCCACCGCCCAGTCCTGGGACGCCACGAAGCAGGGCTTCGCCGACGCCTACAAGGATCTGCAGCAGGCGTATGACAAGGCGGTCGCGAGTCTCAAGAAGTAGGAGGGATCTCGAGGCGGCGAAGATGGTGAAGGACGCGACGAAGTAGCGTCTTTAGGGGCTCTCGATCGGCCGTCCGTGGCGGGCGATGAATTCGGGGAAGGCGGCCTCGGCCTTGGCGCCCCGGACCACGTTCGTCGTGTAGTCCCGCTCGTTCGCCCACTGCTCCTCGAGGTCGCACCCGAGGTCGCGGAGCAGGAGCGCCTTCACGCCCATCACCGCCTGGCGCTTGTTCTTGGCGATCATCGTGGCCAGCCACATCGTCTTGTCGCGCAGCTCCGCGCACGGGACGAGGTGATTGAGGAGCCCGATCCGGTGGGCCTCCGGCGCCTCGACGATCCGAGCCGTGAACAGGAGCTCCTTGGCGACCGGCCAGCCGACCTGGTTGGGAAGGGTCCAGGTGCTGTTGATCCGTCCGTAGGCGGCGGCCAGGAAGCGAAAGCTCGCGTGCTCGCAGCCGACCCGCATGTCCAGCGACGAGGCCAGCACCGCGGCGCCGCCGTACGCCAGGCCGTTCATCATCCCGATGGTGGGCTTGGGACAGGCGCCGATCTCGTAGCTGCCGCGAGCGCGAAGGGCGCTGCGCGCGTCGAGCTCGGCCTGACTGTACCGGCGATCGTCCTCACGCTGCTCGTGAATGTCGCCGCCGGCGGAGAACGCGCGTGTCCCCGCCCCGGTGATCACGATGCAGCCGACCTCGTCGTCGGCGTTCATCCGCGCGACCGTCTCACGCAGCGCGGCGCTGAGCTCGGCGTTCATCGCGTTGAGCTGCTCGGGGCGATTCAAGGTGACAATCGCCACCCCTTCGGTCTTCTCGACGAGGACGACCCGATCCGCCATGCCTGCCCTCCGTCGTCGCCTACGGCGACGCGGGGGTAGCATACACCGCCGCGGACGGTCGGCGCGCGCCTCGGATCAGCGCTGCGCCGCGGTCGTTTCCATGGCCTTCTTCTGGAGCCGCTCGCGCAGCGAGCTGTAGGACTCCGCGCGGATCACGCGGTCGAACTGCGTCCGGTAGCTCGTGATGAAGCTGACCCCCTGGACCGCCACGTCGTAGATGCGCCAGCTTCCGTCGCGCAGGTGCAGGCGGTAGTCGAGCGGGATCTCGCCGCCTTGCCGGGTCACAAGCTTCGAGCGCACGGTCGCCGAGCCGTTCTCGATCGACTCGCCGAGGAAGGCGATCTTCTGGCTGCCAGCGGCGGCCTCGACCTGCGTCAGGTACGCGCGCTCCAGGAGGTCCCGGAAGAGCGTGACGAACTCCGCCTGGTCCTCGGGCGGGAGCGCCTGCCAATGCCGGGACAGCGCCCTCCTCGAGATCTCGTCGAAGTCGAACATCTCCCGAACGATCCGACGGATCTGCTCTGATCGTTCGCCGCCGACGGCCCCATCGGCCCCGCCATTCTGCCCGCCATTCTGGATGATGCTCATGAAGCGCGCGACCGCCGCTTCGACGGCGTCACGCGGTCCAACCGGCGACGCGGCCAGCGCGGCCTCGGCCATGAAGAGCCAAGCCACCGATAGTGCCACTCCTATCCATGTCCTCATCATCGTCGTCCCCCCGTACACCACGCTAGGCGGTGTCGGCGGGCGAGGCTATCAGGAGAAGCCGCGAGTAGAGGCCGGAGAACCACTGATCTGGGCGTTGAACTCGCCAGGGAGCGGCAACGGGGTGTAGCATGCACCGCTCGGAGGGCAAGATGCTGACCCGCATCGACCACGTCATGATCTGCGTCCCGGACCTCGCGCGAGGCATCGACGCGTATACCCGAATCGGATTCAACATTTACCCGGGCGGCGCCCACGCGGGCAGGGGGACCCACAACGCGATCGCCTTTCACCAGGAGGACTATCTCGAGCTTCTGAGCTTACGCGAGCGCAATGCTCCGGTAGCCCCCGGGAGCTCCGACGCCCGGCTCGCCGAGTTCCTCGCCCGCGGCGGCGGCTTCCGCTATGTAGCTGAGGAAAGCGCGTCAGGGTAGGAGCGTGGCGACGGAAATCGCGGAGCCGGGCGCGATGAGCGGCGCGACCGTCGCCGGCGGGTGGAGAATGGCGACGCTCCGATACCGCCATCCGTAGAGCGTTTCCGGCGATGGTTCGGGTTCGCGGTGAACCTCGAGAGCGCCCCCGTCGACATTGACGATCCAGTAATCAGGGATCCTCGCACGCGCATACAGACTCGCCTTGTGCTCGCGATCGATCCGGTAAGAGCTCTCGGCGATCTCGACGATCAACACGGCGCGGGAGGGGTGCGCGTCGCGGTAGGCGTCCGGCTCGCGGGCCACCACGGCGACGTCGGGCTCGGGCTCGGAGTCGTCGTCGAGCGCGATCGGAAGCTGCGAGTCGATCTGCCAGACGTCGCCAAGGACGCCGCGCAACGCGGCCAATACACGGCGGATCGTGGCCGCGTGTCGGCTACCCTGCGGTTCTCGGACCACGAGCAGGCCGTCCAGCAGCTCCAGGCGCTCGCCGGACTGGAACACTCCCAGCTCGATCAAACGCTCGTACTCAGCGCGAGTCCAGCGTCGGGTCCTGCTCGGCGGGATTGTCGTCGAATCCATCGGCCTCAAGCGTAGCGAGTCGCCTGTGGGCGGTCAATGTCCTGAGAGGGACACGCCTGTTCCTGGTAGCAGGGCGGGCGTAGAATTCACGCACCTGGGTCCGCGCTCAGGCCAAGGAGGGGCCGAAATGGACTACGGACTGTTCACGATGCCGTCGCATCCGCCCGAGCGCAATCTCTACGACGGCCACCGCTGGGATCTCCAGCAGCTCCGCTGGGCGGACGAGCTCGGATTCAGCGAGGCGTGGATCGGCGAGCATCACACGGCGCCCTGGGAGCCGCACCCGGCGCCCGATCTGCTGGTGGCCCAGGCGCTCCTTCAAACCTCGCGCATGCGCATCGGGCCCGGCGGATTCCTGATGCCGTACCACCATCCGGCCGAGCTCGCCCATCGCGTGGCGATGCTCGATCACCTTGCGCAGGGGCGACTGAACTTCGGCGTCGCGGCCAGCGGATTGCCGAGCGACTGGGCGATGTTCAACGTCGACGGGAACTCGGGCCAGCACCGCGAGATGACGCGCGAGGCGCTCGACATCATCCTGCGTCTCTGGAGCGACGAGCCGGAGTTCGATCACAAGGGCAAGTACTGGCACGTTACCAAGACCGCGACGATGCTCGACACGCTCCGGCCCCACATCAAGCCGTTCCAGAAGCCGTACCCGCCGATCGGCGTGGCCGGCGTGAGCAAGGGCTCCGACACTTTGAAGCTCGCGGGCGAGCGCGGGTTCTGGCCGATGAGCCTCAACCTTAATCCGACCTACGTCGGCAGCCATTGGGACGCGGTCGAGCAGGGTGCCGCGCGGACCGGGCGTACGCCGAAGCGCTCGGACTGGCGGCTCGTGCGCGAGATCTTCATCGCCGACACCGACGCCGAGGCCATGCGGCTCTCGGCCGGCGGCATGATGGGGCGCATGATGAAGGAGTACTTCCTGCCGCTCCTGGCGTCGTTCCAGTTCACCGAATATCTGAAGCACAAGCCGGACGTCCCCGATTCCGACGTCACCCCCGAGTACTGCGCGCGCCACAACTGGCTGGTGGGCTCACCGGCCACGGTGGCCGAGAAGCTCAACGGGATCTACGAAGAGGTCGGCGGGTTCGGCACCTTGCTGCTGTTCTGCTTCGACTACTCGGAGAACCCCGAGGCGTGGCGTCACTCGATCGAGCTCCTGGCCAAGGAAGTCATGCCGCGCTTCAAGGGGCTGGTGCCGAAGTAGGCCCCGGCGCCGACGTCACCTCGCGGACCCGCGCGGGCGTGTAGCCCAGCAGCGCTCCGAGCAGTGCTTCGTTGTCCGAGCCGGGACGGCGCGACCAGCCGGTCAGCCGTCCCGGGGTCCTCGACAGGATGGGCACGATCCCCTGCGTGATGATCTCGCCCAGTTCGGGATCGTTGAACCGCACGAGGTCGCCGCGGCTCCACAGGTGGGGCTCGCGCATCAGGTCGGCGACGGAATTGACCGCGCTCGCGGCGAGCCCGGCCTGGCGCAGAACGCGCGCGGCTTCGTCGGCGGCGACAGCGCCGACCAGCTTCGCGACCGCCTCGCGCACGCCCACCGGATCGTCGGCTCGCGTCCGTCCCGTCCGCGCGAGCGCCTCGCCGAACTCGGCCCAGCCGGCGGCCGACACCGTGACGAAGCGGCCGTCGACGGCCTCGACCGTCAGGCTGCTTGGATAGAGCGGCGAGTCGCCGGCGGCGCGCTCGCGCCGGATACCCAGCGCGCTGCGCACCGCGAGCAGATCACCGGTGAGGCGCAGGGCGCACTCGAACATGGCCGTGTCGACCACCTGCCCCTGGCCGTCGAGATCGCGGCGCAGGAGCGCGGCGACCATGCCCAGCACGTTGAAGAGCGCCGTCGTGTAGTCGCCGGCGGTGACGCCGTCGCGGCAGGGCGGCCGGTCCGGAAAGCCGTTGAGGTAGGTCATGCCCCCGAAGGCGAGGCCCACCGGATTGAACGCGGCGCGCGCCGTGTACGGGCCGTTTTGCCCGAATCCCGACGACCTCAAGAGCACGAGGCGGGGATTGACGGCATGAAGCTCCGACGGCCCGAGGTTCCAGCGCTCGAGCGTCCCGGGCCGGAAGTTCTCGACGATCACGTCGCTCAGCCGCACCAGCTCCAGGAACACCTCGCGGCCACGCGGGGAGCGCACGTCGAGCGTGATGCTGCGCTTGTTCCGGTTCGTCACCGGGAATCCCGGGCCGCGACTGCCGGGACCGTCCATCGGAGCGGCGGCGCCGGTCGCGGGAAGCTCGACCATGATCACCTCGGCGCCGAAGTCGCCGAGCAACGCGGCCGCCGCGGGGCCCGCGAGCCACTGTGAGAGGTCGAGCACGCGTACACCGGCCAGAGCTCCCGTGCCGGGCGCGCCCGACGGGCGCATATCCGGCCTCGGCCGCGCCGCGATCCGCTCGATGCTCGCGCGGACGGCCGCGGTGTGCTCGCAGAGCCGCGGGGCACTTGCGGCGTCGCGTGCGCTCGTCCGCGCAAACTTCGGCGTCGGGGCGGGGGCGAGGAAGTCGCGTCCCGAGGACGACTTGAGACGTACCACCGACCCGCGCGCCTGGACGTGAGCATCGCCGATGATCTCGTCGACCGAGCGGACCGCGGTGCCGGCCACGCCCGCCTTCATGAAGCGCGCCTCCACGTCGGCCAGGTCGTGCTCGAGAATCCAGGAGCGCACCAGCTCGTCGGCCGCGGCGCGATTCGCCAGGCGCGCCGCGCTGGTGGCGAACCGCGGATCCTTGACGGCCTCGGGCGCCTCGATCGCCTCGCACAGCCGCGCGAACGGCTGATCGCCGGCGCCGGAGAGCGCGATCCAGCCACCGTCCCCCGTGGGATAGACGTTCGCCGGAACGACCGTCGCGGATTCGGTGCCCATGCGCGCAGCCACCGCGCCCGTCCGGTGGTGACGGATGACGACGTCTTCCTGCATGCGCAGCGCAGTCTGGTAGAGCCCGATGTCGACGACTTGCCCGTGGCCGCTTCGACGGGCATGGAAGACGGCCATCAGGAGCGCGCCCGCCCCGAGGATCGCCGACCACGCCTCGGCCAGTGGGACGGTCACCGGAATCGGCGGACGATCGGGGAATCCCGTCGCGAACTGCATGCCGGAGAACGCTTGCGCGATGCGGTCGTCGCCGCGCTCGCCGGCCAGCGGACCGGTTTGACCGAATGGCGAGATGCGCAGAACGGCGAGGCGCGCGTTCAGCGCGCAGAGCGCGGCCGGGGACAGCCCGATTGCTTCGAGCCGGCCGGGGCCGAGATCTTCGATGACGGCGTCGGCCGTGGCAAGCAGTTTCGCGAGCCACGGCTCCCGGCCCAGTTCGCCCAGCTCGGCGACGACCGAGTACTTGCCGCGGTTCTCCGACTGGAAGTAGAGCGAGTCTTCACCGGCGATGCCCGGACCTCGGCGGCGAAGCGGTGAGCCGTCGCGAGGCTCGACCTTGACGACGGTCGCGCCCATGTCGGCGAGCAGCCCGCCCGCGAATTCGCCGGCCAGGCTCTGGGCCAGCTCGACGACCACGACGCCCTCGAGCGCGCCGCCGCGGTCCGAGCCCGGCAGCGCGGACGACTCCGCTGTCATGATCGGCTCGCTAGTCCAGCTCGAACACGCGCGCGGCGTTCTTGTAGAGCCACTTCTCCTTGACCGTGTCCTTGAGCGGCAGGTTCATGTACTCGTCGATCAAGGTCTCGTATGGCTGGCCGACGAGCCCCGCCGAGAGCCCGACGAGCACCTTGTCCTGGATCAGCGTGTTGCCCAGCTGCATCAGCATCTCCCAGCCCGAGCCGGGCTGACCGAGGTACTTCGCGCGATGCGCCGAGGTGTCCATGTGCAAGTTCGGATGCCGGCGCACGAGCGCGACCATCTCGTTGACCCACGGCCAGCCGCCGAGGCCGCCGATGATGCGGAGCTCGGGGAAATCCATCGCGACCTGGTCGAGATGCCGCGGATGGCCGAGATCGTACGGCCGGTCGTTCGCGTAGTTCATCGAGGAGTAGATGCGCGCGGGGATACGGAGCTCGGCCGCCTTCGTGTAGAGCGGATAGTAGCGCCGGTCGCTCGCGGGAATCATGTCGACGAGCGCCGAGACGCCGAGGGCCTTGAAGCCTTCCTCGCGGACCAGCCGCTCGAGCTCGCGGACGCCGGTCATGCCCTTGAAGGCGTTGATGCTGATGCGCGCCAGCCCGATGAAGCGATTGGGATAGCGGCGCAGGAGCGTCGTCTCCTCGTCGTTGGTGATGCCGAACGGCACCGAGCGCACGATCCCGAGCTTGCCGAGCTTGTCGACGTAGGCGTCGAGGCTCATGTCCGGGCGGTGGTCCGAACCTTCGCGGCGAGAGCGGAAGATGCGGCTGTAGTTCGCCATGCCGTACCCGGCCGGCTGCGCCGCGGTCGGCTCCTGGTCGTGGCCCGGCTCCGGCTGGCTCGCTTCAGTTCTCGGGATACTACACTCCATGTCGATGATTCGCACCATCACGGTCTCCCTCGCTGGTTCAAGCGCGTGCGTCAGCGATGCTTCGGATCGAGGACGTCGCGCAGCCCGTCCCCGAGCACGTTGAGGGCCAGGACGATCGCGAAGATCGCCAGCCCGGGGTAGAGCGCCATCCAGGGCGCCTGGGACAGATAGCGCTGCGCGGCGTTCAGCATGCTGCCCCACGACGGCGCCGGCGGCTGCTGGCCGAGCCCCAGGAACGACAGGCTGGACTCGGCGATGATCGCGGCGGCGACCGTGAGGCTCGACTGGATCAAGAGCGGCGGCAGCATGTTGGGAAGAATCGCGCGCAGTCCGATCCGGAGCGGCGAGCCGCCGAGCGCGCGCGCGGCCTCGACGTACTCCTCGGCCTTGACCGCGAGGACGGTGTTGCGCGCCAGCCGGAGAAACACCGGCAGCGCCGCGATCCCGATCGCGATCATCGCGTTGGTGAGGCTCGGGCCGAGAAACGCGGCGAGCGCGATCGCGACGATCAAGAACGGCACGGCGAGCATGGCGTCGGTGAAGCGCATGATGAGGTCGTCGGTCCAGCCGCCAACATACCCCGAGACGAGCCCGAGGGGAATGCTGACCAGGACGGCGATCGTGACGGGGATGAGCCCGGCCAGGAGCGACGCACGCGCGCCCCAGATCAGGCGCGCCAGCACATCGCGGCCCACCTCGTCGGTGCCCAGGCGATGCAGCGCGGACGGCGCCTTGCGGACCGCGCCGAAATCGGTGCCGATCGGATCGAACGGGGCGAGCCACGGCGCGCCCAGCGCGATCAAGACGAACGCGCCCACCACGGCCAGGGCCAGCGCCGCGGCCGGCCGGCGCAGGAGCCGCCGGACGGTCGAGGGCCCTCGCGCCACCGTGACCGCGAGCGTCGCCGGCATCGTGCTCATGCCGAGCCTCGAAGGCGCGGATTGACGAGGAAGCAGAGGACATCGCCGGCGAGATTGAGTAGCACGTAGAGCCCCGCCGAGACGAGCACGACGCCTTGCACGACGGCGTAGTCGCGGTTGAAGACACCGTCGACCAGCATCTTGCCGAATCCCGGGATCGCGAAGATCTGCTCGGTCAGGACGGCGCCGGAGAGCAGCCGACCGAACTCGATGGCGCCGAGCGTGACGACCGGGATCAGCGCGTTGCGGAGCGCGTGCTTGAGCACGACCATCCGCTCGGCCACGCTCTTCGCGCGCGCCGTCCGCACGTAGTCGGCGCCGAGCGTCTCGACCATCGCCCCGCGCGTGTGGCGCATCATGATCCCGCCGACCCCGGTGCCGAGCACGAAGGACGGCAGGAGAATCGTCGCCAGATTGCGCCGCCAGTCTTCCCACGGCGCCACGTATCCCGAGGCGGGCAGCCAGCCCAGGTGGACCGCGAACAGTAGTATGAGCATGATACCCAGCCAAAAATGCGGGATGGACAGGCCCGAGAGCGCCAGGACGTTGGCGGCGACGGCGATCGGCTTGCCCTGGCGGACCGCGGCGATGATGCCTGCGGGAATGCCGATCACCAGCGCGATCGCCATCGAGCAGACCGCGAGCTCGACCGTGACCGGCAGCTTGGCCGCGATGAGCTGCGACACGGGAATCTTGTTGCGCATCGACTCGCCGAAATCGCCGCGCAGCACTCGCCCGATCCAGATTCCGTACTGGATGGGCACCGGGCGATCGAGGTGATACTTCTGGCGGATCGCCGCAACGGCGACCGGGTCGTGCTCCTCACCGGCGAGCGCGACGGCGGGATCACCCGGCAGGAGCTGCTGGAGCGAGAAGATGAGGACCGAGACGAAGAACAACGTGGGCACGAGCACGACGAGGCGCCGAAGGACATACCGCGGTAAAGTCATGGCGCGATCGCGGCGCCGGCCCCGCCCCGCACGTCAGGAGAGCTTCAGACCCTTGAACCGGATGATGCCGTCCGGATAGGGCGTGAAACCCTGGACCCTACCGCTGAGGCCGGTGAAGACCCGGCGATGCCACAACACGAGACGCGGCAGGTCGCGCAGCAGGATCTCGGTCGTCTGGTCGTAGAGCTTCTTGCGCTCGGCGGGATCCGCCTCGTGGCGCGCCTTCGTCAGGATCGCGTCGAGATCGGCGTTGCAGTACTTGCTGTCGTTCTGGCCGCCGTTGCAGGTCGTGAACGCGAAGACGTTGCCGTCCGGGTCCGGGCGCCCGCTCCAGAAGGTGAAGTAGGCCTCGAAGTCGCCCTTGCGGCCGGCCGCGAGCATCGTGACGTTCTCCTGCGTCTGGATCGTCATCGTGATCCCCGCCTCGGCGAGCATGGCCTGGATCACCAGCGCCGCTTCCTGCCGATCGCGCTCGGGCGGCACGATCAAGGTGAAGGCCAGATTCGGATGCCCGGACTCGCGCAGGAGCTGGCGGGCGCGCGCGACGTCGCGCCGTTTCACCGGGAGCTTCGCGTTGTAGTACGGGCTCACCGGGCTGACGAACTGGTTGCCCGGGAGGTACTCGTTGTTGAAGACGGTCTTGATGATCGTCTCGCGGTCGATGGCGAGGTCGATCGCCTGGCGGATGCGCGGGTCGGCCCCGAGCGTCTTCCCGCGCGGGCCGTTCGCGAGGTTGAGCGGGAGCATCTGGTAGCCGAGCTCGGCCACCCCGACGACCTTGAGCTTGGGGTCGCTGCGGACCTGCGCCAGATCCGTCGGCGAGACGCGCTCGATCATCTGCAGATCGCCGGATCTCAGGTTCGCCAGCCTCGCGGTCGAGTCGGTGATGGGCACGAACTCGATCCGGTCGACGTGGATGTTGCCCTTGTCCCAGTAGTCGGCGAACCGCTCGCCGACGATCTTGCCCTGGGCCACTCGCTCGACGAACTTGAAGGGCCCGGCGCACACGGGCCGCGTGCCGAACCTGTCGCCGAGCTCGCGCGCCGCTTTCGGCGAGATCATCATGCCGGAGCGGTCGGTGAGGGCGGCGATCAGCGGCACGAGCGGCTCGGCCAGGTTGAACCGGACGGTGAGATCGTTGACGACGTCGACGCTCTTGATCTCGCCGATCTCGCTCTTGCGGAACGAGCCCGGCATCGCCAGATGGCGTTCGATGTTGAAGCGCACCGCCTCGGCGTTGAACGGCTCGCCGTCGTGGAACTTGACGCCCGGGCGCAGCCTGATCACGACCGAGCGGCCGCCCGCGGCCCACTCGTACCCGGTGGCGAGCTGCGGCACGATCTTGAGATCGGGGGTGACGTCGAAGAGCTTGTCGCAGAGCGCGGCGAAGACCAGGCGGCCGACGTAGGCGCGGCTGATCGTCGGGTCGAGGGCGTCGGGATCGTCGTTCAGGCCGATCCGCAGCACGGCCTGGGCTGAGGCCATGCCGGCGCCGAGCAGCACGAGCATGACGAGAGCCGGCAGTATCCGCGTCCAGCGCATGTCGAGAGGCTCCTCTTTGATCCTGGGCGGGGTCGGTCTGGTCGTCTCCGATGACGGCGCTCCGCCGGAGCGCGCATCATAGCAAGCGCCGCGCGACCTTGTCATCCGGAGCCATGCTCCTTGACTCGGGCGTGCTCCACGGCGCAGCATCGCCGGGCGAGTCGGGCGGGTGATCTGGCGGCGGTGAGCGCGGAGATCGGTTGGCCGATGAGGAGAAATGGGACGTGAGCGACTTCGACGCGGCATTGGCTCGATGCGGAACCCTCGACGAGGACGTGCTGGGGCGCCCCTGGCCGTTTCGCGGCCGACCGATGGACGTCCGGTACGCGCTCTACCGGAGGCTCGAGGAGGCGCAGGAGGTGTACGTGCGCGTGTCGGCGGGCGCGCATCCCGAATCTTGCCGTATCCTCGCGCTGGCGCAGCATGCATTCGGCGGGCTGCGCGGTCTGCTGGCCGGCCTTCCGGGAGCCCTGCTCGACAAGGCGCCGAGCACGGGTGAATGGCCGATCCGGGAGGTTCTCGCTCACATGCTCGCGGTCGAGCAACGATACGCCCTGCAGACGCGGTACGCGGTCGACCGGACTGACGCGGACCCGATGCGGATTCCCGACAATCGGATGCCGCCCACGGCGCCGGCGCCCATCGCCGGCGAGGTCGGTGTGGTCCTCGCTCGACTCGCCGAGGCGCGGGCCGAGACGAACCGCTTGCTGGATGACGTAGCGCCGGCGGCGATGACGCGCCCGACGGTGTGGGTGGGTCACGACGTCGACGTGCGGTTTCGGTTGCACCGGTTCGCCGCCCACGTCGTGGAGCACACGATTCAGTGCGAGAAGGCCTTGCTCGCGCTGGGCTGGCGCCAGACCGAGGGGCGGTTGATCGCGCGGCGCCTTTCCGCCGTCGTGGGCGAGATCGAGGGGCTCGGCGCGCTCGCCGAAGCCCGCGAGATCGAGGCGCGGCTGGCCGAGTGCCTGGCGTCGGTGCACCCGTGAGCGCCGGCCGCGGCATGATCCCCGAAGATCTGACGCGAATTCTGTTCGTCACCGATCCTCAGATCTCGCCCGACGGGCGACGCGTCGCCTTCGTCGTCACGTCCTTGTCCGAGGAGCGCGACGAGTACCTGGCCAACATCTGGATCGTCGGCGTCGAAGGCGGCACGCCCCGGCGATTCACCGCGGGGCCACGGCGCGACATCGAGCCGCGATGGTCGCCCGACGGCACGCGGCTGGCATTCCTTTCCGAACGCGCCCTCAAGGACAAGCTCCAGCTTTACGTGCTGCCGGCGGACGGCGGCGAGCCGACGAAGCTGACCGCTCTGGAGCACGGGGTCTCGAGCATTGCGTGGGCGCCGGACGGCACCCGGCTCGCGTTCGTGTCGCTGGTCGGCGGCCAGCATGAGCCGGAGAGCGAGGAGGAGAAGCGGAAATCGCGACCGGCACGCGTGATCACCTCGGTGAAGTATCGGTTCAATGGCGAGGGGTTCACGTACGAGCGGCGCCCGCACGTCTTCGTCGTCCCGCTCGACGGGTCGAGCCCCGTCCAGATCACCGACGGCGACTTCATCGACGCCGATCCGGTCTGGGCGCCCGACGGCGAATCGATCGTGTTCGCGTCGGCCCGTCACGCTGCGCGCGACGACGACGACGCGAGCGACCTCTGGCAGGTGCCGGCGAAGGGTGGCGCTCCGCAGCGTCTCACTGCGACCACGGGCCCGGTCATGCTCCCTGCGTTCGCGCCGGACGGGCGCACGATTGCCTTTCTCGCGCGCGCCGGGCTGAACGCCTACGGCCGCAACGTCCAGCTCTTCACGGTACCGTCGGAAGGCGGCCAGGCCGTCTGCCTCACGTCGGCGCTCGATCGCTCGTGCGGACCGCTTCACGTACGGCCGCAGTGGTCACCGGACAGTCGGTTCATCACCGTGGCCGCCGAGGAGCGCGGCGACATCGGCCTCTGGCGTGTGGCGGCGCCCGGCGGCTCGGCTCCCGTGCGCATCGTCGGCGGCGAGCGCGCGCTGAACGGCTTCTCCGCATCCGCCGACGGCCGGCTGCTCGCCTTCGCGGCGAGCGGGCCGGTGGCGCCCGCGGAGGTCTTCGTGTGTCGCGTTGACGGAAGCGACGAGCGCCGGCTCACCGAGTTGAATCGCGGCTGGACCGACTCGGTGACGCTCTCGACGCCCGAGCGGTTCCGGTTCACGCGAGCCGGCTTCGATCTCGACGTCTGGGTGATACGCCCGGCCGGCTTCGTCGCCGGCCAGCGCTACCCCACGCTTCTCAGCATCCACGGCGGTCCGCACGCCCAGTACGGCCACAATTTCTTCGACGAGTTCCAGGTGTACGCCGGCGCCGGCTACGTGGTCGTCTACACGAATCCGCGGGGCAGCCAGGGGTACGGCGAGGCCTTCGCCCAGGCGGTGGTCGGCGACTGGGGCGGGGGCGACTACGCGGACGTGATGGCCGCGCTCGACGAAGCGCTCGCGCGCCACCCGTTCATCGACCCGGATCGGCTCGGCGTGCTCGGCGGAAGCTACGGCGGATTTCTGACGAGCTGGACCGTCGGGCACACGAAGCGCTTCAAGGCCGCGTGCTCCGAGCGCGCGGTGAACTGCCACTACACGATGTTCGGCACGAGCGACATCGGCTCGAGCTTCAACGTCGTCGAGCTCGGGGGCCCGCTCCCGTGGGAGGACATGGCGCGCTACATCGAGCGCTCGCCGCTCACGTACGCCAAGGACATCACGAC
>WNGJ01013839.1_pt1 | contig 16810 bp, 9 predicted proteins | sample 5400611 | NCBI WGS metagenome assembly WNGJ01 (sample SAMN13153375, study PRJNA577476) | soil metagenome | isolation source: 40 cm soil or saprolite under Garry oak tree replicate 1 | place: USA:California | collected 2016-06-15 | reverse complement strand
CCTCTCGCGCAATTAGTGCTTGAACGTCTTGCACCTTTGCAACCTTCACCTTGTCTTTATCGCAGCCGAGAGTCGAGGCTACGAGCTCGATGCCCGCCTCTCTGGGCACAAACATCGCATGAGTCCAGATAACCTGGTCGTAGCTTGATGGATTGGAGGTCACTTGCTCAACGTTTGTCTCCAGGCTGTCGGGAATCTCAGTCGGGGCCTCGAGCTTTGTCATGTACTTCTGCGGACCGTCGGCTATGATGACCACGAGCTTGTCACCTGCACCGTAGTTTATCATCTGCAGGCATGAGTACAAGGCCAGTGCGCCGCTCTCTCCGATACCGTATCCTCTGCTTGAGAAGAATCTGAGGAGTCGTTTTGCGGCTTCAAAATCCACTTCGTGCTCTCCAGCATATAGTTCCGGCTGGTAGAACCTTAGCCCGGCGGCCTTGTCCTTGGTTCTAATGCCGGCAACTTCTTGGTTGAAGAGGGGGAAGATGACATGCACGGATTTGCGCCTGTACTTCGTTTGAACGTATCTTGCAATTCCGGTTGATGTCCCGCCGGTTCCGAATGCGGTCAGTATCTCGAACTGATCCAGTGAGTCTCCTTGAGCCTTGAGCTGCTCGTCGATCTCGGCAGCCGTAATAGTTTCGTGAGATTTTACATTCAGCTCGTTGTCGTACTGTTCCGGGCAGAACCCGTCGTAGATTCTGGCCAGGAGCTTTGCCAGGTTGATGATGTCCTGTTTTGCGAGCAGCTCTTCCGCCTGTGATCGTGCTCTGTCGAAGATTCGAACGTCCAGCCCTGTTTGAGACAGCTGCTCGCGAAGATTTGAGGCAGCGGCTTTCGCCACTACCATGTTCTGGTCAACTTTGAGCCCGGGCGCTGGGCAGATGTCAACATCCAAGTTGATGGATCGCACTCCCTCGCCTTTGAGCTCGTCCAGTACGCCGCCTTGGAGCTTCCTCGAGACGAGAGCGATTACTTCGATTCCAAGCTTTCTCGTCATCCCTAGGGCGAGTCCGAAATTGCCCGAGGTCGCCTCGAAGATCCTCTGACCACTCCTGAGCTTTCCGGTGTGGATAGCGTTCCTGAGGATCTCTACTGCCGGGCGGACCTTGACCGAGCCGCCGAATATCTGTGAGTCGAACTTGGCGAAGACACGGGACGTCTCCGTTGGGAGGCTGAGCCCGTACTCGACTCTAGCGCACTCGGCTAAAACATCTGTAATGTCGACTAACGGGGTGGGATTGACAACATGACCGGATTCAGTCACGTGAGGTGTCTTGTTCCAAATTTCCTCGTCAAACCTCTTCAGAAGTCTCCGGTCGATACTAGACGATGTGAGAGGTCCTTGCAATCCTCGCAAGGAACTCTGAACGTAGCGCTTTATATAACATAAGCCCGGAAACCTTCCGACTTATCCCATTCTTGTCCCATGAAACATCGGTGACTTTGGATTCTTCGAGGGAAGAACTCGATTCCAGCCAACATAAGCAGTCTGCTAATCAAACATAGCCATGATCCGTAATAGATCCTACCGTTACTTGACGGAGCGGTCGAGACTGGACCCAGGACGTCTGTTGAGCGGATGCTTCAACAAGCTTCTCGACGGATTACGGGCCCTCGGACCTCAATACGGTCCTAGGGGAGCAGATTCCAGGTTGCGTATAAGCTTCCAAGTACCATATCCTGAGCCCGCGATTCTGCAAGTTCCTTAGGAAACAAGCAAGCCGAGTTTGAATAATTTTTACCTTTCGTACAGAAAATGGTTGGGTCCTCTTATTTCCTATCTGCCCGTTCTCACAGTACCTTTGCGTAGGACGCATCACGACGTGAAGGCGGGGATTCTGAAGTCCTGCGCGTTCAACAGCCTCTCCATCAGCCAGTTGTTGGCGTCACAGAACCTTTCCTACAAGATCTTGAAGCCAGCGCTCGACCATCTAGAATCTTGCAAGCTAGTGGAGTATGAGGCTGATGGCCACAGAAAGCTGATAACAACAACCGAGCTGGGCTTAGTAGCGTTTCAGGCCTACGGAAGAGCGTTGGCACTCTTGGAAGGACGTCAGGTATCTCTCGAGCTAAGCGAAGCTGCCAGGTCGCTTGGAAGCAAATGGCTGAGATCGCGGAAAACTGTCATAGAACAAAGGGATAGAACAATTCTTCCAAGGTCTATTATCTCCGAACAATAAGCCCACCAGTTCATGCATTATTTTGCCGATGCAATTGTTCCAAGAATACTTTCTGCACGGCGTTCGCGACTCTCTCTCACTAAACTAGGTGGAACGGTCAGTCAGTTCAGGTCTTACAATGCAACAATGCATTCGAATGCTTGAGGAGGGCCCGTGATGCGGTACTCGACTCCCCCGAACCCTCCCGTACGAATGTCCCGTGGAAGAGAAGTTAGAATCTGGGCCCCCGGTCGAAGAACTCATAGAACAATCACGATAATGCTCGCATCGCTCGTAATTCTCATAACTGTGGTAGGGTCAATCTCTCAGGTCCTGCCTAACATTGCCGCGGCCTTTGAGCAACCTGTGTCTTCGGCCGGCAATGCTGGGTGCACTACCAACAATTCCACAATCACGCCTGCGAGCCAGTGTTCGCCTTCTACAGGTAATCTTGGGCCGACACCAAATCTTGTAGGCTCAAACCTAGTGCCAGATCTATCCCTGCCGAAAACGGTTACGTCTAATCTTGATTCGCTGATAGGTGCTGGCGGAGTAATACAGAACTCCTCTCAGAATCTCACATTGTACAATCTCGCCGTATCTATGAGGCTTCTCGGCGGTCCCCTTCTGCATGACGAGCTCCTTGGCCCAGGTGGAAGAACGTTGGGTTCATGGTCCTTCTGGGGAGTCCAGGCAAACGCAACAGGCCGACTGATTCCTCTTATTCCCATCTCAAACAAGTTTACTCTTCTTGGCACGAACTCCAGCGGCACCGAAGTTCTGAGGACGATGCGCGTGGCTTCCGGTCTGTATTCTGGGGACTTCGAAATTACTTACAGAGCAACCTCCGCCGGCCCTTTGAAATGGGATCTAGTATTCGTCCCTCAGGTCAGTGGGCAGTACCAGCTAAAATATTCCTGGCTCAATCTGACACGTAGCTCTATCCTTCAAGTCAATGCGAAATCGTTCAGCACCAGTTACGACTCTGGAAACTACACTCTTGGATGGAACGATATCCCGAAAAACTTCACCGTTGAACCAAGTCTTTCCTCCAGTATGTTCTCCCTAACGATCAACCTGGGAACTGTCAGCGCTGGTCATGAGGTCAAGATCGATCCAACCCTAGCGTCAAACGTGGCCTCAAGCGCCACTGCCTTCACTTTCCAACGCAAAGTCTTCTTTGATCCTCAACACGGCTATTACTTCGCTTTCTTCTACAACGGAATTAGCGTTGTTTACAGCTCCTCAAAAGATGGAAACAGTTGGTCTGCTCAACAGTCAATGGCACCTGGATGGCCTGGCTATTGGGATGCTCCCAACTCTCAAGTGGCCGTATTGAATGTTGGACAAACAGTGGTCGTCGCTTCCGGGCAGAAGGCGGTTGCCAGTTGCGGACCAGGAAATTGCAGTGTCGGGGCCCACCCATACGTCTTCTGGGCCCAGGGAACCATATCTGGCACCGGGACCATCACTTGGCAGCCGACCCAGTCCTTTGGTGGCGCCGTTCCGACCTGCTCCAGCAATGGAAACGATGCATGCACCATCACAGCCGGATACCGGTACGTCAACATCGGATTGAGTTCAAGCGGCACTTCGGTGTTTTCCTACAACTACTACGAAATTCATCAAAAGGATGCGAGCTTCTGTGCCAACGTTCAGGACACGTTTGAGGTAAGTAACCTGTACGTCAATTATGGCGGCAACATAATCGGACTACAAGCCATCAATGGTTGCACAGGCCCGGACTATTCCAACCCTGCATTCGCAGATACAAATCTAGACAGATCGATACTGATTCCGGCAGATTCGAATGGCAAAGTGCGAATCATCTACCAATACAGGGGAACGAATTCCTCACCCTCGCTCATGACAACTTGGTATGATGGAAGTTCGACAGGACCTACGGACACGTTACAGTCCACGGTGCCCGACAATGATCAATTCTCGGCAGTCGCTGACGCAAACTACGGCAATCATCTGCTATACAAGATGAACGACGGGACCGTTATGTATGCCTACCGATCATCCGTGAGTGCGTCTTGGGCATACTCGCCAAACCTCTTCGGGGGAACAACGAGCTATCCTTCGATAACATCGGACTATTCGACCAATGATGTGTATGCCCTGGGCATTGTGCCAGGCGGAACGACCTCCTCAATAGTGATGAGAAGCAGGTCTCTCTCTCAGACCTGGAGGGACCAGTCGGTCGTCTATCCCGTCACGGGTAGAACCAGCGCCCAGTATCTCACATCCAACGTGGTTTCTGCCAGTGCCACGAACTCTAGCCAAATCGCGATCATTTGGACAGAAGGTAACGGGCCTTACAATGCCATGTTCGCATCCATCCCCATCAATACCGTCTGGTCTCCATATTCCTCACCCACGGACCCGTGGAACGGCAATGGACTTGCACCCTACGGGCAATACTTTGCAAATCTCGGCGAGTTCGTTTCGCCCAGCACTGGGATGCTCACGGTAAAGCAGACCGACCTGAGTCTTTCCGGACGCGGCCTGAACTTGGAAATAACGAGGGTCTACGCGGAGCCAAGCTCATTTCTCAGCGGAGTCCATTACAACTATGAAGACTATCCTTGGGCTCCTATAGGGAATGGTTGGCAACTCAACTTTCCCTGGATGAACAATACGAGTCACCCCCTCTATGTTCACTTGTGGGACGGCCAGGGCTATCGTATACCCTCAAGCTTCTGGACAGGCTCAACCTCGACTTTCGAGAACCACCAGGGAGAGCATTTCCAACTCTTACGAAACAGCACCGGCATCTTCCTCTTCACAAAGTCCGGGATAGTCTATAACTTCGACAGCAGCAACAAACTGACAAAGGTCCTGGACCAGATCGGCAACAACATCACCTTTGCCTATGACGGTAGCAGTCACATCTCAGCTGTAACCGACACCGCTGGACGGATCTTCCTCCTATGCTACAACGCAGGACGAGTTCAGACCGTTTATCAGACGAGTGGGAGCTGTGCAAGCCCAGGGTCTGCAAGGTCCGTTCTCTACAGCTACACCGGAGCTAGCCTGGCTAGTGTCACAGACCCAGGTGGCAGAATCACCAGTTACCAGTACAGCGCCGTCAGCGACACGAATATCTCACCCTGGCTGCTTTCGCGCATAACGTATCCAACCCAGTCGTATTCAAATTATACATACGCTCCGTGGGTTAGAGGGACCCAGGCCACATCCTATCGAGTATCACGCCAGCTTGTATCCTCGGTCTCATCCTCGATTCGAAGGTTTGACTACACATATTCTCAACTCACAGGAGGCGATTCTGTCTCGAATTCCACCGTCACTGCGTACGATGGGTCCTCAGGCTCCCTTCGACTTACCGGTTATACTAGGTATTCGTACTCTTTCCTCGGAGTAACAATGAACATGTCGGACGCCAGCAACCGCTTGCTGAAGGGGGTTCAGCAACGGTTTGGAGTAAACGGCGAAATACCCAGAGAGATAAACCTGGTAGTCGCACTTAACAGCTGGTATTGGAGCAAGAACTCGCCAGGTTCCGGATGGAACAACAGCCCCAGCTATACCCAAGACTCGAGCTGGAACATTGCTCCATCAGTCGCGAACGAGACTCAACCTGCTCCTCCTTGGGGACCCATATCGGGATGGCAGGACACGAAGGCCAAATGGATATGGTGGAACCCTGACGCAGCCACCAGCTCAACTACAGAATCCGTTTGGTTCCGCGAAGTCCTGTCGGTAACATCTCCAGGAACTTACTCGATCGAGATGACTGTTGACAACAGCTACACGCTATACGTTGATGGATTGAACATCGGATCCGACAGTAACTGGCAGACGAGGAAGACCTACACGATACCAAACATGGGTGTTGGCCTACATGTGATAGGAATAGCGGCGGGAAATGCTGGCGGTCCTGCCGGGCTATTATTTAGTATGGGAAGAACGCTTGGAACCGATGTAAGTCTGCGAACAGATACTAGTATTGGTAGTTACACCAATTATTACCGGTATGACCTTTGGGGAAACCAGATCTATAGCCGCGCATCAGTAAGCCCGTCAGCCAACCTGAGCCATGAACAGTTCAATACATACTACAATACAGGCCTGGCTCCCGGGTTTTACGCTTTCCAGGACACGTTCAGCCAGGAGAACTATACTCTGACGAACGAGCCTTGGAAAGTTAACAATGGGACATGGACGGCCCAGTCCGGAGTTATTTTCAGAGATCCAAGCTTCAACAATGGAGGATGGACAACGGAATCGAGCAATGTCTCCGGTCAATCGCAGAACACCGCAAATGGTGAGACTGACCAGTTAACGGCCACCTTCACAGCTGGAACGCCAGGCTACTACAGAATAGTCAGAGCTTTCAGCACTGCGATCGACGGCAACCTCTACTCGAATGTGGTCGTTCGACTAAGGTCGACTGTGGCCAAGAACCTTCTCCGTGTCGAGCTTCGTGACGGATCCACCTTCTTCGACCCTACCGATGGAAACGGTGATGTCTGGAAACAGTCCACGTCATGGACGACCGCTGTTCTGAAAATTCAAGGCCATTCCAACATCAATCTTCTGAAGCTTGGAATCACCAGCGAGTTCGACACGAGCATCTCCGGTGCCCAGTCAGGCTACTTCGACTTCGCCTTCATCGCGAACGATGCTCCATCCGCGCAATATGACATGCTGGGCCAATATTCCGGGAAATATGCGGGAGGAGCACAGGAGGCTGTCTTCGCATGGTCCGACGTAGGTAAGTCTGACCTCTCGATCCAAGCGCGGATTTTCATAACCAGCAAACTAGTTTCTGCGGATGCGAGAGTTGGTCTGATAACTCATTATCCAGGAAGTGGCAACAATAAGTGGGCCCTGGTCGTTCGCAACTCAACCTCCGGGGTCAAGCTCTCTCTCCTTGAGGAGTATGTCTCTTGGCGAGCCGAGAGTTCGTGTGATGTTAAAACCATGAACTGGTACACCCTCAACTTCACGATAAGGGGGGTTTCGGCAACTGGCTGGCTGAGCGGGCCGAATGGACTATACTGCAGCGTCTCTGGGTCGTTCGGAGGAGGAAGCCTATCCACCGCAACAGGGTTCGGCTTCTACGCGGGTGGATACTCTGCTCTCTTCGATAACATCAATATCGCCACCGTCTACCCCTACTTGGCCTCAAGATCGTTCAGCAACTCATTCATCGCAAACGGAGCACCTCGTCAGAACATTCATTCATCAGTGGCAGGAACCGCCCAGCTCACAAACGGAACCGCCGCGTCTCCTGCAGAATCATATTTCAGTTACTACTCCTGGGGAGGGGTAAACCAGTCAAAGCAGCGGTACGACCCCAATCCGTCTTCCGTTCAGTGGTTAACCGCCTCGAACGTGTATGATTACTATGGGAACCTCAACAGGACAACCGACGCACGTGGGTATCTGACATACTACACTTTCTCAGCAAATTATGCCTATACGTATCTAACAAATCAGACCCGCCTTGATGGAGTTACAAAGATAACCGGCCTGTACGCGTACAACTTCACAACCGGGAACCTACAGACAGTCACGGATCCGAAGGGCAACGCTACGAACTATCAGAATGACAACCTCGGCCGCGTCAAGAGGATAGTGTACCCGCTCAGCGCGTATGTTAATTACACGTATAATGACTCGGCCAATTATGTCGATATCATCAACGAGAACAAGACCAAGACCAGACAAATCTACGATGGCCTTGGCCGACAGATCGTAGTTGACAGGTTCCTAAATGGAGCGTCATATTCCAACGAGACCAGTCGCTACAACTGGCAGAACAACATACTCAACCGGACCGACGCCATGGGCAACGTGTACCGCTTCGCGTATGATGTACTAGGCAGAACCGTCAACGCGACCAGGCCCAATGGAAAGAGCACACTCCAGTTCTACAACGACCTTGCCTCATGGGTGAGAATGGCAGACGAGGACGGAAACTACCGGTGCAACAAAACGGAATAGCGACAAACTACAGTTACAACGAGGTCGGAAACCTAGGAAAGGTCACAAACTCCATGGCGAAGGCGACAAGCTACAACTACGACAACCTTGGACGGTTGACAAAAACAATCTATACCGACAGCTACTACGAGACCTATACCTATGACAACAATGGGAACCTTGTCAACAGCACCGACCGCAGCTCCGTCAAGACCATTCGTAGCTACGACTCGCTGAACAGGCTCAAGACAATAACCTACTGTGGAACGGCCACAATTATCGGCACGAGCTACACTTATGACAAGAATGGAAACCCGTTGCAGATGAGCAATGAGAACGCGACTGTGACCTACATCTATGATGCGAGGAACAGGGTCCTTAACGAGACTTACGCTGTCAACGCGGCAAACAGGCAGGTCGTTGACCTCGGATGCTTCGGCTCAGGCGGCACTCTGACCCGCAACGGCGGCGTCCCCAAAACATACGTCGTGGGCTTCACCTACAAAGGAGAATACCTGAACACCCTGATGTACCCAACTATTTCACAGTCGAACCCGGACATCACGATAAAGTACTCTTATGATAATCTCGGAAGAGTGCTCAACGTGACTCAGTTGGGCACTTCTACGTATTATGCGAGATCGTTCACCTACGACAAGAATGACCAGGTTAAGGGCTTGCAGTTCGGCAACGGGCTAATTGGAAATTACACCTATGACAACTTGTCCCGTCCCTCCTCCATCACGCTAAGCGGGACTACGACCATGTCCCTAACGTACACCTACAACAATACTGGAACCGTGGCAAGCGTCGTGGGTACTTTGAACGGAGCGACGGTCAACGAGCAGTACCGCTACGACGCTCTGCAACGGCTCACAAACTACACAATCACAAGCAGCGCTTCCACCACCAGCGGGTGGTACGAGTACGATAGTCTTGGAAACCGGATGAGGCAGAAGCTTAACTCGACGATCACAGCTTACTCGTACAACTCGCTCAACCAACTCACCAACTCCACCGCATATACGACGCCTCAGACCAAGATCAGCTACGACTACGACCTCGACGGCAATTTGAAGACTCAGAACGTGACCACGACCGGCACGGTAAGATGGTACTACACTTGGGACGTGGCTGGCCACCTTTTGAAGGTCACGAACAGCACGGGCCAAGGTCTCTACGCATACGACGGCGATGGACGTAGGGTAGAGTCGATCGAAGCAGGGTCCACCTGGTACTACGCCTATTCGGGGACCGAGATACTCTACAAGAATCTCCTGAATACGGACAATTACGAATATGTCTTCGCTTCAGGTCTTAGAATCGCGATGGTTATCGATAGAAGCTCCAACTACTACTATCACGCTGACGCGTTGGGAAGCGTGCGAATGATTACTTACGGTGACGCAACCATGGTCTATACAGACGGATATCAGCCCTACGGGCAAGACAACGGGACTCCAACCGGCAGCTTCAAGAACAGAGCCACAGACAAATTCACAGGGAAACCCTACAGTACATCGACAGGCTTGTATTACGAATACCAGCGCTGGTACGATCCATCGACGGGGCGGTTCATCAGCCAGGACCCGTTTGCAGGTCATTTGTCGAATCCACAGAGTCTCAATCCTTACGTCTACTCTGGGAATACACCGACCACTCTAACGGACCCCTCAGGAATGTCAGACTCAGGCGGGTTCCTTGGGGCGTTTGACACGTATGTTTCCAGACCATACTTGAGTTGGTTTGACCAGAATATCGAGGTCCCTCTTCTGACGTTTGAGAATGGGGGGAACCAGGCTGCAGTGGAAGAGGCGGTGAACCAGAATGCTGGGCTTGAGGTTACCTTGTTCGACGTGGGCGTCGTGGCATCGGCTGTTGTTTTGGGTGGAGTCGGGGCGTATGGTGCTCTCGGCCTCGGGGAAGCTGGCGCTGGTTCCACCATAGTCACAACCGCTGCATCTGGGTGTGCGGTTGATGAACAAGCGTGTCAGGCAGGAGCAGACTCTGTGATCAAAGACCTCACCGATCTTGGCGCAGGTAGCGCGACGGATGCTCTCACTAAGGGTGCGACTGATGATCTAGTTAGCACTTCAACCTTTTGGGATAGTGTTGAAAGTTCCAATTTCTGGAGCCCTACCAGGCAGGGCTCTCGATTACTAGACCCTCTTGAAACGATGACATATCACTTCGGCAGACACGTTCCTGCAGATTTTGACATATCCCTCGGAGACTACACGCGTGACGCTCTTAGCCTCAGAAACCTGCTTTGGGATACCGGCAGAGCGGTTCCTTTCCGGAGCTTCGGGGGCACCGCGTGGAAAATAACCACCGAGTGGGGTCCTGGTGGAATCTACACTTTGGCTGGCAAGATTATTTCTTTCTGGTACGAGATGGATTGAAGACGGGACGACAATCGACATCGAGCGAATCTCGTCGTGCGGAACTGGAGCGGCTGTATCGAGGGTTTCGTGAAATGAAGTTTCCTGGGTCTGGGAATTACCCGGAGACGGATCTCCTTCATACACTATTCATTCAGTACGATGCTGAGATCGGACTGGGAGTGAAGAAGATGCTAGAGGATCCTACGTCCTCAGACCCATCCGGTCTTCGTGAAGACGAAGAAATCCAGAGAGAAATCGACAGGCTCGTATCTACTTATCCGGCTGAAAGCAAGATTGGGCAAGTTGCAAGGAAATACGCGGACTATTATGACAATATCAAGAAGTTGATTCGCGCTGCACACTCATATCTGGACTCGCCTAACTCATAGCATCCCAACGTTCGCAAGGTGTTCAAAAGATACGTTTACTGGCAAACCTTACAGTTCCGCAACAGGTTTGTATTATTGATACCAGCGCTGGTATGACCCAACGGTCGGACGGTTCATTAGCCAAGACTCGTATCCGGGTCATCGTTCTGATCCTCAGAGCCTGAACCCGTACTCCTATGTCCAGAATAGTCCAATCACCTATTCTGATCCGTCGGGTGAGTGTCCGTGGTGCATCGCGGCCCTGATTGGGGCGGGAATCGGTGCAGCTGTGGGTTACGGCTGGTGCGTCGCCGACACGGGAGGATGGACAAGCTCAGAATGCGGCAAGGAGGCGCTAGAGGGCGCTATAGTGGGGGGCGTGATCGGACTAACGCTTGGGCTAGCCACACCGGAAGAAGAACCACTACAACAAGGTGCAAACAAGCTGGTAAACACAGCAGACTTCTGGGCAAACGTGGAATCCACCACAACTACAACAACTACGGACGCAACGACTACAGTTTCCGCCAGTGCAAGCGTCAGCAATGTCGCAAGAGGAAATCTCGGAGTCTCAGCGAGCGCTAGCGACTTGGGAGACCAGTTCGTGGGTACCGAGGTGCCAGTGCACAGCGAAACCTATGGAAATGGCAGAATAGACATCTTTTCTAATGGTCCGAAATCGTACATCGAATCTAAGAATGTACAGAACCTCTATCTTACGTCTTCTAACAGGCAGCAGATGTGGAAATATGCAGACGCTGTTGGACCCGAGGATTTACAATATGATCTACACGTCAACTACGTCCACCCCGACTTCATCGGAGAACTCGATAAACTGGGGATAGCTTACAGACTTCTACCATACATTCCTTATGTCTAGTGAGATGAAAGAAGGTGCAGTCCTTGACCAAAGATTATTCTGGGAATAGAATCCCAGGCGGCCCGGTTCCCATGATGCCTCGTGCCAACGACTTGCTAAATCGACCGCGAGTGGGCGACGCTGGCCTGCACCTTGAACTGAGAACAAACTTGTTCTTGGGAACGCGCGAGATGGGAGAAAGGATTCTTCGATATCTAGCCCAAGCCGGAGACGTGTTTCTCCCAGAACTCTTTGACGGGGGGGAACTGACAGGTGGGAAGAAGGTAAAAATCGATCCGCAAGACCTCAAGGTTCCTTTGGATGGTTGGGTCAACAACAGGTATTCTCTGGGAATCATTGGTGAACGTCATTACCCTGTCGAAATGTCCCTTGTTGTGTCAGCCTCCGACTTCATAATGTTCGACCACGTTGGTCTAAGTATCGAATCAAAATGGTTCTCTGGTAAGGAACGCTTGGAGAAGTTGCAAACTGTCGCGAAGGATCTGTACACTATCACCAAGGCAAATTCGGGCTATATTCAGAATTGGAGGTCCGAACGCATCCTAGGCGAAACTGTTGACGAGCATGGGAACATAACAGGCTTCAACGCCCCAAAGGTTCGCTGGACCCTTAAGGGACTTTTCTGGGCTAACTTCTTCGGTCCAGAATATGTCGAGATGTTCGGAAGGGACAAACTTCTTTCCGCACCGTGGCACAGGTCCGAGGAATTGTCCGATGGCGGACTTCTACTATTCATCTCTGAATCTCCTTTCGATGCGGCAAAGCCGGATTACCAGTCCTTGAAGATGAAGCTATACTCACATCTGGGAGACGATGCGTTCAGAGGCAATCGTCTACCTAGGTTCCGTACACAAGGGCGGAAGAAGAGAGACGCTCGGCCACTAATCCAGTCGGGTGGAGTTCGAGATGACGTTTTCAGCTGATTAGGTCTCGCGATGGCCGAAGGGCTCGGATGTTTGCCAGAGCTCGATCAGTTCAAGAAGGACAATTTTAGGAGGCGCATTCCCTCTCACTTGGCAGTCCATGGGCCTGAGAGAAGTATGATCTCTGGTTTAATTCGTCTAGAACTGCCCAGCCTGGCGCACGGTCTGCATAGTCCTGAGAGGCTGCATTACATCGATCAGATCTTGAATGGTTCAAAGAGGCGTCGAATTTGCCCATGTTAGATGACTTGAAGCATGGTCAAGTCTGTAGACGTCCACCGCCAATAGTTTCGAAAAAGAAGAGCCCCGATTTCAGAGCACTTCACGTTGTCAGTGAGCTTTCCTCTCTTGAGCGTGTCTTCTATCTTCAGCAATCTATTTTAGAATCCGGCCGGTAAACTACTCTGCATGAGCATTACTGTCCAGTCGCCTGAGACCATTGGCAGCTTTGTCACGCCCAGGCTAGAGAGTGTTAGCTCCATATTCACAGTTTCACGAGCAGACGTTTATGACTATCGAAGATGTCCAAAGATAGTTGCGATCAAGACTTACAGGGCTACTCGGACGAAGAGCATCGGGCCACGAGTGCAGGGGGTTCCGATTCCCAATATTCTGGGAGAGATTGGGGAGGCTGCAGTTCGACTGGCCTTCTTAGGAAATGGCGACAACCAGCATCCCGTCCCGAGACAGATTCCGACTAATAGGATTACTCAGCCCATCATGTCACGCCTCCGCATTGTGGACAAGGCGATACGGTCGGACCTAGAACGCTTGCCAAAACAGGGCTCGATGAGATTAGAGCACAGATCGATCAGGCTCTGGGCCCAGTGAGCATTGTCGGACACGGAGAAACGCGTTACGGAGCACTGCCAACGTCGGGCCATCCGGACTACGTTGCCCTGATAAAGGACGAAAGGCCCGTACTTATCGAAGTGAAGAATGGAGCAAGAGAGAACTTGATAGCCGATATTTTCCAAGCCTCATTCTATAACTCGCTGGGAAAGACAGTAGGCGTCGTCGTACGTGATATGGTCGTCAAGGACGGCGGCATCAGTCCCGAAGTTCAGGTACACCTTGAGAAGGATGCAGAGATCCTCCAATCCTCGAGAAGAGGGTGTACACCCTTCGCATAAGCTTCGACCTCCTGAGCTGGAGGGGTCTTGAGTTTAGATCCTCCTAACCGGGAGGAACACTCTGATTGGGAATAGGGTTGGAGGAAGGATAGGCTTATTATTATAACGTATGTCATACGCGCTTTTATGAGTGGGACGTACCGCGCTCCCGAGGTTCCCAGCGAACGGATCACTGGCGAATTCGTCAGAGATGAGTTATTGAGGTGTTTTGAAAGCGCAAACAAGGAGTTTCTCACGGTTCTCAGTCAGTCCGTCGCAGATGAGGCGTTGAAGGCTCAGGCCAAACAGTTCGTTGAAGGGGTGTTCCGGAACTGTGGTGTGAGCTATGCGCACCCTACAAGGACAGGGATATTGACGGCAATCGCCCAGTGCAAGAGCAACGCTGAGAAGATGATGGGTCCCCAAGGTGCGAGCATTATCCATCACCACTACGCGGAGATGATGAAGCTCGTCAACCGGTTGCCTGCGGATGGAACCCGTGCGTCTCCAGACATGATCCGGTTATAGGCTAATTAGGCACCACCCAGAACCCCGGCCCGCAAGGGCATCTTCCAGATGACAGAGAAGCCGGGCTTCATGGTCAACCCGATCCTCTTCATCATAGTAGTCGGGCTCTCCATCCTCTTCGTAGCAGCCCTACTCTACCAGATCCTCGGCTCCCGGTAGCGGATCACCCTCCCGCGCCCGACAGCCCGAAAAACAGGGCGATCCTGGCGGTCTCTCGAGAGCCCGTGTAAACGCTAAACGACGCAAATCGTAGAAACCATCACGGCAACAGCCCTGTCAGCTCAAAGACGACGGACAATGACGAAAAGCTACGTTCTCCGTCTAGAAATAAGCATGCTTAATCAGACCCCCCCCGGGGGCCAGATTCTGCCCCAGATCTGAACAAATCTTCATCGGCCCCATTCTCAAATCCTTAGTAATCCGTCCCGTGGTTCGGAACAACCGCCCTTGGAACAGACCCAACAGCCACTCCACACCCCACGCACAGTCAAGCTCGACCGGATAATCGACGAGACACCGTCAATCCGCTCCTTCTGGTTCAGCGACACAAGCCTCCACCACGCCAACCCCGGACAGTTCGCCATGGTCTGGGTCCCAGGCATCGACGAAGTACCGATGAGCGTCCTCGCCATCCACGGAAAGAGCGAAGCCGGAGTAGTCATCAAGAAGGGAGGACCCGTCAGTACAGCCCTCTGGGAAAAGAAGGTAGGGGACATATTCTTCGTCAGAGGACCCTACGGACACCCCTTCAGCGTAGGCCACCACCACAAGCTCCTAGTCGTGGGAGGAGGTACGGGCCTGGTCCCCCTCCTCTCCCTTCTGGTCCATTTTCGGGGCCGGGACGTCACACTGATAACCGGAGCTAGGACCTCAAGCGAACTCCTCTTCAAAGACTGGCTGATAGCAGACAGCAAGGAACACCAGTTCAAACTCATCTTCGCAACCGACGACGGAACCTACGGAGAGAAGAACCAGGTACCAAAGGTAGCGGAGGAGATTCTAGGAAAACAACGATTTGACGCGATATACACCTGCGGACCCGAGCCCATGATGAAGAAGATCTACGACCTAGCGACGAAGATGCACTGCCACATCCAGGTGAGCCTCGAAAGAGTCTTCAAATGCGGCGTCGGAATATGTGCCGCCTGCGTCATCGGACCCTATCTCGTCTGCCACGACGGGCCCGTGTTCTCCGAGATAGAGCTTAGCGGAATGCCAGAGTTCGGACACACCAGACGGGACCTCTCCGGAAAGAGAGTCCCGCTCAACGCCTCACACTAAACCGACGCCTGTACTCGGAAGGACGAAGCGTTAATTAACGCGGCAGAGCATCAGCCGCCAGTAACCTAGGAGAACAAGACTCACGCCAACTCACGGCTCATTAACCAAGGCAGGCAAAGTCCGACAGCAGACTCCAAAGATAGCGGCTCGGGACAAGACAAGCATCCCACCAAGGGAGCGGGTGCGCAGGAACGCGCAGAAAAGGTTCGTGCTAGGCAGAAAACCCGGCCAGAACTACATCCGAGTCTAACCTCCTTCCTATCCCATTAGATCGATTCTCCAAGCTAGTCTGGGCTCTGCGGGCCCCGATCGACAGAATTTATAGTCGAGCCAGCCGTTCAAGCGAACCCGGACCAATACAAGCACGGTAACATAACTTGTCTCTGATAATCGATGCGCTTCTAGGAACCCAATCAGTCTTCATCTTTCTTTTCGCCGGTTACGAGTATCTCACCCTGATGCACTTTCCGTCGCTGCCCACCGACGCGAGAGATTCCCCTAGCTCACCATTCGTCTCGATAATCCTGCCCGTCCGAAATCAGGCCCGGACAGTTGCCGAATGCGTCAGATCCGTAGTCGGGCTGTCATATCCCAACAAAGAGATTATCATCGTTGACGGAGGTTCGACAGATGCGACGAGAGATCAAATCGCCAGTTTCAAAGGACAAGTCACCATGGTCGAGGAGGAACCCCTTCCTCCGGACTGGGTTGGGAAGAACTGGGCTTGCCATCTTGGCTACAAGAAATCGAAAGGCGAACTATTGCTATTCACAGATGGTGATTCGGTCCACGCCACAGACAGCTTGACAAGAGCCGTGACCTATCTGCAAGCCGAGAACGCCGATCTAGTTACGCTTGCGCCAGCAACGATTCTCCGAAGCTTCTGGGAGAAACTCCTCCAGCCACCCATCTTCCTCCTGATAATGATCCTGGTCGGAGGAAGGCTGGTTAATGATGACAGGCGGGGAAATGCGATCGGAAACGGACAGTACATGCTCTTCCGCAGAACGGCCTATGAGAAGGTTGGCGGACATGCGGCGGTCCGTGACAAGATCGTTGAGGATTACACTCTCGCGAGACTCTTGAAGAGAGGGGGCGGGAGACTGAGGTTTGTTACCGCCCAGGACGCTCTAGGAGTTAGAATGTACGCGAGCCTAGCCGAGATCTGGAGGGGATGGAGGAAAAACTTCTACACGGTCTCAGAGAGACACATGCTG
>WNGJ01003195.1_pt1 | contig 16815 bp, 10 predicted proteins | sample 5400611 | NCBI WGS metagenome assembly WNGJ01 (sample SAMN13153375, study PRJNA577476) | soil metagenome | isolation source: 40 cm soil or saprolite under Garry oak tree replicate 1 | place: USA:California | collected 2016-06-15 | reverse complement strand
GACCACGACGGCTTCCCCGATCTCTACATCGCGAATGACATGATCTCCGGACCGATGCGCCCAACCCGAGAAGAAGATCTGAACAGTTTTTTTTGGCGGCAGGTGGTTGCCAACTCCCCCGCGGAAGCCACGCCTTCTCCCGATTATGAACAGGGATGGGCCGCTATCAATGAACTCGTCCGTTCCGACGGCACGTGGAGCGGATTTGAACGGAACGTGTTCTACGCGAACAATAGGGATGGGACTTTTTCCGACGTTTCCGGGGTGGTGGGCTTGGACTTTCTGGAGGACGGTAGGGCCTTCGCCCTCGCTGATTTCGATGGGGATGGGCGGCTGGAAGTATTCCTGAAAAATCGTAATGGTCCGCAATTGCGGCTTTTGAAGAATGTCATGACGGACCTGCCACCTTCGATCGCTTTCCGTCTTCGCGGCCGCAAGAGTAATCGTGACGCCATCGGTGCGGCGATTACGGTGGAAACTGAAAAAGGCCGGCAGACACACACACTTCGGGCGGGGTCGGGCTTTCTTTCGCAGCACAGCAAAGAAGTATTCTTCGGCTTAGGTGACGCCAAAGGTCCGGTGAAGGCGTCCATCCGCTGGCCGAGCGGGTTGGTGCAGGAACTCCACCCGCTTCCGCTCAACCATAGGGTGCGGGTTGAAGAGGGTTTTGAACCGTCTCGAATTGAGGCCTTCAAGGCTAAAACCGTGCCCTTCTCCAAGACCATTGCGCAACGAGAGGAGCCACTCGGGGAGAGGGTTGAAACCTGGCTGCTCGCGCCCGTGGCGGCGCCGGATTTTTCTCTTCCCGACTTGACGGGGCAAGCTCGCACTCTGGCCGCATTTAGCGGCAAGGCCGTGTTGCTTAATTTCTGGGTCAGTGGGTCAGCGAGTTGCGAAGAAGACTTGAAGGTCTTCAACGCGCTCCACTCGCGGTGGGCAAGCCAAGGCCTTCAACTGCTCGCCGTGAACCTCGATGGTCTTAGCGAGGGTAATTCTGATGGTGCCGACAAGATTCTGGCGCTGGCGCGAGAGCGCCGCCTGGCATTCCCCATCCTTCGCGGGACAGATGACGTGGCCGGCATTTACAACATTCTCTATCGGTACTTGTTCGACCGGCACCGTGACCTCAGCCCTCCAAGCTCCTTGTTGATCAATGACAAAGGCCTCATCGTCAAGCTTTATCGAGGATCCATGGATCCGGAGCACCTCGGACGAGACTTCGAGAACATCCCCCAAACCGACACGGAACGGCTAGCAAAGGCGTTACCATTTCCCGGCGTGATCGATGCTCAGGAGTTTCGGCGCAACTATCTCTCGTACGGAGCGGTTTTCTTTCAGCGGGAATATTTCGATCAAGCTGAAGCGTCTTTCCGGCTTGCGCTTCGCGACGATCCCTCGAGCGCCGAGGCTCTCTACGGCTTGGGAAGCGTCTACTTGAAGCAACAGAAGACGGGTGAAGCGCGGGAGACTTTTGAGCGCGCGATCAAACTTCATGCGAGCTATCCCGACACTCTGCCAAACTCCTGGAACAATCTCGGCCTTTTGGCCACGCGGGAAGGGCGAACCGCGGAAGCGATTCCGTACTTTCAAGAAGCACTCAAGCTGAACCCCGAGCACCTGATCGCCCTCGAAAACCTGGGGAATGCTTACCGCCAGCAGAAGCGATGGGATGAAGCTCGCGGAGTGCTGGAGCGGGCTGTTCGAGTCAGCCCCCAGGATCCTGAGGCGAACTACAGCCTGGGGATGGCCTTTGCGCAACTCGACGATGCCGAGCGTGCTTTCGAATACTTGCGGAGAGCCTTAGACTCCCGTCCCGCGTATCCAGAGGCGCTGAACAATCTCGGAGTCCTCTATCTACGGACCCGGCGGCGGGACGAAGCGGTCGCAATTTTTGAAGAATGCATCCGCGTCGCGCCCGCCTTTGATCAGGCTTACCTGAACCTGGCGCGGGTGTATGCGGTCGAAGGCGCACCCGAGGAGGCTCGGGCCGTGCTGCAGAAACTGCTCAAGCAGCATCCCGACCATGTCCAGGCCGAGAAAGCACTCGAGCAACTGCCACGATAAAGGTCAGGCTTATCGGGCCGCCGGGCAGCGAGCTCGCTCCCCGTTCTAAGGCGTGCTGCTGTGAGTTTGTGGCGTGGGTGCAGTCAGCAGTTCCACAAACATCGTGTAAAACCTCTCTGTGTCGAGCTCATCCTGCAACTCGACCGACTGGACTTGGAGTTTAGGCTTATCCCGGTCCGTCCAGGTCAGCGTGTTGCCGTAGCCTGCGCCGTGGTGCAGTTCCACGTCCATGAAGCGCGCTTCCTTTTTCGTAATCAAGCTCGGATCGAGCCACGCCGCCGCTGCTAGTTCATCCCACAAATAGTTGTATTCGCCATGCAGTCGCGCATAAGTGCCGACATAGCGTGCCGCCGGCGAGTCGCCCGCCTTGATTCGGTTGATCAGCTCAATAGTCATTTGCGTCTTCACCGAAATATCCACCGGGGTGCAGACAATTTTCCTCCACGGGGTTCGTAGCACAATGTGCGCTGCTTCCGGGTCGAACCACAGATTGAATTCGCGACGCGGAGTGTTGATGAATTCCGGATCAGTGGTCTCTGGGTTCAGGCTGGCTCCCATGAACACCAATTCTTTGACCAGTTTCGGAAATTCGGGATCGATGGAGATGGCAAGGGCCAGGTTCGTCATTGGGCCGCCTGCATAAATCGTCACCTGGTTCGGAAATTTATGGACCATCCGCACCAGAAAATGCGCGGCATCCTCGTCGATCGGTGTGGTACTGGGCTTTCCTTCAGGCATATCTCCCACCTGGTCCGGCGGATGATATAACCGCGGCGTCCAGGCCCCCAGCCATGCAAAAGAGCCATGCTGTTGCTCCCAAAGCTCTGTCTCCTCCTTTCTCCTCACCAGCGGATATTCCGCGCCCTGCACAACTGGAATGTCGGTCCGCCCGATGATCTCGAGCATGCGCAAGGTGTGCGCCACCTCCGCTTTGAGCCACTGATCGCCAGTCACCACCGTTATGCCTAAGACTTCCGTCTTCGGAGATTGAATCAGCAGCAGTGTGGACTGGAGGTCAGTTCCGGCGGGTCCGGCCGCGTCCTGATCGATGATGATCTTTCGTTTGTCTTGCCCCCACGACGTGAGCCAGGTCGTCAGCAGCACGGCTGTCAGAAGCCAGAGCTGGCCAATTTTCATCGTTCACCTCAAAGCTAGAGACCTTATTGAAAAACGTCGCTTCCTGTCATCCCGAGAAGCGAGGCCAACGAGGAATCCCTACCCCCCAACACATATGCTAGCGGTTGGGATGCTTCGACGGCGACCGCGGTTCGCGAAGTGAAGCTCGGTCTTCGCTCAGCATGACAGAGAAACCTGGCTACTGCTTTCCCGATAAGCGACCAATCAGCAGGTCGAAGAATCTCGCGGAATCCACGTCCGTGGCCACGTTGGAATTGGGCACAAATTTATCGCGCAAGATCGGAGACGTTCTAGTACTGCCAAGCGTGGGGGCCGATCCGCGAATCGGCATGGTCACCCCCACTTGTTTCTCCATCCCCGCGCGCCGTAAATCGCCGGCGTTGGGACTGTAGCCCAAGGTTTCGCCCGCGGTCAGTTCGCCTACGGTTTCGACATCGACATAATACTGTTTCCATTTCAGGAGCGATGGATCGAGAAATCCCGCTACGGCGAGCGAGTCGTGCATATTCGGTCCCACGAGAAATCCCTGCTCGCGGTTGTGGTTGATCGCGTTGCGGGCGATCTTCGCCGCTGCCTGGCTGACGGGGTTTTGCGCGGCCTCGAGCAGGCGCACGTGGTCCTCGGTCAGAGATGTCTTGCGCGTGACGTCCAGACCGACCATCGTGATGGGAATGCCGGATTGAAACACAATGCGCGCCGCCTCCGGGTCCACGTAAACATTGAACTCCGCCGCGGGCGTGATGTTCCCTCCCGAGAGAGACCCGCCCATCATGACCACGCTCTTTACCATCGCGGCAAGCTCCGGATCCGAATTCAATGCGGTGGCGACATTGGTTAGCGGCCCTATGGTGATCAATGTCACGTCACTGGGATACCTCCGAACTAATTGTTGAATGAATTGTGCTGCCGGTTCAGCGATGGGTCTGATTTTCGGTTCCGGAAAGACCGCGCCGCCCAGTCCGTTCTCGCCATGCGCGTAAGCGGCCGTCACCAAACGGCGCACCAGAGGCGCCTTGGCGCCCGCCGCTACGGGAATGTCCGTGCGGCCGGCGATTTCGACCATTCGCAAGGCATTGGGCAGCGTCAACTCCAGCGGCACATTTCCGGCGACCGCAGTAATGGCTTCAATCTTCACCTCCGGCGAGCGCATGGCGAGCAGCAATGCTAGAGCGTCGTCCACGCCGGGGTCGGTGTCGATGATTACTCGGAAAGGAGCATGATGGCCTTGCCGGTCTGACTGTTCACTCGGCGGTACTCCGGCGGCCTGGGCATCACGCGACAAGGCAGCCGTAAGACCTCCGGTAGCCAAAGCGGAGGCGGAGGACGCCACAAACTGGCGCCGCGTCATGCCCAAGGGTTTTTGCTGCGACTCCATATTGGCTGCTCCTTGACCCGGCGCTGCTCGCTAACCCACACATCAGCGCTGCGCACGCGCAAGATCGCGAATCTGGTTTAAGTACCTAACGTAAACCGGGATGGGAATATCTGGCGAATCGCCGTCATTGAGGAAGTGTGCTAGCCGGACTTCGTTCGGAATAGAGCTGATCACCTCGCGGAACCGAGGCATCTGGAGATATTTCACCTTCCAGATTTCCAGCATCAAAGAGCGGAATCCCTCGCTGATGAAACCCATCCTGCTCTCATCTAAGTAAACAGCGTCAAAGTGGCGATCGGCCAGCGTCTTGCGAATGGGATCCTCGGGCGCAGAGAACGTGTAAACCAAGTGGAACAAATCGGCCAGATCGCCCCACAGAACCTTTTCTTCATACGCGCTGAAGCGGAAGGGTTTGCCGCCGCGTTGCTGAATCGAGCGCGCGTGATCACTTGCCCGCAAGTCATGACGGCCCAGTTCATTGCGAAACCAGCGAAGCCGTTCCGGCGCTAAGCTGTAGCGCAGAAATTCCACGGCGTAGGCGTTCGGCAAATAGATCCTAGGATCGCCATCAAGACGTCCGAGCCACGGGCTCCAATCCCTGTGCTCCAGAAGACTGAGCAACTCCGTCAGCCCAGCCACGGTCATCTCAGGGTGATACTTCACGGCTTGCCAGAAATGCTCCGTCGAATCGTAAGTGGCGCCATAGAGTTGTATGCCTTCCTCAATCAGATACCAATTGGAGAGTACCCGTCCCGGAATTGATGGTGAAGCACTCCAGCAGTTCAATGAATGCTTCCATTTCTCCTGCACGGCCAGAAACTCCTCGGCGTAACTGGGCGGCACCGGCTCTTTCACGTGCGCGAGCGCTTGCCGGAGTTCCTCGCTGGTATGCGTTATCAGCGCTTCGAGGGGGCGCTCGTCGGCCATCGAGACAACGCGACTCTCAATTCCACCGCGCAGCAACTCGCGCGCCAAGCGCTGCTGCTCTGCGTGGTCGAGACCGCCATTCGCCGGCCAGCGTCGAGTCTGGGACTCGATGTAAGGGAACAGCTCGGCGAGCGATTTGAACTCGATGAAACCGTGAACAGCAAAGGTGACCACGCGGCCATCTTTCAAAATTGTTGTGGAAGGTGTAACGATCGCCTGCAGTGAAACCTGTTCTGCCCGCACAGATAATGTCAGGGTCATTGTAATGAGACCTATCCCGATCATCCATCGTGCTACGCCACCTCGTTTTCTCAGGAGGGCATGCATGTCAGGCCCCAACTAATTGAGCGCGGAAAGGAGGGTTTCCTTCCACCTTTTCGTGTCGATTGTCCAACACACTTTCGCCTTGCGTGCCTTGTCCAAAACCGGGGTCCAAACCGCCTTGTTCCGGTCGTCGTCGGCCACACTGAGGCGATCCACAACGGTCATGCCCCGCGTCAACTCACTGTGGGTTTCCACATCCACATAGTGCGCACTCCACTGAGTTCCGACGCTGGGGTCGAGAGCAATGGACATGGCAATTGGATCAGGCAGTGAAATACCATCTTCTCCGGTTTGCTCCATATAAGCCTGTCGCGCGCGGCTGTTGCACTCGACGGCAAACCGGGCCAGTTCGTTGTTGAATCCCTGAATGTGCGCGATATCGTCCTTATGAAGGACAGCGTCGCCGCGCGAGAGTTGCCAGCCGATAAGTTCCACCGGAAGGCCGCTGAGCAGGACGGTGCGGGCGGCCTCGGGATCGACCCAGATGTTGTATTCGGCCGCTGGCGTCACGTTCCCTTCACAGCACGGTGCGCCCCCCATGACCACACAGCGCCCGACTTTGGCAGCGATTGACGGCTTTTTCGCCAGAGCGAGGGCAAGATTAGTAAGCGGCGCGAGTGTTACCAGTACGACTCCGGGGTTTGCTTCGATCACCTCAATTATCGCCTCGACTGCGTGCAATTTTCCGGGCGATTGATGGGGCGGCGGATAATTGTGATCTCCGAATCCGTCACGGCCATGAAACCACGTCGCGCTCTGATGGGCGCGGAGCAGTGGCTTTTCAGCTCCCGCATAGACCGGGACGTTGGCTCCACAGAGTTCAACTGTATACAACGCGTTCCGGGTGGCCTGTTGAACTCCGACGTTTCCGGCGACGGTCGTGATCGCGACAACCCGGACTTCAGGGAATCGGAGAGCCATGATGAGAGCGACCGCATCGTCGGAGGCTGTATCGGTATCGATCAGAAGGGCGCGGGCCACACTGTAGGATAACAAACCGAACTGGTCCGGGCCGGCCGTATCGTAGTGAAGCAAACTGTTCGACGCGATTGTGAATGGCGGCTCGAAACGACTAAAATGGCGGACCAATAGACACATTTCTGGTTTTGCTTTTACCGCTCCGATTCACTTGTCCTATGAGCCGCTTCCGCGTGAACGCACATCAACCCCGATACCTTCGTACTGCGACCTGCCTCCTGGCAGTGATGGCCTCTCTCGCTCCGTCGATGGTTCACGGGCAGTCTGCGGACCGCATGGAATCCGCCAGTTTGCAGGGATTGGTCCGGGATTCGCACGATCGGCCGGTTGCCGCCGCCAAAGTTTACTTGCAGACCGAGATTGGAACTAAGACCTTAACCGCAGTCACGGATTCGGAGGGCTTGTACCACTTCGCAGCGCTTCGAGCAGGAGTTTATATCCTGCGTGTGGAGAAGGCGGGATACGACGCTGCAATTTTCGGTCGTTGTGCGCTGGGAGGGAAGGAAACGAAGAAGATTGACCTGACTCTCAAGCCTGCAAAAGCTTCCGCGCAAAGCGGATCGACGGGGACACCGGAGTTTTACGACGAACCACAATTCACCGTGGCTGGGGTCACGGACACCACCCAACTCGGCGGCCACGGTTCAGATACGGTTGTCCGAACCCGAGAAGGGCTCGCCAGAGAAACCGCTTCCCTTAAGCCGTTGGCGGATGTTTCACCGCACACATCGGCGGCCACCGCGGCGGAGAAATCGCTGCGTGAGGCGGCTGAACACGAGCCCGCAAGTTTTGACGCAAACTACCGCTTCGGAAAACAGCTGGTCGACGAGGGCAAGGCTCGGGAGGCACTCCCCTATCTCGATCGCGCGTCTCAGCTCCGTCCTGGGGATTACGCGGCCTCCTACGCCCTGGCACGCGCCCACGCGGACGCCGGTGACTACCCAGCTGCTCGCACCCGCCTTCGAGCGCTGCAGACTGTTCAGGACAAAGCGGGGCAGGAAGAAGCCGAACTACATCACTTGCTGGGCGACGTTGAGGAGAAATTGGGTAATCCTCTCAAAGCCGTTCAGGAGTACGAGCGCGCGGCGGAAATGAGCCCGAGCGAGCCCAACCTCTTCGATTGGGGAGCCGAGCTGCTGATGCATCGTGCCATGGAACCGGCCATTGAAGTTTTCACCAAGGGAAATCACCTCTTTCCGCATTCCGTCCGAATGCTGGTCGGCCTCGGAGTGTCTTGGTACGCTCGCGGTTCCTACGAGCCGGCTGTCCAGCGTCTTTGCGAGGCGTCGGACCTGAATCCCGACGACCCCAGTCCTTACCTGTTTCTGGGCAAAATCCAGAGCGTTGAGAAGACGCAGCCTGACGCCTTGGTAGAGAGGCTGCGTCGATTTGTCACGCTTCGACCTGAAAATGCAACGGCCAACTATTACTACGCGGTCAGTCTTTGGAAAGGCAGGAAGGGCCCAGAGGACGGCGAAACCCTGGCGCAAGTGCAGTCCCTTCTGGAGAAGGCCGTGCACCTCGATCCCAGGCTCGGCCCTGGGCATTTGCAACTGGGCATTCTCTATTCGGAGCGGAGGGACTTCTCCGAGGCCATCTCTGCCTATCAACAAACGATCGAAGTCAACCCATCGCTCGAAGAGGCGCATTATCGGCTGGCACAGGCCTACCGGCAGACTGGACAGAAGTTGAAAGCTCAAGAGGAGTTGCGAGTTTACGATCAGATATCAAAGAGCAAGGCGGCGGACGCCGAGCGCGAGCGGCATGAGATCCAGCAGTTTGTGTATACCTTGCGGGACCGACCTTCTGCCCTGCAGCCGCAATAGCGAGTTAGAACTGCCGGGGCCGAGATCTAAGGAGGCGACGCCGACTGCTGACGCAAGAGGTCAACGTAAGCAACGTGAATCAGATGGTTCTCCATGATTTTGAATTCCTTTGCGAGCGTTTGGGCAATGTGCAGGCCTTCGGCGTCACTTTGCTGTTCCTTCAAAACCACTTCGATTTCTAGGAAGCTTCCCAGGCCCTTCACCTGGTCTATATGAATTCGGGTCTGACCCACGATGTACAAACTGCGCACTTTTTCAACCATGCCAGAGACGCCCGATACATGCTGCAGGATTTCCAGCAAACCGTAAGGATCCGCCGTCCTCGCGATCTGGTAATGGGAGCGGCGCGGGCCGGGCGCATCAGCCCGTTCGTAGAAAATTAGTTCGCCGTGATTATCGTCAAAGATCCTCAGTTTGAGCCGGCCATGAGGGCAGGGGAAGAACACATCCGTCTGTCGAAGGATTTCCGGTCCCTTCCCACTGAGGTTTCTGGCAGTTGCACGAGCCGATTCGAGGTCTATCAACTCGGCTTTAAATTCGATATTTGCCGACACGATATATCTCGCTGAGCGAGTCAGTGAACCGCAGGCGTAGACACGCTCATCAAGCTTACGAACATTCGATAAAACTTTTCGGTGTCTAAATCCAATTCGATCTCGACCGGCTGTGCGGTGAAGTTCGGCTTATCCTTCTCAGTCCAGGTTAGCGTATTGCCGTATCCTGCTCCGCGGTCGAGATCGATACCCATGTAGCGAGTCTCCCGCTTGGTGATGAGGGTAGGATCGATCCATGCGGCCGCCGCAAGTTCATCCCACATAATGTCGGGCCCGGGAGTAAACATGGCAAAGCGCGCGACGTAGTGAGCCAGCGCAGTCCCGCTGGCTTCTATCTGTTTCATCATCGCGGGCGTCACGTGCGTTTTGATCGAGATGTCCGTCGGCGTGCAGACGATCTTCTTCCACGGTGCGCGGAGGACGATTTGTGCCGCCTCCGGGTCGAACCAGAAATTGAACTCGTGACGAGGGTTGTTGACGAACTCCGTGTTGTCGGTCTGTGGACTAAGGCTTCCTCCCATAAAAACTAGTTCTTTAGCCAACTCGGGAAACTGTGGATCAAGTGAGATCGCAAGCGCCAGGTTCGTCATGGGGCCGCCCTCATAGATCGTCACTTGATGCGGGTACTGGCGCACCATCCGGATCAAGAAATGAGCTGCGTCCTCCTCAGCAGGCTTGATCTTGGGCTGCCCTTCGGGCAGCGGCGGAACGACGAAAGGCCCGTGCCACCATCGGTCATCCCAGGCACCTGCGTAGGCTACTTTTCCGTAACGCTCTCGCCACAGTTGCGCTTCTTCGCGGCGGCGTACCAGGGGGAAAACTGCTCCAGGCACCACCGGTATATCAGTGCGGCCGATGATCTCGAGCAGGCGCAGCGTGTGCGCCACCTCTTCATCGCGCCACTGGTCTCCGCTCACCACCGTGATTCCCAGCACCTCTACCTGGGGAGACTGAATCATCACCAGAAGTGTCTGCAGGTTGCTGCCGCCGGGACCGGAGCAGTCCTCATTGATAATCACCTTGTGTCGCTGCTGAGTCTGGGCGAAAGAACTTGCCAGAAGCAGCACCAGGATTGCCGGTAAGAACCTGCTGCTTTCCGTGGGGCGCAGAAAGATCATTTGCTGTGTGGAAGACGCGTCATCAAGTTTATGTAAAGTTTGTAGAACTTCTGGGCATCGATATCAAATTGCACGTTAGCCAGGCGCAAGTAGGGTGGAACCTTAGCGGTGGAATCCCAGAAGACGGTCTTGCCGTAACCGGCTCCATGATCTACGTCGATGTCCATGTAGAGCTGCTTCTGACCGGTGATGATGGATGGATCGATCAAAGCCGCGCCTGCGATTTCGTCCCACATATAGCCGGGCAACGAATATTTATCCAGGTATTGCGTGACCGGAGTGCCTGCCTTGGAAATAGTAGCTTGCATTTCCGAAGTGAAGCGGGTCTTGACCGAAATATCAATCGGCGTGATGGTAAGTTTTTTCCAGGGCGCACGCAGGACGATGCGAGCCGCTTCCGGATCAAACCACCAATTGAACTCGCGCCGGGCGTCGATAGCGCCGCGATCAATCGCTCCTTTATCCGCGTACAATCCGCCGCCCATGAGCACGAATTCTTTCGCGAGCGTCGCTACCTCAGGGTTAAGCTTCAGAGCTAGAGCATAATTGGTGAGCGGTCCGCCCGCCCAAAGCACGACCTGGCCTGGATACTTGTGCACCATCTGCACAATAAATTCCGCAGCTGTGCCGGGAAGCGCTTTGATGCGCGGCTCTCCTTCGCGCATGAGCGGCACAACGTCGGGCGGATGATAGGGTTCGTCGTAAATTGTGGACCGATTCGCCTCAAACCTGTCCGTCCAGCATCCCTTGTATTCCAGCTTGCCGTAAAGAGCTTCCCAGCGCTCGGTCTCTTCCTTGGAATTAAGCAGGGGGAACTCGGCTCCTTGGATCACGGGGACATCAGTTCGCCCAGCGATTTCCAGCAGGCGCAGGACGTGCTGTGTCTCTTCCTTCACCCACTGGTCGCCGCTGACCGTGGTGATCCCGAGCACGTCAAACTTTTCCGACTGTAGGAAAACCAGTATTGCTTGCTGGTCGCTGGTACCGGGCCCGCGGGCATCCTGGTCGACGATGACTTTGATTTTCTGGGCCAGCGCCGTGGAACAAAGCAAAATCGCCAGGATAGAGACGTGCGAGACCTTCCCTGTGAACCACCGCATTATTCCTCCTGCAGATTTTCGGATTGCAAATTTAAGGGCAGGCTGAGTCGACCAGTCTGCCCAGAGTTAGGATTGCGATTGGCTCGCCCTAAAAGTTGAGTTTGAGGGCGAACTGAATTACACGGGGGTTGTTCACCGTCCCGCTTACCACACCGAAACTGCTCGATGCGTTTACATCCTGCATGCCGCTGCTGCCACCAGGCAGATAGAACTGTGCATGGTTAAATAGATTGAAGAACTCAGCACGGAAGTCCAGCCTTACACTCTCGTAGGGAAGAGGGAAATGTTTGATAATTGAAAGATCGGTGTTCACAAACCGAGGGCCGTATAATGGTGCGCGATTTGAATCTCCGAGCTCTCCGGGAGCAGCGTGAGTGTACGCGCACGGATTGAACCAATTCGTAAGCGTGTGCACTTGGGAGGGTGCTTGGCAGCCCGGGTTGGCAGCCACCGGCCCTGCCTTGTTGGGATCACCCACCTGATCAGGCCGATTTAACCCATTTGCGTTCCAAGAGAAGGCTACCCCTGATACGCCCGGGTTTCCGGGGGTGCCCGCGTTCGCGCTGTCGACCACAAAGAGAGGAAATCCGGTAGTCACCTTCTCAATCAGGTTGATGGTCCAACCTCCTAGAATCGAATCGACCGAGCCGGACCAGGAGCCACCATAGGTTTTGCCTTTCCCGAACGGTAAGTCATACAGCACGCTGGCCGTGAACTGCTGATTGAGATTGAGTGCCGAGAGACCCCAATCCGCCTTTTGATATCCCGGCAGAGGGAAGTAGGTCGCGCCTGGAAATGTTCCTAGGCCGTCAGCAAACCCTGAGTCGAATGTGCGCGAATAGGTGTAGCCCAGAAGGGCATAGAGTCCCTGGCGTGTGCTTCTGGTTTCAGCTTTAACCTGAAGAGAATCGTAGTGAGCCCGGCCAATGTCGTTGTTATTGTTTATCGTCAAGGGGAAAAGGAATGTGGGTGCGCCCCACTTAGGCCCGAAAGCCCCTCCGCCGGGACCGCAGCCCAACGTATAACCAGGGACGACTCCGCATGCCGCGGGTGATCCGACGTTCAGATTCAAACCGTCCACCAGAATGTGGGAACTGCGTGAGCCTGCATAACCTGCCGTCAGAACCACATTAGCGGGCAACTGATGCTCGATGTTCAGGTTGAACTGCTGCACTCGGCCCTGCTTGTAATTGAGATTCTGCGACTGAAGGGCACCCGGAAACGACTGGGGACTGGGAGGCGAGGTAATAGGATTTAACGTAGAGTCGAGGAATAGATATCGATTGCCGCAGTTCTTAGGGACCGCCTGTCCCGAATTGTTAAACGGACAAGGGCCAAAAAAGTTGTCAGACTCTGCAAAATACGGCGGATTCTCCCACAAGCCTTGGGCACCCTGGTTCCAGGACGAATCGTGGAAGATGGCATAGCCAGCCCGCACTGCCGTTTTCTGGGAACCTAATGGCTTCCAGGCGATTCCGATCCGAGGCTCTAAGGCGGTCTTGTCCATCTGGATGCCAACGTGTCCGTCCGAACGAACGCAGATCGTACAAGAGCCAAACGGTGCCGAACCGGCAACAAAGAACTTACCGCTGGCAAAGTCGAAGTTTGCTTGCCGATTTTGGGCTTCGGTGATGGGTGTAACAAGCGCCCACGCCAGACCCAAGGTCAAGGTCAGATCAGGGGTCACGCGCCATTCGTCATCAACAAAAGGACGGAACAGTTTCCAGCGACGGCCGGTCGTGGCTCCGAAGAACGTCTGATCGTGAATTCCTCCGCCCAATTGGCCAAGCAACAGATCGGCCGTGGCATCGCCTGTAAGACCGAAGTTAATAAAGAAACCATCCTGGAAGGCATTAGTTTCAACATTCATCTGCTGGTCACGGAACCCGGCGCCGGCGCGGATGTGGTGCTTCCCGCGAATCATGTCAAACGAATCGGAAATCGAAAAAACGTTGGTGCCGCCTTGGAAGGGAGCGAAACCCCGGTCACCCAGAGCCCAATAGTTGTTCATCAGGGTGGAAGTCAAGCCGCAGCTTATGCAGTCTTTTGTAGATTGCGTAATCACACCAGCAGGAGCATTCGGGCATTTGCTATTCAGATCCGCGCCGAGGATGCCGATGTTGGCGGCTTCGCACGTGCCGTTTCCGAACGATAGAATGTGATTGAAAATCCGGTTAAAGCCCGCAGTGAATTGGTTCAGATTGCGGTCGGAGAAAACGTGAGTCTCCGAGACCGCCACGTTGCGGCCATGATTGGTAATGTCTTGGCTGCTTCCAAAGGCATTCGCTTCTGCAAACCCCGGGGAACCGCCCGGGACGAATGAAGTCGCCTGATCGTAGCTGAAACGAGCAAATGCAGAATCCTTACTCGAGAAAGTGTGATCGAGCTTCACGTCGAACTCACCCTCGTTCAGTTTTCTGACCGGCACGTTCGAAAAGTTAGTCAGCGTGCTCGTATTGACAATGTTAGGCTGCGGATAAAGCTTCATCATCGCCAAACCTGACGGATCGACAGACGGATTGACGGTCGGATCGAACATGGCGGCGGGAATCTTGTTGCAGTTTACGCCGGGATTCTGGGAGCCATCGGGGTTTGGCGCGATGGGATTTCCCGTGCCGTCGCATTGGAAGGGAGAGAACGTGTAGGGACTATTAATGTTGGGGAAACCGTCAATATTCAAAGCGGGAGCGCCAGGAGCAAAGCCTGGTCGGGCCACGCCAAGAGGATCGTTCGTGTAGTCCCCGGTCAGCATCGCCGGCGTGGGAACCAACCCGCTGAAGGGTATCCCATGCCGCTGCATCTTCGCTTGGTAGTCGACAAAGAAGAATGTTTTGTCCTTTTGAATTGGGCCGCCTAAAGCGGCGCCAAATTGGTTCAAATTGAATTGCTCCCTTGCCGAGGCGAAGTAGCTGCGGGCGTCCAGCTTTGTGTTTCGGAAAAACTCAAAAACTGATCCGTGAAAGTTGTTCGTGCCTGATTTTGTCGTCACCAGCACGGTTGGACCCGCGCGAGTTCCGTATTCCGCTGAGTAGTTGTAAGTGAGAACTTTGAATTCCTGGATGGCGTCAATCGAAGGCAGAATCGCGATTCCGCCAGCAGTTAGTTCGTTGTTGTCGACGCCATCGAGTAGCCAGTCAGTGCTCTGGGCGCGCGACCCGCCCACTGATAATGAATAAATTCCGCGCGCCGCAACTTCGCTGCTTGCCGCGCTGGTAAAGAAGCTGCCCGGGTTGGTTTCCTGTGTCGTACCGGGCGTGAGCGTCGCGAGCTGGACGAAGTCGCGTCCGTTCAATGGCAGGTCCGCCACTTGCTCAGAGGTGATCACTTGGCCCAAGGTTGCATTCGTCGTTTGCACTGACACTTCCGTCGCACTGACTTCTACTGCGGTTGTTACCGACGCGGGCGAGAGGGCAAAATCCAACTCGCGCTGCTCATCGACTTGCAGCCGAACATCTTTCTGTTCTGCGGCGCCGAAGCCTTGGGACTCCACTCGGATCGTGTACATCGCGACGGGCAACAGCGGGATCAGGTAATGTCCTGAATCGTCGGTCTTCGCCTCGCGAGAGACACCGGTGCCTTGCGAGGTAGCTTTCACTGTCGCTCCCGACACTACCGCGCCCGCTTTGTCGGAGACGGTGCCCGAAAAACTACCAGTCGCCTGGCCGTACACTACTGGGCTAATAGAAAACAGCAGCGAAGAGACAGCAACGATTAGCTTCCGTTTGGTGAGCATCAACGCCCCCTTTTTCGACCTCATTGACGAACGACGGAACTTGGCCCTTGACCATCGAATTTCGACGTCCCTTGGAGCGCGGCCCTTCGTACAGATGTGCGCGTCTCCACAGTCGCGACTGCTAGTGCGAGGCTGGAAAATGATGTAGTTAATTGATCTCAGCTTTATATTGCTGTCGACAACTGAATAGTTGTTTTCAACTATCTGGGTGACAAACCATAATGCCATTCACCCTCTGTTGTCAACCGAAACCGACTTTGCGAAACTGACTTTGCGTACTTTGCGCGAGTGGACCGGACCAGCTACTGAAAGCTCATTTTCCTGCCCGCATGGCTTCTCAAAGGCTTAAGGCTGAGAATAGGCATCGCTGAAGCGAAGTCCAGATAAATCATTAGTTTTTTCGCAACCTACGGGTGGAGAATCCTAATCTCGAAGCGCTGAGGGATGCTCGGACCATCCTACAAGTCTGGGCTCAATCGGCCGTAGTCGCTAATCGAGCCAGAGCTTCGTCGGTGGTGACAAAGTTCGCGCCCAACGTTGCCAGTTCTGAGATGGTTCGTTCTTCCGCTTCGCGACTCAGAGTTTCAATTGCATCGTTCACCACCCAAACCTTTCGGTTTCGTTCCAGCAGCCCCTTGGCTGCGAACCTGACGCAGTATTCCGTCACCACTCCGAAGACGACGAACTGCGCGTTTCGATCAAGACGTTCGAGCAACGCATTGGCATGCCGACTTTCGAAGATATCGAGCGTCTGCTTTTCGAGAATGACCTGCTGGTGTCGCTGGAAATCTTCGGGCAGGAATGACCCGGGCTCGTTCAAAACCCGCATGTGATCCTCAGACAGTGCTTCAGGAACGAAGTCGGCGCCGGCTGTTCCTTTGACGCAGTGGGGCGGAAACGTTTTGAACTCAGGGTCGTCCGCGATATGAAAGCAGCCGTGCGAAACAAGGAAGGCGCGGCCGTCACGCGCCACGTCGACAAGCCGACGAATATTGGGGAGCAACTTCTCGGCACCGGGCACGTAAAGCTTGCCGCCGGGCAGCATGAAGTCTTTCTGGGCGTCTACACACCACAGGATGGTATCTGGAGATCGCATGCTTGGCCTCGCTCGGACCCTGACTAGTCAGAATCGGGATTCTACTTCTAAAGTTCGAATTCTTCCATGCCTTTGGCTGCCTGGGTGCGGTGTTTTTGCTGAACCAGAGCCGGTCTGTATACTGGCGCGCATCAAAGATTTGTTGCGGAAGGTGGCGAATGGCTCAAGGGCAGACAAGCGAGTCTGTCGCTCCGGCTCGGCTCGTGATCCACAACATAGGGCTGCTGTTGAGCGGAGACATCGGAAATCCGATTCTCGATGCCGACACGGTGGTCGCCGTTAACGGCAAGATTAGCGCAGTCGGCAAAGCAAAGGATCTCGATACCGCAAGCGCGACCATCCGAATCGACGCCAAAGGCACAACGCTCGCGCCGGGATTGATCGACAGCCATGTGCATCCGGTAGCCGGAGACTGGACGCCGCGTCAGAATCAGATTGGCTGGATCGACAGCTATCTGCATGGCGGAGTCACCACCATGGTTTCCGCAGGTGAAGTGCACACCCCCGGCCGCCCGAAAGATGTAGTTGGGCTGAAAGCCATGGCGATCTTTGCCCAGCGGGCCTTTTCGGCCTTCCGTCCCGG
>WNGJ01010893.1_pt1 | contig 16819 bp, 13 predicted proteins | sample 5400611 | NCBI WGS metagenome assembly WNGJ01 (sample SAMN13153375, study PRJNA577476) | soil metagenome | isolation source: 40 cm soil or saprolite under Garry oak tree replicate 1 | place: USA:California | collected 2016-06-15 | reverse complement strand
CGGAACGAGCGCTCGCTGCGCTACCTTCCCGCCTGCTCATGGCGAATGAGACCGGTGCGAGCACGCCTCACCGTATTCTCGTGGTGGACGACGAGCCCGACATCACGGCGCTCGTCGCCTACCACCTCGCGAAAGAGGGTTATCGCGTCACTACAGCGGGCACCGGGGCCGACGCGCTCCGCTCCGCGCGCGAGGAACGACCCGATCTCGTCGTCTTGGATCTCATGCTGCCGGGTCATTCTGGCTTCGAAGTGCTGGCCGAGTTGCGCCGTCGCGACGAGACGCGCGACGTCGGCGTCCTGCTGCTCACCGCGCGCAAAGACGAGCCCGACCGCATCAAAGGCCTGAGCCTCGGCGCCGACGACTATCTCGCGAAGCCGTTTTCCCCGAAGGAGCTGGTACTGCGCGTCGGAGCAATTCTGCGCCGTCTCGCGGCTCCTCCGGTCTCGGCCGGTGGCCGCCTGGTCGGTGGACCGATCGTCCTCGATCGCACGGCGCATCGTGTGACCGTCGCAGGCGAGGAGACGGAGCTCACCGCGACCGAGTTCAAACTGCTCGAGCGGTTGATCGAGCGCCGCGATCGCGTGCAGTCCCGGTCACAACTGCTGGAATCCGTCTGGCAGGCACAACCCGACATCCAGACTCGCACCGTAGACATGCACGTGCAGAGGTTACGGACCAAGCTCGGCACCGCAGGCGACTGGATCGAAACCGTCCGAGCCGTCGGGTACCGGTTTCGCGAGCCGGCGCCTCTTCCCGCCGCCCGCCGGCGCCGCTCGTGAGACTCGCCACGCGGCTCTTCGCGAGCATCGCCCTGCTCGTGGCGGCCGCGGTCGTTGGCTCGATCATCGCGACAGACATCCTGCTGCGCCGCCATCTCGAAGCCGAGATCGCGGACGAGCTGGAGCGTGAAGCACGGCTGCTCGCCGTCTTCACACCTGCCGACTCAAGTAAGTGGCCGGAGTTTGCCGCACTCGCCGGCGGCCGGCTCGGCCGCCGCGTGACGCTCATCGATCCCGAAGGCCACGTCCGCGGCGATACGGAATTCGATCGCGCCTCGCTGTCCCGTCTCCAGAACCATCGCGACCGTCCCGAGGTCCGTGCGGCGCTCGATTCCGCCTCGGGCGTGGGAATGAGCCAGCGGCTGAGCGCATCGACCAACGAACGGCAGATGTACGTCGCTGTCCGGGGGGGCCCGCCTGGCCTCGCCGTCGTGCGCGTCTCGACAACGCTTGCCATTGTCGACGCGCAGGTGCACGCCTGGCAGCGAGCCGTCGCGGCCGCCGGCCTCGTGATGCTGCTCGCGGCTGCGCTCGTCGCGTGGCTGCTCGCGGGTTTCCTGGCGCGGCCGCTGCTCAACATCACCGCCGCGGCGCGGGATATCGCCACGGGCCGCGCGGCGGAGTTTCCCGACGTGCGCGTGCCGGAGCTCGCGAATCATGTGGACGCCCTGCGCGCGATGCATCATGAGCTCGAGCGCCGCTTCGACGACTTGCGGCGCGAGCGCGAGGAATCGCGGACGCTCCTCGAATCCCTCTCCGACGGCGTCCTCGCCGCCGACCGCCGCGGCATCGTCGTCTCGATCAACGCGGCCGCCCGCCGGCTGCTGGGCTACGGACCCAGCGAGCCATTGCCGCCGCTCGCCGAGCTGTTTCATGATCGCCAGCACCGCGCGTTGATGCGCGAGATCATGGCCGGTGGAGTGGTGGATCGCCGCGAGCTCGACTTCGGTGACCGCTCGGTCGTCGTATCGGCGCGGCCGTTCGAGGACGGCGGCACGCTGCTCGTTCTCAACGACGTGACGGATGTGCGCCGGCTCGAGACAATACGCCGCGATTTCGTTGCCAACGTGTCGCACGAGCTGAAGACCCCCCTCACCGCCATCGCCGGCTATGCTGAGACGCTCGCCGCCGAAACGCCCGCGTCATCGGGGGGGGAGCGAGAGTCGCAGCGGTTTGCCCAGGTGATTCTCGAAAATGCGCAACGCATGCAGCGGCTGGTGGATGATCTGCTCGACTTGTCACGAATCGAATCGGGTGGCTGGCGGCCCGAGCCCGAGAATGTCGACGTGGAGGCAGCGGCGCGGGAAGCCTGGAATCCATTTGCGGCCCGCGCCACCGAACGCGGCGTCCGCTTCGAAACGGCGGTGAAAAACTCCGCCGCTACCGCGGCCGTCGATCCCGACGCGCTGCGGCAAATCTTCACGAATCTGTTTGATAACGCGCTGCGACACACCCAGCCGAAGGGCAGTATTCGTGTCGTTGTTGAGCGCGCCCCGCCCGGGAAAGATGGCGGCTGTGTCCTCATCCGTGTCGCCGACACCGGCAGCGGTATCCCCGCCGATCATCTGCCGCGCATTTTCGAGCGCTTCTATCGCGTGGACCCCGGCCGATCGCGGCACGAGGGGGGCACTGGATTGGGCCTCGCCATCGTAAAGCATCTCGTGGAGGCGCACGGCGGCCGCATGGAAGCCGAAAGTGAGCTCGGACGCGGTACCACCATCCTTCTCTACTTCCCCGTCGTTACACAGTCGTAACGCTGCCGTCACGGACCATTGACTTCGCGCGGGCATCGTGTGACTCGTGCGAATTGCATTGGTCTCCGACACTTACACGCCGCAGGTCAACGGCGTCACGACCGTGGTCGCGCGGATCGTGCAGACGATCCGGGAGTTCGGCCATGAAGTCGTCGTCGTTGCCCCGCGCTATCCCAAAAACGGCACCGCAGCCGTGTCCGGAGAGCTGCGCGTGCCATCGGCTCCGTTCCCGCCGTATCCCGCCATTCGCTTGTCGCTGCCGCAGTTCCGGGTGGTGGCGCGGTTTCTCGATGCGTTTAAGCCGGATGTCGTCCACGTGGCCACCGAGGGTCCCCTTGGCCTGACCGGACGGCGGGGGGCCAGCACGCGACCTTCGTGCTTGCCGGCGAAGGACCCGAGACGCGTCGCCTCCTCACTCGCCTGCCGTGGGTTCGTCAGCTCGGCTTCCTCGATCGCGCGACGCTCGCCGACGTCTACGCGAGCGCGGACATCTGCATGCTGCCCTCACGGACCGAGACCTGCGGGCTCGTCGCCCTCGAGGCGATGGCCTCCGGACTCGCGGTGGTGGCGGCCGACGCCGGTGGCTTCCGCGAGAGCATCACCCACGGGCGGAACGGCCTGCTCGTCGCCCCTGACGACGCCACCGGCTTCGCCGCAGAGATCCTCTCGCTCGTCATCGCGCCGCAGCGACGCGCCGAGCTGGGCGCAGCGGCGCGGGCGGCGGCGATCGCGCGCGACGTAGCGCCCGAAAATCACGCCCTGTTGCAGCAGTACGCCGCAGCGGCCGGACTCTCGATCACCGGAGGAGGAGCCGCCTCATGCGCCGCGTAATCCTCGTCCTCGCCGATGGCCTGCGGCCCGACGCCATTACGCCGATCGACATGCCGTCTCTCGACGCGCTCAGCGGCACCTTTACGACTGCGTTGCGCGCTACGACGGTGCGACCGAGCCGCACCGTGGCCGCGCTCGCCTCGCTTGCGACCGGCGTCGCGCCGGAGACACATGGCCTGATCGAACCGGGCCTCGGATTCCTGTCACGGCTGCCGACGCTGCGCCCGCTCGCCCGCGAGCTGACACGTGGCGGTGTCGCCAGTCAGGTCGTCGCAAGCGAGCTGCTGCCGGCGGAACGCGCCGTGCTCTGGGCCCTGACGAAGGCCGCTGGCCTCGGCAAGTATCGCTCCGCGGGATTGCGCGCGCGCGACGTCGCCCGGGCAGCGCAGACCGTCGTGCTCTCGCAATCCGCCGGCCTCGTCCTCGTGTATCTGAACGACTGCGATCAGGCCGGGCATGCCCACGGCTGGATGTCGCCACAGTATCGTGCCGCCGCGGTCGAGATCGACGCGGCGATCGTTGTGTTGGCCGATCTCACGGAGCACTCGTTGTTGATCGTGATGGCGGACCACGGTGGCGGCGGCGTAAGCACGCACGATCACGCCGAGCCGCACGCGATCAACGATCACATTCCGCTGATCGTCGCGGGACCGGACGTCACACGGCGCCACCAGCTCACGCGCGCGGTGTCGCTGCTCGACGTGCCACCGACGCTGTTGTGGTGGTTCGGACTCGACGTGCCGGTGAGCTACGAGGGCCGAGTCCTGACGCAAGCGTTCATTCACGCGCCGCAACCGGGCGGGAGCCGTGGCCTGATGCGCTGGATCACGCATCTCGGCGGCGCGCGCGTGACCATTGCCATCGGGCTGCTGCTCGTCGCCGTAGGCGAGCAGCTGCTGGGGTTGGCGACCTTGTTCGCGCTGACGACCTCGCACCTCGCGGTCCAGGTGCTGAAGCGCACGGTCGTGCGGGCCCGGCCGTGTGACGCGCTGGGACGGCCACTCGCGGAAATCGATCTGCCCGATCCGCTCTCGTTCCCGTCCGGCCATGCGGCCGCGGCGACCGCGATGGGCGGGACGATCGCAATCGCGCATCCTTCGCTCGCACCGCTGCTCATGCCGCTGGCCGCGCTGATTGCGGCCTCGCGCATCACGCTCCGGGTGCATCACGTCGTGGACGTCGTCGTCGGAGCGCTGTTTGGTGATGCGAGCAAGCGAGTCTTCGTTACCTGCTTCTTCAACCTTCGTAAGGAGAAACGAACCGTGCACGTACGACAACTGTTGACCCTCGCTGCGGCAGTTGCCGCCGGCGCGACGTCGGTCTCCACGCTCCAGGCTCAGGCTCCAGCCGCCCCGCCGGCGCCGCAAGTGACCGTGAGCGGGGTCGTGTATGGGCAGTACCAGTACGATCTCAAAGACAGCGTCGGCACCGCCGGAGTGAACCTCGGTAAGCAGAATCAGTTTTCGATCAAGCGCGCCTACGTCAACGTGATTGGGAGGTTCGCCGGCGGCCTGCAGACTCGGATCACCGCGGACATCGCACCCAGCGGCACGACCAACCAGATCTTCCGGCTCAAGTACGCCTATGCCGCGTGGACGCCGGAAGGCAGCTCGCTCACCTACAAGTTCGGCTTGCTCCATACCCCGTGGCTCGATTGGGAAGAGGCGCTGTGGGACTACCGCATGCAGGGTGCGGTGGTGACCGACCGCGCCGGCTATACGACCGCCGCGGATTTCGGGGCCGGGATCGACGGCAAATGGAACAACGACCAGGTCAACGGCCAGCTCACGCTCGTGAACGGCGAAGGCTACTCGGGCGGCACCGGTGACAAACGCAAAGACGTGCAGGTGCGCCTGTCTGTCCGGGTCATGAACACGGACGATGCGAGCCGTGTGGGCGGCCTCCGGATCTCCGGCTATGCCGGCATCGGCAAAGTCACCGGCGGCGGCGACCGCAACCGATTCATCGGACTCGTGTCCTACCGGTCGAAGCAGTTTACGCTGGCAGGCGAGTTCGCGTCCACGAAGGACACGGTGTCGCCCGTCGGCGCCGATAGCTTGAACCTTGGCGGCGGCGCCAATCCGACCGGTCGAATCCTCAGCGCGTTCGGCGTGGTGCATCCGCCGAACAGCAAGGTGTCGGCGATCGCACGTGTGGATGTGATCGACCCGAACACCAGCACGAGCCCCAACCAGCTGACGCGCCTCATCGGCGGCGTGTCCTATCAGGTCAACGCCAACTTGCGCATGCTCGCAGACGTAGACCTGCTGTCATTCGAGGCGACGCCTCGCAATCAGACTACCGCGACGCGGCAGCAAGGCCTCGTTCAGATGCAATTCACTTTCTAACGCAGACACGGAGAACACTTACTCATGAAGTCTCTTCTGCTCTTGCTTGCCGCGTTACCGGCGGCTGCTCTCGCCCAGGTCCAGCTCAACGGGGCCGGGGCGACCTTCCCGAACATCATTTATCAGAATTGGATGCTGACGTACAACCAGGCGCACCCGGATGCGAAGCTGAACTATCAGTCGATCGGATCGGGCGGCGGCATCCGGCAGTTCTCTGACGGCACGGTGGACTTCGGCGGCACCGACGCGCCGATGACCGATTCCGCGATCGCCGCAATCAACGGCAACGTCTTTCACATCCCCACGGTGCTGGGCGCCGTCGTCGCCGCCTATAACCTGCCCGACGTGACGCAGCCGGTGCGCTTCAGCCCCGACGTGCTCGCGGACATTTTCCTCGGCAAGGTCACCAAGTGGAATGACGCGCGCCTCGCGAGCATCAATCCGGGCGTGACGCTGCCGAATCAGGATATCATCGTGGTGCACCGGGCCGACGGCTCGGGCACCTCATTCGTGTGGACCGACTACCTCTCCAAAGTCAGCCCCGAGTGGCAGCAGAAAGTCGGCAAGGGTCCGTCGGTGAACTGGCCGGTGGGACTCGGCGGCCGCGGCAACGAAGGCGTCACGACCACCGTGCGGCAAACGCCGGGCGCCATTGGATACATCGAGCTGGGCTATGCCGTCGCCAACAAGGTCCCGTTTGGCACGCTGCGCAACCGCTCCGGCAACTGGATTACGCCGTCGCTCGAATCGGTCACGGCAGCCGCCGCGGGCGCGATGAAGGACATGGGCCCGAACACCGACTTCCGGGTGTCCATCACCGACTCGCCGGGCGCGCAGGCGTATCCCGCATCGAGCTTCACGTGGCTCCTCGTCCACAAGACCTATAGCGATGCCGCGAAGGCCCGCGCGTTGGTGCAGTTCATCTGGTGGGCGGAGACCGATGGCCAGGCAAATACGATCGAGCTGGGGTACGCGCCGCTGCCCAAGGAGCTGCGGCCCTGGATTCAGGCCCGCTTGAAGAGCGTCCGGGGAGCCGCCGGCGCAATGTAATTGGACGGGAGACGACGGCTGCCTCCCGATGCGCTCGCTGTAGGCTCGGGAGGCGCCTTTTCGTAGTGACACGTCCGTTACATCGCTGTGACGGCCCGCAACCGCATGACGGATACGTTTCCCGCGCCGATGACAACGCTGCCGCTCGAGCCTCTGCCCGCCCCACCTGCCCATAAATCAAGCGTTTCAACGCTGTGGCAGGCGCTCAGGGGCGCCGATCGCAGCGACCGCATCTACAAACTCGTGCTGACGCTGCTCGCGCTGGCGCTGCCGCTGCTGATTGTGGTCATCCTGGGAGTGCTGTTCGTCAACGCCCTGCCCGCGCTGCGGCGCTTCGGGCCTTCATTCCTTTGGACGTCGACCTGGGATCCGGTGGCCGAAGTGTATGGCGCCGCGCCCATGATCTTCGGCACGCTGGCGTCGTCGTTGCTGGCCCTGCTGATCGCCGTCCCGCTCGCGCTCGGCGTGGCGATTCTGCTCACCGAATTCGCGCCCCGTGCCTTGCGACAGCCCATCGCGTTCCTCGTCGAGCTCCTCGCCGCGATCCCCAGTGTCGTGTACGGCACGTGGGGAATTTTTGTTCTCATTCCCTTCCTGCGGCAGCACGTCGTCCCGCCGCTCAAGGCGGTGCTCGGCTGGACGCCATTCCTGCAGGGCGTGTTCTACGGAAACTCGCTGCTCTCGGGCGGGATCATTCTGGCGATCATGATTGTCCCGTACATCGCGGCGGTTTCGCGCGAAGTGCTGCTGGCTGTCCCCGGCAGCCAACGAGAAGCGGCGCTGGCCATGGGCGCGACGCGCTGGGAAGCGGTGCGGTCAGCCGTCCTGCCGTATGGCAGGGCCGGGTTGATCGGCGCGATCATTCTCGGCCTCGGGCGCGCGCTGGGCGAAACGATGGCCGTGACCATGCTCATCGGGAATCGGCACGACATCGGGATCTCGGTGCTGCAGCCGGCCTACACCATGGCGGCGGCGATTGCGAACGAGTTCAGCGAGGCGACGACAGGCATGTACCGCTCGGCGCTATTCGAGGTCGGGCTGGTGCTCTTCGTGCTGACCGTCGCCGTGAACGCGATCGCCCGCATTCTCATCTGGCGCGTGGCCCGCGGTACGCCCGCCGGGAGTAGCGCGCTGTGAGCGGGCGCGCGTTTCGCCGCCAGCTGGTCAGCCGCGCGATGACGGCGCTCGTCATCGTGCTGTCCCTGATCGCCGTGCTCGCCCTCGTGGTCATCCTCGGTGACCTCGTGGTGAAGGGCGCGTCGTCGATCGATTGGGCGTTTTTCACAAAGAGTCCGGTCCCCGCCGGCCAGTCGGGCGGCGGCGTCGCGAACGCGATCGTGGGAACCGCCATCGTCGTTGGACTGGCCGCGCTGATCGGCGTGCCGGTCGGCGTGGGCGGCGGGATGTACCTCGCGGAGTATGGATCGGGGCGCCTTGGCTTCCTAGTGCGGTTTATTGCCGACGTCCTGAACGGCACTCCGTCGATCGTCGTCGGTGTCGTGGCGTGGACGTTCATCGTCAAACCTACGCATCGGTTCTCGGCGCTCGCGGGCAGCATCGCGCTCGCGATCCTCATGATTCCGATGCTGGCCCGGACCACCGAAGAGATGGTGCGCCTCGTCCCGAATTCGTTGCGGGAGGCCGCGCTCGCGCTGGGCTATGCGCGGTGGCGAACATCGATCAAGGTCGTCGCCCGCACGGCGCTCGGCGGCATCGTCACCGGGTGCCTGGTGGGCATCGCGCGCGTCGCCGGCGAGACGGCGCCCCTGCTCTTCACCGCGCTGGGTAATCTCAACTTCACGCTCTCGGTCACGCAGCCGATGCAGACGCTGTCGCTGCAGATCTACGTCTATGCGACGGGCCCATTCGATGAATGGCACCGGCTGGCGTGGGCGTCGGCCCTCGTCCTGATGGGCCTCGTGCTCGTCATTTCTCTCACGGCCCGCTGGGTCACGCGGCAACGCTATGGTCGCGTCCACTAACACCCGGCTGCGCCTCGAGACGGTTCGGCTCACCGCGCTCTTCGGGCACCAGCGCGCCGTGCGCGACGTGTCGCTCCTGTTTCCCGCGCACACCGTCACCGCCATCATCGGTCCGTCGGGTTGCGGCAAGAGCACGCTGCTGCGTTGCCTCAACCGCATGCACGAGCTGACACCGGACGCCAGCGTGGTCGGCGCGGTGTTGCTCGACAACGTGAACGTGTACGCGCGCGATGTGAATCCCATCGAGCTGCGGCGCCGCATCGGGATGGTGTTCCAACGGCCGACGCCGTTCCCGACGATGTCGATCTACGACAACGTGGCGGCCGGCCTGCGAGTAAACGGCAAACGTCCGCGTCGGGAGATGGACGAAGACGTCGAACGCGCGCTGCGGCAGGCCGCCCTGTGGGACGAGGTGAAGGATCGGCTGCGGACCAGCGCGCTCGCCCTGTCCGGTGGCCAGCAGCAGCGCCTGTGCATCGCGCGCGCGGTCGCGCCGCAGCCGGAGATTCTGCTGCTCGACGAGCCGACCGCGTCGCTCGACCCCGCCGGCACGCAGCGCATCGAGGAGCTGTGTCATCTGCTCAAGCGGTTGTATACGATCGTGATCGTGACGCACAACATGCAGCAGGCCGCGCGCGTCTCCGACTACACGGCGTTCATGTACCTCGGCAATCTGGTCGAGGTAGGACGCACCAATGAGCTGTTCACCAAGCCGCACGTCGAGCAGACGGAAGCGTACATCACGGGGCGGTTCGGATGACCACGATGACGGCTGCCTTGGAATCCCATCGCTACAGCTTCTGGTACGGCCCGACCCAGGCCCTCCACGACGTGAGCTGCGCTATTTCCCGGCAGGCGATCACGGCGCTGATCGGCCCCTCGGGGTGCGGGAAGACGACATTCCTGCGGTCCATCAACCGAATGCATGATCTCACGCCGGGAGCTCGACACAGCGGCGACATTTTGCTCGACAGCGGTTCGATCTTCGCACCGGGAACTGACGTCGTGGATTTGCGGCGGCGCATCGGCATGGTTTTTCAACGGCCTAATCCATTTCCGAAATCGGTATACGACAACGTCGCCTACGGGCCGCGGCTCAACGCGCTGAGCGCCGAGCATGAGGTTCCCGATCGCGTGGAACGCGCGCTGCGCCAGGCGGCATTGTGGGATGAGGTCAAAGACCGGCTCCGCGAGCCCGGCACCGCGCTGTCCGGCGGCCAGCAGCAGCGGCTCTGCATCGCGCGGGCACTTGCGAATGAGCCGGAGGTGCTGCTCATGGACGAGCCGTGCTCGGCGCTCGATCCGGTGGCGACGCAGCGGATCGAGGAGCTGCTCGTCGAGCTCAAGCAGACCTACACGATCGTGCTCGTCACGCATAACATGCAGCAGGCCGCGCGAGTCGCCGACTTTACGGGATTTTTCTATCTGGGCCGTTTGGTCGAATTCGGTGAGACCGAGCAGGTCTTCACGCGTCCCACCGACGAACGCACGGAAGCGTACATCACGGGGAGGTTCGGTTGAACGCTCAAGCAACGAGCCATCGCCACTTTCACGACGAGCTCTCCGAGCTCAAAGTGGCGCTGCTCAACATGTCGGGCGACGCGCAAGCCGCGCTCGCCGCGGCGGTCGAAGCCGTGCTGCAGCGTGACGGCGACAAGGCGCGCGACGTCATTGCCGGCGATCGGGATGTCGACCGGCTCGAAGTCGAGGTCGAGGAAACGGTGATCCGGCTGCTCGCCACTCAGCAACCGATGGCCCGCGACCTTCGCTTCCTCGCGGCGGCCATGAAGATCGCGAATGACCTGGAACGAGTCGGCGACCACGCCGTCAACATCGCCCAGTCGGCCGAGCGGCTGCTCGCCAGCCGGCCGATCGTTCCCGAGCCCGAGCTCCTCGAGATGGCGCGGCAGGCGCGGACCATGCTCGCCGATGCGCTCGACGCATTCGTGCGAGGGGATGCACAGGCCGGCCGCGCCATCTGCCGTCGCGACGACAGCGTGGATGCCCTCCATCAATCGATGTTCCGCATTCTGCTCACGCACATGATGGAGGACCCGCACATCATCGGGACCGCGATGGAGCTCTTCCTCGTGAGTCGCAACCTGGAGCGGGTAGCGGACCTCGCGACCAACATCGCCGAAGACGTCGTGTTCCTGGTCGAGGGAAAGTCGATCAAACACCACGCCGAAGACAGCGCGATGGAGGGGGGGGGCGGCAAATCGCGATAACGATTCTCTTTCTCTGCGTTCGCAACTCCGCACGCAGCCAGATGGCCGAAGGTCTGGCGCGTGCGATGGCCCCTCCTGGATACGCTTCCTGAGCGCCGGCTCTGAGCCCGGCGCAATCAATCCACTCGCGATCGAGGTTTTGGCCGAGCAGCACCTCGACATCTCGGACTTCCGCGCGAAGGGCGTGGCGAGCATTTCGCTCGATGAGGTGGATACGATCGTGACGCTGTGCGCGGAGGAGGTCTGTCCCGTCATACCGGGTCGAGTGCGGCGGCTCCATTGGCCGCTACTCGATCCCAAGGACATCGCGAGTTTCCGCGCGGTCCGCGACGAGCTGCGGAAGCGTCTACCGGGACTGTGGAATCAGCCCAAAGAACGGTAGCGGTAGTAGCCTGCGGGCGGCGTGGGACGCCGGCGCAGCACCTCATCCGACGCAAACAGGCGAATCAGCGCGAGTCCCGCGAGAAAGCCACCGACGTGCGCGAAGAACGCCACGCCCCCCTTTTGGATCTCACTGAGCCCCGCGAGTCCGCTCAACAGTTGCAGAACGGCCCAATAGCCGAGCATCACCCACGCAGGCAGCGCGACGGACGTGATGTAGATGGGCAAAATGATGAGCGTATGCACCCGCACGTTGGGGTAGAGCAGCAGGTACGCCCCCAGCACGCCGCTGATTGCCCCCGAGGCTCCGACCATTGGGACGATCGAGTGCGGGCTCAGGAGCGTTTGCGTCGCCGCCGCCGTGATTCCGCATAACAGATAGAAGACGATGAATTTTCCGTGGCCCATCGCGTCTTCGATGTTGTTCCCGAAGACCCAGAGGAACAGCATGTTGCCGATCAGATGCAGCCAACCGCCATGCGTAAACATCGACGTGATTACCGTCCAGTACTTCGGCGCGACGCCGACCAGGCAGGCCATGCCAGGCGCCAGCTCCACGCCGCTCCCCGGCTTCGCCGTGCGGAGTAGCTCGCCCGGGATCAGCCCGAGCTCGCACACCGAGCGCGCCAGCGGCCCCTGTGCCCCCGCGCCCTGTAGCAGAATGAAGACGAGCGCGTTGGCGATGATGATCGCGACGGTGATGATGGCTGCTCGTTCGGTGGGATTTTCGTCTTTGTACGGAAACATGAGGCGGAATTTAGGCGGTTGGGCGGTTAGGCGGTTAGAATTCCACCGCCTGCCCTTTTGGCATTTTAAACGGGCACGATGCTTGCCCTCTGCGACCCAGAGCATCAGGCCGGCATCAAATCCCTACCAGGAGCTGAAAGTATGGCTGAGAAGATCATCGGCATTGACCTCGGGACGACCAACTCCGTCGTAGCGGTCATGGAAGGTGGCGATCCCGTCGTCATCCCCAACGCCGAAGGCGGCCGAACCACCCCATCGGTGGTCGCCTTCACAAAAGACGGTGAGCGACTCGTTGGGCAGGTGGCCAAACGGCAGGCGGTGACTAACCCGCAGAACACGATCTTCTCCATAAAACGGTTCATGGGACGGCGCCTCGAAGAGGTCAGCGAAGAGATCAAGCGCGTCCCCTATAAGGTTACGCGCGGCCAGAACGGGCTCGCGTCCGTTGAAGTGATGGGCAAGACCTACACGCCGCCTGAGATCTCGGCGATGATCCTCCAGAAGATGCGGCAGACGGCGGAGGACTATCTCGGCCATAAAGTCGAGAAGGCCGTGATCACGGTCCCGGCCTATTTCAACGATTCGCAGCGCCAGGCGACCAAGGACGCCGGCAAGATCGCCGGTCTCGACGTGGTCCGGATCATCAACGAGCCGACCGCCTCGGCTCTCGCCTACGGTCTCGATAAGAAGAAGGAAGAGAAAGTCGCCGTCTACGACCTCGGCGGTGGGACGTACGACATCTCGATTCTCGAGCTGGCTGAGGGAGTCTTCGAGGTCAAGAGCACCAACGGCGACACACACCTGGGCGGCGACGATTTCGACGCCCGCGTCATGGAGTGGTTGGTGGGGGAGTTCAAGCGGGACCAGGGAATCGATCTGTCCAAGGATCCGATGGCGCTGCAGCGCCTCAAGGAAGCCGCGGAGAAGGCCAAGATGGAGCTGTCGTCAGTGATGCAGACTGATATCAACCTGCCGTTCATCACCGCCGATCAGTCGGGGCCGAAGCATCTCAACCTGTCGCTGACCCGCGCGAAGCTCGAGCAGCTCGTTGACGACCTGGTGAAGCGGACCATTCCGCCCATGCAGCAGGCGCTGAACGACGCCGGGCTCAAGCCGTCGGACATTGATGAGGTCATCCTCGTCGGTGGCCAGACGCGCATGCCGAAGGTCCAGGACATTGTCAAGAATTTCTTCGGGAAAGAGCCGCACAAGGGCGTGAACCCCGACGAAGTCGTCGCGATCGGAGCCGCGATTCAGGGAGGCGTGCTCGCCGGAGAGGTGAAGGATGTACTCCTGCTCGACGTGACGCCTCTCTCGCTCGGCATCGAGACGCTGGGTGGCGTAACGACCGTTCTGATTCCGCGCAACACGACCATCCCGACGAAGAAGTCGGAGGTGTTCTCGACCGCGGAAGACAATCAGACCACCGTCGAGATACATGTGTTGCAGGGTGAACGGCAGATGGCGCAGGACAACCGGACCATCGGCAAATTCCAGCTCACCGGAATTCCGCCGGCTCCGCGGGGCGTGCCGCAGGTAGAGGTGACGTTCGACATCGACGCGAACGGCATCTTGCACGTGTCGGCGAAGGACAAGGCGACCGGCAAAGAGCAGAAGATCCGGATCGAAGCCTCGTCGGGTCTTGCTGATAAGGACATCGACAAGATGGTGAAGGACGCCGAGGCGCACGCCGCCGAAGATAAGAAGCGGCGCGATGAGATCGAGCGTCGTAACCGCCTCGATACCATGGTGTACCAGGTCCAAAAGGAGTCGAAGGACTGGGTCGATAAGCTCGAGGCGGGGCTCAAGTCCCGGCTCGATGCGGCGATCCAGTCGGCGCAGCAGGCGCTGCGCAGCGGCAACGCCGACGAGATCAGTAAGGCGCTCGACGAGCTGCAGCAGGCCTACTCCGCGGCTGGCGCGTCACTGTACGCGGCGCGGGGTGCAGGCGCCGGTGCGGAAGCGGGCGCCGGAGCATCTGGCGGAGGGCCGGGCGACGCAGGGGGCGCCGAAGCTGGAAAGTCCGAAGGTCGTCAGGAAAACGTGGTAGATGCTGACTATGAAATCGTGGACGACGATAAATCCAAGAAGTCTTAAAAGGGGGAACGGATGTCGGTGAAGACGCGGGACTGGTTGAAATTCGGAGCTCTGGTGGCAATGGCGTTTGCGCTGGGACTGGCATTCGCCTCGGCATTCAAACTGCCGGCGCGCGGCGAAGCCGCGGTGCGCTCGGTGCTTCAGGACACCAGCCCCCCCCGGGCACTGCCGCAGGCAAAGGCTGCGGTCGATCTCGGCGATGCGTTCGCATCGGTCGCCGAGCACGTGAAGCCCGCGGTCGTCTTCATCAAGTCGGAGCGCCGCGAGCGCGTCAGCAGCCGGCGCTTGCCGCCGGGGTTTGAGGATTTCTTCCAGGTTCCGCGTCATCCGCAGATCGAGCAGGGCTCGGGGTCCGGCTTCATCGTATCCCAGGACGGCTACATCCTTACAAACAATCACGTCGTGCAGGGCGCCGACCGGGTGACGATTCGGCTGTACGACAATCGTGAGTTCACCGCCAAGACAATTGGCACGGATCCGAACACAGACATCGCAGTCATCAAGATCCAGACAACCGGGCTGCCTACGGTGCGGCTCGGCGATGCCGACTCCACCAAGATCGGCAACTGGGTACTCGCGATCGGTAATCCGCTCGGTGAAGCCTTCACGTTCACGGTGACCGCAGGAATCGTGAGTGCCAAGGGCCGAGGGTTACAGGGGCTGAATTCAGGCGGGCTTGCGATTCAAGACTTCATTCAGACCGACGCGGCCATCAATCCCGGCAATTCGGGAGGACCGTTGGTCAACGTGCGCGGCGAGGTCATCGGCATCAATGCGGCGATCGCCAGTGAGACCGGGTTCTATTCCGGCTACGGGTTTGCGATCCCCATCAACATCGCCAAGACCGTGATGACACAGCTGATTGCGACCGGCCATGTCGAGCGATCCGTCATAGGCGTGTCGGTACTGCCGGTGCGGCAAGAGGATGCGGAGGACGTCAGGCTGCCTGACATCAAGGGCGCGGTCGTGCAGGGATTCACAACCGACGACGCTCCTGCCAAGGGCGCTGGTCTTCAAGAGGGGGATATCATCATCGCGATCGACGGTCAGCCGGTCGAATCGGTCGCCCAGCTACAGCAGCGTGTTGGGTTTAAGAAACCCGGTGAGACCGTCCAGGTTACTGTGGCGAGGAAGGGGGGCGCAAGGAAGACGATTCCGGTCAGGTTGACGGCGGCGCCTGGCAGCGAAACCGAAACGACCGACGCCAATGAAGCCCGCCCGAGCCGGGATTCAGCCCCATCTGAGCAAGCGCTTGGCATCTCGGTCGAGCCGCTCTCGCAGGAGGATGCGCGTGATGCCCGACTCAGCTCGGTGATCCGGAGCGGAGGTGGCCTTGTGGTCACGCAGGTCTCTCCGGATGGTCCTGCTTACGAACGACTGGCTGATGCCAGTAACGGAGGCCCTGATATCATCCTCCGCGTCAATGGACAGCCCACACGAACCCGGGCAGACCTCCACCGAGCTCTAGCGTCCAGTAGATCTGGTGACCTCGTCATGCTCACACTCCTGCGGCGGGAAGGGGACGGCTGGCAACCGCGGATCGTGCGCCTGCGCCGTCAGTAATCCACAGCGCTCGTGACACGCCAAGGGCCCTCAATGGAGGGCCCTTTTTATTGTGGCTGTCGGCGCTCCGCGAGCATCACCACGGCGGTCGCCGCCAGCCAGATGATGAAGAGGGCCTGCCCGTAGTACATCACCGGTAGGAATTCGCTGAACACCAGGGCCACGACGCCGTCCACGGCGGCGACGAGCCACGCCATCCAGGCGAGCCACTTCGGCCACACCCCGCCGTTGCGTATCGCCCAACCGAACATGTAGGCCACGAGCCCGAGCATGAACGTCGCGAGTCGCTCCGCTGCGAGGCCAATCGGGTGGAGCATGTCGTAGATGAAGACGGCGTGCGTGCCGGTCAGTCCCGTGTCGGACGTGGTGTACGCGTGCGCCAGCTGGTATCCGGCGCCGACCATGAAGAGGATATTCAGCGACCACACCGAGAAACCGAAGCCAGCCAGGAGAATCCCGGCCCGTCCCGGCGCCGAGCCTGCCGTTTCGCCGTGGCGCAGCGCGACGCCGGTGAGTCCCGTGTACATGAAGGCCAGTCCGAACAACAAGGACCAGTGAATTGCGCGCCAGTGCGCGGTTCGCGCGATGATGCCCAGCTGCGCCGCTCCGTCACCCGTGAGCAGCGGGTGCATGAGACCGGCGATCCCCGATAGCAGCACGCCGACGAGCAGGCACAGTCCGTAGAACAAGGGACGGCGCGTCACGACCATTCTCTCCCCGAGTTCCGAGTCGGGCCTAATCTAGCACGCACTTGTCGCCGCGATATATTGACGTCCGATGGATCTCAATCGCATCCTGCGCGAAGGCTTCATCGCCGGTTGCATCGGCGCCGCGGTCGTCGCCATCTGGTTCCTCATCGTCGACACCATCAACGGCCAACCGTTCTTCACACCGGCGATGCTGGGTGGCGCACTCTTCCCGGGCGTCCACGATCCCAACGCCATCGTCATCGAGCCCGGTCGGATCTTCGGGTACACGATGATTCACGTCAGCGCGTTCGTGGTCGTCGGCTGCATCGCCGCGGCACTCGCCGCGGAGGTCGAATACGCGCCGTCG
>WNGJ01006732.1_pt1 | contig 16823 bp, 16 predicted proteins | sample 5400611 | NCBI WGS metagenome assembly WNGJ01 (sample SAMN13153375, study PRJNA577476) | soil metagenome | isolation source: 40 cm soil or saprolite under Garry oak tree replicate 1 | place: USA:California | collected 2016-06-15 | reverse complement strand
CGTCTGCAGGTGGCGGATCCCCTCTCGGGCGAGCAGCTCGCGCAGGAGCGGTTGTTGACGTAGGCGAAGGCGTTGTCGGTCATCAACCGCCTCGCGCTCACGCCCTGCTGCGCGTAGAAGGCGAGCGCTCGCTCGACGAAGCCGGTCACGGTCGCCGCCCGCTCGTCGCGCTGGAGCTCGACGTAGGCGAGGCGCGAGTGGTCGTCGACGATCGCGTGCGCGAAGTCCTAGTCGACCAGCCGCTGGGAATGCCTCGACTTGCGCCAGCGCGGGGAGCGATCACCGGTGAGGGCAGCGACCAGCCGTGGCCCCCAGCCCGTCTCGCGGCGGCAGGCACAGATCCGCTCCTGCAGCTCGGCGGCGAGCTCGCGCGGGCTGTGGTGCGGTCAGCTGGAGCGATCGAGCAGACAGCCCAGGCTGGAGCGGGCGGGCTCGCTCGCCTCGCGCCAGCGATGGCACCAGCGGCGCGCTGTCGCCGGTGAGACGTTGAAGGCCGCCGCGGCGGCCTTCATGCTCATTCCGCTGCGTGAGTCGTGGCAGACCCACAGCCTCAGAGGAGGCCCGGATGTCCTCTCAGCCGTTCACAACGTGTGTGGGCGTGACACCTAGGAGGCCAAACCCTCCTAGATCGTCAACGCTTCGACGCCGACGAGCCGTAGAGGACGACCAAGGTGATGTAGCCGGCGATCGCCAGGATGCCGAGGACGACGCCGACGCCGATCCAGATCTTGACCGTGCGGGATAGGTGGATGCCGGTGTGCTCGCTCGGGCTCTCGAGGTCGGGGTAGGGATCGATCCAGGGCTTGGCCTCGCGCTTGGCTTCGATGCGCGTCAGGAAGCGCAGGTTCTGCTTGGCTGCGTACTCGAGGTTTGCGCGCTCGATTCGCGTCGCCTCGTCGTCAGCGTCGATCACCTGGAGGAGCTGAAGCACGTGCTCGAGCCCGGAGCGGTCCTGGAGCTTCAGGTAGCCCTTGCGAGCCCGGTCGAGGCTCCGAAGCGCAGCACGCCACTCGCGGCGGTCGATGTGCTCCCGCGCCTCGCCGAAATCTCGTTCCGGTCCCGGAGCCACGCGAAGCGAACGTATCGCTTTCGGCACGGACCGGTGCCGTTGCGCGCGGTTCTCCAGGCTACCGTCGGATGCATGGAAGAAGCCCAGAACGTGCTCGAGCGGCTGCGACGGATCGACGCCCTTCAACGTGAACAGGCACCGGCCGCCGCGTTGCTCGCCGAGGTGCGTGAGCTCGTGACCGAAGCCGAAGCGTGGCTCGAGGTCGAGCCGGCCGGTGCGAGAACGAAGACTGCACTCGAGCGCTGCCGCGGGGCGCTAGGAGAGTGCCCGGCGCTCCCGCTCTGACCCACGCTCCGATCGGCATGCTTGCCGCGTGGGCGGGAGCTCCTACGCGCAGGGGATGCGGGCAATCGTGCCCATCGCCCTCGCAAGCGCCACCTTCGGCGCGTCGTTCGGAGTGCTCGCGCGCGCCTCCCACATGGGGCGCCTCGCGCCGATCGTCATGTCCGCGACGACCTTCGCCGGCTCGGCGCAATTCGCGGCCACCTCGGTGCTGAAGGAGGGCGGCGGTCTCGCCGCGGCGATCACGGCGGCCGTGCTCCTGAACGCGCGTTACGCGGCGATCAGCATCTCCGTCTCGTCGATCTTCCGCGGCCCGCGGTGGCGGCGCCTTGTGGAGTCGCAGCTGATCGTGGACGAGTCCTGGGCGATCTCGAGCAAGGGCGACGGCAGGTTCGACCGGGGGATGCTGGTCGGCGCTGGCGCAGTGCTCTACGTCGCCTGGACGGGCGGGACGACGATCGGCGCGCTTGCCGGCGGCGCGATCGGGGACCCGAACCGGCTCGGGCTCGACGCGGCGTTCCCGGCGCTCTTCTTCGCGCTCTTGCTGCCCCAGCTGCGGGAGCGCCGGGCCGTCGCGGCGGCGCTCGGCGGAGCGGCGATCGCGCTCATCCTGCTGCCGTTCACGCCGCCGGGCGTCCCGATCATCGTCGCTGCCGCGGCCTGCCTCGTGGGAATCCGCAGGTGAGCACGGTCTGGACCGCGGTCATCGCGGTCGGCGCCGCGACGATCTCGCTGAAGGCGACGGGCCCCCTCCTGCTCGGCCCGCGAACGCTCCCGCCTCGCCTGATGGGGCTCGTCGCCCTGCTCGCTCCTGCGTTGCTGGCCGCGCTCGTCGTCACCCAGGCCGTCGGCGGCAACCGCAGCATCGTGATCGACGCGCGCCTACCCGGCCTCGCGGCGGGCGCTGTCGCAGCATTCCTCCGCGCACCGCTCCTGGCCGTGATCGTGATCGCCGCTGCGACGACCGCGCTGGCGAGAGCCCTCACCTAGACTCGGGCCGTGGCCCCGATCGTCCACTGGGACGAGCTCGAGCGCGAGCGCGGCGAAGAAGGCGACCAGCTCGCCTCGTACTGGACCGCCCTCGGTCGACCTGCCGGTTCGGTCAACGTCGGCGTCAACCGGATCGAAATCGATGCCGGCAAGCGCTCGACCCCGCTCCACCGAGAGATGGGCGAGGAGGAGATCTTCTTCGTGCTCGGTGGGTCGGGACTCTCGTGGCAGCACGACGGCGAGCAGGATTTGACCTTCGAGATCCGCGCGGGGGATTGTCTCGTGCATCTCGCCGGGGCAGAAGCGCACAGCCTCGTGGCAGGGCGAGACGGGCTCGACGTGATCGCGTTCGGCGCGTACACCGATTCCGAGTTCACGTTCTTCCCGAGGCTCCATGGGGCGCGCATGGGCCCGGTCTGGATTCCGGAGCTCGAGACCCACCAGTGGACGGCAGAGGCGGCGCTCGGCTCGCCCGATCTCCCCGATCCAAGCCCGCGCCCTGGCCGGATCGTCAACGTCGACGAGCTTCGGGACGAGGAGTGGGGGAAGGGCGAGATCCAGTCCACGAGCCGCGAGCTCGGGGTCGCCGCAGGCTCCAAGCGCTCGGGAATCTCGTACGTGAAGGTCGCTGCCGGGAAGCTGAACGTGCCGCCCCACTGCCACTCCGCGGAAGAGGAAGTCTTCGTCGTCCTCGGCGGCGAGGGCGTCTGCCTGCTGGGCGACGAGGAGCATCCCGTTCGGCGCGGCCACGTCGTAGCCCGACCTGCCGGAACGCGAGTCGCGCACGCCTTTCGCGCGGGTAACTCCGGGCTCGAGCTCCTCTCCTACGGAACGCGCGAGCCGAACGACATCGCGTACTACCCCCGCTCGAACAAGCTCAACTTCCGCGGCGTGGGCGTGATCACGCGCCTCGACCGGCTCGACTACTGGGACGGCGAGGCGTAATCGCGCGCCGCGCATTTCCTGGCGTTTTGCAAGGACTCAGCTACGCTTTGGCGAAGAAAGGGGCTGCATGGGGCTCGCACGTCTATTGCCGCGTACAGGCTCGCGAACGCAAACCTCGAAAGGAGCAACGGTGGGAGGGGTAATTGCGTTCGCCAACCAGAAGGGCGGCGTCGCAAAAACGACCACGACCTTGAACCTCGGCGTCGCCTTCGCCGAGGAGGGGTTGCGGGTCCTCTTGATCGATCTCGATCCGCAGGGCAACCTGACCATGAGCCAAGGGTTGAACCCCGACTCGATCGAGCGCTCGATGTTCGACGTGCTCGTGCACCAGCTGCCGATCGAGGAAGTGATCCAGCGGGCGGAGGTCGACCTCGCCGTCTCGTCGATCGACCTCGCCGGCGCAGAGCTTGCGCTCTCGAGCCTGATCGGCCGCGAGCGCGCGCTCGCCAAGGCCATCTCCTCCGTCCGGGACCAGTACGACTATGTCCTGATCGACACTCCTCCTTCGCTGGGGCTTCTGACGATCAACGCGCTCGTCGCCGCAAACGGCGTGATCGTGCCGGTTCAGTGCGAGTACCTGTCGCTGCGCGGGCTCGTGCAGCTCGAGAACACGCTCTCGATGATCCGCGAGAACCTGAACCCCAACGTCGAGATCCAGGGGATCCTGCCCACGATGTTCGACAACCGCACGCTGCACTCGCGCGAGGCGGTCGAGATCTTGCAAGAGAACTTCGGCGATCTCGTCTTCGACACGAAGATCAAGAAGACGATCCGCTACGCCGAGGCGCCCGTGAAGGGAGCTTCGGTGCTCAAGTACGACCCGACCGGATCAGCGGCAGGGGCGTACCGCGACCTCGCCAAGGAGGTGCTCAATGGCGCGAAGACGCGCCAGCATGCGTGAGGGCCCGCTCGCCGAGCTCTTCCGGGCGACCGAGGCAGCACAGCGGCAAGCCGAGAAGGGCGAGACCGATCCGACCCCGGTAAAGAAGAAGAAGGCGGCGGCGGCCGAAGAGCCGCTCGAGGAGACGGTCGAGCACGCCCCGCCGTTCCTCGAGGCCGCGCCTGAGCCCGAACCGGAGCCGGCACCTGAGCCCGAGCCCGAGCCCGAGCCCGAGCCCCTGCACTTCCGGGACCGCTTGCCCGAGCCGCCCCCCGTGCGGCATCTCGAGCCGCTGCCTGAGCCTCCGCCGCGCCTCCATCGTTCGGCGCGGGGCGAGGCGGCCGCGTACCTCGCGGTCATCCGCGTCGTCGGGGTCGGCGGCGCCGGCCTGAACGCGGTCGACCGGATGATCGACGCCGGGATCTCCCAGGTCGAGTTCGTCGCGGTCAACAGACATCCAGCAGCTGCAAGGAAGCGACGCCGCGGTCAAGATCCACATCGGGCGCGAGCTGACCGAAGGCCTCGGCTCAGGATCCGAGCCAGATCTCGGGCGGCGCGCCGCGGAGGAGTCCTACGACCAGATCAAGCGTGCTCTGCGCGGCTCCGACATGGTCTTCGTCACCGCAGGCGAGGGTGGTGGAACCGGTTCCGGTGCTGCCCCGGTCGTCGCGCGGATCGGGCGCGAGTGCGGCGCGCTCACGGTCGGGATCGTCACGCTGCCGTTCAAGTTCGAAGGCACGCAACGGCGCAAGGTGGCCGAGGACGGCGTCGAGGCGCTTCGCCGTTCCTGTGACACCGTGATCGTGATCCCGAACGAACGTCTGCTCGAGGTGCTCGACCGCTCGACCTCGATGCTCGACGCGTTCCGGATCGCCGACGACGTGCTCCGCCAGGGCGTCCAGGGAATCTGCGACCTGATCACGCTTCCGGGGCTCATCAACCTCGACTTCGCCGACGTGCGCACCGTGATGAAGGAGGCCGGATCGGCGCTGATGGGGATCGGCTTCGCGACGGGTGAGAACCGTGCCAAGGAGGCCGCGGAGCGCGCGCTGCGCTCGCCGCTCATCGACACGGAGCTCGTCGGTGCGAAGGGCATCTTGCTCTCGATCGCAGGCGGAGACGACCTGTCGCTCTTCGAGGTGAACGAGGCGGCCGAGGTCGTCCGTACCGCTGCGACCGACGACACGAACATCATCTTCGGAGCCACGATCGACGAGCGGCTCGCCGGGCAGGTCTGGGTGACAGTGGTCGCGACGGGTCTCGATGGCCGCCGGCGGCCGGTGTTCGCTACGTCAGCGAGTGACTCGAACGATCAGCTCGAGCCTCCCGCCTTTCTGAACGAGAGGTAGGAGGGCTTCGCGAAATACAGTCTGTGCCGTCCGGCCACGCTGCTCGCCACCGGCTCCGCCCTGGTTACGCAGTCGCGCCGATAGCTAGAGCTACCGACGCTCCCTGCGTCCTTGCCTCGGAACGAGCATCGCGCGCGGACGACGAGCGGCATTCCGCCAAACCCTCCTAGCTCCCCGCGCACGTGCGGGTTTTGGTGCCCGCGAGAGTCGAAAGCGCTTGCCCCGCGTCCACGTCGAACGACAAGGCGGTCGTGCCGGCGTTTCGCATCGAGAGCCGGATCATGGAGTCCTTGCCTTCCTCGAGGCAGCCGGCGGACGGGTGCCAGTACGGGGAATAGCGGATCGCGAGGCGGTAGACGCCGCCGCCGTCGACGTGAACAACGACGCGCGCCTGGGTCAAGGCGACGATGCGGGCAGGCGCGGGGCCCGTCACCATCGGACGCGGTGAGGGGACGGAGAAGATCGTCTCGTGGCGGGCACGGAAGACGACCTGCAGGCCCGAGTGGCCTGTGCGCAGGAGGTCGGCCTCGCTGCGGGCGCTGTAGTCGGGAGCTGCGTTCGTGAGCACGACGTAGCGGACGCCGAGCCCTCGCAGCCAGCCCAGGTAGGCGCGCGAGCCGAACCGGTCGTAGAGCATCTTGTTCTGCGGGAAATCGTTCTGGCGGAACCAGCCGCGTGCGAGCGGGATTCCGGCGCGCGGCAGGTACACCGCGGCCCAGTGCCCGGCCGTGTCGACCGCCTCGACCCGGTACGACGGGCTCAGGTGGCCGTGCAGGTAGCCGATCGCAGGACTCCAGTACGCGGGATCTGCAGCCGGATCGCGGCCGTCCCGGAGGACGCTCCAAGCAAGCGGCGTCGCGTTGAAGGAGATCGCCAGGCCGAGCGCGACGAGCGCGGGAATCCGGGGCCGCCACTCGCGTAACGAGAGGATCAGCACAGCGAGTGGGATCGCGAGAAACCGCATCCGCTCGATGTTCTCGCCTATCCCGGAGGGGACGAGGAAGGCGAGCACGCAGGCGACGCCGTAGACGACGAAGATGAAGGGCAGCATTCGGGCTCGCTCCACCCGCCAGGTAAGTGCTGCTCCGAGCACGCAGAAGACACAGGTCGCGAGCAGGTCGGCCCACGGATAGGGATAACGGCCGCCGTCGGGGAAGACGCGCCAGAGGATCACCTCGAGCAGGCCGCCCACGACGAGGGCCGCGGCTGGAGGAACGAGGCGCCTGCCGTCGGCGCGGCGCGCGATCCCGATCCCGGCGACGACGAGCGCGAGCAGCAGAAAGGCCAGCGGGCTCGCGGCGAGCGTCAGCGCGGCGAGGAGGGCGAAGCGCCAGTGTGCGCGCGCCTGGAGCGCCCAGAGCGCCAGCAGAGCCAGCGCAGCGCCGAGAGCGAACGGGAACGCTGCCGAGAGCACGATTCCCGCCCAGACGACCGCGAACGTGCGGCTCGACCAGCGCGCCGTCGGTCCCCATTCCCGTCCGAGCACGACGGCGAACGCGAGCGCCGCCAGGGCGATCGTCGCCACCGCGAGCAGCCGAATCCCGAGCACTGCGGCGAGCGGGTAGTACAGGAGGCTGTAGGTGACGAAGCTGTACCGGCCGGCGTACCAGAAGTTGTTCCAGAGCTGGAACCCGTGCTGGAGATACACCGCGCGCTGGTAGGCGTGCGCGGCCAGGTCGCTTCCGGGCGGGCCGAGCCAGGCAAGGGCCGCTGCCAGCGTGGCGGCGGCGACGGCACAAAGAGTGGCCTCGCGGGCCAGCGGCGTTGAGCGGTGCACGGCAGGATCACCATAGCCGCCTCTGCGGTCCGCAGCGGCGAAAAAGGCGACGGGAACGGCGTTACGCTTGACGTCATGCGAGGAGCCGTCGCCGCTGGGCACCCCTTGACCGCCGAGGCGGGCGCGGGGGTGCTCGCCCAGGGCGGAAACGCCGTCGACGCGTGCATCGCCGCCGCAGCGGTCTCCTGGGTTGCGGAAAGCCCGCTCACCGGCCCTGGCGGCGGCGGGTTCATGCTCGTCCACCGCGCGCGAGACCACACCTCGCGCGTGCTCGACTTCTTCGTCTCCCTCCCCGGCAAGGACTTGAAGCGGCACTCGTCGCAGGGGATGGAGGAGATCGACGTCGAGTACGACCGGGATGCCTCCCAGATCTTCAAGATCGGCGCCGCTTCCTGCGCGGTTCCGGGAACGGTCGCTGGGCTCGCGGCTGCGCACCGAGCTTACGGAACCGTCGCCTGGGCGGAGCTCCTTCAGCCTGCGATTGCGCTTGCCCGCGACGGTGTCGAGCTCACCCGAACGCAGGGGTATCTGCACGCGATCCTCGACCTGATCCTCCGGCACAGCCCCGAAGGCCGCGCCGTGTACGGCCCCAACGGATCGCGCCTCGTCGCCGGAGAGCGCGTCGTCATGAGCGATCTCGCCGCCTCGCTCGAGCTGCTGGCGGCCGAGGGAGCGAAGGCGCTCTACCAGGGCGAGCTCGGGCGCGCGCTCGTCCGGCACGTTCGCGACGGCGGCGGCGAGATCACGCGGGCCGATCTCGAGTCGTACCGGGTCGTCACCCGCCGGCCTGTGCGTGTCCCGTTCCGCGGCCGCGAGTTCGTCTCCAACCCGCCGCCCTCGTCGGGCGGGGTGCTGATCGGCTACGGGCTGTGTCTGCTGGACGGCCTCGGACCCAGGGGCAAGGCGGGCAGCGCCGAGGCGATCGCCGCCCTCGTCGAGGTGATGCGGGAACAGACGCGGGCGCGCGGAGGACGGTTCACGAGCGATCTGTACAGAGGCGGGCTGGTGCAGCGGCTCTACTCCGACGAGAACGTCCGCCGCGCGCTCGAGCGGATCCAAACACGGGAGCGCAGCCAGGTCGAGCCGGCGGGAGCGCCGGGAACGACGCACATCTCGGTCGTGGATGGACGCGGTAACGCCGCCTCGCTGACGGCCTCGAACGGCTCCGGCTCGGGCGTGATCGTTGCGGACACCGGGATACACCTGAATAACATGCTCGGGGAATACGACCTGAACCCGGCGCGCGGGGGCGTCCAGCCCGGGCGGCGGCTGACGAGCATGATGGCGCCCTCGATCGTCCTGGAAGAGGGCCGGCCGCGACTCGTAGTCGGAAGCGCCGGATCGGTGCGGCTGCGCGGCGCGATCCTGCAGATCGTCGTCAACGTGCTCGAGCACGGCCTGGCGGTCGAGGAGGCGATCGGAGCGCCGCGCGTGCACCTCGAGGAGCCGCACGTTCACTGCGAAGGCGGCACTGATCCCGCGGAGCTCGACCGGCTCGAGTCCTGGGGCTACGAGCTCATCCGCTGGCGGCGCAGAAACCTCTACTTCGGGGGTGCCTCCGGTGTGGAGCTGCGCGACGACGGAACGCTCGCGGCGGCCGGTGACCCACGGCGCGGGGGCCATGGCGCTGTCGTCGAGTGAGCGACGAGATCGTCATCCGCCCCGCTTCCCCGGGAGATGCGGAGGCCCTCGTCGAGCTCGGCCGCGCGGTCGGCTCGGAGCCGGAGGGGTGGCTGATCGGGGGCGGCTCGCGCGGTGTCGCGGGCGAGCGCCGGTATCTCCGCTCGCTGCGCCGGTACCCGCATGCCGCGGTCTTCGTCGCGGAGGGGCCGGAGGGGATCGTGGGGCGCCTGTCGGTCGGCCGCGATCCCCATCCGGCGAGCGCGCACGTCGCTGACCTTGGGCTGATGGTTGCCGCGGAGCGCAGGCGGAAGGGTGTCGGGAGCGCGCTCCTGCGCCAGGCCGTCGCCTGGGCCAGGCGGGCGGGCGTGCGCAAGCTCGAGCTACATGTCTTCCCTCACAACGAGCCGGCGATCGAGCTCTACGAGCGCTTCGGCTTCGAGCGCGAGGGTTACCGGCGCAACCACTACCGCCGCGGCGACGGCTATGTGGACGCGATCCTGATGGCCTACGAGCTGGACTAGGACCAGCTCACGCTCTGCCTACACTGACTGCGCCTTGAGTCATCTGATCAAGAGCCTGGGGCTGCCGCTCCTGTTCGTCGTCATCGGGATGGAATCGGCGGGCATCCCGCTTCCCGGCGAGACCTCGCTGATCGTCGCGGCGGTGCTGGCCCAGCACGGCCACTTCAACATCGCGGCCGTGATCGCCGTCGCCGCCGCGGGGGCGATCGTCGGTGACAACGCCGGCTACTGGGCCGCCAGAAAGGGAGGCCGTCGGCTGCTCCAGAAGTGGGGCCGGATCGCCCGCTGGAGCGACAAGGCCCTGCCGCGGGCCGAGCGCTTCTTCGAGCGCCACGGCGGCAAGACGGTCTTCATCGGCCGCTTCATCGCGTTCCTCAGGATCACGTCCGCGTGGCTTGCCGGGCTGAGCGGGATGAGCTGGTGGCGCTTCTTCTTCTGGAACGCCGCCGGCGGGATTACCTGGGCATGCCTGGTCGGGCTCGTCGCCTACTACACGAGTCGCGCCGCGGCCGAGGCAATCGGCCGTTACGGCCTGTTCGTCGGTGGGGGCGCGCTCGTGCTCGCCCTGCTCAGCTACTTCGGCTACCACTTCTGGCGGAAACGGTCGAAGGGCGCGGAGTCGCCGGCATGAGGTCTGCGCTCGCGCTCGTCGGCGCAGTGGGGCTCTGCCTCGTGCCCGCAGGCCTCTCGAAGAAGCCCGCGGTGCCGGCTTTCAGCCACGTCGTCGTGGTCGTGATGGAGAACAAGGGATCGAGTCAGGTGATCGGAAATCGAGATGCCCCGCGGCTGAACGCCCTCGCCCGCCGCTACGCGCTCATTCCGACCTACTTCGCGGTCGCCCATCCCAGCCTTCCCAACTACCTCGCGCTCGTCTCCGGCTCGACTCAGGGCGTGCGGACCGACTGCACCAGCTGCAGCTTCGGCGCCCGGAATCTCGCCGACACGCTCGACGCCGCGGGGAAGACGTGGAAGACCTACGCGGAGGGGCTGCCGCGTCCGGGCTTCAACGGTCCGTGGGCCGGCCGGTATGCGAAGAAGCACAACCCGCTCCTCTACTTCCGCAACGTCACCTCCCAGAAACGCCGGCGCGATCGGATCGTCCCGCTCACGGAGCTCCGCCGGGACCTTGCGGGCCGCAAGCTGCCGGACTTCTCGCTCGTCGTACCGGACCTCTGCCACGACATGCATGACTGCTCGGTCTCGACGGGGGATACCTGGCTGGCGAAGTTCCTCCAGCCGCTGCTCGCGAGCAAGCAGCTTCTCGGCGGAGTCGTCTTCGTCGTCTTCGACGAGGGCGTGACCAGCGAAGCCGGTGGAGGCCGGGTTGCGGCACTCGCCCTCGGACCCGCCGTCAAGCCACACTCTCGCGCGGTCGCGGCGAGCACGCACTACGGGCTGCTGCGGACGATCGAGGACGCCTGGGCCCTGCCGCTCCTCGGCCGCTCGGCACAGGCGAGGCCGATCACCGGGATCTGGATTCTGTCTTCCTAGAAGGGATTCGCGACGCGAGGTTGAACTCTCGCGCGTGGCGATTTTGGCGGCCCTCTCGCGTGCGATCGAGACGCGCGACCCCTACACGTGTGGACACTCGACGCGGGTCACGCGGCTCGCCGAGGCGCTTGCACGCCGGCTCGGATGGAACGAGGACCGGCTCGCAGCGCTGCGGGTCGGCGGGCGCCTTCACGACGTCGGCAAGCTCGCGATCGCAGAGACGATCCTGCTGAAGCCGGGACGGCTGGAGCCGGCCGAGCTCGCGCAAATCCGCCAGCATCCGGCCGTCGGCGCGCGGATGATTCGCCGCTTCGCGTTCGCCCGCGAGGCGCTTCCATACGTTCTCTACCACCACGAGCGCTGGGACGGCGGTGGCTATCCGACGGGCAAGGCGGGGAAGACGATCCCCGTCGAGGCGCGCGTGCTCGCGCTCGCCGACGCCTTTGATGCGATGACCTCAGCGCGGCCCTACCGGGCAGCTCTCGAGCCTGCGATGGCGCTCGAGGAAGTCGAGCGGTGCGCAGGGACGCAGTTCGATCCGTCGCTTGCCGTCGCCTTCGTTGACGTCTGGAGCACGGGCGTCCTGGGCGCGCTTCGCACCGCAGTCGCCTAGTACTCGCTAGAGGGCCGCCCAGACTTCGAGCTTCGAGCGGGTTCTCCGGATCACCTCGTCGGTGAACTCGGTCGTCCCGGCATGGCCGCCGAGGTCAGCTGTGCGCACACCGTCCGCGACGGATTCGAGGCACGCCTCGCGAATCGCCCGTGAGGCCGCCTGAGCGCGCTCGCCCGCGTAGGAGAGGAGCGCCGCGGCTGCCAGGATCATCGCCATCGGGTTCGCGACGTTCTTGCCCGCGAGCGACGGCGCCGTTCCGTGGGCGGCCTCCGCGAGCACGACGCTCGGCACGTAGTCCTCGCCGAAGGCGACGAGCAGAGACTCCGAGCCGGCGATCGAGCCGTAGAGTGGCAGGACGAGGTCGGAGAGGATGTCCCCGTCGCGGTTCAGCGCCGGGATCACGAGCGGGTCGCCGCTCGACGCAACGAGTAGCGCGAAGGTTGCGTCGATCAACTGCGGCTCGTAGGGCACGTCCGCGTGCCGCTCGGCCGCCAGGTCCATCTCTTCTTTCAGCATCCCTTCGTAGGTCGGGCTGACGGTGTATTTCGGCCCGCCGAAGACCTTCGCGCCGGTGCGCTCCGCCAGCCGAAAGGCGAACTCGGCGACCGAGCGGCAGATCCTGCGCTCGATCCGCTCTGTCCGGAAGGCCACCTCGTCCTCCCCTTCGCCCTCGCGCCACTCCTCCGCTCCGTATGCGTCGCCGACGGCCATGCGGACGATCGAGATCGGGGCATGAACTCCGCCGAACGGGACGACGCCCGGAATGCGCCGGCCGGTGCGAACGATCACGCGCCCGCCGATCTCCTCGCGCAGGATCCGGTTCGGTGAGCCGACGTCGTCGCGCCCGTCAGGCGTGATCGTCGCCGCTTTGAGGCCGAGGCCCGCCTGACGAAGCGCTGCCGCGGCCTCGTAGACGACGCCGTTCTTGGTCTTCCGCCGCGCCTCGAGCGAGAGGTCGAAGCGCTCGAACTCGAGCTCGACTTCGGTCACCTCCGCGTCGAGCACGCGTAGCGCTTCCTCGAGCAGTTCCTGGCCGGTTTCGTCTCCTTCGAGGACGACGATCGTCTTCGTCTCCATCGGCGGCGATTGTACTGAGGGATTAGCAAGCTTCTTCCCCGGCTACACAGAGAGTCCATGGCTCGGAGCGGCGGCATTCCGCTTTCGCGGCAAGCACCGCGTCTGGGTGCGGACCGCCGTTCGTCGAACGCCGAGCTCGCGGATGCGATCCGGAAGCTCCAGCGTCTAGCCGGCCCGGGGCGCCTGTTCCGCTAACGCTGCGATGACGAATTTCTCAACCTGACCGCACGCAGGTTGAACGAGTACATCCGCGAGTATCTCGGCGAAGAATTCAGCGCGAAGGATTTCCGCACCTGGGGCGGGCCGCTGATCGCGGCGATCGACCTCGTAGAGCACGGTGTTCGTGCGTCAGCTCAAGCGTGACCGAGCAGTATCTCGACGGCTGAACGATCGATGATTTTCGACCGCGGCATTTGCGCGTCGTCGGCGCTCGGGATATGGGCCTCGATCTGGATGAGCGAGCGCTCGTGAGTTTGTTGCGATCGTGGCGCATCCGGCGAGCACGCGCGGCAGCCTAGCTTTTGGTTCGAACGTTTCGGTTACCCTGCGCTCATTCTCCCCTCGAGTAAGGAGGGACCAGTTGGCACGCAAGACCGTGCTTGTTTGTGACAAATGCGGTCGGGAAGTCGGAGAGGGAAGAGGCGCAACGATGCGCTTGAACTATTCCGACGCTCGCCGTGGCTCGAAGCAGGCGGATCTCTGCGACACCTGTTCGGGCGAGATGCCCGGCAACGCGGTCGCCCGTCGCGGGCGGCGTCCGAAGTCCGCAGCGTAAGTCGAGGAGGGGCGGAGCCACTCCGTCCCTCCATCTTTCCCCGCTCTTTCCAGACACGGCGTCTTTCGCGTAAGCGAAGCCGTCCAGCGCCCTGACTAGGATGGACGCGATGGGTCTGACCCTGCTCGCCGGGCCCGCGAATGCGGGCAAGGTCGAGCGCCTGCTCGACCGCTATCTGGACGCGTTCGATCGCGACCCGGTCCTGATCGTGCCGAACGCGTCGGACGTCGACCGGGTCGAGCGCGATCTGCTCCGCCACGCCGGCGCGCTCGTCGGCGGTCAGATCGGGACCTTCGACGACCTCTTCCGACGGCTGGCGCCCGACAACGGCGGACATTCTCCCGCGACCGATGCTCAGCGCGCGCTCGTCGTTCGCCGCGTCCTCTCGCGGGCCCAACTGAACGGATGGGCACGCTCGGCGCGCTTTGCCGGCTTCGCTGACGCCCTCTCCGGCACGCTGGGCGAGCTCGAGTCGGGGCTCGTCGACCCGGGTGATCTCGACGGCGGGCTCGCGGCGATCTACGAGGCCTACCAAGCCGAGCTCGACGTGCTCGGGCTTTCCGACCGGGATCTGGAACACCGCCGCGCTGCGGAGCGGGTCGCGAGCGAGCTCGATGCGTGGGACGCTCGCCCCGTCTTCGCCTACGGGTTCGAAGATCTGACAGGCGCGCAGTGGGCGCTTCTCGAGGCGCTGGCCGCGCGCTGCGACGTGACCGTCTCCCTTCCTTACGAGCCCGGGCGTTCCGCGTTCGCCTCGCTCGAGCGGACCGCTTCGGATCTGGCCGCGCTTGCGAGCCCGCGGATCGAGGAGCTCGGATCCCGCCCGGAGGTGCGCCCGCCGGCCCTCGCCCACATGGAGCGCTCCCTCTTTGGTGACGCGCCGCAGCAACGGCCCTCGATCGAAGGCTCGATCCGCTGGCTCGAAGGCGCAGGCAGGCGTGGCACGCTCGAGCTGCTGGGCGAGGAGCTGCTCGAGCTCCTTCGCGGGGGTGTCGCAGCCGAGGAGGTCGCAATCGTCTGCCCCTCGGTCGAGCGCTGGCGCGCCGCGCTCGAGACGACGTTCGGCACCCTGGGTATTCCGTATGCGGTCGAGGGTCGTGTTCGGCTCGACCAGACGCCGTTCGGGCGCGCGCTGCTCGCATTGCTTCGCTTCGCCTGGCAGGACGGCGGCCGTGGCGACCTGTACGCGTTCCTGCGCTCTCCGTACTCGGGTCTCTCCCGGACGCATGTCGACTACCTCGAGGGTCGGCTGCGTGGCCGGGCCGTGCAGAGCCCGGAGCGGGTGGAGGAGGAGACCATCCGCCTGCGGGACGGTCAGCCGCTGCCGCCGCTCGAGCTGCTGCGCCGTGCTCCCTCGCCGCTCGAAGGCGTAGCGTCGCTCGCGCGGGCAATGCTGCGGGGCGCATACGGCCTTGAAGCGCCTCCGGTCGGCGAGGCGTCGAGGCGCGACCTGCGCTCCTACGAGGCCGTCAACCGCACGCTCGGCGAGCTGGAGGCCTGGGAGCGGCTCGCCGGCTCGCTCTCGCCGGACGAGATCACCGGCGCGCTCGAGCGCGTGCGTGTCCGCTCGGGCTCCGCGGGCGAGGCCGGACGCGTCGCCGTCGTCGATCTCTTGCGCGCCCGGACCCGCCGGTACGAGGTCGTGTTCGTGCTCGGGCTCGAGGAGAGAAGCCTGCCGCGCCGCGCCGACGTCTCGCCTTTCCTCGACGACGACGCGCGACGCGAGCTCGACGAGCAACACCGTGGTGCGCGGCTCGCCCGGCCCGACGCGGTCTCACGAGAGCGCTACCTCTTCTACACCGCCTGCACCCGCGCGACCGATCGCCTCTACTTCGTCCGCGAGGCCGCGACCGACGACGGCAGCCCTCGTCAGGCGAGCCCTTTCTGGGACGAGGTGCAGACGCTCTTCGACCCGGAGGACGTCCGCAGAGCTACCCGTCGCCGGGCACTTTCGGCGCTCACGTGGCCGCTGGAGCAGGCCCCGACGGAGCGCGAGCGGATCCGCGCGCTCGCAGCCCTGCCGGCGTCCGAACGCGAGGATGCGCGGGCGATCGCGTCCGCGAACGGCTGGGAGCGCCGGATCGACCGCGCGCTCGGCGCCTTCACGCGCGAGACGCAGCTCACACACCCGCTCGTCCTCGAAGAGCTTGCGCAACGCTCGACCTTCGGAGTCACCGAGCTCGAGGCCTTCGCCGACTGCTCCTCGATCTGGCTGTTCGGGCGCGTGATCGACCCGAAGACGATCGACGCGCAGGTCGACGCTCGCCAGCGCGGCCAGGTCGCGCACGTGGCGCTGAACAAGTTCTTCAGCGGGATTCCGAAGCGCCTCGGGATCGACCGCCTCGACGCCGACCATCTCGACGAGGCGCTGGCGTTCCTGCGCGAGTGCCTTGCAGAGGCGGTCGCGGGCGTTCGGCTGGAGCTCACCGACCTGCAGCGCCGCGAGCTCGAACAGGGCCTCTGGCGCGATCTCGAGCTCTTCGTCACCGACGAGGCGGGTTCTGAGCTGCAGCTCGTCCCGAGCCGTTTCGAGGTCTCGTTCGGCTCGGAGCGCTCCAAGCCGGAGCTGCAACGCGGGCTCGACCTGGGCGGATTCGCGCTCTCGGGAAAGATCGACCGGATCGACACCGACCCCTTCAGCGCACGCGGGATCGTCCAGGACTACAAGTCGGGCAAGACCGCGCACTCCGCGGCGCAGATCGAGTCGGAGCTGCGCCTGCAGATCCCGCTCTACATGCTCGTCCTGCGAGACCTCGTCGGGATCGAGCCGCTCGGCGGCCTCTATCGCGCCCTCTCCGGCAAGCGTGCGGCTCGTGGCCTCTTGCGCGCGGAGGCGAAGGACGACGGCATCCCGGGGTTCTCGCGCAACGACTATCTGGACGAGGACGCGTTCTGGGGTCAGGTCGAGCGCGCACGGGAGCTGGCGCAGGGGCTCGTCGCGCGCATGCGCGCAGGTGACGTGAAGCACGACCCGAAGAGCGGCGAGTGCCCCACCTGGTGTGAGCTGTGGACGATGTGCCGGGTGAAGCGGGCGTGACCGTGCGGGCTCCGAATCCTGAGCAGCAGGCCGCGATCGCGGCTCACGGGAGCGTCTTCGTCTCTGCGGGTGCGGGCACGGGGAAGACGCTGGTCTTGGTCGAGCGCTTCGCGAACGCCGTCTGCGACGACGGGGTGGACGTCGGCTCGATCCTCGTCATCACCTACACCGAGCGCGCTGCCGGCGAGTTGCGCGCGCGCATCCGTGAACGGCTCGTCGAACGCGGCCGGCAGGAGCTGGCGCGCGAGCTGGACGGCGCCTGGATCTCGACGATCCACGGCTTCTGTCACCGGCTGCTGAAGGCCTATCCGTTCGCGGCCGGGCTCGATCCGCGCTTCCGCGTCGTCGAAGACAGCCAGGCCCGCGTGCTGCGGAGCGAGGCGTTCGGCGCCGC
>WNGJ01003188.1_pt1 | contig 16823 bp, 9 predicted proteins | sample 5400611 | NCBI WGS metagenome assembly WNGJ01 (sample SAMN13153375, study PRJNA577476) | soil metagenome | isolation source: 40 cm soil or saprolite under Garry oak tree replicate 1 | place: USA:California | collected 2016-06-15 | reverse complement strand
GTATCGGATGAGCTCATGGGCGACGTGCTCGAAATCACTGTAGAGAATAGCCTGCACCTGCCCGATGTAGCCACACTGGTGCTCCATGATGCCCGTTTACATTGGCTCGATGATGCTAGCCTGGTGCCGGGCAAGGCAATCCAGATATCGGCAAAAACGGCACGCCAGGTAAAGTTGCTGTTTGATGGTGAGATTGTGGAAATAGAACCGGACTTTGAGCCAAGTACGCAGCAATTGATAGTACGCGCTTTCGACAGACTTCACCGGCTCTCGCGTGGACGGCACGTGCGCTCATTTCTCAATGTGAGCGACGATGACCTGGTGAAAAAGATTGCGCAAGAAGTGGGTCTGCAGGCGAAGGTGGGACCGACGAGCCAGGTTCATCCCTATGTCTTTCAGAACAACGAAACCAATCTGACATTTCTCCAGGGACGAGCTGCGGCGCTCGGTTATCTGTTATACGTGCAGGGCAAAACGCTTCACTGTGAGGCGCCTTTGAGCAATGGCCAGCCTGTCGATCTAGAGTGGGGAGTCACGCTACGCGAATTTCGCCCCAGGCTGACTACCATCGGACAGGTAGATAGCATCACGGTGCGTGGCTGGAATCCGGCGACAAAGCAGGAAATTGTTGGGCAGGCACGCAAAGGGCAAGGAACGCCCCAAGTAGGACAAACAACAAGCGGCGGTGAACTGGCGCACAGCGCCTTTAACATCAATGCTCAGATGCTTGTGGCTGACAGGCCGATCCGCGCGCAGGCCATCGCCGATAAACTGGCGCAGGCGGTGGCAGATCGAAAGGCCGGGTGCTTTATCGAAGCGGATGGGACCTGTAGCGGGGATCCGTCCCTGGTAGCGGGAGCGTCTGTGAAGATCAAAGCGGTGGGTGATCGCTTTGCCGGTACCTACTTTGTCACAAGCACACTGCATGTGTACAATGCCCGCCAGGGGTACACGACCCAATTTAACATTTCAGGTCATCATCCATCGACACTATTTCATCTGTTGACACGCGCAGAAGAAGAGAATGTTACACCATCGGGATTGGTCATCGGCATCGTCACCGACAACCAGGACCCCGAGGGGTACGGTCGAGTCAAAGTCAAGTATCCCTGGCTGTCCAGTGACCACGCCAGCGATTGGGCGCGTGTGGTTGCTCCTGGAGCTGGCGCCGAGCGTGGCATCGAATTTCTACCAGAAGTCAACGACGAGGTACTTGTAGGCTTTGAGATGGGGGATATTCATTACCCCTACGTGTTGGGTGGGCTGTGGAATGGGCGGGATGCGTTACCGAAGAAAGTGACAAGTGGGGGTAAAGTGCAGCAGCGCATCATTCGCTCCCGGTCCGGCCACATGATCACACTCGATGATAGCGATGGTGGTGGCGGCGTTACGATTGAAGACAAGAACGGCAATAAGGTGGTATTGGATAGTGGTGCGAATAAGCTCACCATCACAGTGCAAGGAGATGCGAGCCTGCAAGCACAGGGAAATCTGACATTGGAGGCAAAGGGACAGGTGCAGATTAAGGGGATGGGAGTAAAGGTAGATGGCGGGGCATCGACAGTGGACGTAAAAGGCAGCATGATCAATCTCAATTAGCAATGTAAGGGCGACCTTAGCCGTCGCTCGCCAGGAGAACTACGATGGGACAGCCAGCTGCAAAACAGGGCGATCAGATTACGGCGATCGATACACATATATTCATGATCCCTTCGCCGGGTGGGCCGGTACCGACGCCCCTGCCGAGTCCTTTCAGTGGACTTATTAATGGAAATTTGAGCGGCAACGTCAAAATCATGGGCATGCCTGCGGCGACCCAGGGCAGTACAGCCGATAATGTGCCGCCGCATCTTCCGCAGGGTGGACCTTTTCAGAAACCGCCGAGTAATCAGGGGCAGATCATGATGGGGAGCGCAACCGTCATGATTAACGGCAAGCCAGCGGCGCGCAATGGCGATTCAGCGCAGACATGTAATGATCCTGTGGATCTGCCGGCGGGAACAGTGGTAGCCGTGGGAACCGTCATGATCGGCTAGCGAAGAAGGGACCTGGGACCCGCAAGGGATGCCACTACATTTCCCTCATTTGAACAGCGAAATGTAGTGGCGACCCTTGCGGCCGCCAGGCTTCACGTGAGAGGAAGGAAGCTATGACACGAGATTTTTTAGGTACCGGGTGGGCATTTCCTGTAAGCATAGACGCTCATGGACGAATCGAACTTGCTCGCCAGGAACGCGATATTGAGGAGGCGATTCGCATCATCCTGCTGACTCCTAAGGGGCAGCGTGTGATGCGCCCAGAATTCGGTTGCCAGGTTCATGACCTGATCTTTGCTCCTAATGACGCGACAACTGCTGGCCTTGCTGCCTACTATGTCGAAGATGCTCTAGGTATGTGGGAGCCGCGTATTCGCGTGCAGGAGGTGACGGCGCGTCCAGACGCCGATCACGCGGAACGGTTATTGATTGATATTCGCTATGAGATCAAGGCAACACACGATAGCCGCTCATTGGTCTTCCCTTTCTATCGCATACCCGGAGAAAGGGAGGGCGATCAGCGCCTAGTAGTACATAGCAGGGAGAGTTAACCATGCCTTTACCTACCCCTTTGCTTGACGACCGCCAGTTTCAAGATATCGTCGACCAGGCGAAACTCCTCATTCCGCACTATTGCCAGGAATGGACTGATCATAATGTAAGTGACCCGGGCGTTACATTGATCGAGCTCTTTGCCTGGATGACCGATATGCTCTTGTATCGTGTCAACCAGGTTCCCGATAAGAACTATATCAAGTTCCTGGAGATGATCGGGGTGCAGTTAGAAGAGCCACGTGCAGCAACCGCACCCATCACTTTTTACCTTTCAGCCGCCCAGCCGGTTGAGGTGACTATCCCTGCGAATACCGAGGTTGCCACTGTACGCACGGAAACAAGTCAGGCGATCACTTTTACAACAGAGAAGGATTTGACCATCCGTCCACCAACCGTCATCGACGGATTCACCCGCAATGCTAGCTCAAAGGACCCCTGGCTTCGACATAACTTGCGACAGGCGGAACTGCTCAATCGGCGCATGGCCATATTTCCGCCGAAACCAGGGCCAGGAGATGCTTTCCTTGTGGCGTTTGAGAAGGATCACAGTAATCATATCCTGGCGCTGCTCCTCTCCTGTGAACGCGCGAGCGGCGCTGGCGTAGATCCGAAAAATCCCCCCATCCAATGGCAGGTGTGGCAGGGAGGGGCGGCTCGCTGGGTGCCGTGCGAGTTGGAATTTGATGGCACAGGCGGCTTTAATGAGTCAGGTGAGGTCATCCTGTATATCCCGGCCATGTCGCAGGGAGAATTTCAGGGACTGAACGCTTACTGGCTGCGCTGCCTGCTGACCGATGCCCAGAGCGGTCCCGGCGCCTACAAGGTTTCACCTGTTTTACAGCAAGTGCGTGCAGAGTCTCGCGGGGGCACGGTGAGCGCACGCCATGCGATTACCCTACAGAACGAAGTGCTTGGCGTCAGCGATGGTACGCCTGGGCAAACCTTCAAACTCCTCCATACGCCTATCCTGGCGCTTAATCCACAGCACGATTACCTGGTTGTGGAACCGCCAACAGGTATAGAAAGGGAGCAACGTTGGAAGGAAGTAGCTGATTTTGCTGACTCAGGTCCGGAAGATCGTCACTTTACACTCGACAAACTGGACGGTACGTTAACGCTTGGCCCCTCTTTGCTTCAGCCCGATGGGTTTATCTATCGCTTTGGCAGCGTGCCGGAAAAAGGGAGTGTGTTACGCTTTAAACGCTATCAATACGGCGGGGGCGTGGTGGGGAATGTATCACAGAATACACTCACTGTCCTCAAGTCTTCCATTCCATATGTAGCGCATGTCACCAACCGCGCACCGGCGTTAGGTGGACGAGATGCGCAGAGCCTGGAAGATGCCAGACTGCGCGCGCCTCAGAAGTTGCGCACCCGTACGCGAGCTGTGACGGCAGACGATCACGAATACCTGGCATCCGAGGTGCCAGGGGTTGCTCGCGCGCGCTGCCTGGCGCCTGGCGCGCAGCCAGGCGCCTCTGGCGACCCCAAGCCGGGGCAGGTCTTTGTGATTGTCTTGCCCCAGACGGATGCTCCACAGGGACGCATTCCACCTGAGCAGCTTGGCCTGTCAGCCGAACTGCGCTCCGCCGTATTATCGCGCCTGGAATCGCGTCGTCTCCTGGGCACCACGTTGGAGGTGCGGCCCCCGCAGTACATCTGGGTTTCCGTGCAGGCCGAGCTGCATGTACCGGAGCGCAGCGACCCATCCCTGATCGCGGAAGTGCAGCGACGCGCTGAGGAGGCACTCTACCGCTACCTGAATCCCTTTGTGGGCGGTCCAAATGGTGATGGCTGGCCCTTTGGACGGGGCCTTAATCGTTCGGAGATGTATGGCGTGCTCCAGGGCGTCGAGCATGTCGAATTTGTGGAAGATATTCAGATAAGTATCAGTGATTCGAGTGGTGGCGCTAACCCGGCCGCTGCTGGCTCGCCGTTGCGGGCTGTGCCTGTACCACGGCATGGGCTTATCTGCTCAGATCGCCATCTAGTGAAGGTACGTTGACGTGTCAAGTTCTACTGACCAACTCATAGTTCGGCGTGAGGGAACGGTTATCCAGACACTTCCCCTCGATATACCGGTGATTCGTATCGGACGTACACCTGAAAATGGGCTATCCCTATCCGATCCGATGGTGTCGCGTGCCCATGCCGAGTTACGTATGGAACCGCGGGGTCTGATACTTACGGACCTCGGAAGCTCCAATGGCACCTTTATCGGCACTCAACGCCTCCTGCCAAACCAGCCGCATGTTCTCACTCATGGCACCACTTTTCGTATTGGCCCTTTTCTATTAACCTACCAGGCATCAAAACCTGCGATGCAGCCCCAGGAGAAGGAAGATGAGGTGCAGCCCAGACAGGAAGAGTATGCGACGGTACCTGTTCCTGTACCAGTGGAGGTCTCCCCGCCAATCTTACAGCAAGTGCCGCAGCCTACGAAGCCGGTACCCAGACACTCTATAAATGAGCCTGACAGCATCTACCGTCATTACCTGCCGGACATCTTCCAGGAAAACGATTTCCTCAGGCGCTTCCTGCGCATCTTTGAGGACATCTGGGAGCCATTGGAACAGCGCCAGGATCATATCGAGATGTACTTCGATCCACACACCTGTCCTGCATCCTTCCTCCCCTGGTTGGCGAGTTGGTTACACCTTCCATTTAACCCTCACTGGCCCGAGGCGCGCCACCGCCGCTTGCTGGCGCAGGCGATGGAATTGTATAGCTGGAGAGGTACGCGCTACGGCCTGATACGCATGATTGAGGTATGTACTGGGCTGACACCAGAGATCAGGAACAGTTCTTCGCAACCTTTTGTCTTTCATATCCGCATCACACTGCCACCTGGAGCTTCCAGCGAAACATTGGACAAAGGCCTGATCGAAGATCTTATCCATGCGCACAAACCGGCCCACGCTGGGTACATTCTGGAGGTCATCACATGAACATGATGGATTGGGTGGGACAGACCCTCGGGCAGTACCGCATCGAGGCTCCATTGGATGCCGGTGGGATGGGACAGGTCTTTCGCGGAGTACACACACTTCTCAACCGGCCTGCGGCTATTAAGGTAATGCGGGTCAATCTGGCCGATGATCCCAGCTTGCGTGCTCGTTTCCTCCAGGAGGCGAGGTCCGCTGCACTGTTGAGACACCCGAACATTGTGGAGATTTACGATTTTGGCGATCAGGATGGACACCTGTTCCTTGTAATGGAACTGATGACGAATGGCTCACTGAGGACCCTGTTGCGTCGGCGCGTTGGTGGCCAACCCTGGCCTCTCTCATTGGGGCTTGATCTCGCCCGCCAGGCAGCCGAAGGTCTTGCCGAGGCCCATTCGCAAGGTATGGTACATCGTGATATCAAGCCTGATAACCTTCTGCTCAACCGTCTCAAAAGGGCAGGGCAGCAACCTGTATCTGAGCAGTATCAGCTCAAAATCAGCGATTTCGGGCTAGCGAAATTGGCCGCAGGCAGCGGATTGTCCACTGCAGGAGCGCCTATGGGTACGTTTGCCTACATGTCACCTGAGCAATGCCAGGCAGGAAAATTGGATGAGCGTAGCGACCTGTACGCTCTTGGGGTTGTGCTTTACCAGATCACCACTGGCTACTTACCATTCCAGATCAGCACTTTCGAGGAAGCGCTACAAAAGCATGTCAATGTCGCCCCATTACCGCCCAGGCAGGTGCGTGCAGACGTGCCCCCATTTGTTGAAAAGATCATATTGCGTTGTATGGCGAAGAAGCCGGAAGAGCGCTTTGCGAACGGCACTGAGCTGGCCCAGGCTTTGAGGAGAGCGTTAGAAGATGAGGGTTTGGAGACGGTTGCACCAATTAGTTTGCCACCCCCACCACCTGTAGAAAAAACCACGCTGCAATCGCCCGTAGTTGGCGGAACACCCGCGCCAAACGTCTTAACGCTGCCCGGAGCCTCGACCTTACCGCGAATACGCGTCCTCGACCAGAGTGGTCAAACGCTACGAGTGGTCGAGGTGAAGAGCCAGGGCCTTACTGTTGGTCGACAGCCAGGCAATGACATTGTGCTCCCAGCACAGGCCATCTCACGACAGCATTTGCAAGTGTTGTGGGATGGTAAGCAGGTGATCGTCACAGACCTGGGATCTAGCAATGGAACCTTGCTGGGCGACATTCGGATGCTTCCACAGGTGAGCCAGACCTGGATGGAGCGACAGATGATTCGGGTTGGACCATTCTGGCTGCGCCTGGAAGGACCCAGCCCGGTTGGCACGCAAACCGTGCAAAAAGCAGTATTGCAGACTGGGACGACCAGCGCACCGGCAACGCAAGTCTCAGCCACTATGGTGAGAAGCGGTCGCATCGGTATGACAGTCAATCCCAGGATGCTGACCATCACACCCGGTCAACCTGCGAAATTTCAGGTCACGCTGACCAATCTGGGGAGCATAGTGGATTGGTTTACCACCACTGTAGAAGGGGTGGCTCCTGAGTGGGTGCAAGGAACAGGTCAGGAGGTGCAGCTCAATCCAGGCATGCAGGAGACCGTGGATCTAAGTGTGAATGTAGCCAGGTCGGCGAATAACCTTGCGCGAGAATACCCGGTGACCATCCGCGCCCGTTCGCGTGAACAGCCCAACGAATCAGGCACCGTGCAAGCCAGCTTGACAGTACTCCCTTTCAAGGAAGACGCGATGAGACTCGAGCCACGTAGAGCCAGTGGCCGAGGCAATGCTTCCTATGCCATCTCGCTGCAGAACAGTGGTAATACTCCGGCTCACTACGAGTTGAGCGGCGAAGACGATGAGCAAGCGATGGCCTACCAGTTTGGCGCCAATCCGGTCGATCTCGAGCCGGGTCGGGAGACAAGAGTCCCCCTGGCAGTGAGAACCCGTCGGCATTGGATAGGCCGAGAACAGCGCCAGCCGTTTCAGATTCATGCGCGTCCTACCGGCAGTAGCATCCCAATGACAGCTCCAGGAGAATTCGTCAACAAGCCTCTGCTGCCGACCTGGCTGCTCGCCGTGGTCGGTGTTGTGGTGGCTGCTATACTCGTAGTGGGTCCTATCTTTGCTTTGCTACAACGGCCAGCAACAGGTGTGAGAGGACTGCCCTCCACACCGACAGCCACATCTCAGTCGGCCACATTTCAACCTACAACCGACACTACTGCCACCGCCAATGCTCAGAACACTGCCACTGGTCAGTCCAATGCTAATGCCAGTGCTACCGCTCAAGTGAATGCTTCAGCCACCGCCAATGCGACTGCCACAGCTCAGGCTCTTGCTGTTGCTCAAACCACCGCCACCGCTCAGGCGAATGCGACTGCCACGGCCCAGGCTGCTTCCCCTATCTCGACAGGCACAGTTATTCTCGGTGAGTCGGGTGGACCCAATGCAATTAACCTTGACCTTGGCACAGTGAGCAATACTCTCTCGACGGGTATAAGGAGTGGAGACATCGAACTGATTAAACCTGGAGATTTGCCTGGAGCTTCCCAGTGTATGCTAAGTGCGATAGGCAAGAGTCAACTTACCAATCTTGGAGTTGGTAGCTTCGATCAGATCACCCCCAGATCTCTTGAAAGGTTGAGCTACAACTCTTCCTACCTCTACTGCGGTAACGACTTGAGCAACCAGCTTACAACCGGTGATATCTTCGCTGTCCACACCAATAGCGGTAACTATGCTAAAGTGCTGGTTATCAGCTATAATCCCAATTTCGTCATTCAAATCAAGTGGGCTACCTATGCACCGATTGGAGGTTAAAACATGACAGATGATTTTATAGGCCAGACGCTCGGCCAATATCGCATCGAAGCACCGCTAGGTAGCGGTGGTATGGGGCAGGTCTATCGTGGCGTGCACAGGCTTCTCAATCGGCCTGCAGCCATCAAAGTGATGCAGGCCCATCTGGCGGCCAATCCTGACTTTCGAGCACGCTTTCTCCGGGAAGCGCAGTCAGCTGCGGCGCTGAAACATTTCAATATTGTAGAGATCTACGATTTTGGCGAACAAGATGGACACCTCTACCTGGTGATGGAACTGATGACGGATGGCTCCCTGCATACCCTCTTACGACGTAGCACCGGGCAACCCTTGCCACTATCTCTGGGGCTGAACCTCGTGCAGCAGGCAGCTAAAGGTTTGGCGGCAGCCCAGGCATTGCATATGGTGCATCGTGATATTAAGCCCGATAACCTGCTGCTCAATCGCCTGAGCGAGGCAGGTCAGGGAGGTGAGCAATATGTGCTCAAGATCAGCGACTTCGGGCTGGCTCGTTTAGCTGAAAGTGGACTTACTAGTACAGGTGTGCCTATGGGCACGCTGGCCTACATGTCACCCGAACAATGCCAGGGCAAGAAATTAGATGGGCGCAGCGATCTGTACTCGCTGGGCATTGTGTTCTATGAAGTCGTCACCGGCTACAAGCCCTTTCAGATCAACGACTTCAGCGAGGCGTTAGACAAGCATGTCAATATTCCACCAAAGCCACCACGTGAGATGCACCCGTATCTGTCGCCGGGTCTTGAAGCGATCATCCTCCGCTGCCTGGCAAAGAAGCCAGAAGAGCGTTTTGCGACGGGCACGGACCTGGTTTTGGCGTTACAGAGAGAGGTGGGGAACGTCGGGCCGCAGACCATGATTCAATCCCGCACGTCGCCGGATCAGTTCACACCAACTGGAGGCACTGCATTACAACCACCTGGGGTAGGAGGTACACCTCCACCGGCGGTATCCACACTGGCCACCTACACGACGGTGCCACGCGTGCGTGTCCTCGACCAGAGCGGCCAAACGCTGCAAGTCGTCGATGTGAAGAGCCAGGGTCTGATTATTGGCCGCCAGGCAGGGAATGACCTCGTCCTGTCAGATCAGGCCATTTCGCACCGGCATTTGCAGGTGCTATGGGATGGTAATCAAGTGACTGTGAAGGATCTGGGGTCAAGAAATGGCACACTGTTGGAGGGGATACTACTGATCCCTCAGCAGAGTCAGTCCTGGGTGGAACGGCAAATGATCCGTCTTGGTCCGTACTGGTTGCGTCTGGAAGGACCCAGCGCTGTTGGCACGCAAACAGTGCAAAAGGCAGTGCCGCAGACCCCAGCGTTTGGTGCCACCAGCGCCCCAGCAACGCAAGTTTCTGCCACCATGGTGAGGAGCGGTCGCATTGGGATGACGGTCAATCCCCGGATGCTGACCATCACGCCCGGTCAGCCTGCTACTTTTCAGGTCACGCTGATCAACCTGGGGACTATCGTGGATTGGTTCACGACTACCGTGGAAGGAGTGGCACCGGAGTGGGTGCAAGGAACAGGCCAGGAAGTACAGCTCAATCCAGGTATGCAGGAGACTGTGGATCTCAGTGTGAATGTAGCCAGATCGGCGAATAACATTGCCGGAGAATATCCGGTGACCATCCGGGCTCGTTCGCGTGAGCAACCGAACGAATCAGGTACCGTGCAGGCGCGCTGGACCGTGCTGCCATTTAAGGAAGATACCCTCAGGCTCGAACCGCGCAGAGCAGGTGGTCGAGGCAGTGCCTCCTATGCCGTCGCTCTACAGAACGGCGGCAATACACCGTCCCGCTATGAGTTGAGCGGGGAAGATGACGAACAGAAGATGGATTACCAGTTTGGTACGAACCCGGTCGATCTCCCTCCAGGTCGGGAAGCAAGAGTGCCACTGACAGTACGCACAACTCGGCAATGGATAGGCCGGGAACAACGCCAGCCGTTTCAGCTTCACGCGCGCCCTGCTGGTAGTAGCCTCCCTTTGACCGCTCCGGGGGAATTCGTCAACAAGGCGCTGATACCAGCCTGGGTAGTCCCTGTAGTCGGTGTTGTTCTGGTCGCTGTTGTCGGCATGGGTGCTTTGTTTCACATACCCCCCTTTCCAGGGTCACCAATGCCTACACCAGTGCCGACCGTTACGATTGGACCCGGACAAACACCTTCACCAACATTGAATCCAAGTCCTACAACCACGACGAGTCCCAGCCCCACGCCCGTACCCAGTCCTAGTCCCACAATCTCACCGACTCCGATTCCTACGTCTATTTCGGCAACGAATGTTATGCCAGTTGTAGGTGCCACAAGTCTCGGTGGGGCTGTCGGTTCTCAGTATATTGCCAGCCAGAATCGACTCTACTTCGTCGAATTTAGCGGCAACCTCTCAGTTCTTGATAATGCCAGTAGTAGCAGCCCTGGTTATCGGGTCCTAGGCACGGGTTATACCAATCCAGAAGATGTAGTCGTCACTGGAGATGGGAACACTGCCTACATTAGTGAACGTAGTGGTGATATTGTACGAGTGGATTTGAACAATCCTAATCGAGCTTCAGCAACAGTCATCGCTTCAGGCCTGACAGCGCCGCAACAGATGGCACTGGACGAGGCCAATGGTTTCGCTTACGTAGTGGAGTTCGCAGACCCCGCTCGCCTGATACAAATTGATCTCAATAATGGGAATCAACAAAGAGTCCTATCAAGTACGTTGCAGAAGGCCATTGGTCTCCTCATGTCTTCTGACCCCAGTACTGTCTATATTACTCAACAACTGAGTAATAATAAAGGTCGGCTGATCCGTCTTAACGTGAATAACGGTACTATGACAGTACTCGCAACAAGCCAGACTGCTCCGCTGTTCTTTCTAACCTGGGCTAACGACGCAAAGACTGCCGTCCTTGTCACCGAGCGTGATCCGGCCAACAAAGTGTGGTTCGTTGATTTGACACAGAACCCCATAACACTCCAGCAGGTGGCATCGGTTACTTCACGCCCATCCAGCGTCGCTCTAGTATCCTCGAGTAATCTGTTTCCGCTCCTGGTATGCGAGAACTCGGAGATTGATAGGCTAACACAGAGATGAGATTGCACAGACTGAGCGGAAATGCTTGAGGGTGAGAAGATGAACATGCATGTACAGAGGCAGAAGAAGATCGTGACCCCAGCAGGGAAGCAGCCTCCCACTGTGAACGAAAAAAGTCGTTCGCAGCACCCCTTTGATGCTTCGCTGACTGATACAAATCATATTCAATCTCCTGGTGTGTCGCATGATGCTGAGATAGATTCCTCAATAGTACCTCAATTTGGTCATCACTTCAGTAATATCCGTATCCATGCACCAATGCCAGAGACCATACAAACAAAACTGGCGGTCAACCAGCCAGGAGATTCCTACGAGCAGGAAGCTGAGCGTGTGGCCGAGCAGATTATGGAGATCGAATCTCCAGGACTTTCTGAAACTCCTCCTGGATCACAAGATGCTAAGTTGGGAGCTAATGACCTTCTTACGCGCAAAGGGGCGAGCGACACATCGGTACATGAAGCAACGAGTGCCCCCCCTCTTGTTGACGAGGTGCTAAGCAGCGGCGGGGGCCAGCCGCTCGATGACAGCACTCGCTCCTTTATGGAACCGCGTTTTGGGCATGATTTCAGCAGGGTGCGTATTCATACGGACGAGCGAGCAGTACATCAGGCGCAAGATTTCCATGCTCAAGCATTCACTATCGGGGAAGATATCTACTTTGGAAATGATCGCTTTCAACCTGATATGTATCAAGGTCAGCGGATGCTCGCCCACGAATTAGCGCATACCATCCAGCAAGAGCAGAGGTCAACCCAGCTGATTCAGCGTATACCGTTAGATGCTCCACCCGCTTCTACGAAGCCGCTATCCGCCACAGCATCTTCACCTGCTATGGCAGGAACACAGCGCGCATTGATTGAGACTGCCCTCAACTCAAAAGAACCTGCTGATGTAAAGGAGGTCAGCGATTTCACACAGGCGACTGAAGCAGAAAAATTTCAACTGATTAATATTTTGCTGGATCAGTTTTGGGTTGGTCCGTCTGACGAGGATGCGCTAGAGGCAATCTGGAATAGCTTTGGCGAGAACGTTCTAGCTGAAGGGGCATCCCACTTTGACATCTGGAAAAAGTGTGTCGATCGTGGTGCTGAGCTTGATGAGCTGCAGGCAGTAACAGAAATCAAAAATAAGTTTGCCTCCGATGTGACAACCATCAGCCTCAACTATCTCCATCTCAACCAGGAATATATCCAGAAGGAAACAGAGAGACTTGGTTTGCAGCAAAGCGGCGGCTCGCCTGAACAGAATCAGGAGATGCAAAAAACGCAGGAAGCAGCTCAAAATGTGAAGACGGCGCAGGAAAAACAGGCCCAGCTTCGCGAGGTAATCGTGGGCTATAACAGCCATGCAGATGAGGATTTAGGTGAGGATTCAATCATAACAACAACCTGGTCACCTGCTCGATTCGACCCTAACAATAAACCTGAAATGGAGCAAAAACCAGAAGGAGGATGGTTTACTTATGTTATCGGTACAGATCAACCCCAAGTACCCTGGGACAAAGTGAATGAACAATATCAGAAACTGGTGGCGATCATTGTCAACGTAGCAAACCGCTATCCTGCTCTTTATGCGCTTGTAGGCCAGGAGAACGAGGGTGCTCTGAAAGACGTTGCCCAGGGAAGTCCTGAACAGGCCCGTATGGCTATTAGCCAGGTAATGCAGGGTGTCTCTCAGAAAATTAGTGAGGCGATCCCCAAGATTGGATCAGAGATTAAATACCAGGATTTGATACCCATCCATCAGCAATTGTATGGAGGGATGGAAGCGCCCTCCGGCACACCTTGGAATATGCCACTCTATCAATGGATTGCCCAGCAGGATATTGGGGAATACAAGGCGCAAGAGTTCTGGCGCAATTTGGGACTGGTCACGTTGGCTGCAGCAGCTTTTGTAGTTGCGGAACTGGCTACAGCCGGTGGAGCGACCTTCCTGGCCGCAGCGAGTGTCGGGTTGGGAGTGGGTATCGGCATTGGCCAGGCTGCGGAGAGCTGGGAGAAATATATGAATATGTCTCAAGCGGCACAGACCAATGTGACTTCAGAGACTGCCCTGATTACACAGGGACAGGTGACAGGGGCGCTGGTGGAGGCCATCCTAAACACAGTCACTGCCTTTATCGCTGCTTACGGTCCTTTCTCGAAAGGCATGAAGGCCGCGGGGGAAGCAGAGCAGGTGCTAGTAGAGGCAGAGCAGTTGGAGAGTAAAGCACTGACGGAAGCAGAGAAGGCAGCGCCCGCAGCATTGGAGGGTGCCGAGGAGATCAAGTTAAGCCCCTCAGAGTACCAAGCTGCACTCGGTCATGTATTCCCGGGGCAGTTTCTAGAGCCCATAACGCAGACAGTAGAGGGAATTGGTCAGCATGCTGCGCAGCGTGCTGTTAACAACCCTGCCTTTGTCCAGGCCTGTCAGATTAAAAACTGGACTCTAGCGGGTACTCTCTTCCATAGTGCCGCAGCCGAGGAGGCCCGTACACTCCCAGCCGCTGTATTGCCCCAAGGATGGATATTGGACGCTGAGTTTACAATACAATCAGGTCTAGGTGGTAGCCGAGCGGATATCCTGCTCCGAGGACCAGCAGGGCAGATCATAGAGTTCGACTGGAAAACCACTGGCAGGAGTGCTCTTTCCAGTGCTGCCAGAAGTGAAATGGAGAGGCATGCTGGTCAGATTCTCACGAACCTGGGTGGCACTCTCACAACACAGGAGTCCAGATCCTGGGTAGATTTTGTTCGACCGCTCTTACCAGGGGTGTTCTAGGCCCTCCATAGTTTTCAAACAGTTATCTCGACTTTCTTGTCGTTGTCGGAAAATCCTCACCTTTCAGCAGCATTTGAAACAGTTTCTGGGTCTCAGGTGCTGGTTCTATGCCCAGTTCCTTGCTGAGTACACGCTGACATTGTTGATACTGCCTTAATGCTTCGCTACGCCGTCCCTCGGCAGCATAGGCCCGGATAAGTTGCCGGTGTGCCTCCTCGTCACAACGATCTACTTGGAGGATTGCCGATGCCCATTGCTCGGCAGCCTCGTAACTTTGTGACTGCAGATAATATTCAGCGAGTTTGTCGCACATGATAACGTAGGTCTTCATGAGTTCCTCTCGTTGAAGATACGACCACTCGGCATACACATCCTCAACCAGGAACGGTCCGCTATAAAGCTGGCAGGCCTTCTCGTAATACGAATTCCTGGTCTTACTGTCACTTGCCTTCTGTCCTGCTTGATACAATGCGTGGAACTCGTCTACGTCGGTGTGTAGTTGTACCGACGGGTTTAGCTGGTAAGCGTGGTCTTTGCAAAGAATATAGCCGCCGCCTGGTTCGCTGACAAAATCCCTGTTGAGGGAACAACGCAGAGCACTGATTGCAACCCGCAGCTTACGCTCAGCAACTTCAGGGTCCTCTTCAGGCCACAATGCGGTCATAAGCTTATCCACGGTTTCCCGATGTCTCGGCTGAGTAATCAGATAACGGAGAATCATCTGCCCCTTTAGGTTATTGCAAAGATTGATCGGGTGACTTGCCGGATCAGAACGTCTTATCTCAAAACGACCAAAGCAGGTAATGTGAAGAGCAGGAAACGTGTTTTGATCTTCCGGCGACGACGGTTGATGCCTTTCGGAAAGCTCAATTGTTGATGCTGGAAGGCGTAATAATCGCAGTGATTGATTCCCCCCAGAGTTTTTCCGTAGTTGAGTTCCAGTAGAAGATGCAGGTAGAGTGTCCTCAACCACGATCGGCAACAGCTTTTTAAGTGCTTCAATCTGTGCTTGTTGCTCAGTATCGAACTCAGCAAAGCGCTTACTCGCCTCATGGAGTGCTTGCTGCGCGTGCATGTAGCTCATAATCGTTTTGTTTAATGCGTCGAGGGTGGTGGAAAGTTGCACCTGGTCGGGGCAAAGGTGTTCGCGAGCAAGCCTGAAAAAAGCTGCTCCCTCAACGTAGTGTTTTTGCTCGATACAGTTTAGTCCTTGCTCAGCTAAAGAGACTGAAGAAAAGGTATCAGGCTCTAGTATTAAAGCGTCCTGCTCAGGTGAACATGATGATTCCATTCACCCCTCCATAAACACACCGATATTTGGAGAACGATCGCTACAAATACGTAGTTGACACACTCAGCAGACACGCGGAAGACTTATCTACCAGACTTATGGTGATATTCCGCCCTTTGAGAACAGGCCAAATTTTCTATCGAGAGGTAAAATTGAACTCGTTGAGTTCCTAATATGTTGACGTTCAACTGGGAAGTTTTTAGAGGATGAGATAAAAATGCAATGTCCGATATAGTCTGCAAGTACTCACTCATCTTTGGTCAATTCAAAAATACACATCAACATTATAGCATATTCATATCTCAATAATTGAGAATCGTAGAATCATATCTAACTCGATTTTATCTACAAATGTAACTTTTTCGTAACCTTAGGCAAGTAGGCGAGAGATCAGAAGTAAGCAACGTTGCCTACTATCATTCGCAATTGTTTAAACGGAACAATACCTTGAGGCATTGGAGTTGGCCTTTTTGGTTTAGGAGGCAACAGGCAGAGTTATATGCTTTACTCAAACTAAGAAGACTGACCAAAGAAGGCGGATTATGTCCGCAGTTCCCTCTCCATGCTCACCTCCCCTACGCTCAAACGCTAAAATGCAACTATACTTAACGACCAAAAAATACACCACATAATTCCGCTCATCACATTTCAACCAACCTTAAATGACTCACCGAGAAACTGCTCAATAACCCCGGCAAGCTCCTTTCCATGCGTCATCAACCTTAGATGGCCCCATTGTAGCCGTATAATTGCGCCTGGGGTATCAGATTCTGCATGATCTTCGCATTTCCCAACGGAACAAGTGGGTCGTCATCGCCAGACAGGATGAGCGTCGGCTGCCGTAAAGACCAGAGACAGGGCATACTACTCAATCCTATTGTTATATATAACATACCTCATCCATTATCCTTCACGTAGGGTTTCTAAATTGCAGTCCAATCTTTGGTGTCAGTATTTCCAGCTTGACATCGATAGTTGAGCCTTTAGCAGCCTTATCATGAGCTCTTGGATTCTGATCAACCACAACACCATTAGGCTGACCCTCCACTAACACCAATCGAAAGCCTGATTTTTCAGATGTAGCTACTGCTTTTAACCAACTCATAGTATGGAGGTCGGGTACTTCAATGAATCCAGCAGTTGTAGAGGGTAGGGTCATACTGGCAGTAACAAAAGGTACATGAATGAAACGTAGCTGGACTGCCAGGTAAGCACTAAAGCCTGACAATAACAATGTCGCCAGCAAAATGAAAGTCGTAATAATGCTTGCGAAGCTCCAATGAGTTCGATGGGGCTTCACATGGTGAATCATAGATACTGTTTCACTCAT
>WNGJ01003187.1_pt1 | contig 16824 bp, 17 predicted proteins | sample 5400611 | NCBI WGS metagenome assembly WNGJ01 (sample SAMN13153375, study PRJNA577476) | soil metagenome | isolation source: 40 cm soil or saprolite under Garry oak tree replicate 1 | place: USA:California | collected 2016-06-15 | reverse complement strand
CGGCTATGGATCGACTTCACTCCCGAGATCGAGCGCGCGTGCCTGCAGCGGATCACCAGCTCATACAAGCTCCCCGCCGACATCAAAACCCAAGCCGCACAACGCCTGGAAAGGAAAGCAGTATGAAGCGCACGTCCCGACTGTCGCGGACAGGATCGCGCAGACCGTGGCGGCAGCCCGGCTGGAGAGCGCGGTGGAACCGGTGTTCCACCCGGACTCCTACGGGTACCGGCCGGCGCGGGGCGCGCTGGACGCGGTGGCGGCATGCCGGAAGCGCTGCTGGGAGTACAACTGGGTGATTGATTTGGACATCCGGAAGTTCTTCGACAGCGTGCGGTGGGACCTGATCCTCAAGGCGGTGGAACATCACACCGGCCACGAAACCCGCTGGGTGGTGCTGTACGTGAGGCGGTGGCTGGCCGCCCCGCTGCAGCTGCCCGACGGGACCCTGCAAGAGCGGGACCGCGGGACCCCGCAAGGGTCGGCGAGCACGCCCCCAACGCAATGGATAACCTGCGCGATAGTCACCCTCCGTATCGGGTTGGGGATGGCGCTGCCGGGCGCCGGAGCCGCCTGGGCGGGCGGGGATGCGGTGCCGGATGGTGATCTTCTCCGGGCCGATGAGGATGTCCTTGACGAGCAGCCGCAGGACGTGCTGGCGTTCTTCGACGGTGGCGGTGGCGGCGTTGCCGCGCAGCTGCGCGAGGAAGCCTTCCAGGTCATCGGCGAGGGTGAGATAGGCATCCCGGTCGGCGGTCTGGGCGTCGAGGGCGTCGATCTGGCCGCGCAGGTTTGCCTCCCGGGAACGAAGGTGCGGCATCCGCGCGCGCAGCTCATCAATCGTGATCAGCTGCTCGGAGAACGCCTCGATCATGGCGGTGACCGAGGCGGTGGCCTTGGCCAGCGCGGCCTGCAGCTGCTTGCGCTGGCGGGTGGCCGGGTCGGCGGTGCGGGCGGCGTCCAGCCGCTTGGTGATCTCGGCGCGGATCAGCGCCGGGTCGGCGAGCAGGCCGGTGATGTGGTCCCAGACGACATCGTCGAGGTAGTCGGCGCGGACCGGCTTGTTGCTGCAGACCCGGCCGCCTTCGTAGCGGTAGTCATCGCTGCCCAGGCACCGGTAGTAGTAGATTTTTCCTGCTGGTGGTCCGGGCCGAGGTGCGGTAGTACCCGTATCCGCAGGCCGAGCAGGCAGCCAGGCCCTGCAGCAGGGACGGGACCTTGGTGTTGCGGGCGGCGAACCGCTTGTTGCCTTCCAGCCGCTGCTGGACGCGGGCGAAGCTCTCGGCGGTCACGATGGCCGGGACGGGGATCTCCAGCCATTCGCTGCGGGGCCGGTCCACGGTCTTGACCGCGCGTGGTACCGAGCGGCCCTGCAGGCGGGCGACGCGGTTCAGCCCGGGGGATTCATCATGAACCGCCATGGTCTTGCCGAAGACCGCCGTGCCCGCGTAGGCGGGGTTGCGGAGCATGGCCCAGATCACCGACCGGTCCCAGCGGCGCTTGCCGGTCCGGGTGGCCACGCCCTGGCCGGTCAGCCAGCGGGCCAGGTCGGCGATGGAGGCGCCGTCGTCGGCGTAGCGGCGGAACATCTCCGCCACCAGCGCCGCTTCGTGCGCGATGATCTCGTAGGCGGCGCCGCAAAGGTCGGTCTTGCGGACGTACCGGTAGCCGAACGGGGCGCCGGACAGCACGTTCACCGACCCGGTGCGGGCGCGGTAGGCCTTGCCGCGCCGGTACCGCTCGGCCAGCTGGGCTTTCTCGTACTCGGCGAAGATGCCCTGGAACTGGACCAGCAGCTGGTCTTCGGGGGTGTCGCCGCGGGGGCCCTTGACGAACTCCACCCGGACCCCGGCCCGGGCGAATTCCTCCAGCAGCAGCGCCTGGTAGGCGAACTTGCGGGCGAGGCGGTCCGGGGAATACACCAGCACCACGTCCAGGCAGCCCTGGGCGGCCAGGTCACGAAGGGCCTCCAGGGCCGGGCGGACCAGCGTCGCGCCCGAATGGCCCTCATCTTCGAACACCCACTCCGCCGGGACGTCAAGCCGGGCCTGCGCGGCGTGCTCGCGCAGCGCCGCGGTCTGCGACCCGATCGTCTCGTCTTTCTTCTGCCGGGCGCTGGAGACCCGGGCGTAGATCGCCGCGCTGGTCACGAGGCGGCCGTCCTTCCTGGCCGGCCCGCACGATGCGGGCCTGCCGCTGCGGCACCAATATGGCGTAGGCCACCGACAATTCCGTGGCCGCGTGACGGCCGAAGACGGACTCCGTCTCGACCGCCCGGCCGCTCACCTGCGGGGATGGTTTCTGCGGCCCCTAGCGAGAAACTCCTCCAGCGCTTGTGCGACCACGGCGGAGATCGTCCGCCCCGACAGCCGGGCATGCTCCCGGACCGCGCCCGCGAGCCGGGCCGGCACCTTGACCGTGAACACCACGGTCGCTTCGGGGACCGGGATCCGGCCCGATGCCGCCGCCTGATCCACATACCGGCGGGCCTGCCGCGGCGAGCACCCGAACCGGCCGGCCAGCACCCGGGCCGCCTCGGCCGCCGGCACGCCCCCCTCCGCCAGCTCCGCGGCCGCGTTGACCCGCTCAGCATGTTCGCCGCCGCCAGCGCGACCGTGGACAACCATGCCATAAATATACTACCCGACATGTCATTCACCGCCCGCGACACGCCGCGGTCGTTCCAGCCTGCGGTAGCTCAGCGTGACATCAAAGCAGAAGTTATCTATTGCGTTGGGGGCGTGATCAGCCCAGTGCTGGCCAACCTGTTCATGCACTACGCGTTCGACCTGTGGCTGGCGAGGGAGTTCCCGCTGGTCAAGTTCGAGAGGTACGCGGATGACGCCGTGATCCACTGCGTCGCCGTCCACCAGGCCCGCAAGGTCCTGGGCGCGCTGCACGAGCGGATGGCCGAAGTCGGGCTGGAGCTGCACCCAGACAAGACCAGGATCGTGTACTGCAAGGACAGCAACCGGCGAGGCTCGGCAGAGCACACGTCGTTCGCGTTCCTCGGGTTCACGTTTCGGCCACGGGGAACGCGGCGGGAAGACGGGGTGCAGTTCACCTCGTTCCAGCCCGCGATCAGCAAAGACGCCCTGAAGAAGATCAGCGCCGAGGTGCGGTCCTGGCGGCTGCACCGCTGGGTCACATCCGACGGGAGCGAGATCGCCCGCCTGATCAACCCGAAGGTACGCGGCTGGATGTCCTACTACGGGGCATTCAACCGCGCGGCGCTGTATCCCCTGCTCCGTCGCATCAACACCTACCTGCTGCGATGGATCATGAGGAAGTACAAGAAGCACAGCACCTGGAAGAAAGCTATCAAGATGCTGGCTGAAGCGGCCGCCAACCGGCCGCGCTACTTCGCGCACTGGGCCTGGGTGAAACCGCTCACCGGATGACCAGGACGGCAAGAGCCGTGTAACGGGAGACTGTTACGCACGGATTCTGTGGGAGCCCGGGGGTGAGATTCCCCCGGGCTACCCGACCCCAAACGCCGCACTGGACGCCACCAAAGGCCAGTAGGTGACAGAAGACGACAATCAAGCGAACAGTGAATCGGAAATTGCCCGTGAATAGGGATTTATGGAGCGGGCGACGGGAATCGAACCCGCATGGCCAGCTTGGAAGGCTGGAGCTCTACCATTGAGCTACGCCCGCAGCGACCGCACTAATGTGCGGCCGTCACCCGGTAGCGTACCGTCTCCGGCCCGCCGCCACGTCCAGGCGGGTTGTATCACCGTGGCCAGGCCGATCGCCGTGACATGCGCCGGGACGGCGCCCACGCGTTTCCGGCATGATCACGAGTGGGCAGGATCCGCCACGATGACGAGTGTCCAGGGTGTCGGCGGGACCTTGATCGGCGCCCCGGCCTTGCCTGTGGCCGTGGCGATCGGTGTCACGCTGCTGGAACACATCACGTAGGCGGCCTTCCCGTCCGGAGTAACCGCGATCTCGACGGCATCGGCGCAGACCTTGATCGGCGTTCCGGCCGTATTAGTGGCGGTGGAGATCGGCGTGACGGTGCCGTTTACGTTGGCGACAAAGACCGTCTTCCCGTCCGGGGTGATCGCGATGCCGAAGCCCGTCTTCCGGGCACCCCCCGTCTCGCGACACTTGTCCGTCGGCCGCTCAAGCAGCCTGTCCGCCGGATGCTCAACCAACCCGGATTCACCGAGCACGACCCGGAGCTTGTCCAGTCCCCGGGCGCTCTGGCTCTTCACGTTGCCCGGCGAGCATCCGAGCAGGTCCGCGACCTGGTCCACCCTCAGGTCGGCCCAATAGCGCATCACCACCACGACCCGTGCCTTGGGCGGCAGCGTGGCCAGCGCGTCAAGCACCACGATCCGCAGCTCCGGTGTCGGCAACTCGACCGGGCGCTCAGGCAGCCAGCCCGCGAGCAACTCCCTGGCGCGCTTACCGCGCCGGTCGGCGAGGTAGGTATTCACCAGAGTGCGGTTGGCGTAGGCGTACACCGCGTCCTGGCGGGTGATCCGGCGCCAGGACACGAACATCTTCGCCAGCGTTGTCTGGGCCAGGTCCTCGGCGGTGTGCCAGTTCCCGCAGAGCAGGAACGCCGTCCGCCGGAGCTGCGGCGCCGCCCCCGCCGCGAACTCAGTGAACTCTTCCGCCGCTGTCACGTGACCGGCGCTCCCTCGTTAGGGCCGAGCCCATCAACATCTGGCAGGCCCGACGCTAGACAGATGCGCCCGTCGCCGCGACAGGTTGCAAACGCCACAGGATTGACCGCCGCCTGAAGTGGCATAGTGATCGTTACCAGGCAACGGGAGCGACTGAGGAACACCGCAGAGGAGAACCGCAGCACATGGCGCAAGCAACGGCGCAGATAGGCGTCACCGGTCTCGGGGTGATGGGCCGCAACCTGGCCCGCAACTTCGCCCGGCACGGATACACCGTCGCCCTGCACAACCGAACCGCCTCCCGCACCACGGACATGGTCGCGCAGTTCGGCCACGAGGGCGATTTCGTCCCGGCTCAGACCGCGGAGGAGTTCGTGCACGCGCTCGAGCGCCCGCGTCGCCTGGTCATCATGGTCAACGCGGGCGCCGCGACCGACGCCGTGATCGACGAGTTCGCCCCGCTGCTCGAGCCCGGCGACATGATCATCGACGGCGGCAACGCGCACTTCAAGGACACCCGCCGCCGCGAGGCGAACCTCAGGCAGCAAGGCCTGCATTTCGTCGGCATGGGCGTCTCCGGCGGCGAGGAGGGCGCGCTGAACGGCCCGTCCATCATGCCCGGCGGGTCGCAGGAGTCCTATCAGTCCCTCGGCCCGATGCTGGAGACGATCAGCGCGCACGTCGACGGCACACCCTGCTGCACGCACATCGGCCCGGACGGCGCAGGCCACTTCGTCAAGATGGTGCACAACGGCATTGAGTACGCCGACATGCAACTCATCGCCGAGGCCTATGACCTGCTCAGGCACGCCGTCGGGGTCGAGCCCGCCGAGGCCGCCGCGGTCTTCAAAAGATGGAACACCGGCCGGCTCGACTCCTACCTGATCGAGATCACCGCCGAAGTCCTCGCGCACGACGACCAGGCCACCGGCAAGCCGTTCGTCGACATCGTGCTCGACCAGGCCGAACAGAAGGGGACCGGACGCTGGACCGTCCAGGACGCGCTCGACCTGGGCGTCCCGGTGAGCGGCATCGCCGAGGCGGTCTTCGCCCGCTCGCTGTCGGGGCACGCGGACCTGCGCCAGGCCGCCCGCCAGCTGCCCGGCCCGCGGCGCTCATTCGGCACGACCTCACCCAGCCAGGGCGCCGAGTTCGCCGACCAGATCGAGCAGGCCCTGTACGCGTCCAAGCTGGTGTCCTACGCGCAGGGCTGGAACATGATGGACGTCGGCAGCCGCGAGTACGACTGGGGCATCGACCTCGGGAAGATCGCGGTCATCTGGCGTGGCGGCTGCATCATCAGGGCCGCGTTCCTGGACCGCATCCGGGCCGCCTACGCGGCCAGCCCGGACCTGCCGACGCTGCTGGCCGACGGAGAGTTCGGCAAGGACCTCGCCGCAGCCCAGGACGCCTGGCGCAACGTGGTCGCCACCGCGGCCCGGCTCGGCATCCCCGTCCCCGGCTTCTCCGCCGCCCTGGCCTACTACGACGCGCTGCGGGCCGAACGCCTGCCCGCCGCCCTGGTCCAGGGCCTGCGCGACTTCTTCGGCGCGCACACCTACCGCCGCACGGACCGCGACGGCATCTTCCACACGCTCTGGGCGCAGGACCGCACGGAGGTATCCCGTTAAGGATCTTTATCCCGAACGGACCGGGCGCGTGCCCCGGCGCCCCCTAACCCAGATACCCCCTAACCCAGATACAGGCAGAAGGGATGCCCCGCTGGGTCGACGCATACCCGCACGTCGTCCTGGGGCTGGAAGCCGCCCAGCGTCGCGCCCTGGGCGACCGTGTGCGCGACGCTCGCCTCGAGGTCGTCGACCTCGGCATGGCTCAGCTGCCGTCCGCCCTGATCGCGGTCTTGCCGAAGGACAGCAGCGCCTCGGTCGTGATGAGGTCGGTCTTGCCCGCGGCCTTGACGATGTCCTCGGACCTCACCGGGCCGACGCCCGGCGCGGTCCAGACCTTCACCACGGCGGTCGTGGTGAAGCTGCCCACCTTCGAGACCATGGTCATTTTCACGAGCGTGGCCTGGTAGGTGCCCGCCGGGACCGTGACGGAGGCCGTGCCGCCGCCCTGCACGGTGACGTTCGCGGTCTCTTCCTGGCCGGAGCTGAGCCGGATGTTCAGCACCGAGTGGAAGGCGCGCCCAGAGGCGAGGTCGGCGGCGTCCGGCCACACCACGCCGTTGCTGGACACCACGGAAACGCCGTGGGGCTCGTTCACAGGGAACCCGATCTGGCCGTTGTTGTAGAACAGGTAGGTCTCCAGCGTCGGGGCGGGGCCGGGGGCCAGGGTGCTTGACATCATGACCCTGCGGCCGCCCGGTACCGGGGTCACCGACAGGATCTTCTTCGTCAGCAGGGCGTGCGCGTTGTTGATGTTGGTGACCGTCTCGTACACCCAGGTGTTGCCGACCGCGATGGGGAACGGGATCGATCTGGCCGGAGCGAACGAGCTCGAGGTCGCGCCCGACGTCGCCGCCGCGCTCGCGGTGACGCTGGCCGCCCCGGCCGGGCTGGAGGTCCGGGCGGCCGGGCTGCTGGCCGACGCCACCGGCGCCGTGTTCGCGGACGCGCCGCACCCGCCCAGCGCGATCACCGCCGCGCCCGCAAGAACCGCCCGCGCGGATCTGTACTTGCTCATGTCGATGCCTCGCTCTGTTGAGTCGGCTCTGTGAAGTCGCGTACGTCGGCCGCCCCGGAGCCCCCCGTGCCGGAAGCACGCCCTAAAGGGTAGGGCCCGCACCGCCCCGAGGCGTCCGAATCGCCCCAATCCGAACCATGATCGCGCCGCCGCCTGGCCAAGCCCCGGCGCCACGCCGGATCCGAGGTCACCGAACAGGAGATCTCCTGACCCATCGCCACTAACCCGCAGAACCAGCGCGGGACCTTTTTAATAATTACTTACCGCGCGCGCCTGGCTACTTTAGAGTATTCGGTGCAACCGACGGCATCGCCGAGCAGTCTTCATGTTTGGTGCGCAAACGGGCGGGCCAGCGTCGATGATCATCTGGGGGCCGGCAGATGCGAACGGGGAAAGCAAGGCCGACGGGCGCGACACGCCGGGCGGTCCTGGTGGTCGGGGGAGTGGCGCTGCTGGTCGGTTACTCGCAGGACCCCTCCCCGCGCCCGGCCGACGTCGCGCTGCCCAACGACGGGCGCCCCGTCCCGGCTCCGCGCCCCGCGCTAGCTCCGCAACCCGCCCAGGCTCCGTACTCCACGTCGGCTCCGCCCGCCCGCACTCCGCCCGCCCGCACTCCGCCCGCCCGCACTCCGCCCGCCCGAGCCCGGCTGGCCAGGACCCGGACGCACATCGCCCGGCGCCGCCACCGCGGCGGCACCGACCTGCCGATGATCCACGTCGACGCCGGCCGCAAGGGCATCGCGCTGACCATAGACGACGGCCCCAGCCCGGTGTACACCCCGCAGGTCCTCCGGCTGCTGGACAGGTACCGGGTGACCGCGACGTTCTCGATGATCGGCCTACAGGTGGCGGCCGACCCGGGCCTGGTCCGCGAGGTCGCGGCCGCGGGCCACAGGATCGCCAACCACACCTGGTCCCACCTCGACCTGGCGGTCATGCCGCCGGTCGTGATCGCCGACCATATCAACCGCGCCACCGGCGCCATCCACCAGGCGACCGGCCAGGTACCTACCCTGTTCCGTGCCCCCTATGGCGCCTGGTCCCCGGCCGTCCTCCAGCACTGCGCGCAGACCGGTATGACCCCGCTCGACTGGTCCGTCGACCCCCGCGACTGGTCCCGCCCCGGCGTGGCCTCCATCGTCAGCAACATCATGCGCAACACCAGGACCGGCTCGATCATCCTCGAGCACGACGGCGGCGGCAACCGCGCCCAGACGGTGGCCGCCCTGAAGATCGTCCTGCCCCGCCTCCTGGCGGCCGGCTATCACTTCACCACCCCGTAGCCCCGTCACCGCGCCACCGCCGTTCAGCCGGCGGGCGAGGTGTCACGCGTCGGCGGCTATGGGCGGGCCGACGATGCGCAGCCCGTAACGGGGCGAGGCTTCGAGCCACCGCTGCACGTCAGCCGCGAGCAACTGCTGGTCCGGCTGCGGCAGGTGATGCTGATCGGCCGGCCGGCCAACCTCGTCGTAGAGGTTCATGAGCGCCCCGGGGAGGACGACCGCCAGGAACCGTACCGGGTCGCTGCCCGTCACCCGGAAGCCGTGCGGCAGGCCCCTGGGCAGGAAGATGAACGAGCCGGTGCTGAGCCGGTAGATCTGCCCGTCCGCGCTGTAGGTCATGTTCCCGTCGAGCACGTAGAAGGCCTCGTCCTCCTCGGTGTGGATGTGCAGTGGGGTGGCCGTGCCGGCCGGCTGGGTCACCAGCGACATGCCGAAGGCGCCGGCCGTCTCGTCGTGCGACGCCAGTCGCTCGAACAGGGAGCCGAGCGCCCATGTCGCCGGTCCCTCGCCGGGCCCCCGGACCAGAACCGAGGCCTTCGCCGTTTCGGTGCTCATGCTCATCGCCTGCCTTCTATAAATTAATCCGAACGTATATCGGATCAATAAAGAGTAAACTATGTGATATGAGTGAATCCGTCAAGCCACGGGCCTACCGCTCGACGGTGCGGGAGGAGCAGGCCCGCCGGACGCGGCAGGCGATACTCGATGCTGCCCGGCTGCTCTTCGCCGAGCAGGGCTACGCCGCCACTACGATCGCCCAGATCGCGGCCAGGGCGCGCGTCGCGGTCGACACCGTCTACGCCTCGGTGGGCACCAAGCCCGTGCTCATGCGACTGCTGGTGGAGGTCGCGATCTCTGGAGCGGACCAGCCGGTCCCCGCCGAGGAGCGCGACTACGTCCGGCAGATACGGGCCGCCGAAACCGCCGGGCAGAAGATCCGCATCTACGCGGAGGCGGTCACCGAGGTGAACTCCCGGCTCGCCCCCATGCACCTCGTGCTGCGCGACGCCGCCGCCCAGGCCCCAGAACTAGGGGCGATGTGGACCGAGATCGTCACCCGCCGGGCCCGGAACATGCGCCTGTTCGCGCAGGACCTGGCCGCCACCGGCGAACTGCGGCCCGGCCTCGACGTCGAGGAAGTCGCCGATGTCGTCTGGAGCCTGAACTCGGCCGAGTACTACACTCTCCTCGTCCGCGAGCGCGGCTGGGCGCCGCGCCGGTTCGCGCACTGGCTCGCCGACACCTGGTGCCGCCTGTTCCTGGCGTCCTCAGATTCCGGCACGGATGCCGCTTTCTCGCCCTGACCCGCATCGATGCCGCCGCCACCAAGACCGATGCCGCCGCCACCAAGACCTCAGCCCGTGCAACCACGCCGATGTGACATCGCTGTTGCTATAGCCACCTCGATGTCACATCGGCGTGGTAACAAGACATAGCCGGGAGACGCGCGTGTGATCGGAGGGACTACTGAGGCCTACGTGAGGAAAAACGGAGGCGATGGCGTGGTGATGGAGGCACGCGATCTGCGGGCGAGGGCGTCGGCTAACGCTCGGCCCGGCCGCCCCACCCCAGGTGCTCCACTCCCGCAGACGGCAAGTCTTCGTGATCAACGAACGCCAGGCGGGCGCGGTGCGGCGGACGATGCGGGGTGATTCGCGGGAATATTTGCGCGCTTCGGGCCGCCCGCGGCTGGACGCTGTCCGGACAGCGAACATGCCGACCAGCCGCTACACTCGGCCAGGTACGGGCTGTAGCGCAGCTTGGCTAGCGCGCGTGCTTTGGGTGCACGAGGCCGCGGGTTCAAATCCCGCCAGCCCGACCAGTTATTTCCGGACCCTGGGAGTTGCCGGAGCATGCTCTTCGTGGGCGACGTTACGGCGGCCGAACTGTACGTCCGCGCCGACCTCGGGGTGGTCGGGCTGAGCAGGTCGATAAGCAAGACCACCAGCGGGGTCAGGAAGGTCGCGAGCAGCCCGTAGTTCCGGCTGGGCCCGTACGGCAGCAGCGCGGCGAGCACCGCGAACGGGATCAGCAGCCATTTCCCGTGCAGCAGCACCAGCAGCGCCGCTCCCGCGACCGCCCCGACTACCGTCCCGATGCCCCGCTGCAACGCCCGGGCGAACACCGAACCGTAGTCTGGCTTGAGCACGATGGCCACCGTCAGCGGCACCCAGTACGACCGCTGCAGCGGCAGCACCTCGCTCACCACCCCGGCCATGCCCATGCAGGCCATCAGCCGGAGCGTGTATATCCGGCTGAGCCTGCCGCCGCCGAAGTCGTCCAGCAGCCGGCTGGCCAGGCCGCCGAGCCGGCCAAACCCGGCGCGCACCATCTCCGGCCACGGCACCGGCCCCGCCGCGGCCGCACCACCTCGGCCAGCCAGTCGGGCACAATCACCGCCCGCACTGCCGCGGCCCCGCCCCCAAGAGTCCTGATCACGGCCGGGCTCCACTCATCGCTGTCCGCCGCCTCACACCGCCTTATTTTCGTCCCGAACGGACCGGGTTCACAGCCCCGGCCTTCCCAGTCGCGCCCCGGCGAGGCCCAGTACCGGCGTGGCAGAGTACCGGCGTGGCAGAGTACCGGCATGGACGATTCCCGGTTTCTGGAGTGCCTGTCGGCGGACTACGGCGATCTGCGGGATGCGGCCACGGCCGTCGAGCTCACCGCGAAGGTGCCGAGCTGTCCCGGCTGGACCGTGGCCGACCTGGTGCGCCACGTCGCGGAGGTGTACCTGCACAAGGTGACCCTGATGCGCACCGGGGAGGTGCCGCAGGAGTGGCCGCCGCCCGGCTTGGCCGCCGAGGCGCCGCTGGCCGCGCTCGGCCGGGCCTACGGTGCGCTGCGCGCGGAATTCCGCACACGCGGACCGGCCCTGCCCGCGCTGACCTGGTATGACCCTGATCAGACGGTGGCGTTCTGGATCCGCCGGATGGCCCAGGAGACGGTGATCCACCGGATCGACGCCGAACTGGCGGCCGGCCTGCCGGTGACTCCGGTGCCCGCTGACCTCGCGGTCGACGGCGTCGACGAGGTGCTCAAGCGGATGCTGGCCTACGGCTCGGTGGCCTGGCCGGAGGAGTTCGCCGAGATGGAGGGGGAGCACCTGGCGGGCGAGGGCGGCCAGGACGCGATCACGGTCGCGGCCGGCCAGACGGCCTGGACGGTCCGCCCGTCGCCGAGCCAGGTGGTGGTGGAAGACGGCGCCACCGGACACGGCGCTAGCGAACAACGGGGCGAGCACCCCCGGGTGCGGATCGAGGGCGCGCCCGGCAACCTGCTGCGCTGGCTGTGGGGCCGGGCCGGCGACGACGCGGTCCGGCTGACCGGCGACCCCGCCTGGGCCGGCTACCTGCGGCGGATGCTGGCCGCGGTCACCAGGTAAAGGGCCCCGGCCGGTCCGCGCTGCCCGCACGCGGCTATCTGACCTGGCGGCCGGCGCTGCGGCGGCGGGCCGGCGGTTCATGCAGCATGGTGACCCTCGAACGGAGCAGGAATTCGGCGTACGTGTCCGGGCCCCGGTCCGGATCGGCGAGGTCATAGCCGAGCCTCAGCATGGTGGCGCGCTTGTTCGCCCAGTTGATCTCGCTGAACACGCGGCAGACCTGGCGAGCGGACCTGGCGATCCAGGACGCCCGCTGGCCAGAAGCGTAAGAACGGTAAGCGTCCATGTATCCATGATGCCGGGCCCGGCAGTCCCCGGCCAGTGGCAGTAATGTCAACATTGGATGACATCCTGCCAATGCCTCTGGCATACTTCAGGTCATGCCGGTCAGTAGCTGGGTCAGCAGCCGGATGCGCACCTGCCGGCCGGGTGACCATGCTGCGTAACGTCGCCGTCGTGGTCGTCAACGGCTTCCTCCCGTTCGAGTTCGGCACCATCTGCGAGGTCTTCGGCGTCGACCGGGCGGACGACCGGCTGCCGTCCTACGAGTTCGCCGTGGTCGCCGGCGAGCCCCCGCCGGTGCGCGCGCACAACGACTTCACCATCCATCCCTCCTGCGGCCTGGAGCGGCTGGAGGAAGCGGACCTGATCGCCCTGCCCGCGGTTGACGACGACCGGCTCAGCATCTACGCCGGCCAGCCCCGGCCGGCCGCGGGGCCGGACCCGCCGGAGAAATTTCCCGAGAACCTGCTGGCGGCGCTGCGCCGGGCGGTGGACCGCGGCGCGCGGGTGCTGAGCGTGTGCAGCGGGGCCTTCATTCTGGGCGAGGCCGGCCTGCTGGACGGCCGCCGCTGCACCACGCACTGGCGGAACGCCGAAGAACTGGCTCGCCGGTACCCGCAGGCCAAGGTCGATCCGGACGTCCTCTACGTCGACGACGACCCGGTGATCACCAGCGCGGGCACGGCGGCCGGCATCGACGCGTGCCTCTACCTGGTCAGGAAGGAGCAGGGCTCGCGGATCGCCAACGGCATCGCCCGGCGCATGGTGGTGCCGCCGCACCGCGACGGCGGCCAGGCGCAGTACGTCGACCAGCCGGTCGCCCCTTCCTGCGACGGCACGCTGCGGGACCTGCTCGAATGGCTGCGCGCGCACCTGGACCAGCCGCTGACCGTGCGGCAGCTGGCCGCCCGGGCGAACATGTCCGAGCGGACCTTCGCCCGCCGTTTCGTGCAGGACACCGGGACCACGCCGCAGCGCTGGCTTACCGGGCAGCGCATCCTGCTGGCCCAGCAGCTGCTCGAGGAGAGCGACGAGACGGTCGACGCGATCGCCGACCGGGCCGGCTTCGGCAACGCGACCGCCCTGCGCCACCACTTCCGCGCCTGGCGCGGCACCACCCCCAACGCGTACCGGCGCCTCTTTCGGGGGGATCCCCAGGGGGGTCTGGGGGGCGTCCCCCGCGGATTATCCAGTCCCCAAAATCGAGTAATATCTGGACCATGAGGTTCCTGCTTCGGGTGATCGTCTCCGCGGCCGCCCTGGGCGTCGCGACTGCGGCGGTACCCGGAATCGTGCTGCCCGCCGGCAGCGGCTGGTCAAAGGTCGGCACGCTGCTCGTGGTGGCCGTGATCTTCGGCATCATCAACGCCACCCTCAAGCCGCTGATCAAGATCGTCGGCTGCGCATTCTACGTGCTCACGCTCGGCCTGGCCGCGCTGGTCGTGAACGGGCTGCTGCTGTGGCTGACCAGCGTCATCGCCGGCGACCTGACGCTGCCGTTCCACGTGGCCGGGTTCTGGCCGGCCTTCTGGGGCGCGATCATCGTCGGGCTGGTGAGCTGGCTGCTGCACCTGCTGATCGGGGACAACCGCCCGCGGGACGACGAGCCTCCGCCGGTACGCGTCGTCAGAGTTCGCTAGCCCCTAGACTGGCGGCTTAGACTTCTCAGCGTTCCATGCGCTGAGTTACCATCCCGAATCCCGGAGTGACGCGGACGTGAAGACTGACGTCGAAGAGCTGAGCCCGACCCGAGTCCGGCTGAGCGTCGAGGTGCCGTTCGATGAGCTGAAGCCCAGCCTCGATAAGGCCTACCGCGAGGTCGGCCGCCAGGTCCGTATTCCGGGCTTCCGGCCAGGCCGCGTCCCGCCGCCGGTGATCGACCGGCGGGTCGGCCGGGATGTCGTGCTCAGCCAGGCGGTCAACGACGCGATACCCGAGCTGTACGCGAAGGCGGTCGCCGACGGCGACGTCTACGCGCTCGGCCAGCCCGAAGTGGAGATCACCAGCCTGGACGACGGCAAGGAGCTGACCTTCACCGTCGAGGTCGACATCCGGCCCAGGTTCGAGCTACCCGACCTGTCCGGCATGGCCGTCACCGTGGACGACACGCTGGTCACCCCGGACGAGGTCGCCGAGCGGCTCGCCATGCTGCAGGACCGGTTCGCCTCGCTGAAGGGCGTGCAGCGGCCGGTTGCCGAGGGTGACCACGTCTCCATCGACCTGTCCGCCTCGGTGGACGGCAAGCCGGTCGAGGACGCCCAGGCCAGCGGCCTGTCCTACCCGGTCGGCAGCGAGTCCCTGCTGGACGGCCTGGACCAGGCGCTGATCGGCATGTCGGCGGGGGAGTCGGCCACTTTCTCCTCCGAGCTGGCAGGCGGTGAGTTCGCGGGCAGCGAGGCCGACGTGACGGTCACCGTGCACAGCGTCAAGGCCAAGGAAGTCCCGGGCCTGGACGACGACTTCGCCCAGATGGCCAGCGAGTTCGACACGCTCGGCGAGCTGCGCGCCGACACCAGGACCCAGCTGGAGCGGGACAAGGCCATGCGGCAGGTGATCCAGGCGCGTGACCTCGCCCTGGACGCCCTGCTCGGCCAGGTGGACATCCCGCTGCCGGAGAGCGTGGTCGCCGACGAGGCCAAGCACAACCGGGAGTCGATCCTGGATCAGCTCACCCGGGCCGGCGCCACCTTGGACGGCTACCTGGAGATGACCAGCCAGACCGAGGAGCAGTTCGAGGCGGACATCGACCAGCGGGCCCGCCGCGCGGTCAAGGTCAGCCTGGTCCTGGACCAGCTGGCCCGCACCGAGGAACTCGGCGTCGACCAGGCCGAGCTGTCCGCGTACGTGACCCGGCAGGCCGAGCAGATGGGCGTGGCGCCGGACCAGCTGGCCCAGCAGCTCGCCGACAACAACCAGCTCAGCTTCGCGGCCGCGGAGGTGCTGCGCGGCAAGGCCATGAACCTGATCGCCGAGCGGGTCAAGGTGACCGACCAGTCCGGGCACCAGGTCGACATCGCAGCCGCCCTCAACGCCCCCCTGGTGCCCGCCGGGGACGCCGCGGACGAGGACGAGGACGAGGACGAGGACGCGCCGGAGATCGACGCTGCGACCGACGCGACCGCCGACGAGGCCGAGGACACCGCCAAGGCCTGACCGCCCCCCGTAACCCCGGCCGCTGCCGGGCCGCACTTGCCACGGTTCGCCCCGCGTCACGGGTTCGCCCCGCGCCCCGCGCCCCGGCGTCACGCCGTGCCCCGGCACGCCCGTTCGCGCCCGCAATCCCCCGGAGCACGCCGCAATCCCTGGAGCACGCCCGCAATCGGGGCTTTCCCGGCATTGCAGGCCGCAACTCGGTGCGCCAGTAGCGAACAGGGGGCGGTGCGGGACGATCGGGTTTCGCGGCGTTGTTATGGTCGCATCAAAGACACTAGACGTGACTGGAGCAGGTGAGTAAGCGTGACTCAGCCCCTGTGGACCCCGACGCCGCCCTCGATCGTGGCCGCCGCGGAGCCCCCCGTCCTGCCGATCGGGGACCAGCTGTTCCAGCGGCTGCTGCGGCACCGCATCATCTTCCTCGGCCAGCAGGTTGACGACGACATGGCCAACCGCATCTGCGCCGAGCTCGTGCTGCTCGCCTCCGAGGACGCCAAGCGCGACATCAGCATCTACATCAACTCCCCGGGCGGCTCGGTCTACGCGGGGATGGCCATTTACGACGTCATGCAGTACGTGCCCAACGACATCGCCACCTACGCGATGGGAATGGCCGCCTCGATGGGACAGTTCCTGCTAACGGCGGGCGCGCCGGGTAAGCGGTTCGCCCTCCCGCATGCCCAGATCCTGATGCACCAGCCGTCCGGCGGCATCGGCGGCACCGCCTCCGACATCAGGATCCAGGCCGAGCAGATGCTGTACATCAAGCGGACCCTGTTCGAGCGCACCGCCTTCCACACCGGCCGGCCGATCGAGCAGATCGAGAGGGACGCGGACCGCGACCGTTGGTTCACCGCGGAGGAGGCCAAGGAGTATGGCTTCGTCGACCGGGTGATCCGCAGTGCCGTCGAAGTGCCCACCGCGGGCGTCGTGTCATGATCAACCCAAAGGAGCCGAACGTGAGCGAGCACAGCTTGCGGAGCCCGCAGTCCAGGTACGTGCTGCCGTCCTTCGTGGAGCGCACCTCGTACGGGATCAAGGAGATGAACCCGTACAACAAGCTCTTCGAGGAACGGATCATCTTCCTCGGCGTCCAGATCGACGACGCCTCGGCGAACGACGTCATGGCCCAGCTGCTGACGCTGGAGGCGATCGACCCCGATCGCGACATCACCATCTACATCAACTCGCCCGGCGGGTCGATGACGTCGATGATGGCGATCTACGACACGATGCAGTTCATCCAGCCCGACATCCAGATCTGCTGCATCGGGCAGGCCGCCTCGGCCGCCGCGGTGCTGCTGGCCGCGGGGACCAAGGGCAAGCGGATGGCGCTGCCCAACGCCAGGATCCTCATCCACCAGCCGGCCACCGAGGGCGGCTACGGTCAGTCCAGCGACATGGAGATCCAGGCCAGGGAGATCCTGCGGATGCG
>WNGJ01006188.1_pt1 | contig 16826 bp, 14 predicted proteins | sample 5400611 | NCBI WGS metagenome assembly WNGJ01 (sample SAMN13153375, study PRJNA577476) | soil metagenome | isolation source: 40 cm soil or saprolite under Garry oak tree replicate 1 | place: USA:California | collected 2016-06-15 | reverse complement strand
CTACCCGGCCGTCCATGATAACAATAGACATTCCGGGAGAATCAGCCAGGTCTAAATAACGGCTGATGACAACTCTTGTTTCCTTCTCCTGATTCATGGTGGCAGCAAGGTGCTTTTGCGACATAGCTAACGCCTCATTCCAGTTGATATAGCACTCTGTATGCTCCGCCTCACCGTTTGGGATGACTCTAACGAGCTTATTTTGCTCGTAGACGAGGCAGCAGCCATAATTTCCATCCGATTCTGCTGCCCGCAGCATCACTCCCAACGGATACCCTGATACACCTGCTTTTTTCACTACATCCTCCATGGTGTTCAGAAAGCAGAGTGCTTCTTGGGGCAAATCAGCAATGTGTACGGTGCGATAATCCGGGGTTCGAAAACTATCGAGATCAAACTCATCAATGAATTGATAAAAATCAGCTTTGTTTTTTAGGAGACTGACCATGTTCCCTGCCATCCCCCACGACTCAGCTCCCAGTTGGGCTCGTATCCGCTTTTCCGCTTCGGGAACATTGATATACGGTACGATTAACACCTGGTCACTGGAGTATCGCTCTTGTTCACGTTGTAATTCATCGGCGGTGATAGCTTTTATTTCTCTTCCAAAGAGTTGGCTGAGATATTCTAGATGCGCCAAAATATCGCCTGTAATTGCATTGACTAAAACGCCTACACCTTGAGCATTAAGCGGTAAATGGCCACATCTTTGTCCGTAATGAGCTTCCACGTACTCGATCGTTGTTGTATTCGAGGCGCGTAAAACACCTGTGCCGACGTTATGGAAGCCAACTCCCAGTTTCCTCTCAACACCTGATGCGAATAATGAGGTATTGAGGACGCTCATAAATACGTCATCCCCCACTTTCACCGTATTTTTTCTTGCGCGAAATTATGAATTCTCTACCCTTCCTTCAACCATTGTGCCACACCTGGCGCAAAATAGGTAATGATCATATCAGCCCCCGCTCTCTTAATTCCCGTCAACACCTCCATGGTAATACGTCGTTCATCAATCCACCCCCGTTGAGCAGCAGCCTTTATCATTGCATATTCCCCACTGACGTTATACGCTGCAATTGGCAGGTCACATTGGTCACGTACCTGGCGTATAACGTCAAGGTAGGCCAGGGCAGGCTTCACCATCACGATATCGGCTCCCTCAGCTATATCCAGATCCACTTCTCTTAGCGCCTCGCGTACATTAGCAGGATCCATCTGGTAGGAGCGGCGGTCACCAAATTGCGGCGCTGATCCTGCGGCTTCGCGAAACGGACCATAAAAACCCGAAGCATACTTGGCAGAGTAAGCCATAATCGGCGTCGAGCTAAAACCTCGTTCATCCAATACACGCCGAATTGCCCCAACACGCCCATCCATCATATCCGAGGGTGCTACAAGGTCGGCTCCGGCCTCAACATGTGAGAGTGCCATACGCGCCAGTAGCTCCAATGACTCATCGTTCTGCACAAACCCATTTTGGATTACGCCACAATGGCCATGACTAGTATATTCGCACAGGCACACGTCCGTAATCACCAGTAAATCAGGCACTTCCGCCTTGAAGCGACGTATCGCCTGCTGAATGATACCCTGCTGGGCATATGCCTGTGTTCCCAGTTCGTCTTTCTCAGAGGGGATACCGAAAAGCAGGACCGCTGGAATACCGAGACGAGCTATACGTTCAGCCTCCCGCCCAAGATGTTCCAACGGCCATTGCATGATCCCTGGCATTGAGGAGACTTCGCGCGGCTCGCCAATGTTTTCAGCAATGAAAAGAGGGTAAATAAGTTGCTCAATGCTCAGATGCGTTTCACGCACAAGACCACGTATTTTTTCGTTTTGCCGCGCACGTCGCATACGCACAGTTGGAAAGTTCGTCATCATACTACTCCAGGCTTTCTCGTAACGCCAACGCCACTGCCTCCACCGTCTCCTCAATCATCTCATCCTCCAGCGCCAGCGAAATAAAGCATCCCTCGAACTGAGAGGGTGGCAAATACACGCCACGCTTCAGCATACTCCAAAAAAAGCGCGCAAAACGTTGAATATCTGCCGTCTTCGCGCTAGCATAATCGATTACATGCTGTGTTGTAAAGAACAGGCAGAAAATAGCACCCACTCTCACGAATTGCGCTGCTCCACCCGTCTCGTGCAATGTTTGTTCAATACCATTGCTTAACAGCCGTCCTTTGCGCTCAAGCTCTTCGTACTGTCCAGGCTTACGCAACTCCTGGAGTGTGGCAATGCCAGCCGCCATCGCCAGAGGATTCCCAGAAAGCGTTCCCGCCTGGTACATCGGCCCCAGGGGAGCAACCAGTTGCATAACCTCTCGACTGCCGCCATATGCTCCTACTGGCAGCCCGCCGCCGATGATTTTTCCCAGGCAGGTCAAATCAGGCATGATACCCAATCGTTCCTGCATGCCACCCTGTGCTACACGAAAACCTGTCATCACCTCGTCGAAGATCAACAGCGCACCGTATTCATCGCACAGGCTTCGCAGCTTTTCAAGAAAGCCTGGCAAGGGTAGTACTAACCCCATATTGGCAGCGGCCGGTTCGACGATGATAGCCGCAATTTCTTCCGGATATGCACGAAACAGATCTTCTACAGCAGCGCTATCATTGTATGAGGCGATCAATGTGTTACTGGCAGCTTCTGGTGGCACGCCGGGACTATCCGGCAGTCCCATTGTTGCCACACCAGAGCCTGCCTGAACGAGCAACATATCAGCATGACCATGATAACAGCCGCTAAACTTGATAATCTTGTTGCGCCCGGTATACGCCCTTGCTAGACGTAGAGCGCTCATGGTTGCCTCGGTTCCGGAATTGACAAAACGCACCATTTCAATCGAGGGCACGCTCTCAATCACGATTCTGGCCAGGATATTTTCGGCCTGGGTGGGCGCTCCAAAACTAAGCCCGCGTGTGCTTGCCTGCACTACGGCCTCCAGGACCGCCGGGTGAGCATGCCCCAGAATCATTGGCCCCCATGACTGAACGAAATCAAGGTAGCGATTACCATCCACGTCATAGAGATACGGACCATGGGCATACTCGATAAAAACAGGCTCGCCTCCTACGGCGCGAAATGCGCGCACAGGACTGTTCACTCCTCCAGGCAGGAGATCACGCGCCTCTTCAAAAAGCGCATGCGAACGAGTGAGAGAGAGATAGTTTTCCATGTGGCTCTGCTTCTCCATAAGTAATGCCCTCAAGCCCCTATCGCTTCTAAAATCTCCTGCAAGGGTTGCGCTACGCAGGTGAACATGGGTGTGTCTCGCAGTGTATACCTGCTCGCCTCGGTCTCACGCAATTGTTGTACAAGGTCAAGGAAATCGCTGACAACATCCGTCTCGAATGCTACGACAAATTCCTGGTCATCCAGACCGAAGGAATAGGTTGTATTCAATGAAACCGACGGATACGTCAGCCCAACACGAATATGCTCGTCCATCATGCGCTTGCGTTCCTGCATTGGCAGGGCATACCATGCGCGCGTCTTCACAAAAGGATAGACAAACAGGTACTTTTTATCTTCAGGTGTAACTACCAGGCGAGGATCATGGGCACCACGGGCATTCTTGCCAACATAGACAGAGCGTTTAGTCATCGAAAGAAACGCGTGCGTCTCACGCGCAGATCTTCAATCGCATAGGTTGCTTGCCATAACATTAAGTCACAATCAGAACGCAATCCATATAGAGCAAAGCTGCGCATCAGTGGCTCATGTGCGTATTCTTCAAAAATTGAGAGTAGCTGCTCTTTCCCCTGTTGGCGCTGTTCGACTGGGAGCAGTTGCCATTGCGGATCAAGTTTGTAAAACGTGAACCGCACCAACTGGCGTGGCTGCTTTGGTTTTGGTGCGGTGAAAGCTGGTTGCTCTCGCAATTCTTGTTCAGGCTGTTCTACTTTTGTTTGCGATGTTTGTAGTATTTGTTCTGTCATGCTTTTTCCTCATTTCGAATGATTGCCTCTACCAGGCCAGCGATCGTAAATTCTTGCGCCTCGATATGCACTTCCAGGCCAAATTCACGCGCCGCCTGTGAGGTGATTGGGCCAATACAAGCTATTTTGGGTCGCGCATGCTGTGTTACAAGTCCCAAAAATGAGTCTGAAATACCTGTTTCACAGTGCATAAGCCAATGCATAAAATTGCTGACAGTGGAAGAGCTGGTAAACATGCGCAATACCTCGCGCCCCCGCTCATCATCTCTAGCAGTGCCAACAGTATGATAGGCCGCGACTACCTCCACGTCAGCGCCCACCCGCCGTAGTTCATTCACCAGCACAGTGCGAGCCTCTGCTGCACGGGCTAACAACACCTTTTTCCCCTCTAACGATACTCCTCGTCGCTGTGCATCTTCGATCAAAGCAGCGGCAACGCCCTCTGCAATATATGCACCCGGCACAAGATTTGCCACGACGCCATACTCTGCCAATGCCGCAGCAGTCGCAGGTCCGATAGCCCCCACGCGCACTTTGCGGACAACCTGAGTATCATACCCCAGGCTCCTCAAGCGCTCGAAGCAGATTCGCACCCCATTGGCGCTGGTAAACACCAACCAATCGTACCAGTCTTTCTCACACAACCTCCTGAAAGCATTATCGAGGGGTTCCCAATCTTCTGGAGGCATAATCCGTATTACCGGAAACTCCACGGGTATCGCTCCTAGCGCCCTCAACTGCTCGCTGAATGTTGCTGCCTGCTCGTACGTGCGCGTCACAAGAATGCGCCTACCCTGCAAAGGCATACCTTCCATCGAGTGCTCAGGCATGTTGGCGCTCCCGAAGTCGTATACCATTCAGCGCTTTAATGATTTCCGCTGCGCCCTCTGCCAATGCCTGTTCTGCCAGTTGTACCCCCAGTTGTTCTGCGTACTCAACGTTTGTTTCTGAGGTCCAGGGCATGCTCCCATGCACTCGCACCTGCTGTCGTCCATCCAGGCTAATCACCAGTCCTCGCAAAACCAGCTTCTCATTACTGATTTCACCATAAGCAGCGACCGGAAGATAACATCCCGCTCCCAGGTGACGCAGGAATATACGCTCAGCGCTCGTCGTAGCCTGCGTCTCACTATTCTTTAAAGGAGCTATCAGCCTTTGCATCTCTGGCTCGGCACGCATCTCCAGCGCTAATGCACCCTGCCCTGGCGCCGGCATCACCACATCAATAGGCAAGTAATTCATACGGCCAGCTATTCGCTCATGCACTCCAAGCCTATGCAGCCCCGCAGCCGCCAACACGATACCATCATATTCTCCCGCCTCCAGCTTGCGCACCCGCGTATCAACATTCCCACGCAGCGGCAAAATCTCAACTTCTGGGAATAGCGCTCGAATCTGCGCCGTCCGCCGCAAACTGCATGTACCTATGCGTATGGGACCATCTCCCTGGGCTCGCCTTTGGCTGATCAAGGTTTCTGGCACCACTGCTTGCGCCCTTGCATGGTCACTCTGACTATTCACCACCAGCACATCCCTCACGTCCTCACGAGGGCCAATCGCAACTACACAAAGCCCTTCGGGTTGCGAGGTAGGTAAATCCTTAAGACTATGTACGGCCAGGTCGATGCGCCTTTCCAAAAGAGCACGCTCGATCTCCATTACAAATACACCGTCACCGCCTATCTGTGTTAAAGGAACGTGCGTTATGGCATCACCAGTTGTGTGAATCGTTTCGATCACTATCTCTAATGTTGGCTCTTGTTCCCGCAGGCGCTCGACTACCCATTGGGTCTGAATCATTGCCAGTTTACTGGCTCGCGTTCCAATGATTATGCGTTTCATCCGGTTGCTCTTTCAAATCAAATAAATAGCGTAGCGCCTCGGTATAGACGTGCCCTTGACCTTCCGCAGCAGCCTCTTTGAGGCGCAACATTGGGATATGCAATAGCTTGTTCACCAGCCGCGTTGTCAGTTCCTGAATTGCAAGGGATTCGCGCTCGGTAAGCGTGGAAGGCAGACGTTGAAGGGTACGCGTCAATTCCTGTTGACGCAGGGCATCCGCATGTTGCCGCAAATCGCTAATAGTATCTACAACACTGAGCGAACGTAGCCAACGATCAAAAGCACCTACCTCTTGTGCGATTATCTCTTGCACCTGTTCAACTTCCTGCAGGCGTAGACGGATACCTTCGCTGACACCGGATTCCAGATTATCCATGTTATACAGGTGCACGCCAGGCAGGTCGGCAACCGCCGGGTCAACGTCACGCGGCAACGCAATGTCGATCAACAGTAACGAGCGATCATTACGCCGCCGCATTACCTCTTGCATCATTTCTCGGGTTATTAACGCACGAGGGGCAGTCGTCGAACTGATTACCACATCCGCCTCGACCAGAGATGCAGCAAGCTCCGTAAAAGATCGATGTGTTGCACCAAAGCGTTGGGCGAGGTCCATAGCATGAAGTGGTGTGCGATTAATGATGATCAGCTTTTGAGCACCATTATCGCAGAGGTGATGGGCAGCAAGTTCACTCATCTTTCCCGAACCAACTAGCAGAACACACGCCTCATGAAGTTCGGGAAACAGTTGTTTCGCCAGTTTTACAGCCACAAGGCTTACGGATGCCGCGTTTCGGCTGATCCCTGTCTCGCTGCGAGCACGTTTGCCTGCTACTAAGGCCCCACGAAATAAAGCCGATGTAATTGTCCCCGCATAACCACCACCCTGGGCTATTTGCAGGGCTTCGGCTACCTGTCCTTGAATCTGTGATTCGCCTGGCACCAGAGAATGTAATCCACAGGCAACACTATACAGGTGTAATACCGCTTGCTCATCGGCAAAATGATAAAAATGAGCCTCAAGTTCAGCAAGCTTGATCTCACGGATCTCACTCACTATCCGTAAAAGTTCTGTACGCGCTTCATCTATGTCCGAACAGACGACATATACCTCCATGCGGTTACATGTCGAGAGCATAACGCACTCCTGCACCACCTTCCGAAGCGCTTGAAGGACCTGGGATACCTGGCGCTGAGAACACACCAATCGTTCACGCAACGCTATGGGCGCAGTGGTATGATCCACGCCAACAAGGAGAATATGCACATAAACCTCGTAAATCTCAAAGCAGATTACAATCTATAGAGATTTTAGCGGATTTTTCAGAAGAGTCAAGAGCAGAACATCAATACCACATCAGGTAAACGCTGTATTTTTTGTAGGGTCCGATTATACACTTTAACGAAATAATCCGGCCATCCGTAGGGGCCGATTTATCGCGCCCAGCGCCGATTGATCGGCCGCCAGTGGGTTTCCTAATATCCCAATTAAAAAGTTAATGTGCATTATCGCGTCCCGAGGGAGGTACATAGCACAAGCGCGATGAAAATCAAGCTGTTCTTCCCCTTGTCGCTATCCAATCGATATGTTAGTATCCAACAGACGATACAATTAGGAGCAAGAATAAGTAATGCAGCAACCGGATCAGTCCGAATCTACTACAGAGTCAAACGAAAAGGTGGATGAGGCATCACTCGACAAACCACAAGCAGTTCCAACAATTAAGGCTGCTTCCCTTTCTGCTACGCCACGTCAGCTAAGTAGCTTTGATTGGAACGCCCTCGCAGTTGTTATTCTCATCGCTGCATTCTTTGCGCTAGCTGCTCGTCTCAATGCCCAACCAGCTACTTCTTTTGTCCCAGTAGCCGTACTCAGTGCCACAGGTTGCGGATTACTTGCCACCGCGATTCGAAAACTACGAACGCCAAAAGGTGCTGGCTTGCTCGTAGCTGCTTTGGGTGGTTTTTTTATGGCGATCTTTCAATTTACGGTAGCCATTACCTATCCCGGTGTATTTGATACAATCAGCCAGGGCCAAACATTGGGTGAGGGCTTCCTGATCACATGGGGGTTGATTACGGGCTTCTCCATCTTGTTTAGTATAGCTGGTGCATCGCTCGGACACCTGGCCTTCGCTCCTCTTCGTACTGTACCTGTACCAGCCAAATCATTCCAAATTGCCACACTTGAAGATGATGAAGAGGGGGACAACACATTGTCATCGTTTGAAGAAAACCCTATCGGCCAGGTGGTTATCGACGAAGAGGCAGCAGGCATTATTACAAGTAGTGATGGCGAGAATGTTAGTATCGAAAATAGTGAACAGCAAAAAACTTCTATCGAAGATACAGAAGACAGGTCCGAAGCACATTCGACTCGGCAACCACCACGCACAGTTTTCAGTTACTTCGTTACCGTTCTTTTGCTCGGCTTAGCGCCCACAATTGTCGGGTATGTCTTTTCTGCCGCCTATGATTACATTCTCGGCTTGAATCAATTTATTCCTGGCCCTTATCCAACACTGCGTTTGCTCAGTACTATGCTACCCTGGCAAGTACCACTACCTATAGACCTGCACGGCAGCATTGGGAATAGTATCACCTATAGCCTCTTGTGGCGCATTCCTCTGTTCCTCGGTAATCCCACCCTATTCGACCTTCAAGCCCTGGAACCCTATGTCTTCAACGGGGCTGCTTTGGGGCTGCTGCTCCTCAGCATACATCGAGGAGAGATCAGTCCAGCTAATCAAGGCTCTTCAGTCCACTGGCCGGCCTATCTCTTGTTGGAGGCAATGCTAGGGCTTTTTCTTGTACTGCCAGCGAATATTTGGGTACTGCGAGGATTGGAAGGACTGCTGCAACTCCATGAGATCGTTGTCCCGATACGTACTCTCTCCATCCTGAATCCGCTTACATTTTCACTAAATCTTATCAGCGGGCCACTTGTGTGTTTAGCGCTGGGGATCATACTTAAAAGGGCTTATACAGAAAGAAGGTAATGTTATGTTGCCTTCAGTAAAATCCTATGCAAGTATTCAGCGCAGTAACAGTTCTTTTTCATAGAAACAACCTTTAGGATTGCGTTGAATTAGATGTAAACCAGGTGGGTTGTAAGTAGGATATTTGTGAGCTAAGTTATGCATCGCTGTCTCAATTGTTATACTGAGCTTACCAAGCAAGCTCGCTTTTGCAATATTTGTGGTTCTCCGCAAACTACTGCAGCAGATACCAAAACCTTACCTGCCTCACCACAACCATCACCAACGAAATCACTCATTCCAACACGAACCATACATCCTGGCACCAGGCATACATCTTTGCCACAAAAGACTGATGAGAACTACCTACGGCCTAAAACTGCTTCACGCCCACCTATCTTTCCAACACACCCAACCGTTAATGGAGTTAAATCACCTGCGGCACTTCCACAGCGCGATCCTTCACAAACCAGGCCATCACCTCTATCTACTTCATCACCATCACTGCTCAATTCGTCCAACCAGGCCTTTGTACCGGAAGCACCTAAGCCACCTGAGCAGATATCATCTATACACAATTTCGATGAGATGCCTACGTGCCATCTATCTGCTGAGCTTAGCAACGGTCGAAACGGCCTGGCAAATGCGACAACGATGTATCTTCTCACTCCAGAAAGTTTCGCTGCCACCACTAAGGCTGCAGAACACTGGCGCAAAAGTTGGCGTGACCGGCAGTACGCTGAAGCAGGACTAGCTGAAGTTGTCTCAAGGGGTCAGGCCCACGTGCCTATGCCTCTCATGGTAATGCAACAAAGCTTTGCACGCATGCGCGCAATTGCCAGGACAAATAACCAACAGCAAGATAGGCATAGTATTAACTTTGGCTCTTGGATAACGATCTTTCTGATGATCTGCTTGATTTTAGGACTTGGCGCCTATGTCATATCAACCTACCTGCCCACATCTCCGTCCGGAGCAGCAAAGGTTGTGCCACAAGCAAACTCGCCACAACCCTCTTTAACCATCCAGGGAACAACATCTTTTACTTTCGCGAAAGGTCAGGTAATTCACTTGCACGGCAAATATTTCAGTGCCAACGCCACCATCACTTTTCTACTCGACACGACTACACCCATCAATAATACCTCCACTAAAGCCAATAGCCAGGGAGCCTTTGACGTAGCTTTTCCCATTGGCACTGATTGGCCGACGGGTTCTCATTCCATCGAGGCAATAGATGGTAGTAGCGACCAAAACGCTTTCCTGGCAATACAGGTTATACCCGCCGGGGCACCCGCAACAACCAGTCCCGATCTTTCTGTGACAATGGAGGGTATGCCAGTTCAACTGCTCACCTTTTCAGCTGTCCACAATCAACGGAATCCAGAACCACAGCGCATTACAATCACGAACACCAGCGGCGACCCGTTAAAGTGGTCGGCTACAACCTCCTCCAGCAATAATCTGAGTTGGTTAAGCATTAACGATAACCACACTTATGGCCAGTTGGCAGTCTCTCAATCAGACACTTTGCTGATCAGTGTCAACATCGTTGGTCTAACCAGCAGTAAAAAACCGTATGCTGGACAGGTCGTGTTTACCATTAACGATAACCAACTGTTGACACTCCCTGTACAATTGCAGATATCAGATGCTACGCCTGAAATGGTATTTAGTCCTAACCCTATCATCGCTCAAATAGCTGGGAATACATGCCAATCCGGTGTGACTTTGACACTCATCAATTTAGGCACTGAAGCTATTAGATGGTCAGTAAACCCGGACGATGACATCAAAGACAAGATCGAGTTTGTCAACAATGGGCAACTTATGGAGACAGGTACTTTACTACCATCGGGTCAACCTGGTGATACCCAGGTCTTAACATTGCGGTGCAACGGTGTTCAGGTTGGGCATCACTACCATGTTTCACTGTATGCTAACGCTATGTCCTGGTCGGAGCTTGTCATTATCCAGTGATAACAGTGTTTGTTTAGCTGTCTACGGTATCCTAATCTGTTTCTTTACGCAGGAGGATTTCTTAAACAAATGAACAGTCCAACGTTTCTCATACTTTTCAGCACTATTTTTATCCTCCTTGGAAGCTATAATGTTTTTTCCGGTTTCAGGCGCATGCAGCAAGCGCGGGCGCGCGGGATACCTTCCAAATGGTACAAACAGATTAATCTACTGACAGGTATCGAGTACATTCTTCTCGCGCTGGTATTTCTTGTTAGCACAGCTGTTAGAAGTAATACACTACCCAAAGGTCTCAATGGAATAGTCGTCCCACTCTACTTTGTACTTTTACTTGCAGCCGCCATTCTCGCTGGCCTCGTCATTCGTCAGGGTATCATAAACGCTCGCACGATTCGCTCTCAGTCCCACTCTCCCACCCCAACTGTGAAAAGCAACGCCAACGGCACGCGTGTGGTCAGCGAACGAGCAGAAGATCAAGATGATACACGAGCGCACGCAGCAGACCTGGAACGCAGGCGCGAACGTCGCCGAAATGCTGCCGCCGCACGTCGTAGAAGAGCAGGAAAAGCATAGCACCATCAAACAAGAAAATCTACTGTTAATGAGTTACCTTACCCGCAGTTGGCTGCTCTTTTCTCACTTCCCGCCACGCGGCCTGCATACATTGCTTGAGCAAAAGAATATTAGTGAGTGGCCCAACGCCCCCCGGGGTCGGAGTAATAGCTCCCGCCACTTCCCGCACCGACGCAAAATCGACGTCTCCCACGATACCATCCCCCGGTAATTCATTGATGCCAACATCGATTACTACGGCGCCAGGCCGCACCATTTCGGCAGTTATCATATTCGCGTGGCCTGCTGCGGCGACAAGAACATCAGCCTGCCGGGTAAAGCTTGCCAGATCCACAGTACGTGAATGGCATACAGTCACCGTCGCGTTTTTTTGCACCAGCATCATCGCCAGTGGCTTACCTACAACATTACTGCGCGAAATAATAATGGCTCGTTTGCCCGCAAGCGGAGTTTTCGTACGTTCAAGAATCTCCATTACGGCCGCAGCCGTCGCAGGCAAGAAACTGGGCAAGCCCAGGAAGAGATTGCCCGCGCTGCGCGGACTGATCCCATCGATATCCTTGCTTGAACTGACCGTATCCGCCACCATCTTTTGCGATAGATGTCCTGGCAAAGGCATCTGCACAATAATGCCCTGTACAGATACATCGCAATTCAATTGCAGTAATATCGCCCGTAGTTCATCAGGAGAGATACGTATGGGCAACTGTTCCAGCCTTGCCTGCATGCCGATCTCCTCGGCAACCCTCAATATCGCTTTGCTGTACATACCCGAAGCTGTATCACCGCCTACACGCACAATCACCAGGCCCGGTGACCTGTCCTGCTCATGCACATACTTTTCAATGTCTGCCCGCAATTCAGCTTTGATCTCCGCTCCCATTGCACGTCCATCCAGGATTTTTGCCGTCACGCTCTACCCCCTACTATTCTTCTAACCCGCTGAACACCTTCCGAAATGAGAGTAAGCGCTTTGCTGAGACGCTCTCCTAATTCAGCTACCAGCGCTTCGTTTTTCATCGAACGCAAATTGATCCGTACCATTAATGCTGCGCCCTCGCCAGCGCTCGAGGCCAGTATTGCTCCGGTCGCGACATCACTCAGCACAGTGGCATTGCCTATCTCCGCTATCCGCTGACAACATTGGATCAATTCAGCGGCGCTTTCCACTACCTCAAGTGGCACTAACGCTGCCTCAACAAGCTGTTTCTGAATAGCGGCGGTACGAGCAGCACGCTCTTCGCTCGTCTCCCGTGGCAACTTATAGCATGCCGAGAGCTGTCCATAAGCCTCTACATCCTCCTGCACAAGTTGCTGAAATCTCAAGCGCAGCTTTTCGGTTTGACTCAGTAGCCCTTCAATTTCTTGCTGTACACCTGCATATGCTTCTTTACCCAATGTGAGCCGGCAAACCATGCTGGCAAGCGCGGCACCCATTGCACCGCTCAGAGCAGATGCGGAACCACCGCCAGGTGCCGGCTGCGATGACGCCAGGTCATCCAGGTAATTTTGAAGTGTCTGATCTATATTCATGTTCATTTTTCCGTTGTAAGGACACCTTTGAATGTGTCTACACCTTTCTTTTATTACCCCATCGCTATTCTAGCACCTGGGCAAACCATCCGTCGAGTTTCCGAATAACCGCCAATGATGCCACCCTTAAGGAATCTTTACCACATTGCTCCATTTATAATCAAATCTTTACTTCTTCATAACCTTTCGGCACCCCTCCCTCCACTACTATTGAGCCAGGGATTATTTTATCTGAGGTACCAAAGAAATAAGGAGGAACTATTTATGTCAACTTTTGCGCGCCACCGCTGGCGCCTCGGCATCCCTATCGCCTTGACACTCCTGGCTCTCATTGCTTCCCTCGCCTTCACCATCTCCTCAAGGGGAGTCCCTTCCCACGCCGCCATTGCGGGCATCCACGTGATCAGCACTGATCCATTCCACAACAGGACCAGCCAGCACCAGACGGAAGTCGAACCAGATAGCTTTGCCTTTGGCAACACCGTCGTGACCGCCATGCAGCAGGGGCGCTTCTGGAATGGTGGAGCCTCCGACATCGGGTTCGCCACTTCCACCGACGGTGGACATAGCTTCATCCATGGCTCCCTACCAGGGTTAACCATCTTTTCAACACCGCCAGGCAAGTATCCCCGCGCCAGTGACGCCTCGGTGGCCTTCGATGCCAAGCACAACGTCTGGCTCATCTCCTCCCTGGGGCTGTTCCCCGGCGGGAATACGTCTAGGGTCGATGTGCTCGTCAACCGTTCGACTGATGGGGGATTGCACTGGAGTTTACCCGTCACGGTGGCTAAAGGTAATTTCGACAAGAACTGGACGGCCTGCGACAATAGTCCTACCAGCCCTTTCTACGGGAACTGCTATACCGAGTTCGACAACCCGGCTGATGGGGATCGTATCCTGATGAGTACCTCCCATGATGGCGGGCTGACCTGGGGACCACCAAAAGAAACGGCTAACCATGATTTTGGCATTGGCGGACAACCCGTCGTTCTGCCCAGTGGCAGAGTGGTGGTGCCGATCCTTGGCTTCGTGTTGAACGCGACCCAGCCCTTTAATATCAAGTCCTTCATCTCCACCAATGGAGGCAAAAGCTGGAGCGCCACCGTTATAGTCTCCCCAGCACCCCGCCATGTCCCACAGGGAGGCATTCGTGCTGATTTCCCTCTGCCCTCTGCCGAGGTCGACAGGTCGGGCAAGATCTATGTTGCTTGGTCCGATTGCCGCTTTGAACCAGGCTGCAAGTACAACGATATCGTCCTGAGTACTACCAAAGATGGTATCCACTATTCAGGCGTCAAGCGCATTCCCGTTGATCCGATTGGCAGCACGATCGATCACTTCGTCCCTGGCATCGCCGTCGATCGGTCAACCGCCGATGGCTCTGCTCATATCGGGCTGACCTTCTACTATTACCCGGTGTACAACTGCCAACCCCTCACCTGCCGGCTGACGGTCGGGTTTGCCTCCTCGACCAATGGAGGGGCCAGTTGGAGTTCGAGGACGCGGATCAGTCCAGCTATGTATGTGGAATTCCTACCCCTCACCACCCAGGGATTCATGTTCGGCGATTACATCTCCACTTCCATCGTCCCAGGCAGTGCTGATGCGAATCCGTTCTTTGTTGTAGCCAACGCGCCGCTTGTCCCTGGACCCAAAGGCTCCACCTGCATCGCTCCAGGAGTCATCTGCAATGTGCCGACCTACACGGCCTCTTTGGCCATCACGGGCGGCCCAATCACCGCGGGTACCAATGAGCCTACGTACGGTTCCACTTCCGGAAAGAAGCTCACTGCTCCACCCACGGCCCATTAATTGTATCGGAGTACCGTAACCGGTACACTCACCAGCTTGAACCGAGACCATGGTTCCTTGTACGAACCATGGTCTCTCTATTATGAGGAGTATCATGTTGCTCTCTGCAGTCAAGCAATAAGTAGTAGAGTGTTGCCCTCGTTTGGTGTCTAAGGTAGAATATCTGCACATGATTAAACTACTTGACAGGAACAGGGAATGACTACATCGATTACGCCATCTATTCACCTTGCACGTGTTTTCGATTTGCTGATCGCCACCTACGGCGAGCCAAAAAACGCACCAGATTATGATCCACTGGGTGGTTTAGTAGGCACCATCCTTTCGCAACACACATCTGACATCAACTCGGAACGCGCATATCAACAACTGGTCACTACTTTCCCCACATGGGAAGAGGTACGCGATGCGCCTACTTACCAGGTCGCGGAGGCCATTCGCTCAGGTGGCCTTGCCAATATCAAAGCTCCTCGCATACAAGATGCTCTGCACACGTTAACAGAACAGCGGCAGGAGCAAGAAGGCACGAAGTCCCTCCCGGACTTTCTTTACAATGAACTGACCAAAAGGACGCCGGAGGAGGCCTGGCAATATCTGCGTAGCATTTCGGGCGTTGGGCCAAAAACGGCAGCGTGTGTACTGATGTTTAATATGGATATACCTGTCATGCCGATTGATACTCACGTCCATAGGGTCAGCAAACGCCTGGGGCTGATTGGACCGAAAGTGAATGCCGACCAGGCTCATAAGGTCTTCGCCAGGTTCACACCACCAGAGTGGGTTTATCCACTGCATGTGGGCCTTATCCGGCATGGACGGCAGATATGTCATGCGCAGAGACCGGAGTGCGATCGGTGTACGCTGTATAGCCAGTGTGCCTATGTGGGTAGCGTTAATCTTCAAGAATAAGCTGTCTTATCCTAAACAATACAACCAACTCATTGCTCTTTTACCTGGTAAATACAATCGAATTTGTTTCCCAGCGTCGTGGTATGATACTGAGATAAAATCTTCATTAGCTACAAAGAGGATACAGCAGCCCATGCGCCAGTAAAACTGACAACCTCGAATAGGTGCCTTAAATACATCATAATCTGCGATAATTAAAGAAGGAGACCCAATCCATGATCGATTTGCGCAGCGACACCGTCACACTACCCACACCAGCTATGCGTGAAGCTATGTACCGCGCCGAGGTAGGAGATGACGTCTACCACGAGGACCCTACCATCAACCGGCTGCAAGAAATGGCTGCTGAACGCCTGGAAAAAGAAGCCGCGCTGTTTGTCGCCAGCGGCACAATGGGCAATGCCGCGGCCGTATTATCTCATGCAGGACGTGCCGAAGCGGTCATAGTTGGCAACCAATCGCATATCTATCACTACGAGGTAGGCGGCGCATCAACACTGGGCGGCTCACCAATGGTCGTAGTGTCAACTCATCCCGACGGCATGCTTGACCTCCACGAAGTAGAGATTAACATTTCTGATGGAAGTGATGAGCACTCGGCACCAACGGCCCTTCTTTGCATTGAAAACACGCACAACCGCTGTGGTGGCACTGTCTTGAGCATTGAACAGGTCGAGCAACCGACCAGCCTGGCGCATGCACACGGATTAGCAGTACACATGGACGGCGCTCGCATCTTCAATGCAGCGACCGCACTTGGTGTGCCAGTCAGTACTCTTGTGCGTACAGTTGATTCCGTCATGTTTTGCCTCTCCAAAGGACTGAGCGCACCGGTTGGTTCGATTTTGGTAGGCAGCAAGGATTTTATTCACCGGGCCCACCGTATGCGCAAACTGCTGGGAGGCGGTATGCGCCAGGCTGGCATACTTGCCGCAGCCGGCATCGTCGCGTTAGAGCAAATGGTAAACCGGCTGGCCGAAGATCACCAGACGTGCAAACAGTTAGCGCATGGCCTTGCAGACTACCCGCAGATAGACGTCAATGTTGATCAAGTAGTAACGAATATGGTCATGTTCTCAGTGCGAAACTCCCGGCAGGAACCGCTCACAGAAGCTGAGACCATGCAGTTCTTGGCGAAGACACATGAACACGGCGTCCTGATGGGCCATATAGGCCAGGGGAAGATTCGCGCCGTTACCCATTATGGCATAGACGCCAGCGATATCAATTTAGCGCTTGCAGGAAT
>WNGJ01014685.1_pt1 | contig 16828 bp, 17 predicted proteins | sample 5400611 | NCBI WGS metagenome assembly WNGJ01 (sample SAMN13153375, study PRJNA577476) | soil metagenome | isolation source: 40 cm soil or saprolite under Garry oak tree replicate 1 | place: USA:California | collected 2016-06-15 | reverse complement strand
TCTCTACGAATTGCCTCAACACATCTTCACTCTCGACGACGGTGGGGAAGCGGAAAGGAATGATAGCGGTTTGCGCAAAGATACGTTGCAAAACTCGATGGAAGGCTTTGACCATTTCGGGCGCGGGTTCCTGTGGCATGTGCGCAGTGAAATCAGACGCAAAGCAACGCAGCATGCCCGTGTCGATCCACCGTACCGGCGCGCCTGCTACTCCGCAGAGCGGAGTATCAATTTGGCTTTGTTGTTCTGCGATGCAGTATGCGAGCACAAGTTTCTGATTCGGTCAGCGTCCCTTCTTAGCGCTTCGGCTGGCGTCTGCAGAGCCTGCTGGCAACGCCGGCTTTGCCATGTGGCGCAGCGCCGTTTCGACGGAGCTGACGATGAGGTCCAGGCCAAGATAAACCAGATCCACCCCCGCCAGCGTCAGCACCAGATTGCCACGAATGATCACGCCTGTATTGAGCACGTGATCGATTAAATCCAGCAGGGTCAGATCTGCCGATTCTTCATTGCCAATGAGAACAATCTCGGGAGTATGCGTCGCCATCGGTCTATCCGGATGAGTCCGGTTGCGAAACAAACGAAAATGGGGGCCAGGGGCCGGTACATTCGACTCGCCTCTTGTTTTTCCATTTTCTCGAATAGCTCCGGACGAGACTTTCCAGTCTCTTGCGATCCGCCCGTTTCAGTAAAAGCGTCTTGTGAAATTCCAGATCACGTCTGGCCGCAGCAAACTTTCCGCCTTCCGCAACCCCGTCCGCAATCGATTGCAACGCTTTGGTGAAATCCAGCAGCTCAGGGCTGGCTCGATCAGCTGCTCGGCGCGTTAACGCGGACTTCGCTTGCAGGTATTCCTTCCCGGTGCGAATCGTTTTCTTCGGCACGGGTACAATCGGCAGCACAAAAACCTTGACGCCCCACTCCTCCTTGCCCCGTATGCGATTGAAGTCGGCCTTCAAAACAGCTTCGCGGTTCTCGATGTGCGACCCGAGCGACTTCTCGTTGAGGAATTCTATTCCGAAACGCGCCGGCAGAATGTCTGCGGCTTGAGCGATAGCCGAAACGACTTGCTGGTGCCGCGTCGTGGCGGCCGCAAGCCAATCGAGATCCTGCATATTCTTCGCCAGATCCCGCGCGAAATCGGCTTCGGATACACGGCTGATCCAGCAGATGAGTCCAGCGCAAGCGAGCGGTTCGACAGAGGCGGCTCCATCGACTCCCTTCAAGTCGCGAAACAATTCAGCAGAAGGGCCGGGGGACTGCGTCAGGCCATAGAGGTGAAGGACCGTAGCCGGCAACTGAGCGGGCGGAGCGGATTTGGCAAGCCGATTGACCTTCACGCCAGCCGCCATAACTCACCCACAAAAGCCCGAAGCGCCCTCTTGCCGGCAATCTCGTGGGCAAAATTTCGCACCACGTACAGCGGAATCTGCGAATAGCGGGCCGATAATTTGCCGAGCGTACTGAGTTGCCATTGGCGTGTGCGTGAACAACGACGGCACCTCCCAACGTCGTCTTTAAACAGAACGCGGTTCACGAAGATCGCCGCGGTGGAAAGGCGCAGCTTGGAGAGCTCGGCGATAAGCCGCTCGGTTTGCCTGTCAGGGAGCGCTTCCGGGAGCATAACGGCGTAGACGCCAGTGTGTCGGGAGTCTTCCAGAAATCCTCGCAAGTCGCGGACACTCTTCCCCAGTTCCGCGATTTTGACTCCTGCGTCACGCGCCAGAGCGAGTGTACGGTGGTGAGCGAGACTTTTCAATAATAGCCTGGTCCAGACCAGGATGCGATCGGGCGTCCGCAGAAGATCGAGAGCATGGCCGGTAGGCGCCATATCAATCAAGACGCGGCTCGACTGGCCCCGTACCAGGTCGAGTACCCGAAGCACAGCGAGGATTTCATCTAATCCCGGCGGAACGCTTTCGAGAAGCTGCGAAAACAGCCGTCGCTCGAACCACAGATCGACGTGCACGCTCGATACTTCCGCAGTAGTGGCCTCGTCGATCATCTGCCTTACCCGCCCGGCCCAGCCTCTGAATGCGGCTACGGCATCCATCTCGGAGGCGCGAAATTTCGAATCTCCCAGAACGGCATGAGGCTGATCCGAGATGTCGCTTTGAAAGATGTCATCCAAAGAGGGCGCCGGATCGACTGAGCAGATATCCACGGCCGTACGATGGCGGAGCCGGGTACTAAACCCGAGGGCGGCGGAAATCGTTGTCTTCCCCACTCCGCCCTTGCCCAAAACCATCGTAAGAGGTCGATCCAAAGTGGGCCACTCCGCACGCGATAGCCGCGCTTCCCGCGGCTTTGGTTTTGGCGGGACGGCTTTCCAGGCGAAGCTTTTGCCTGCAAAGATATGATCGCCGAAAGTCCGCAGTAGCGGCCCCATTACCGGTGCGCCGGCGTCTTCCGCGATGTACAGGTCCTTCGCCGAAAAACGACGCCGGAGAAACTCGCGTGCCGCACGCGTTGCGGCATGCCTCATGCGGCAAATCTGGCAGCGCTGGCCTGCGAGCACGGCCCGGTTCAGCACGATGCCCGTGAGATCGAGATCAGGTGCGACCGAACGGAGTGCCAGGATGGCCCGCCGGGACTCGTTGAGCGAAAACTTCTCCGGCGTAGTCACCAGAAAAATCTCCGCATTGGTCAGCAGTGCCGCCCTGACCGCCTCCACCATCCGTCGCCATTGTTTAATTAGGGTATTGGGGGCGCTTTCTACGGCGCCCCCGAAATGTTCGGCCAAGAGCCGATCGCGGCTCGCGGCCAGTTCCAGCATGTCGAGAAAGCTCGAGAAATATTGAGGCAACGCAAAAAGCCTCAAAGTGTGCCCGATGGGGGCCGTGTCTACCACGATCTGATCGTATTTGCCGGAGGCTAAGGCGTCAGAGATGGCCAGAAGCGCCGCCATTTCGGCCATTCCGGGCAGCGTGGTTTCAAGCAAAGGTTCGATATCGTCGCGGGAGAAGATGGAGCCGGTCTCGAGTATGGAGAGCAGTTTTTCCTTGTGCCGGCCCAGGAAAGCGCGAAATTGCTTTTCGGCGTTGACTTGCCAGACGTGCAGTCGTGCCTTTGGAGCCAGGCGCAGCTTTTGTGGCTGGTCGGCGAACGGCTCGCCGAGGATGTCGGAAAGCGAATGGGCTGGGTCGGTGGAGAGCAGGAGAATGGACTTATTCCGGCGCCGCATCGCACGATGCAGCGCATAGGCCGCCGAAACCGTTGTCTTGCCAACGCCCCCCTTGCCTATAAATAGTGTGAATTGCGTCACTTGGCCATTGTAGACAAGGCGAACGTCGAGCAAAAGCTCGATTGCGCTTACTAACGAGATTCATGACCAGCGGACTGGCAACAAGCCGGCTTAGATATCACAGCGACCTAAACACGAAACGATTCTTTCGGTAAGCGGCTCGGGGTCCTTCCTATCGGGAGTTTATCGGAACTCTGATCGAGCCTTTCTCGGGTCTCGTTCTCGCTAGAATAGGGAACCAAATAGGACGAGAAATCAAGGTTTTTGATGTTCATTCCATGGAGTTTAACCGGATTCGACTGCTGCGTCTTATTCCTGCGAACGGTATCTAGACCGCACTAACTGGCGTGCTCGGGATTGTAGGGTATTTGGCCCTATGGTTTTGCGGTATTTCGCCTTATTGTACGGACATCAAACGCTGGTATTGCTCATAGTGCGGGCCTGAACGCGGACTCTTCGGGAGAGCGCAATGAGAGTTCGGGGCAAAGTACTTGACCCAACCAAACGGAGCCCTCAGCTGCAGGAATTCGAGGCCGCTCTTCGCTCCAAAATCGTCGGACAAGAGGAAGCGATCGAGGCGGTAGTGGCAGTCTTTCAGGTGTTCTGCGCGGGCCTGCATACGCCGCGCCGGCCTGTCGGAAATCTGCTGTTTCTAGGACCCACCGGATCGGGAAAGACGCGCATCGTTGAGGCCGCGGTGGAGGTCTTATTCGGCGATGCCAGGGCCGTGGTGAAAATCGACTGCGCGGAATTTCAGCACTCCCACGAAATTGCCAAACTCATCGGCTCGCCGCCCGGTTACCTGGGGCATCGGGACACTCATCCTCTGATCACGGAGGAAAGTCTAAGCCAGTATCATACCGATAAGCTCAAGCTCAGCTTCTTGCTCTTTGACGAAATCGAGAAGGCCAGCGATGCGCTCTGGCAATTGCTGCTGGGGATTCTGGACAAGGCCACTTTGACGCTCGGCGACACGCGTCACGTCGATCTGTCGCAAACCATCATCTTTCTGACTTCCAATCTGGGGGCCCGTGAAATCACGGCTTTAGTAAGCAAAGGAATGGGATTTATTGAACCATCCGCCGAATCAGCCGGCGGACTGAACCTCAAGCTCGAACGTACGGCGGTGGAAGCGGCGCGGCGCCGGTTTTCTCCGGAATTCATGAACCGGCTCGACCGCGTCGTCGTTTTTCACCAGCTTCGGCCTGAACAACTCGAGGAAATCCTGGATATCGAACTGGCGGCCGTGCAGCAACAGGTGCTGGATGCAGGCCGCGTGCCGTTCATGTTCCGCGTGATGCCGGAAGCAAAGGCCTTCCTCTTGCGTGAAGGCACGGATTTGAGATATGGCGCACGGCATTTGAAACGGGCGATTGCCCGGCATGTGGTTTCGCCTCTCGCTAACTTGCTCGCCTCGGCGCAGGTCGAACTCGGCGATATGGTATGCATCGATTGGGACCGCGACGCGCGATGCTTGGTCTTCCAGGATCAGGGCCCCGCGCCACCCGCGCCGATTCCCCAACAGCCGGTCACGACCTTCGCGGCGCCCATGGGCGGTCGTGCGCGCGAGGCCGTCGCCGGTGCGGGCGTCCCCTAAAACTGCGGAGGGACTAAGAGCTTCTGCAGGGAATTACCTCCAAAGGATTACAGCGGCTGCAATCGTACCCGCAATGGCGGCTCCGTAACATAGGACCGCAACGAGCGTATGGATGCTTTTCAAGCCCACGTCTATGAGTGTAAAACGGAACCGGTGCGCCCAGTGAAAGAGCGGGAGGGAGATCAGCACAAAGCAAAACACGCGGGTCAGCGGATGGGAGAGCAGGGCTTGCATCCTGGCAAACTGCAGAGCATCGCCCGGCAAGAGTCCCAAAGGCCAGGCGATGCCGGTGATCAATATCAGCACGGGGACCAGAAAGGCGGCAACAACACCACCTGCGGAGAATAACGACCACCAAATTGGTTCGTTGGATTTCGCCATGATCTATCCCTTCAAGACAAACCACGCAACGATGGCAGAGGCAATCACCCAGGCGACGTAATTGGGGGCAATGATCAATCCACGCGGAACTCGTTCCTCACCGACATAAACCGCTATAGCCTGGGGCGTGAGATTGAACCAGGTAATGGTGTGGAGCAACGCGAACGCCAGAGCCACGATATGAAAGAAGAGAGCTGCGGGAGACCGCAGGCTGCTGAGAAAGGAAATATAAGCCTCCGGCCCCTGGGAAACGCGGTGGATCATCACCAATAGCAACACGAGATAGGCCGCGACAAAAACGCTGCTAAGTTCCCGCAGCATGAAGATAAAGTAGGGCCAGCGCTGCATCCACCAGGTTGCGCGCATGGGCCGGACGTAAGGTTTCATTGTTTCTGTCCCCACGGCCAAAGCACTTCCCTGAACCAGTCCAGGGTGCTGGCCACCTTGGCCTGCTGGATAGCTCCAGCCGGGTCCACGTGCTTTGGGCAAACCGCAGAACACTCACCGACGAAGGTGCACTGCCAGATCCCGTCCTCACTGGCCACGACCTCTTGTCGCTGCGCACGGCCTTGGTCGCGCGAATCAAGGTTATAGCGCTGGGCCAGGGCGATGGCCGCCGGGCCCAGGAAATGCGGCTCTAACCCGACCACTGGACAAGCCGCATAACACAGCATGCAATTGATACACATGGTGAAATCTTTGAATCGAGCCAACTGCGCCGGGCTCTGCAGATACTCGCCCTCCGAGACGGGTTCCTCTTCTTTCCGAACGATCCATGGCTGGACGCTCTTCAGCTTGTCAAGAAAACTGTCCAGTTGAAACACCAAGTCTCGGAGAACCGGGAAATTCGCAAGGGGCTCGACTCGAATCGGGTCGGGGTAATAATCTCGGAGAAACGCTGCGCAAGTGAGCTTAGGGACCCCGTTGACCATCATTCCGCAACTGCCACAAACGCCCATCCGGCAGGACCACCGAAAGGAAAGCGACCCGTCGGTGTTATCTTTGATGTGGTTAAGGGCGTCCAGTACCACCCAGTCTTTGCGGTACGGGACTTCGTAGGTCTGAAAGTGCGGCCCGTCCGTCGTCTCAGGAGAATACCGAAAGACTTCCAGGCGCATCGTGCCATGGGCACTGCTATTTGCCATAGACTCGTTCTCCAGGAGGCCAGCGGGTGATCACCACATCCTTATACTCGATACGCGGTTCCGCATCGGTCCTAAATGCCAAAGAGTGTTTCAGGAAATTCTTGTCGTCCCGGGCGGGATAGTCCGTGCGCTGGTGCGATCCTCGTGATTCCGTCCGGCGAAGTGCGGAATGCGCCAGAGCTTGCGCCACATCCAACATGAACTCCAACTCGAGAGCCGACATCAATTCGGTGTTGAATGACACGCTGTGGTCGTCTAGGTGGATATTCTGGAAGCGCTCTCTCAAACGAGCGACGGTCGAGCAGGTCTTGCGAAGCGACTCTTCGGTTCGATAGATTCCCGCGCCAGATTCTAGGGACTTGGTCATTTCCTGGCGTACCGTAGCTACTCGCTCGGTTCCTCCCTGCTTTCTAATGAAGTTGGAGGCGATCCGTTGCTGTTCCGGCTGCGCCTGCAACTTGACAGCTTCGGAAGCAACACGCTGATGATCGAGGGCAAACTGGGCAGCCGCGCGTGCGGTGCGTCTGCCAAAGACCAGCAGTTCGGTAAGAGAGTTTGAGCCCAGCCGATTGGAACCGTTCAGACTGAGGCAGGCACACTCCCCGGCGGCAAACAGGCCGGGGAGAACTGTCGCGCCATTTATGTTGGTGTCGACGCCCCCCATCATGTAATGCACCACGGGACGCACTGGAATCGGCTCACGAACCGGGTCGATGCCCGCATAGTTCGTTGCCAATTCCCGAACGAAAGGCAGTTGCTTATTGATCTTTGCCTCACCCAGATGGCGCACATCCAAATGCACCACGGTGCCGTAAGGACCAGGGATCGTTCGGCCTTTGGCATCTTCGTGTGCAAACGCTTGCGAAAGGCGATCGCGCGGCCCCAACTCCATGGCTCGCAGACGCGGCCAGGGGTCGGGTGGCCCCAATCCGTAGTCTTGCAGATATCGGTAGCCGTCCTTGTTAACGAGGATTCCTCCTTCCCCGCGGGCCGCCTCGGTAATCAGGATCCCAGTGCCGGGGAGTCCAGTGGGGTGATACTGCACAAATTCCATATCCTTCAACGGCACGCCAGCGCGATAGGCGAGCGCCATGCCATCCCCTGTCTTGATAGCTCCGTTCGTGGTAAATGGGAAAAGACGACCGGCCCCGCCCGTGCACAAGATGACCGACCTGGCAAGCAGGGCATAGATTTGGCCGGTCAGCATTTCAATCGCGGCCACGCCCTGGCACCGGCCGTCCTCGACCAGAATCTTGGTCACGAAATACTCGTCATACCATTTTATGGATGTGCACTTCAGGGCCGTTTGATACAGCGTATGGAGCATGTGAAAGCCGGTCTTGTCCGCGGCAAACCACGTTCGCGGAATCGCCATGCCGCCGAAAGGGCGCACGGCAACGTGGCCGTCAGGTTCGCGACTCCAGGGGCAACCCCAGTGCTCCATTTGGATCATCTCACCGGGCGCTTCCTTGACGAAGGCTTCGATCACGTCCTGGTCGCCCAGCCAATCGGACCCTGACACCGTGTCATAGGCGTGACGATCCAGACTATCATTGGACTTGGTGACTGCCGCCGCGCCTCCCTCGGCCGCGACCGTGTGGCTGCGCATGGGATATACTTTGGAAATCACCGCAACGCGAAGCTGTCGATAGGACTCGCCCAATTCGATCGCGGCCCGCAGCCCTGCCCCTCCGCCGCCGATGATCAGAACGTCGTGTTCGTGACTCTCCATCTAATCAACCTCAAGTCCAGATCACCGTCTTTGCGATCAAGTCCTTCCGATATTGAAGGACCTCGTCACCGATGTTTCCCGGGCGGCTAGCCGCCCTCGAGCGGCTCGTTACGCATTCCCAGGCACTTATTTACCCACCCGGCACTAAACCTGAGAAGTACTATGGCGGCTCTCCTCTTTTTCGCGCCAAGCTGATCTCTTGCAGCTGGGTCATTCTCTCCCTCTCCGCAGGAGGATGTATGAAGGGCAAGTGGATTTCTCGCCTGGCACAAGTAAATAAAGAGCTGCTATTGATTTTTTCCATTGTGGCTTCGGCGGCCCTGGTGAATTTCTTCGTCGAGGGCCAGCGGCTGGTTCTCACTTTTTACAATCTGCCGACGCTTTTCGCCGTCTACTACTTCGGGCGGCGCCGGGCAGTACAGGCTGCGGTGGCCACCATTCTCTTCGTGACCTGGGTGAATGTGATGCATCCCACGCTCTTCAACCGCGGCCCTGTTCCCGTTGAAGATCTGCTCGGGTGGTCCGACCTGTCAATCTGGGCCGGGTTTCTCGTGATCTTCGCTTACGCCATGGGTACCCTGCACGAACATAGCGAAGAGCGCATGCGCGAGCTGCGCGAGACCTATTTCGGCGTACTGCAAATCCTGAGTCAGATGATTTCTAACGATAAGTTCACGCAAAATCACTCCTACCGCGTCTCCATTTACGCCACACAAATCGCCCTCGAATTGGGCATGGGAGACGACCAGGTGGAAGACGTGCGCGCCGCCGCCCTCCTGCACGACGTCGGCAAGCTGGAAATCAGCCGTGAAGTCCTCTATAAGGCCGCGCGGTTGACCGACGATGAGATGAAAGAGATCAAGACCCATGTCGAGCGGGGTGTGGGGCTGCTGAGCCCGGTGGGAGGCTCGCTGCGGCGCGTTCTGCCCATCATCCTCGCCCACCACGACAAGTTTGACGGCTCGGGATACCACCCCACGAAAGGCCAGCAGATACCCATCGAAGCTATGGTCATCAGCGTGGCTGACGTATTCGATTCTCTTGTTAGTGACCGGCCTTATCGCAAAGGTCTTTCGCCCTTCGAGGCCCGCGATACGATCGTAAAGGCTTCCGGGACCGACTTCGATCCGCGCATCGTAAACGCTTTTGAGGCGGCGTTCCGCAAACAAAGATTGGAAGTTCCCGAAGTCCTCGTGTGATTTGCCTTTAAACGGCCCCCGAGCGCCAGGTTATGTTCCCGGGAGTTTCGATCATCCTGGTGGCCGAAGATGACCAGCTCGCAAATTACCGGCGCCGCCAAGAACTCTCTGATTTCATCGAGGACGCCGTGTGTAAAGTCATCCCTTCCTCAAAAATTACCGCCAACTGAATGCCATAACAAAATAGCGGGCCGCCAGACGACTCAAGGAGCGAATAAGCTTCAGGCATTTATGCGGGACGTCTCTGGAGCAACCTCTCGGACTGGGTGGCGTGGATTCGTACGATTCGTACTGACGCAAGATCTACTGTATTGCGGCTGCGGACTGCACCGCACTCGCCCCCGCCGCGGCCCATTTGCCATCTGTACCTAGCATGTAGCAAGCATGGTCTACAACCGCCAGACTCAATCCTCCGCCGTCCAGCAGGAGTACGGGGGACTTTAGGCTCGGGACGGGACGATCTCTGAACAAGACAGGGGGATTTACGACCAAAACGCTATAGTAAGTGCGATGAGTGAAAAATCGGAGCGTTGCATCCGGAGATTCGGCGAGCTGATTCGGCTGCTTGATGCGCGTCCAGGCTAAATGCGACCAAGCCTCCGCCCGACAGCCTCGAGTGGCCAGGCAGCTCCGCACCAGCTGACTGCGCGCAGCGATGGCAGAAGCATCCTGCCATTGCAGGCTTTCCGCTATGCCCTGCAAGAAGGTCCGCACAGCCGCTGGGCTCTCCTGGTTTCTTGTGTCGGCGCCGAAAATGTATTTGCTTGAAATATAAGCAACAGTAGTTTCCTGCTGAACGAGCGCCCCTTTGGCCGTGGCGTTCCAAACGTACACGGAACTGCCGCACGGGAAGTGCGCGTAAGCCCTTATCGATAACCCGGGGCGTTTATATCCGGGTACGGAACTGCCCGGTTTGCATCTCGCGAGGAAAGCCGTTCCGGACGTATCCTGGGCACGCGCAGGACTTGAGAACAGACCGCTCGGAGAGGCCAGGAGAAGCAGAACGATGAGTTTCGATCGTCTCATTTGCTGGGCGGCGGTTCGTACTATCAAGCCTAATGAGCGATCCGACGGCCAGCAAGTTTTTCGCGGGTTCTGAGCGGCGAATCATATACCCTGATCGAAAGGAGGGATTTCACTCCCGGCCAGGAGTACAGGTAAAGTTGCCGATGTGTGTCTTGGCTTTGCGGGGTCGGCCGGCGATTCAAACGAGAACGATTCTGTGGCCCACGTCTTGCCTCAATTGTGCTGACTCGGTCTGAGTTTTTTCCGCTCGTTTTCCTTCCGTCTGACTCGACCTACACACTAGAAAAGCAAATCCGAGAAAGGCGGTTGGTTGGTGCCGCGATCCGCAGTTCCAATTTGATTTCAACTGTACCTTACCTGCCCGGACGTACAGTATCGGTCGTTGGTAGTCCTTTTTTAGAATGGGTGCAGGATCAACGCGGAAAGGGCCCCGTAAAGACATGCTTCATCTCGACTATGTTTCTTGCCTGCTGACGATTCTCTCCACGATTCTCATCGGAAAGCGATTGTGGTATGGCTGGATCATCGCAGCGGTAAATAGCCTGGTCATTTGCGTCATCGGCGTCCAGACAGCACAGTACGGCTTCCTTCCCGGCAATCTGCTGTGCATCGTCCTCTATGCCCACAACCTCTCGAATTGGCGTCCTGGAATTCAAAAGGAAGCCGATACGGTTCCATCATCGAACGAGAATCGGGAAGCCGCCGAAGAGTCCATTTCATAATCCCGCAAGGCCTTCGAATCGCAACGGCCGGCGCCTGATCTCGGCATGTTTTCGACTACTTCCTAGAATTAGACGGCTCCCGGCTTAGCGTCGAAAGATTCTTCCGGTTCCGGGAGTTTGTCGCCCTCTCGGGCAAACCAGACGTAAAGAGTAGGCAGAATAAAAATACTCATCGCCAAATTGACCATCAGACCCCCGACGATGACGATGGCGAAGGGCCGTTGCGAGTCCGAGCCGATGGCGTGGGACATCGCGGCGGGCAGCAAACCCAGAGTCGCCACCAACATCGTCATTATGATCGCACGAAGCCGCAGAACGGCGCCCTCGACCGCGGACTCCACGATGCTATGGCCTCGGGAACGCAGTTGATTGATGTACTCCAGCATGATCACGCCTGTCTGTACGGAGACGCCGAAGAGCGCCAGAAAACCCACGCCCGAGGAGACGCTGAAATGAGTGCCGGTAACCAGAAGGGCTACTAAGCCACCGATGCTGGCCATGGCTACGGTCGCGAGAATCAGCGCGGCCCACTTCGACGAACGAAACATCGAGTAAAGGATCATAAATATCGCCAAGACGGTGATCGGAACGATCAGAAACAGACGCGCCTGGGCGCGCTTTTCACTCTGGTATTCACCTTCCTAATCGAGGCGATACGCGCGCGGCAGTTGAACCTGCGCGTTTACTTTCTTGATGGCTTCCTCTACGGCGCTGCCCAGGTCCCGCCCACGCACGCTGTACTTGATGGCCACGTAGCGCTCGTTTCCCTCGCGGTAGATCTCCGAAGCGCCATCCTGCTCCTGGATTTTGCAGAGCTGGGCGAGAGAGACTCGCTCCCCCGAGGGAGACAATAAGCGAATGTTTTCGAGCGCTTCCTTGGTCGTGCGATACTGCGGGAGGTAACGCATCACCAGGTCATATCTCGCCTCAGCTTGGAGCACCTGGGTGAGGGCATGGCCTCCCACCGCGGTTTGGATGGCATCTTGTACATCCGCGACGTTGATCTGGTAGCGCGCGGCCAGGCCGCGGTCCACCTGGAAATTCAAATTGGGTTGGCCGAGGACGCGAAAGATTCCCAGGTCCTCGATTCCTTTCACTTGCCTCATGACCTTCACAATCTGATCCGCTTTTTGCTCCAGAACGTTCAAGTCATCGCCGTAAATCTTTGTCGCCAGCTCCCCTTTGACGCCGCTGACCGCCTCTTCCATGTTGTCTTCAATCGGCTGAGAAAAACCCCACACGACACCCGGAATTTTGCTCAGTTCGCGATTCATGGCGGCGATCAATTCATCTTTGTCCTGGTGGAACACCGGTCTCCACTCTTCCTTGGGCTTCAGGTCCGCAAAGTACTCGGTGTTGAAAAAACCCGTCGTATCCGTTCCATCATCTGGGCGTCCGACTTGGCTGGTGCATTGCGGCACCTCGGGAAAGGAGCACACCACGATACGGGCCTGGTCTGCCACTCGGATTCCTTCGCTCGGCCTTGTGCTGGGAGCAAGCGTGCCGCGCACCCATAGCGCGCCTTCATCTAAATGGGGCAGAAACTCGGAACCGATGACGCCGCTGTAGGCAAGATAGATGGCCAGACAAAGCGCGCCCGCACCGATCCCCCCAGTCAACATGCGGCGATCAATCGCCACGCGCACCGCCTTGCGATAACGATCTATCAGGAATGCCATCACACGGTTGTGCCACTCGCGAACTCCCCTGCGAAAAAACAGCGTGGAAAGCACCGGCGCAATGAGCATCGAGAAAATCAGCGCGCCAAGCAGAGCGAATGCCACCGTCCACGCCATCGGCCTGAAGAGGCGCCCCTCGACTCTTTGCAATGTAAAGATCGGCAAATACGCCGTGATGATGATGGCGATGGCGTAGAAGACGGGCCGCTGGACTTCATGGGCGGCGCCGCGAATCGCCTCCCCCCACCCCTTCGGGCCATCTCCGTTCTCGCCGTGGCCCAAATGGCGGACGATGTTTTCAACCATCACCACTGCGCCGTCCACCACCATTCCAAAGTCGAGCGCGCCGAGGGAGAGTAAGTTTGCGGGAATGCCCTTCAGATTGAGGCATGTCGCGGCAAACAGAAGCGAAAAAGGAATGGTCAATGCGACGATGATGGCTCCGCGAAGGTTCCCGAGGAATAGAAACAGCACGATCACCACCAGAATCATCCCTTCGGTGAGGTTGTGCAGTACGGTATGCGTCGTGTAGCGGACCAAATCACTGCGATCAATAAACGGAACGATTTTTACTCCGGTGGGCAGGATGTGATCATTCAGCTCCTTGACCTTCGCCTCCAACCCGGCCAGCGCCTCCTGTGCATTTGCACCTTTGCGCATGGCCACCCACGCTGAAACCACATCGTCGTTATCGCTGATCTTGCCGTCTTCCCGGTGGATCGCGCGGCCAAACTGGCCTAGCCGGATCTTGGGGCCCTGCGCCACAAAGGCAATATCCTTTACCCTCAGCGGGGTACCTGTCTTGGTTGTAATGACTGTGTTTTCGATGTCCTGTACGTTCCGGACCAGGCCCACTTCCCGAATATTGATCTGCTGCAGACCCGCTTCGATGAAGCTGCCGCCCGCATTCACGTTGTTGTTCGTGAGTTGCTGCTCTACCTGCGCGAGGCTGAGCCCGTAGGAGATCAGCTTATCCGGGTCGACGCGAACCTGATATTCGCGCGTGGGTCCGCCGAAGCTGGCAACATCCACAATGTCGGGAACGGACTTCAGGTTTTTCTCCACGACCCAGTCTTCGAGCGATTTCAATTCCATCACGTCGTATTGCGGGTTTGTGCTGTGCAGCGTGAAGAAATAAATTTGGCCCACCGGGCTCCAGTCCGTGCCCATTTGTGGCGTAACGCCCGGCGGCAAAGTGACCTGCGAAAGCCGTTCGAGGACTCTCTCCCGGTTCCAGGCGTTCTCTTCTTCATCATCGAAGATCAGCTTCAGGTTCGACAGCCCGAAAAGAGAGAAGGAGCGCAGGTGAACCACATGCGGGATGCCGTTCATTGCGGTTTCGAGCGGAATCGTCACCTGCTGCTCGATTTGTTCCGCCGAGATTCCCGGCCATTGGGTGATGATCTCCACGTAGTTGTCTGCGACATCGGGATAGGCCTCCACGGGCAGCTGATGGAAGGAAATCGCGCCCCAGGCAAACAGCAGCAGCGCGGCGGCGAGAACTAGAAAGCGATTGTTCAGGGCAAAGTTGACTAAACCACGAATCATTGATTACTCCCGGATTCCCGCGGCGAAGAATGATGGCGCCGCGGGTTACTGCTCGACCGTATTCTCCAGCGCCAGGGCCTCGTTCACCACTTGTTGGCCTGCCTGGATCCCCGAAACGATCTCTTGCATGTTGTTGGGCAGCATCTCTCCGGCCACCACTTCGGTTCGGCGGAACTGATCGCCTCCCGCCGGCACAAAAACCCAATCGCGATCATGCAGGTGCAGAATTGCGGCAGCGGGAAGCACGGCATGCTTCTCCTCCGTCATGCCGTGGAATGTGGCCGTGACAAACATTCCGATGCGCATCAGGCCGGGATTGCGCACTTCAATGCGGACCTTAGCCGTGCGAGTACTCGGGTCCAGGATTGCTCCAATATTGTTGATTGTCCCCTTGAAGGCTCGCCCGGGATACGCGTTCAAACGGATGTCAGCCGTCTCCCCAACCCGCACGTTCGGCAAGTCATTTTCATGCACATCGCAAAGTACCCACACATCAGAAAGGTCGGAAATCGTGAAGAGATTCGAACCTAGGCCCTGCACTCCCCCGGCATTGCTGACTTGCTGGTCTGTGATCATGCCGGAAACGGGCGCCACGATGTCCACGAATCCAGTGGGATGATTCAGGTCGCTTCCAAGCAAGCGGAGGTGCTGCTCGGTCGTTTCCACATCCACCTGGGCCTTGTCGTTTCCGCCACCCGTCCCGCGGCGACCGAGATTACCGGCACGGTTCGAGATATGTCGGGATTCACGGTGCCGGTAACCACCAGTTGCGATCTGGCCGCGCGCTGGCCCGCGGTTACAAGCGAAAAATGCTCCGGATGATTCACCTTCACTATATTGAGGTCCTGCTCGTGCTCGACGTGTGCCGGGGGCGGCGCTTCCGCCGTTGGGTCCGCATGCGTGCTGCAACCAGCTAGAGTAAGAGCCAAGCCAACAAAGCACCCACATTGAGCCCAAATCTTGTTCTTCATTAGACGACCTCATCTATCAAATACGAAATTCATGCACCGCCTGAATTTGGAATTTGGCTGATATTCACGAGAACGGAACTCAAACACCGAGTACCGTTCGCCTGAAATAGCTTCAGAATGATCGGTTGGCACGATTCCGATTTGTGTTTCGGATGAAACGGAGTTGATTTGAAACTGGGTCGGGTCAGCGGCTGCAAAATTTCCGGCGCCATCGTTCAAGAGCACGGCCACCGGCTCGTGCCTCGAAGCCGTAACCAGGACCAAGTCAAGAGCGCGGTCGCCATTTACGTCGCGCGCGAACAACACCAACCCGCCGGCAGGGGCCGTGATGCCTATCGTTTGCAGCCTGCCCTTGGTCAGTTGAAAGGAGATCCAATAGCGCGAATGGTGAGAGTTGAAACGCGCGATCTCCACGGTGGCGAGATCTGGCCGGCGATCTCCGTCGAAATCGCCGATTGCAAACTGCGCGTCAGCAAATCCAAGGGACGAATTCTGAGCTTGAACCCTGCAAGTCGTGCGGCTGTGATCGGACCCGCAGGCCAGAGCTACGTGCGAAAATGAAAGCAAGCAGCACGCCGCGAGGGAGAGCTGAAGCCAGGCCTTCCTAGCCCCTTGCAACGCGTGGATAATCGCTTCTGGCATTACTATTATTTATAGCGGGCTCCGCCGCGGAACGGCGCTATCGTCGCCGCAGATCGCGAGTTATTTATAATCGCGCACTCCCGATGTTCCCTTCAGCGCATCTAGCGTCTTCCCATTCGGAAGCGCCACGGTGATGATACGCCCGAGCGGCAAACCATTTTTGACGGGGAACAAGGCGACCGTGACTTCCTCGCCGACCTTGAAAGACGTCTTGCTCCAGCCTCCATTGGTCATGGTGACTGGATTTTGAGTCTCTCCAATCCAGTGGACCACTTGCCCGTTATCGCCCTTTACGTCGAATTGAAGCAGACAATGGGGATTGGACCAGAACCATTCCGTAACGGTTCCCTTCAAAGTAACTCTTTTGTCCGTCTCGAAAGCCGCGGTTCCGTGGTGTGCAAACAGCGGGCCCGAAAAGTTCACGATGCCAAAAGCTAGAATCAGCGCCGGGATAAGTTTCCTTCTCATTGCCATGGCCTCCGTTTGCGAACTATCGTTCCGGTGCGTGGCTTGCCGGGCCACTCGAGGGATCGCCAAATAATTTATTATACCGCTCCATCTCCGCGGGTGAGCAGTACTGTTCCATGACATCCCGATGCGGGTCCTCGAGTTTCATGGGGAACTTGTCCATGGCCACCCAGGGTTTCGTATATATTTTGGGGTCATCAATCGTCACCGACCACTCCAAATGGTCGTGGTCCACGCGATGCAGCCGTTCCTCCACGCGCAATTGGTCGCTGATCGGACGACCCGCGGTATCCAGCCAGACCCGGTCTTCTCCCATCGTTCCAGCCGTCTGAACGACCAGGGTCGTATCGTCCGCCCATTTTCCCACCGAGTAACCGTAATATCTGGGCTCCTTAACTTCACCACCAACGGCTACGCCGCCATCCACCATCTTCGGAAGCTCGCGGCCGTCGGTCCAGATGACACGCCAGGTTG
>WNGJ01010156.1_pt1 | contig 16829 bp, 17 predicted proteins | sample 5400611 | NCBI WGS metagenome assembly WNGJ01 (sample SAMN13153375, study PRJNA577476) | soil metagenome | isolation source: 40 cm soil or saprolite under Garry oak tree replicate 1 | place: USA:California | collected 2016-06-15 | reverse complement strand
CCAGCATGGTGGCGACCAGGCCAGCCAGCTCGGCCGGCGTCTCCCCCTTTGCCCTCAGCAGCACGGCGAACGCCGCGAGCTGTGCCGCGGTCGCCTCGCCGGACATGATCTCGCCCATCGCCCAGGCGGTGTCGGCGGTGCCCAGCGACTCACCGCGCAGCAGCGCGCCGAGCACTGCCGGCCAGGTGCGCCACGAGTCCGGAGCGGTCACCGCGGGCCGCCTACCGCGCGACCGGGACGCCGCGGGCGCGGTCGCGCAGCAGCTGCGCGACCGTCTCGGCGGCGGTCACCGGGTCGAGCGGACGGGCCAGCGTCGCGTCGGCGAGCGACCACGTCGCCAGCCAACGGTCGTCACGGCGGCCGAGCAGCACGCAGACCGCGGGGCAGTCGTCGATCTCGTACTTCAGCTGGCGGCTGATGCCCATGCCGCCGGTGGGCTGCGCCTCGCCGTCGAGGATCGCGACGTCGACCCCCCCGGCGTCGATCCGGGCGACGACCTCCTCGCCCATCGCGCACTCGACCCACTCGATCCGACCGAGGTCCGGCGCGGGGCGGCGGCCGACGGCGCTGCGGACCTGCTCGCGGACGGCCGGGTCCTGGCTGAAGACGATCACGGTGGAGGACGCACGCGGGGCGGTCATGACCGCGATCCTAGGGCGACGCCGACGGCCGCCGCGGACCGGCGGCGGCAACCCAGGATGCGCCTCCGCGCGCGGCTAGCGACGCTGCCAGGCCTCGGGGCGCCGGGAGGCGCTGGTCGAGTGGACGAAGCAGTTCGGGCCCGGGTTGTACGCCGACAGCCGCTCGCCGCAGACCGCGCACTCGCGCCGGGTCGTCGAGACCTTGCGCACGGCTCGTTGCGTACCACTGCCGGGACGGGATCCAGAGACCACGTCTCCTCCGCCTCAGACGTGCCACCGGGAGGGGTGGCAGCGATTCGACCACGGCACTGTAGGCCGGACCGATCATGCGGTCAACGCGGCTCGCGTCCGGCCCAGCCGTCCGCGCCCGATCGGTCCAGTCACGATCGGTCCGCCCCAGGCCCGGCGGCTGCGCCGGGGTCAGGGAGGTCGCGCGGGGCGGTCGGGGTCGGCGGCTGGCGCGGGGTCTGGCAGTCCCCCGCGCCGGCACCGCGGGCGGCGGGGACACCCGGGCCGTCCGGGGCGGCAGGAGCAGCGGTCGCCGGGGTGGTCGTGGCGGCCCGGCGGGCCGGGGACGGCGGGGCCGCCTGGGACGCCTGGGCCGCCAGGCCTGCCGGGGCAGCCGGGGCCCGGGACGCCGGACCCAGCGGGGACGGTGAAGTCGCCGAGGCGGCCGGGCCGACCGGGGACGGTGGGGCCGCCGAGGCGGCGGGCGCAGCCCGGGCGGTCGGGGCGCGTGGGGCGGCCCACCAGACCGGCTGCAGCAGATCCTCCGCACCCTCCGTACCGGCCGCCACCCTGGCCCGCTGCTCCCGGTCGAGCTGCCGGTCGATCCGGGCCGCCTCCCGGTCGGACGCGCGCATCCACTGCACCACCACGGCGCCGAGCATGAGCAGCCCGACCAGGTCCCCGGACGCCCACAGCAGCCCGCCACCGACCCGCTGGTCGGAAGCCGGGTCGGACCAGGTCAGCCCTAACCCCAGGTAGTGCGGGCCCGCGATCAGCTCGGAGCTGTTCATGATCGTCAGGCCGAGGATGGCGTGGATCGGCAGCGCGGCGAACACGAGCAGGAAGCGCAGCGGGTGCGGGACCCGGCCGGGCACCGGGTCGAGCCCGATCAGCGGCCAGAAGAACAGGCTCCCGACGACCAGGAAGTGCAGGTGCAGCAACTCGTGCAGCCAGGGGTGCTCGAGGGTGGCCGGATACCAGCCGGAGAAGTACAGCGCGAACGGGCTGCCGACGAACAGCAGCCAGCCGACCGGCGGGAACGTCAGCACCCGGGCCAGCCGGCTGTGCAGCACCACCAGCGCCGCGTGCCGGCCCCCGGCGGGCAGCGTGCGCAACGCCAGCGTCACCGGCGCGCCGAGCGCGAGGAACACCGGCGAGACCATCGAGAGCACCATGTGCTGCACCATGTGCGTGCTGAACAGCGTCTCGTCGTACGCCCCGAGCCCGCTCATCGTGGCGACCGCGATCGTGCCCAGCCCGCCGACCGTCCACGCCGCCGTCCTGGTCACCGGCCACTGGTCCCCGCGCGACCGGAGTTCCCGGACGCCCCAGAGATACAGGCCGGCGGCCAGCACGAGGGCGACCGCCAGCAGGGGGTCGACCCGGCTCTCGGTGACCAGCCGGCCGACGTCGAACGGCGGCAGGTCGGCCGGGTCGCCCCCGAGCGCGGACAGCATGCCGGGCACCCCGCAACGGTACGTCCCCGACCTGCGCGAACACGCGCTGACCCCGCCGGGTGTAGCACCCGGGAGCGTGGAATGATGCTGCCGTGACGACGGCGACGTTCGAGGGCAGGGTGCACTCGCTGACGCGGCCCAACATGGTGAGCGTCGGCACCATCGTCTGGCTGTCGAGCGAGCTGATGTTCTTCGCCGCGCTCTTCGCCATGTACTTCACGGTCCGTGCCGCGCACCCGGGCGACTGGCCGATGGCGCCGACCGAGCTCAACGTGCCGTACGCGCTGGTCGTCACGCTGATCCTGGTCTCCTCGTCGTTCACCTGCCAGTTCGGTGTGTTCGCCGCCGAGCGCGGCGACGTCTTCGGGCTCCGGCGGTGGTTCCTGCTCTCCTTCGTGCTCGGCCTGGCCTTCGTGCTCGGCCAGGCGAACGAGTACCGCAGCCTGATCGGCGAGGGCACCACCATCTCCGCGACCGGCTACGGCTCGGTCTTCTACCTCACGACCGGCTTCCACGGGCTGCACGTGATCGGCGGGCTCCTCGCCTTCATCTTCATGCTGGCCCGCTCGACGATGGGCCGGTTCACCCCTGCCCAGGCGACCAGCGCGATCGTCGTGTCGTACTACTGGCACTTCGTCGACGTGGTCTGGATCGGACTGTTCTCCACCATCTACCTGATCCGCTGACCCGCCCGCATCCCGCCGGCCAGATCCGCGGTGCCGGCGCCGACCGCGAAGGTGTGACTCGATGACGGACCGCCCCTCGTCGGAGAAGGGCAGCAGGCCGCGATCGCGGCTGCGCCGGCGGCTGTCCGGGGCGCTGGCACTTGCCCTCGCGCTCGGTGCCGTCGGCGTGGGCTACTCGACCGTGGCCGCCGCGGCCACGCCCAAGACCGCCCGAGCGGCCTCGAACGCGCCGGCGGCCGAGCCGGTCGAGATCCGGAAGGGTCGCCAGCTCTACGAGCTGGGCTGCATCACCTGCCACGGGCGCAACCTCCAGGGCGTCCAGGACCGCGGCCCGTCGCTGCTGGGGGTCGGCGAGGCGGCGGTCTACTTCCAGGTCTCCACCGGCCGGATGCCGGTCGCCCGGCAGGAGGCGCAGGCCGAGCGGAAGCCGCCGAAGTACACGGAGGCCGAGACGCTGCAGCTCGCGAGGTACGTGCAGTCGGTCGGCGGCGGCCCGACGCTGCCGCAGGGCAACCTGCGCGGCGACGACTCGAACCTTGCGGAGGGCGGTGAGCTGTTCCGGCTCAACTGCGCGTCGTGCCACAACTTCGCCGGCCGCGGCGGTGCCCTGTCCGCCGGGAAGTACGCGCCGAGCCTCATGCCGTCGACCGACCTGCAGGTGTGGACCGCGATGCTGTCCGGCCCGCAGAACATGCCGGTGTTCAGCGACAACCAGATCACCCCCGCGCAGAAGCAGGCGATCACCCACTACATCCAGACGGTCAAGACGGAGCGCGACCCGGGCGGCAACTCGATCGGCCGCCTCGGCCCGGTGCCGGAGGGTCTGGTCATCTGGGTGGTCGGCATCGGCGCGATCATGCTGATGATCCTCTGGATCGGAGCGAAGTCGTGAGCCACGACAGCGGCACCTCGCAGCCGCGCCTGCCTCTCGACCCCGAGGACCTCGACCGCCTCCCGCTGGAGGAGCGGGCGAGGGTCGCCTCCGCGGTCGACGGAGTGCACATCGTCCGCCGGCGCGACCGGTTCCCCATTCCCGGCACGAAGGCCGAGCGGCGGGCCGAGCGGGCGGTCGCCGCCTGCTTGGTGCTCACCTTCGTCGGCGCCGTCGGCTTCACAGTGGCGTACCTGGTGGTCCCGTGGCGGTACAACGGCCAGGACCAGGCGTACACGTGGTTCACCCCGCTGCTCGGCATCGCCATGGCGCTCGCCCTGCTCGGCATCGGCTTCGGGGCGGTGCTGTGGGCGAAGTTGCTGATGCCCGAGGAGGAGACGGTGCAGGACCGGCACGGAGGCCGCTCCCCCGAGCTCGAGCGGCGCACCGCGGCCGCGGTCCTGGTCGACGGCCTGGCCATGACCGGCATCGCCCGCCGCTCGCTGCTGCAGAAGACGCTCGGGCTGTCCGCACTGGCGCTCGGCGTGCTCGCGGTGATCCCGTTCGGCGGCCTGATCAAGAAACCGAGGGGGTTGGTCCAGACCGCGTGGCGGGACGAGGTACGGCTGATGACCAGCGACCGGCGCCTGATCCGGCCCGGGGACCTGCAGGCCGGCGGCATCGCCACCGTCTTCCCGGCCGTGCCGGACGGGTTGACGACCCAGGTGATGGCCGACTCGGTGGTGCTGCTGATCCGGCTGCGGCCCGGCCAGACCGTGCGCGCCCGCCCCGGCCAGGAGGACTTCGGCTGGCAGGACTACGTGGCGTACTCGAAGATCTGCACCCACGCCGGCTGCCCGGCCTCGCTCTATGAGCAGCAGACCGGCCGGCTGCTGTGCCCGTGCCACCAGTCCCAGTTCGACCTGCTGCAGGACGCGAGGCCCGTCTTCGGGCCGGCCCCCCGGCCGCTGCCGAAGCTGGCGATCACTGTGGACGACGAAGGATACTTCGTGGCGAAGCGTGACTTCCCCGAGCCGATCGGGCCCAGCTTCTGGGAGCGTCGATGAGCGAGCGCAGCGAGCGAACCGGGGAGCGCGGCGCGCTCGCGTATCCCTGCCGGTCCGCGGCGAGGAGCTGACATGAGTGCGACGACGGAAACGCGCGCCGAGAAGGCGGCGAACTGGTTCGACGACCGCCTCACCATCGCCCCGGTCGTGCGCCGGACGCTGGGCAAGGTCTTCCCGGACCACTGGACGTTCATGATGGGCGAGATCGCGCTCTACTCGTTCATCATCCTGATCCTGACGGGCACCTACCTGTCGTTCTTCTTCGACCCGTCGATGACCGAGGTGCACTACAACGGCAGCTACTCGCCGCTGCGGGGCATCGCGATGTCGCGGGCATACGACTCCACCCTGGACACCTCGTTCGACGTCCGGGGCGGGCTGGTGATGCGGCAGATCCACCACTGGTCCGCGCTGCTGTTCGTCGCCGCGATGACCGTGCACATGCTGCGGGCCTTCTTCACCGGCGCCTTCCGCAAGCCGCGGGAGCTCAACTGGCTGCTCGGCGTCGGCCTGCTCACGCTGGGGATCGTCGAGGGCTTCGCCGGTTACTCGCTGCCCGACGACCTGCTCTCGGGCACCGGGCTGCGCATCGCGCACGCGATCGTGCTGTCCATCCCGGTGGTCGGCTCCTGGGTGGCGTTCGCCCTCTTCGGCTCCGACTTCCCCGGGACCGACATCATCCCCAGGCTCTACATCGTGCACGTGCTGCTGATCCCGGGCATCATCCTGGCGCTGATCGCCGTGCACGTCGGCCTGGTGGTGGTGCAGATGCACACCCAGTTCCCAGGCCCGGGCCGGACCGAGCGGAACGTGGTCGGCGAGCGCTTGTACCCGCTCTACACCGCCAAGGCGGGCGGCTTCTTCTTCCTCGTCTTCGGCGTGATGGCGCTGCTCGGCGGGCTGGTGCAGATCAACCCTGTCTGGCTGTACGGGCCGTACAACCCCGCCCAGGTCAGCACCGGCGCCCAGCCGGACTGGTACATGGGTTTCCTGGAGGGTGCGATGCGGCTCTTCCCGCCCTGGGAGATCCGCGCCTTCAACCACACGGTCTCGTCGATCCTGTGGCCGACGGTGGTGCTGCCCGGGATCCTGTTCACCCTGCTGGCGCTCTATCCGTTCCTCGAGGCGCGGATGACCGGAGACCGCGCGTCGCACAACCTGCTGCAGCGGCCGCGGGACGTGCCGGTGCGGACCTCGCTGGGTGCGATGGCCCTGGCGTTCTACCTGGTGCTGCTGATCGCGGGCGGCGACGACGTCATCGCGAACAAGTTCGACATCAGCATCAACGCGATGGTCTGGATGGGGCGGATCGGGCTGATCGTGCTGCCGCCCCTCGCGTACGCGGCGACCTATCGGCTCTGCCTCGGGCTGGAGCGGCACGACCGGGAGGTGCTCGAGCACGGCGTGGAGACCGGCATCGTCAAACGGCTGCCGTCGGGTGAGTTCATCGAGGTCCACCAGCCGCTCGGCCTGGTCGACGAGCACGGCCACGGCGTGCTGGAGTACGCCGGCAGCCCGGTGCCCAAGAAGATGAACCGGCTGACCGCCGCGGGGCGCCGAGCCGGTGGCTTCCTGTGGCCGGTCCGGGAGTCCGCCGAGGTGCGGGAGCTGCAGGAGCGGTCCGAGACCGAGCAGGCGCTCGCGGAGGGCGTGGACGAGCGCGAGCTGGCCGGGCGGCCGAAGGACCCCGAACTCTAGGCGCCGCGTCTTCCAGCAGGCCCGCCGGTCGACAGTGACCGGCGGGCCTGCTGGTCGTCCGGAGCGGCAGATCGCGGTCGCGCGACGTAATCGCCGGCCGTCGGCAGGCGCAGGGTGGTGCCGCCGACGCCTACGTCCTCACGGTCCTCGCGGGGTCCGGTCCTCCGTCGGGGGCACGCTGTTCGGGCTTGCCCACGCCCCCCGGCTCGCCGCCTCGGCGAGAGGGCAAGCGAGCCGCGCATAGACGCCGGACAAGACGAGCCCACGTGGACGCCGGACAACGTCCGGCCCGCTTCCCGGGCCGGGGACCTCGTCGGGGCTCAGATGGTCGGCGAGGTGTGGCCGCTGGCGTAGTACTCGAAAAGCAGGCCGCCGACGGAGACGAGCACCGCGACGATGCCGAGCCCGATCAGCCAGGCTTCGAAGAAGACCAGCCCGAGGCCGGCGATGGCCGCGGACAGCGCCAGCGTCACCGGCCAGTAGCTGCCCGGGCTGAAGAAACCCAGCTCGCCGGCGCCCTCGGCGATGTCGGCGTCGGTGCGGTCCTCGGGGCGCAGGTCGATGCGGCGAGCCACGAACCAGAAGTAGCTGCCGATGATCAGGCAGAGACCGCCGGACAGGACGAGCGCGGTCGTCCCCGCCACCTCGACCCGCCCGCTGTCGGCCCATGTCCACAGCCCGTACACGATCGCGAATGCGAACAGCAGGCCGCACAGCAGCAGGAAGAGCCGTGCCTCGACACGCATTGCGCCCTCCTCACTTCCCCGCGTCCTGCGCGACGGGCTCGGACGGCGCCCGCTGCGTCCGGTTGGTCTGGAACGGGTAGGTCGTCGTCGCCCGGCTCGGCTGCCCGATCGCGGCCAGCGCCTTCGCCTGCCGGTCGAGGTCGTCGTTGCCGAAGCCCGCCAGGGCGTCGAGGTAGCGCTGGTAGTCCGAGTCGCTCACCACCCGCAGCTCGAAGTTCATCGCGGAGTGGTAGGTCCCGCACAGCTCGGCGCAGTGCCCCACGTACGACCCGGTGACGGTCGGGCGGAACTGGAACTTGTTGTTCTGGTTCTTCTCCGGCGCCGGGAAGACGTCCCGCTTGAACAGCAACTCCGGCACCCAGAAGGAGTGGATCACGTCGGTGGACCCGACCACGACGCGGATGTTCTTGTTCTGCGGGACGACGAGGACCGGGATCTCGGCGGGACTGCCGACGGTGTAGAGGAAGTCGTCCGTCTGCGGGTCGCGCCGGTCGTTGTAGTTGAACTGCCAGTTCCACTTGAAGGCGGTCACGGTGATCGTGGTGTCGGCCTTCGGCCTCAGGTCGGTGACGTAGGTCTGGGTCAGCACGGTGTAGTAGAAGAGCACCGCGATGATCAGGAACGGCACGACCGTGTAGAGCGCCTCGATGGGCAGGTTGTACTTGGTCTGCCGGGGCAACTCGTCGCCGCGCCGCCGGTAGACGATGGCGGCCCAGAAGATCAGCCCCCAGACCATCGCGCCCACGATGAGCGCGGTGACCGTCGACCACGTCCACAGCACGCGCATCCGCGCGGCCTGCTCGGTGATCCCGCGCGGCCAGCCGAAACGCAGCTTGTCCTCGATCTCGGCCCGCGAGCAGGCGCTGAGCACCAGCACGAGCAGCAGCGAGCTCGCGGCCAGCCGCGCCACCCGCCCGGAACGACCGCGACCCACGTGACCGCCCTCCGCTGCCGACCTGTGCAGGACCAGTGCCCACCGGACGTTCCCGGATGTGCGGAGACTACCCGCAGCCGCCGGCCCCAGCCTGTCCGGGTCCGCCGACTCGCGCGGACGGCGTCGCCTTCCGCGGACGGCGTACCGTCGCGGCGTGCCCGGGGAGACCTACCTCGACGCCGCCTCCTCGGCTCCGCTGCACCCGGTGGCCCGCGAGGCGCTGCTCGCGGCCCTCGACGACGGCTGGGCCGATCCGGCCCGCCTGTACGGTGCGGGCCGGCGGGCCCGGCTGCTCCTCGACGGCGCCCGCGCCACCGTGGCGCAGGTGCTCGCGGCCCGCCCGGACGAGGTCACCTTCTGCGCGTCCGGCACGCAGGCCGCGCACCTCGCCGTGCTCGGCGGGCTGGCGGGCCGCCGCCGGGCGGGTACCCGGCTGGTGCACTCCGCGGTCGAGCACTCCTGCGTGCTGCACGCCGCGGAGCGGCACGTCACCGCCGGCGGCGAGGCGGTCGCCATCCCGGTGGACCGCCTCGGCCGGGTGGACCCGGCCGCCTTCGCCGCCGCGGTGGCGCGCACCGGCACGGCCCTGGCCAGCCTGATGACCGCGAACCACGAGGTCGGCACCACCCAGCCGGTCGCTGAGGTCGCGGCGGCCTGTGCCGACGCGGCCGTCCCGCTGCACACCGACGCGGCCCAGTCGCTCGGCCGGGTCCCGGTGCCGGCCGGCTGGTCGCTGCTGTCGGCGAGCGCGCACAAGTGGGGCGGGCCGCCCGGCGTCGGCGTGCTGGTGGTGCGTACCGGCACCCGCTGGACGTCGCCGGAGCCGGCGGACGAGCGGGAGCGCGGGCGTACCCCCGGTTTCGAGAACGTGCCGGCGGTCGTCGCGGCGGCCGCGTCGCTGCGGGCCCGTGCGCAGGAGGCGGCGGCCGAGGCCGCCCGGCTCTCCGCGCTGGTCGACCGCATCCGCGCGACGGTGGCCGCCACGGTGCCCGACGTCGTGGTGGTCGGCGACCCGCACGGCCGGCTCCCGCATCTGGTGACCTTCTCCTGCCTGTACGTCGACGGCGAGGCGCTGCTGCATGAGCTGGACCGCCGCGGCTTCGCCGTGTCCAGCGGCTCCTCCTGCACCTCGTCCACGCTGAGGCCGTCGCACGTGCTGGAGGCGATGGGAGTGCTCTCGCACGGCAACGTGCGGGTGTCGCTGCACCGCGACACGACCGCCGCCGATGTCGACCGGTTGCTGGCCGCGCTGCCGGACGTGGTCGCCGACCTGCGCCGCACCGCGGGTGTCGCCGGGCTGTGATCATCCTGGACTGCCGCGGCCGGCGCTGCCCGCTGCCGGTGATCGAGCTGGCGCGGCGGATCGGCGACGTCGGCGTGGGCGAGGTGGTCGCGGTCGAGGCCGACGACCCCGCGGCGCGCCTGGACGTGCCGGCATGGTGCCGGATGCGCGGCCACGAGTACCTCGGCGAGTCCGCCGCCGCGGACGGGGTCCCCCGCTACGCGGTGCGCCGGGAGGCGTAAACCGCTCGCTGAGCGGGGCAGGCTGAACACATGGAGTGGCATATCGAGGCCGACCTGCCGGCGTTCGGCCACCGGGTGATGCCGTGGCTGGAACGCGACCCGGTGCGCAACACCGTGCAGGCGACCGTCCTGCGGGCCCGGCTGGAGGGACTGGTCGACCCCGAGCCGCCCTGGCTGGCCTGGCTGGGCGACGGCGGCGAGGTGGCCGGGGTCGCGGTGCAGACCCCGCCACGCGGGATCCTGCTCTCCCCGCTGCCGTCCGGGGCGGCCCGTGCGCTGGCCGCCGTCGTGCCGCCCGCGCTGCCCGGCGCCGCCGGGCCACCCGCCGAGGTCGAGGCGTTCACGACCGCGTACGCGGAACGGATCGGCGCGCGTCCGACGGTCGCGGTCCGGCAGCGGCTGTTCCGGCTGGACCGGGTGGTGCCCCACCCGCCGGTCCCCGGTCGGCTGCGGGAAGCGAAGGAAGCCGACGTGGAGCGGGTGCTGCGGTGGCTGGTCGCGTTCGCGGTCGAGGCGCACACGCCGGCCGGGGCGGACGCCGGCATCGCCCGCCGCGCGGTCGACCAGCGCCGGGCGCTGCTCTGGGAGGTCGGCGGCGAGCCGGTCTCCCTGGTCGGCCACACCGCCGCCGTGGCCGGCGTGCCGCGGGTCGGCCCGGTGTACACGCCGCCGGAGCACCGACGCCGCGGCTACGCCGGCGCTGCCACCGCGGCGACCTGCGCCCGGCTGCTCGAACGCGGCGCGAGAACGGTCGTGCTGTTCGCCGACCGGGCCAACCCGACCGCGACCGGGGTCTACCGGCGGATCGGCTTCGACCCGGTGGGCGACCACGACGACTGGGCACTGGAATACTGAGCCGCTGCGGCCCCCGACCGATCGGAGATGCACCTGTGTGCGGCCTGCTCGGATTCCTCAGCAACGACCGTAGGGCCAAGGAGGTGCGCGACGACGTGGCCGTGGCGCTCGACCTGGCCCGCCACCGCGGACCGGACGAGGGCGGCACCCTGCACGACGAGGACACCGTGCTCGGCTTCCGCCGGCTGTCGATCATCGACCTCGACCTCAGCCACCAGCCCCTGCCGTACGACGAGGGCCGCTACTGGCTGCTGTTCAACGGCGAGATCTACAACTACCTCGAGCTGCGTGAGCGGCTGGCCCGCGAGCACGGGGCCAGCTTCGCCACCGACGGCGACGGCGAGACCATCCTGGCCGCGTACAAGTACCTCGGCGAGGACTGCGTGCGGGAGCTGCGGGGGATGTTCGCGTTCCTGATCTGGGACTGCGAGGAACGGGTGCTGTTCGGCGCGCGTGACTGGTTCGGCATCAAGCCGCTGTTCACGATGACCGACGAGCGGGGCACGTTCTTCGGCTCGGAGAAGAAGTCGCTGCTCGCACTGGGCGGGACCGCGGTGGAGGGCGATGCGGCGCTCGACACGGCCGCCCTCCAGCACTACCTGACCCTGCAGTACGTCCCCGAGCCCGCGACGATGCACCGGCGGATCGGGCGGATCGAGAGCGGCACCGCGTTCCGGCTGCGCCCGGGCGGCCCGCTGGAGACCTGGCGCTTCTTCCGGCCCACCTTCGGCATCCGCAAGGTGGACGACCAGCAACGCCTCTACGACGAGGTCCGCGAGGCCGTCGAGGACTCGGTCGCCAAGCACATGCGCGCGGACGTCACCGTCGGCTCCTTCCTGTCCGGTGGCATCGACTCGACCGCGATCGCCGCGCTGGCCAAGCGGCACAACCCGCAGCTGATCACGTTCACCACCGGCTTCCAGCGGCAGGGCTTCTCGGAGATCGACGTCGCCGCGAAGTCGGCGGAGGCTCTCGGGGTCACGCACGTCATCAAGACGGTGTCGCCGGCCGAGATGATGGATGCCCTCCCGCTGATCGTCTGGTACCTCGACGACCCGGTGGCCGATCCCGCGCTTGTCCCGCTCTACTTCATCGCCCGCGAGGCGCGCCGGCACGTCAAGGTCGTGCTGTCCGGTGAGGGCGCGGACGAGCTGTTCGGGGGCTACAACATCTACCGGGAGCCGCTGTCGCTGCGGGCGTTGACGGCGCTGCCGGGGCCGGTGCGTTCGGCGCTGGGCGGGATGTCGCGGCGCCTGCCCCATGGCATGCGGGGCAAGGACCTGCTGCGGCGGGCGTCGATCCCGCTGGAGGAGCGTTACTACGGCAACGCGCGCATCTTCCGCGACGACGAGCTGGGCTTCCTGCGTACCCGGGACCCGAAGGTGTCCTTCCGGGACGTGACCGACCCGGTGTACGCGCAGATCGCCGGTGCCGACGACGTGACCCGCATGCAGTACGTCGACCTGTTCACCTGGCTGCGTGGCGACATCCTGGTCAAGGCCGACAAGATGACCATGGCCAACTCGCTGGAGCTGCGGGTGCCCTTCCTCGACCCGGAGGTGTTCCGGGTCGCCTCGACGCTGCCGGTCGCGCAGCGGGTCACCCGCGAGCAGACCAAGGTCGCGCTGCGCCGGGCACTGCGCGACATCGTGCCGCCGCACGTGCTGGAACGGCGCAAGCTCGGCTTCCCGGTGCCGATCCGGCACTGGCTCCGCGCCGAGATGTACGACTGGGCGCGGGACGTCGTCGACTCGAGCGGGACGGACCACCTGCTCGACCGCGGCTACGTCCGTACCCTGCTGGCCGCGCACCGGGCCGGTCCGCACGACCACAGCCGCAAGCTGTGGACGCTGCTGGTCTTCATGATCTGGCACGGGATCTTCGTCGAGGAGCGGATCGTCCCCGAGATCCCGGCCACGGTCTACCCGGTCAGCATCTAGCCCAGCCTGAGCGGTCGGTCAGCCGGGCAGGTGGGCGCCGACCTCCGCTGCGGCCGCCGGGCCGTACACCTCACCCAGCCGGGCAACGAACTCGGCGGGGTGCACCTCGTACTCCTGGGTCCCGACGGTCTCCAGAATCTGCGTGGCCAGGGCGGCGCCGACCTGGGCGGCGCGCTCGGCCGGCAGCCCCCAGGACGTGGCCGCGAGGAAGCCCGCGCGGAAACCGTCGCCCACGCCGGTCGGGTCGGCGATCGCCCGGGGTGGCACCACCGGCACGTGCAACGTCGGCAGCTCCTGGCCCTCGACCGTCACGCCGTCCCCGCCATGCGTGGTCACCCGGACGCGTACCCGCTTGAGTACCTCGGCGTCGCTCCAGCCGGTCTTCTGCTCCAGAAGGCCCTTCTCGTACTCGTTGGTGAACAGGTACGACGCGCCGTCGACGAGCAGCCGGATGTCCTCGCCGGGCATGCGGGCCATCTGCTGGGACGGGTCGGCGGCGAAGTCGTAGCCCCGCTCGCGGCACTCCTCGGTGTGCCGCAGCATCGCCTGCGGGTCGTCCGGCGCGATGCAGACCAGCTCGAAGCCACCGACCCGCTCGTGCACGGGCGCGAGCTCGATCAGCCTCGCCTCGGACATGGCGCCGGCGTAGAACGAGGCGATCTGGCAGAGCTCCTCGTCGGTGGTGCAGACGAAGCGGGCGGTGTGCGCCGTCTCGCTGACCAGCACCGAGGCGCAGTCGACCCCGTGACGCTCCAGCCACGACCGGTAGTCGGCGAAGTCCGAACCGGCCGCTCCGACCAGGACCGGGTTCAGACCGAGCTGCGCGAGGCCGAAGGCGATGTTGGCGCCGATCCCCCCGCGCCGCACCACCAGGTCGTCGACCAGGAACGACAGGGAGATCTTGTCGATGTGCTCGGGCAGCAGTTGCTCGGCGAACCGACCCGGGAAGTGCATGAGGTGGTCGGTGGCGATCGAGCCGGTCACGGCGATGGGCACGGCGGCGGTCCTCGCTCGGGCTGGTGTCGGGCTGGGATCCGGTCACGCTCGAATCCGAGGTCGCGCCGGCGGCGACCTCGGTCAGGGTACCCGTATGCGGAAGGTCGGGCCGTGCTGCTGGTGCCGGCGGGGTGCCACACGCGGTGAGGGGCCGGGCCCCGCCGGGCCCGGCCCCTCACCCGAACAGGATCAGCTGAACGAGTCGCCGCACGCGCAGGAGCTCTGCGCGTTGGGGTTGTCGATGGTGAAGCCCTGCCGCTCGATGCTGTCGACGAAGTCGATCGTCGCGCCGGTCAGATAGGGCACGCTCATCCGGTCGACCACGACCTCGACGCCGCCGAACTCGCTCACCCGGTCGCCGTCGATGGAACGCTCGTCGAAGAACAGGGAGTAACGCAGGCCGGAGCAGCCTCCAGGCTGCACCGCGATCCGCAGCCGCAGGTCGTCACGGCCCTCCTGGTCGAGCAGCGCCTTGACCTTGGCCGCCGCCGGCTCGGTGAGGATCACGGAGGTCTGCGCCTCGGTCGTCGTCTCCACGGACACGGTCTGTCTCCCACTCGCCTCGGACGCCTTCGAGGCGGACAACACGTTCCCCGCCCCTCGGTCTTCCCTATCGTACGTCGAGCCGGCGGAAAGGGCCGACGCACAGCCGTGGGACACCCGCCAGAGCCGAACCGCTAGCGGGACCGGCTCCACCGGGCCGCGACCCGGGCGGCCAGGTCTGAGAGCCGGTCCGCCGGCCAAGCGAGGGCCGACTCCACCGAGCCGGCCTCGTCGGCCACCGAGTACGCCGCATCGACGCCGGCCGCGGCCGCTTCCCGCCGGCCGACGGACACCTGCCCGGCCAGCACGAGGCACGGCAGGCCACGCTCGGCGGCGGCCGACGCCACCCCGCTGGCGACCTTGCCCCGCAGCGACTGCGAGTCGAACGAACCCTCGCCGCTGATCACGAGGTCGGCGGCGTCCAGCGCGGCCGGCAGGCCGACGACGCCACTGATCAGCTCGAATCCCGGCTGCCGCGTGCCGCCGAGCGCCAGCAGCGCGGCGCCGAGACCGCCCGCGGCGCCCGCGCCGGGCAGGGTGGCAAGCCCAGCGGGCGCTGTGGGCAGGTCCCGCTCGGCCACCTCGGCCCAGCGCGCCAGCGCAGCGTCCAGCCGGGCGGCGTCCTGTGCGCGCAGGCCCTTCTGGGGGCCGAAGACCGCGGTGGCGCCGGTGGGCCCGCACAGCGGGTTGTCCACGTCCGTCGCGGCCACCAAGTCCGCACCGCGCAGCTGGGGCGCGCCGTCCAGCCGGTCCAGGGCGGCGAGCGCGAGGCCCCCGTACGGCAGGGCCGTGCCGCCGACGTCCAGCGGGGTCACCCCGAGTGCGGCGAGCATCCCGGCGCCGGCGTCGTTGGTCGCCGACCCGCCGAGCCCGACCACCAGCCGTCGTGCGCCACACTCGACCGCGGCGGCCAGCAGCGGCCCCACGCCGTACGAGCTTGTGCGCAGCGGGTCGCGCTCCGCCGCCGTGAGCAGGTGCAGGCCGGTTGCCTGCGCCGACTCGACGTACGCGCTGTCGCCGTCGAGCAGCACCGCGCCGACGACCGGCCGCCCGAGCGGGTCGGTGGTGGGGACCGGGACCACGTCGCCGTCCCGCGCGGACGCCAGGACGTCCACGAAGCCGGGGCCGCCGTCGGAGAGCGGCCGCAGCGTCAGATCGTCGTCCGGCGCCGAGCGGCGCCAGCCGGCGGCCACCGCCTGCGCGGCCTGCACCGCCGAGAGCGTCCCGCCGAAGGAGTCCGGCGCCACCACGACCCGCACGCCCGGCAGTCTGCCGCACCGCGCCAGCGCCGCTGCACCGCCAGCGGGGCCAGGAGCCGCGGCAGAGCTACGTCTCTGCACCGCCAGGCGACGCAGAGACCGCCCGCGGGTCGGCCTCTCCGCAGCGCGCCGCGACGTAGACACCGCCTCAGAGCTGCGTCTCTGCTCCGCCAGGCGACGCAGAGACCTTCCGCAGCAGCTACGTCTCTGCACCGCCTGGCGACGCAGAGACCTTCCGCAGCGGGTCGGTGCACCGCGACGCGACGCAGAGACGTAGCCGCCGGACCGGGTCAACCCAGCCCGGCGGCAAGCCGGACCGCAGCGTCGCGGTCCAACCCGGACTCGATCCGTACGGTCGCCCCCGGCAGCGCCACCAGCACCGTCGCCCGCGCGATCCGACTCGCGGCGTAACGCGGGAAGCCGTCGTCGCCCATCGGGACCAGATCGTGCGGGCCGCCGATCCAGATCCCCGGCCGGCCGGCGATCGTCACAGGCACGCTCGGCATCCCCCTGAGAAACTTCTCGAACAGCGGACCGTCCGACGGCGTGACCGCGTCCACCAGCAACCCGATGCGGGAGCCGGGCAGTGCCGGCAGTCCTGGTCGGGACGCCCACAGCAGCGACACGACGCGGCCGCGAGTCCCGAGCACGTACACCTCGTCGGGGGGGCCGAGTCCGGCCGGCAGCCGGACGACCGGCGTGCCCCGCTCCCGCGCCTCGGCGAGCGGGACCGGTGCCTGGGCGTAGCCGAGCTCCTGCCCCAGCGGACCGGCGGCCGTCCTCGCGGCCGGGGAGGGTGGCGCCGGCGCGGGCGCGGGCTGGTCGCCGGCGTGGATCACCACGCCGGGCAGGCCGATCACCGCTCCCACCACGTCCGCCGCCGCCTCCCGCACCGCGGGCACCGAGGCCAGCGCCCCGACCAGCAGCGCGCCGAGCAGGACCCGCAGCCGACCGCCGACCCGGCCGAGCAGCGGCCGGCGCGGTACGGTCCCGGCAACGCGCGCCAGCACCGCCGGCGCCACGTCGGGCACCGGACCGGTGTCCAGCGTGTGGGCGAGGTCGCGCAACGCGCGGACCAGGACGTCGTCGCGGTCAGCCACCGCCGCCCACCCCCTCGGCGAGCGGCGCCGAGCGGCGCAGCCGGTCCAAGCCTCGGGACAGCCGGCTCTTCACGGTGCCCGGCCGCAGGCCGAGCACCGCGGCGGTCTCCGACTCGGACAGGTCCAGCAGGTAGCGGCAGGTCACCACGTCGCGCTCCCGGTCCGGAAGCGCCCGCACGGCCGCCAGCAGCATCCTCGCCGACTCCGACGCCACGGCCGCGCTCTCCGGGGACGGGCGCGGGTCCGGCATCGAGCCGGCGCGCGGGTCGAGGTGTGCGGAGGCG
>WNGJ01003182.1_pt1 | contig 16830 bp, 17 predicted proteins | sample 5400611 | NCBI WGS metagenome assembly WNGJ01 (sample SAMN13153375, study PRJNA577476) | soil metagenome | isolation source: 40 cm soil or saprolite under Garry oak tree replicate 1 | place: USA:California | collected 2016-06-15 | reverse complement strand
TTCTAGACGTACTCTTTTTTGGAGTATCAGCAAACGCTCTTGTAGGAACGTGGGTGCAAGGGAAAAAAGTGCACCCCTAATACTGCTACTCTATCTTGCCTTTCTTGGTCTCTCCTCTGGCTTTGGTTCAAGCGCGGGCATCTCTTCAATCAAACGCAGAGCCTCAGCAATAGCGCGGTCTAGTTGTGGATCAACTTTGTTCACGAAATCCTGTGGAGCAATATCTACTTCTATGTCAGGATCGGTGCCGTAGTTCTCGACGTTCCAGCCAACATCCTTGAACCAGAAAGCGTACTCTGGTTGAGTCGTTCTTGTGCCATCGATAAGAGCGTGTTGTGGATTAATACCAATCACTCCACCCCAGGTGCGTTTGCCGATCAATGGTCCTAGTCCCATCAACTTGAAGCTGTGGCTAAATATGTCCCCATCCGATCCTGAAAATTCATCAGTTAAAGCTACCATTGGGCCACGAGGCGACTCTTCAGGATAAGGAGCAGGCTGACTCCAACGCGGAAAGTCATAGCCTATACGGCGTCTTGCCAATTTCTCAAGTAGGAGTCCGGAGACGTGTCCACCACCATTGTGACGCACATCGATCAGTAACCCTGGATAATCATACTCAACCAGGTAACTACGATGAAATTCTGCAAAACCCTCTCCCATCATGTTTGGAATGTGGATATATCCCACACGTTCTTGTGATTTCTCATGGACGACACGGCGGTTGTTCTCGACCCATTCTCGATAACGGGCAGGTTGTTCACTCGAGAGAGCCTTAACACTGATGACCCGTGTCTCATTTGAGGCTGCATCCTCGATGGTAAGTTGTATCTCATTGTTCGCCTGGTTCACCAGCATTTCTTGCGGACTACGATCAGATCCTACTCGCTGTCCATTGATGGCTAATACAGCGTCACCTGTACGAACATTTAGCCCTGGACTGGTGAGTGGGGAGGTAGCTTTGCTATCTGAGGGATCACCCTGCACGATACGCACAATACGATAACGATCAAGTTCAGCATCATAGCTCCAATCCACTCCCAAGAAGCCCTGGCTATAATGTGGTCGCTGGCGATATTCACCGCCCCCTTCGTAGGCGTGAGAAGTTCCGAGTTCACCTTGTATTTCCCAGAAGAGGTCGGAGAGTTCAGAACGTGAACTCACACGTTCGACCAGTGGCGCATACTGTGCATAAATGGCTTCCCAATCAATGCCTGACATGTCTTCTGCCCAAAAATGCTCGCGTTGCAGGCGCCAGGCCTCTGCAAACATTTGCTTCCATTCAGCGGAAGGTTGCACCGACACTTTTACACGATTCAAGTCTAACCAGCCCGTTTCGCGGCTTGCCCGATTCCCGTTTTCTCCTTTAGGTGCCTTATCACCTGCTTTGAGTACACGCAAGCGGTGCCGCGAACGGTAAATAAGAGTCTTATAGTCACGTGAGACGTCGAACTCACTTACTCCATCGATGAGAAATTCAGTCTTATATGCCTCGAAATCATAACTCTCGATATGCCCCCCTGGCTCATGATTCTCACCTGGCTGATGGATTACCCCTTCTATCGGAAGTGACGAGAACAGTGCTTTGCCCTTGATGCCTCGAATCAAGGTATATTTTCCTTCGGATACAGGGAATGGTAAGACCCGATTAGCAATTCCTTCCAGGTCGATGACAATGGGGATTGGTTTTTTCGTACCTTCCTTTTTGTCCTCTTCCCCTGTCTCAGCAGAACCGTTCGTATCTTTTTCTACTTTGTTCTGGGCGCTGGATTCCTCTTTCTCCTTTTCCTTCTCTTTTTCTTCAGGCACCTTCGGTTCTGGAATGAAAGGAGAGCGCAGATTACGCTGGAGCGTAATGGTGTATGGTTTCACACCTCCAGGGAAGCTCATATCAAATTGCAGGTTGTCATATACGGGATTGAAGGTGCGATATCCTAGAAAGTACAGGTATTTTCCTTCCGGGTCAAAAGCTGGTGAGACATCGTGTAGCAGAGGTTCCGTGACGAAATGTGTTTCACCGCTCTCCAGGTTACACAGTTTGATCGCAATTTTTTGTGTGGTAGAAGGGAAGCCGTATGCTAGCCAGCGACCATCTGGCGACCAAGCTATGCCTCGCATTTTCCCATAGTCACTGCGATCAATCATACGCGAGGAACCTTCCTCCAAATCGACCGCGATTATCTCATTTCGATGATTCGCAATCGCAACGGCATCATTGGTGGGTGAGACAGCTAGGTCGGTAGCCCTACCAAATTCAATATCCGCAAACGTCTTCGGTTCACTCGCATCTTCGGGATTGAAAACAACCAGGCCCTCATGACCGGTGTTGTCATTAATAGCTACTACACGTTTGCCGTCATTGAGCCATTCCAGAAATCGATAGCGCACACCATCAGGCTCACCATGTTGTAGAACAGGTCCCTCCCAATTGCCCAGTGTGAAAGCTTTGCCGCGCGTCGTCAATGCGACTGCATATCCCTTTGGGTGTAGCGCGTAGCTATCGAGGTAACTTCCTGCGGATACGAACTTGCGATTGCGTTGCGTGCGTATACTTGGCAATACTATATCCAATTGGCGCACGCTTTCAGTAGAAGGATCAAACAGGTAGAGGTCGGCGCCAGCATGATAGACCAAACGCTCTCCATCGCTCGATAGGTTGCGCGCGTAAAAGTCGTTATGATCAGTATGGCGGCCAATATCGTCTCCGATAGGAGTGCAAGAATAAATATTACCGACTCCCTCGTGATCTGAAAGGAAATAGATACGCCCGCCTACCCAGCAGGGGTTAGCGATGTTGCCTTTGAGCTGTAGTAATCGCTGGAATATTCCGCTTCCAGTTGGATCACACCATAAATGACCTGCTGTACCACCTCGATAGCGTTTCCAACGTGCGGGTTCATGCGTGTTGCGGCCAATGACGACACCGCCCTTTGGCCCATGAGAAATAGCGTTTGCGATGCCCACAGGAATCTGGCTCGGTTGACCACCCTGGGGGCTGATAGCATAGATGGCATTGTGGCCAGAAAGTGCCTGGCCTACGTTACTAGCATACAAAATAGCTTCACCAGCAGGATCCCAGCCAGTAACACGGCAAGAAGAGGATTGGAACGTAAGACGTTGAGCAACACCTCCTGGTGATGGCATTACGTAGACTTCACTTGGACCCTCTTCACGGCCCACAAATGCGAGCAGTTCGCCATCTGGCGAAAAATGAGGGTATGATACTTCTCCTACCCCTGCAGTCAAACGTTCTGCCCGCCCACCTTCACTTGAAACAAGCCAGAGATCATCTTCAGCGACGAAAATGATGTGATCCCGATAGATGGTTGGAAAACGCACATATCCTTGTGTTGACATTTATTCTCCTTATGATTATCCTTTGAGGCATTGAAGCATCTATCTGTAATTGCAATGTAATTGGGTAGGTAATATTGTAACACAGGTAAAACTGCGTTAACTACCAATTACATCGGCTCATCGGCTGGTCAGGTAGTCATTACCCTCTTGTCAGAAAGCCCAAGTAATGGTACTCTCTCATTGCAATTCTATACCATTAATCTACAAGGAGAGAGTATCTTTATGGCGCAAACGGTGAATGGGCAGAATAAGGAAACACCACAGAAACAATATCGACCAGGGCAACGTCAACAGGAACGTATGCAGCGTCAGGCCCGTCGAAGGCGTAGACAAAGGATATGGGGAGCTTCCATTGCTGCATCTGTGCTGATAATAATATCCGTGGTTGGCATCCTCGAATATCAACGCTATACAGCAGACCGCGCAGCCGCGCAGCTTGCGAGTGCGAATGCAACAGCTACCAAAGTAGCCAGTGTCCATGCGACCGCAACGGCACAACAGCTTGCTTCTTGCCTCGCTGCACTGAATACCACTCCAACTCCCAAAGCTGGGCCAGCAAAACCGCCCACTCTGTCAGAAACCCCTGTCACATTACCCGATGGTCTTCAGTATATTGATGTGCAGGTTGGATGCGGCCCTGCAGCGAAGTCAGGCAGCAATGTATCAGTCCAGTATACCGGTTGGCTCCAGAAGACAGGCAAGAAATTTGATAGTTCATGGGACCGTGGTGCTCAAGCGTTCACTTTAGTGCTTGGCCAGGGGAAAGTAATCAAAGGATTTGATGAAGGTTTGGTTGGTATGAAGCAGGGCGGCTCGCGGCGGATCATCATTCCAGCCGCACTTGCTTACGGGAAAACAGGAAGTCCTCCGACTATTCCACCCAACTCGGATATCATTTTTGATGTAACAATGGGCAGTGTCAGTAGTTAGCTTTTTCGCCATAGCCTGTGCAGTTACCGTGCAGGCTATGGTCAATTCAACTAATCACGAGTGTGCTCATGCAAGGGTTCCTCGTGATCGTGGGCCAGGAACGCATCGATCCGTTGGGCAATAGCATCACGTACCTGCCTGAACACAATGAGTCGCTCCTGCTCAGAGCCGAGAGCTGTACTTGGATCGGGAAAGCCCCAGTGTTCTTGGTGAAGAGCGTGAGGAAAATACGGGCATTCCTCTGCAGCTTCATCACAGACAGTGACGACTAAATCCATTGGCGGTGCGTTGACAAATTCCTCCATACTCTTCGCGCGGTGTCCCGTGGCCTCGCTGATATCTATTCCCAATTCTGCCATCGCTTTCACAGCGAGTGGATGCACCGTGCGGGGATGAGTTCCTGCGCTAAAGACCGTGTAGCGCTTTCCTCCTCGTGCTCGTAGGAATCCCTCTGCCATTTGCGAGCGTGAGGAGTTGTGGGTGCACAGAAAGAGCACGCGCATAGGTTCTTCACCTGTTCCGTACAACTGAGCGTTTGTCATGTTTTTTTGATTTGATCTCACACTAGTTTCCTCTTAAAAAAAAGCGGAGCATCGAAGGTCGATCCGGCTCCTTTTAGCTGAATAGAGGTGTAACAAGGTGTTCCTTGAGCATTAGTTGGCGTTTGGGTTCCTCCTTGCCCACATGCAACAAGAAGCAAACTCAATGCCAGCAAGAAGAAAGCGCTGAGGTATCTCCACTGCATTCTCCCACGAGGGGATGTGGATGATCTGTGCATATTACCTCCTGTCTTCTCGTTGAAGTAAGGTTAAGAGAAAACGAATACGGGTAGTCAGTTGCAAAGAGACCTGCTGGAAAGCGCGTAAGCGCTCTTCCGCTGTTCCCTCAACCAGAGCTGGGTCAGCAAAACTCCAGTGAATACATTTGGGGTCGCCAGGAAATGTAGGACAAGACTCACGCACGCGGTCGCACACTGTCACAATACAGTCGAAAGATTGCTCAAGGAACTCATCTAAGGACTTGGCCCGCAATGCATGAGTAGCAACCCCCTGTTCCTCTAAGACCTCTTTAGCAAGAGGATGCAATCGTGTTGGATGACTTCCAGCACTAGAAGCCTCGACGCTCCCATGGCTCAGGTATCGCAACAACGCTTCTGCCATCTGAGAGCGTGCGCTGTTCTCTGTACAGAGAAAGAGTACCCGCAATGGTTTTTGATCAACGGAAAGGATTTGTTCGCCTGACAGTATCTCCTCTTCGCCGAGGGCAGGATGCAAGGCTTGACCAGTCGCGAAATAGAGTGTGCGCAGCGAGGCAAGATCGAGGCTGTAGTAGATATCACGTGCATCAGCACTACTTCACCGTTCCGTGACCACATGCTCATCGCGTAGTTGACGCAGGTGATAGGAGACGAGATTTTGCGGTTGATGCAGAAAACCAACGAGTTCTTGGACACAATCATCACTTCGTGCCAAAAGTGCAAGCAATTTCCAGCGTATCTCGTGCGCGAGTAGTTTGAGAATGCTCGGTGGTTGAGTAACGGAAAGTTCAATACTCATACGTTCCCCCAAGATATTACATCAAATTCAATTGTTTCAATTGAATTTGATGTAATTATACTGTTGTTAAAGAGAAGAAACAAGATCGAGGGAGAAACGAGAAGATACGAAGCGATAGCAAGCGTTGCGTCCATTTTGGTAAAATCCCGTCTATCTACGTGAACAATCGATGGTGTACAATTAAAGCATACAAGAGAGATGAAGAGAGTCGAGGAAGAAAGCCGATGGTCCCGACGACTGAAAAAGTATGGGAAGAATTCAACTTAGGACTCAAGCAATTTATTCTTAAACGAGTTCCCGATGAATCGAGCGCAGAGGATATTCTGCAAGATGTTTTTCTCAAGATACATACTCATATGGACACCTTAAGAGAATCAGACAAACTTCAAGGTTGGATTTATCAAATAGCACGAAATGCAATTACTGATTACAATCGGGCACACAAGTTTACACCAGACCTTTCAGAAGTGGCCTATGTTCCTGAAGATCCATTTGATGACGTTGTCAGTGATCTACTACCATATATCAAAGAGCTTGTTGACAGCCTTCCCCATGATTATCGCCAGGCTCTTATTTTGACTGAATATGAGGGACTGACCCAACGAGAACTGGCAGAAAAGCTGGGTATATCTATTTCTGGTGCCAAATCAAGAGTTCAGCGGGCGAGAGAAAAAGTGAAGCTCATGTTACTGAGTTGCTGCCATTTTAAGTTTGACCGCCTGGGAAAAATTATTGATTACGAACCCAATTGTGACTGCTGTGTGGATCGGGATTGTAGCAATGGATGTAAGTAATGCTACAAGCGATTAGCTTTGCATCCTTTCTGGATAATTCTCGTCTATTAGATACAAAAGGAAAGACTCATAGAGGTTCTTAAGTTGTCCCGAATGAGTCTTACTTACCAACGCTATATATACACCTCAACACGAGAAAGGACGAACAAAATGAACACAGCATCAAAGAGTGATGAACAATTGCTTGAAGTAGTGCGCGAACGTTATAGTCGCACCGCATTGGAGGTCTTAAGTACAGGCCAAACCACTGCTGAAAGTTGCTGTAGCAGTAGTTGTTGTAGCCCGGTGGATAACAATCCTGTGACCAGTGAACTCTACAGCAGTGCGGAATTGGATGAGTTACCAACTACTGCATCTCTCGCTTCGCTTGGCTGTGGTAATCCGACGGCTTTAGCGGAGTTGAAACCTGGCGAGAGAGTACTCGACCTTGGAAGCGGTGGAGGTATAGATGTGCTGTTGTCGGCGAGGCGCGTTGGTCCTACTGGTTTTGCTTATGGATTGGATATGACCGATGCTATGCTCGAACTGGCCGAGCGCAATCGCGTCGAGGCGAATGTGAAGAATGTGCGCTTTCTGAAGGGCGTAATTGAAAATATACCCTTGCCAGATAACGCTGTCGATGTGGTGATCTCAAATTGTGTGATTAACCTCTCTGCCGATAAAGGACAGGTATTACGAGAAGCTTACCGTGTGCTCTCTCCTGGAGGACGTTTTGCCGTCTCGGATGTTGTCTTTCTTGGTCACTTTCCCCAAGCTATTCGTAGCGATCTCGAAGCATGGGCCGGTTGTATCGCGGGTGCATTGGAAGAAGAAACTTATCGGCAACTGCTCGCTGATGCGAGCTTCACCAATATTGAAATTGAGGTGACGAGGCACTATTCAATTCAGGATGTGGCAGACAGTGGTGGAAGCGCTTCTATCACAGCGCTCTCGGATATCGAACGCGCCGAAGTTGATGGCAAATTTGTAAGCGCGTTTATTCGCGCACGGAAACCCCTTTTGCCAGTTTTGACTGGTGATAGTTGAGCCATAGAGTGGGGTACCTGTTAAATGCCCCACTCCTTCTTGTTTTTCTCCTCTCTTGCAATTAATATCAATAGTGCATTTACTCTCTATGGATCAGGTAACTCTTGTTCTTCGCATCGCACATAGCACACACATTCGTCCATTTTGAGGTTGTATTTTGCTCTCCTGACTGCTATACTTACTAGGCACAGAAGTAACCTCATCGGAAACACAGCACACACTTCGTTGAACTATTTTGCGCATGTGAAAGAAAGGAAGAAATCATGGCAGACACACGAACGGGAGACAGCACCTCTTCTACCCCGGCAGGTCAGAGCACGCAACGCGGACTCGCAGCAGCGGCCTCATCTTCGGTTGTCGTCAACCAATCCAATACCACCAAAGGCAAAACCACCATTGCCAATGGCGTCGTCGCCAAGATCGTGGGGATTGCTGCCCGTGAGATTGATGGCGTCCATGAGGTGGTCGGCTCGGGAGCAGGAGCCACCATTACGGGCCTGGCCACCCGTGTCACGCGCGGAGACACGCGTGCCCAGGGCGTCAGCGTCGAAGTCGGCGAGCGCGAAGCAGCCGCGAGCATCAGCATCGTGGTGCATTATGGGGTGAGTATTCCCACGGTGGCTGAAGCGGTACGGCGGAACATCATCGACCGGGTGGAAGCCATGACCGGTCTCACCGTGATCGCCGTCGATATCGCGGTCAACGATCTCTACTTTCCCGAGGATGAGACTGCAGACGAACATCCGCGTGTGCAGTAGCGTGCAGGAGCGTCGCAGAGCACTGAGAGCAGCGAGAGAGGAGGACGGATGCTTCCCCTGGATGCCGGGTCTGGTACAGAAAAAGCTCAGACATCGTCTGGGCACCTGAGGGATACGGATATAGCCACGGCCCTGGTGCATGCCATTCGTGCGGTGCCTGGCGTGTTGGAGATGGGTCAAGGGGTGTTTGCGCGAGTTGCCACCTATGGGCCAGGAACACACATCGCGGGGATTGTCTTAGCGCACCCGACCCCAGCTGAACTTGCGGTTGAGGTGCATGTGATCCTGGATGAGCGTGTGCTCAGCACCGCGCTCGCAGAGGCCTCTTCCAGCGCAGAGACCCCACCCCTCTTGCTGCAGTGGAGCAACCAGGTCCGAGCGGTCGTCTCTCACACGCTGGAACAGCTCGGGGTGCCAGTGCCGACCCTGGTCGATGTGACCATTGACGATCTCCGCTAACATCCTGCTTGAGGGAGTCCAGGGGTTGCTCTGCTCTGCTCAACGGAACAGAGAGCGGAGAGCCGTTGTTTAGGAAAGACCAGTCAATCATGAATGTCTTCAATCGTATCAGCATGATCCTCTTGAGCCTGGTGGCCATCGCTTTCAGCAGCATCGTGTTCTTGCTCGTAGGCGGAGTCGTGGGCCCGACCCAGGTCAGCCCAGGGGGATATTTGTTGGATCTCTGGCGCTTCTTTGCGCAACTGAACCCGGCCAATGCGACCAGCGCCGTGGTCGTCTGTGCGCTCGTCGTGCTTGCTGCGGTGCTCGTGCTCCTCCTCGAACTCAACATTCTCGGACGTGAACCCGCTCAGTTTGTGGTGCGGGAGGATCCGTTGGGAAAGGTGACGGTGGCACGCAGCAGCGTGCGCAAGCTCGTCGGATATGAGGCAGCGAGCGTTGCGGGAGTGATCGAGACCCGGCAGGCAGTGGACCAAGGGCGTGCTGGCCTGCGCGTGCGCGTGCGTGCTTTACTCGTACCCGAGGTGGATGCTCCGGCAGTAGGGCAGACCCTGCAGGAGAAGCTGCAACAATCGATTCAAGGGCATCTTGGCTTACCAGTAGCCGAGGTGCAGGTGGCCACGCAACTAGAACCGCTCGAGAAACCGCGACGACGACGCGTACAATGAATGAAACGGCGTAAAACGAGGAGCAGATGGCTGCACCACCAGACGAGAGCACCAGGAAGGACAAGCAGCGTATGACACCCAGAGGAATTGGCATAGGCGTTGGCCTCGTATTAGGTTTTGTGTGGATGTCACTTGGCTTTTGGGCCGCGGTCCTCACAGGGGGACTGGCACTCGTCGGCTGGTTTGTTGGCAGCCTGATCGAGGGAACCATCAATATCGTTGATCTGTGGAATGATCTTCGTGGAGGTCGTCGCAGTCTAGATTAGTACAGCTTGGCAGAAGATTCTCTTCATACCAAATTTTCCCTCGAATTTTCCTTGACTTTTTGGAAATCAGTGGGTATACTTCTAACAATTTGAAATCAGTATAGAATCGTTCCACTCGATGGAAAAGGTATGTGATTCTTATGTCTCTTAGGCACTGGATACAAGCGCAAAATTTGCTCAAGCGGCGGAAGCGCTGCCTGCTCCATCCCATTGATGGACCCGGTGCCGTTTTAACGAAGATTCTTTCTTCCTCTTCTCATTTTCAGAGAAGGGGAATTTTTTTTGCCCTTTTGGTCTCCAACTGTGCTTCACAATGATGTCAAGTACAGAGCCTCACGAGGAACTTAACAAAATAGGCCTTACCTTGTTAAGTAGATTAGAGAGAAGGGGCTTACCTGTCGTAATGTTGTCATTAAGAAAGGGAGTTACTTACTCATGAGTGCGATGAAACTTACTACGTCGTCCGAGAACACAAACGAATTGTTGGATATGGAGCAGCTGCGCAATCGACATATGCTGGTACGCTCGCCAGATATGTCAGCATTGATCCGCCTGCGCGGCACTTTGCTGAAGGCAATTCGCAATTTCATGGAATCAGAGGATTTTGTTGAGGTCACAACACCTACCATCACGAGCCTGACAGGCGCGTGTGAAGATTTTTCGACACTTTTCCCGCTTGAATACTTCGGTAACAAAGCTTTTTTAACGCAAACAGCGCAGTTGCACCTGGAGCCATTGGTTCACAGCCAGACACTGCGGCGTGTCTACTCAATCAATCATAGCTATCGTGCCGAACCTCGTGCTGACCACCGTCATCTTACCGAGTTTGTGTTGGTTGAGCCAGAAATTGGCTTCGGGAATCTGAAGATCCTTCTGGATACTGAAGAGCGTTTAGTGAGTCATATTGTCGAGATGGCCTTGGAAACGCGCCGTGAAGAGCTTGAACTGTTAGGCGCTGACGTCGTTATGCTGGAAACCATCAAGCCGCCATTCCGTCGCATCACCTACATGCAGGCGGTTGAGCAGCTCAATAAAATGGGTATTGAGACCGAATGGGGTGACGATCTGGATCGTAAGCGCGAGATTGCCATACTCGAATGGACTCAATTCCCTACCTTTATAACGCACTATCCCATCGAACTGAAATTCTTCAACATGCGTCAGAACCGCGAAGACGAGCGAGTAGTGAACGCTGCCGATCTCCTGCTACCAGGCGTTGGCGAAGTCTGTGGCGGAGCCGAGCGTGAGGAAGACCCGGTTCGCCTGCGTGAGCGACTTATGAGTTCGGTTGCGATGAAACATTTGCTTGAGGCAGGTGGCAGTGCCGAGGACTATGAGTGGTACCTGCAACTTCGCGATCATGACTCGATACCCTATGCTGGCTTCGGCATGGGTTTTGAGCGACTGGTGCAGTTTATCACCAGCAGCGAAAGCTGCCTGAACTGTGTTGAGTACCCGCGCAACAGCGTCCACTACATGCCATAGTATGAAAGACTCTGAGTTATTGGATATGTTCCTACAGCTAGGCGTCGTCTCGAACGGGCACTTTGTGCTCAGTTCGGGACGACACAGCGACGAATACTGGGAAAAGTTTCGCCTGCTTGAGTGGCCTCGTGTGACAGAACAGCTCTGTCGTCAGATAACCAATCAATACAAGCAGAGCAGGATTGAAGCAGTTGTTGGCCCAACGACAGGAGGTGCTTTACTGGCACAGGAGGCAGCGCGTCAACTCGGTTCACGTTGCATTCTCGCTGAGCCAGCGCTAACTGGTGGGCGAGCGTTGCGTCGGGGTTTTGCACTTCATCAGGCTGAACGCGTGCTAATCGTCGATGATGTACTCACTACAGGTCTTTCATTGCTGGAGACACTGAATGCAATTCAGTCATTCCAGCCAGAAGTCATCGGCATAGAAGTGCTGATTGATCGCAGTGGTGGCGATGCCATCGCTCAATTCGATGTGCCGTGCCATGCTTTGCTTACTATCTCGGCACGCACGTACAGTCCAGATGAGTGCCCGATGTGCGCTGAGGGCATTCATATAGTCAAACCAGGTACACGAGACGTATAAACTATGAACTTTCTCGATAAATTGCTGGCGACTTCCCGCCAGCAGAATAGTTTGCTTTGTGTAGGGCTGGATCCAGAACCAGAGCGTTTCCCTGCTCAATTGCAAAACATGACAGTAGCTAAAGCCGTTACTTACTTCTGCCAGGGCATTATAGAAGCAACCGCACCATATGTCTGCGCATTTAAACCCAATTTGGCTTTCTTTGAAGTACTGGGTCCTAAAGGGATGTATATCTTTCAGGACGTGCTTAGTGCAATCCCAGAGCATATCCCAATCATAGTCGATGCAAAGCGCGGAGATTTGGGTAATACTGCGCGTAAATACGCGACCACAGTTTTTGATGTCTACGGTTGTGATGCGGTAACCGTCAATCCATATCTAGGCTACGATAGTGTAGCCCCTTTTCTAGCGTTCCATGAAAAGGGTGTAATTTTTCTGTGTCGATCATCTAATCCCAGTGCTCGTGATTTTCAAGATTTGTTGGTTCAAGAAGAGAAAGGACAGGGGAGGCCTCTCTACGAAATGATTGCACAGCGCGTGCAATCGTGGAATAAGGCTGGCAACTGTGGTTTAGTAGTCGGTGCAACCTATCCACAAGAACTTAGTACCATTCGTTCTATGTGTCCCGACATGCCGATTTTGATCCCTGGAGTGGGAGCGCAAGGCGGTGACCTTGAGACTTCAGTAGTGGCAGGAGTGGACGTATTAGGGGAAAAGGCAATAATTGCAGTTTCACGTGCAATCCTTTATGCCAGTGAAGACGAGGATTATGCTGCTTCTGCGGCAACCGAAGCACGAAAATTGCGTAATCGTATGAATGAGGTACGAAAAAACAGATGAATTTACAAACGGAAGTGGCACCAAAGAGAGGGCTGATCCTGCGCAACCCATTAATGATAGCATCTGGCCCATCAGGTTACGGAGTGGACAATACAAACATAGCAGAGATACACCGACTTGGAGCATTCATATGCAAAGGAACAACACTTTATCCACGCGGCGGCAATGAGCATCCTCGAACAATGGAAACCGCTTCAGGTATGTTGAATGCTATTGGCTTGCAGAATCCTGGCATTGACACCGTCATCGAAAAATATGCCCCAATCTGGGCTACATGGCAGACGCCAGTCATCGTCAATATCGCTGGAGAGACCATTGAAGAGTTTGCCGAACTTGCCAGAATGCTCCAGGGCGTCGAAGGAGTAGCAGGCATCGAGGTAAATGTCTCGTGCCCAAATGTGCTTGCGGGTGGAGCAGTTTTTGGCGCTGATGCACAGACAGTTGCAACTGTTACCTCATCAGTACGTCGTGCAACCACACTACCTTTGATCGTCAAACTTTCACCGAATAGTGGGGATGTGCGTCCAACTGCTTTGGCCGCAGCCTCGTCTGGCGCTGATGCAGTCTCTCTTATCAATACCATCACGGGCATGGGTATCGACATACACAAGCGCCGTCCAACATTGGCAAACGTTACTGGCGGCTTGTCAGGCCCTGCCATAAAGCCAGTCGCATTACGTATGGTCTATGAAGTAGCCTGTGAATTACGTTCGTCGTATCCTCAGGTACCTGTTATTGGTATTGGCGGCATCTCGTGTGCGAACGATGCACTCGAATTTTTCATGGCAGGTGCTTCTGCAATCCAGATAGGCACAATCAACTTTACCAATCCGCGTGCTGGTATCGAGATTATAGAGGGGATTGAGGAGTTTATGCGCCTGGAATGGATAGAAAGTATTACTGAGCTTGTGGGGGCAGCTCTGTAGTCACTTGCTCTTTCTCATTCCTCACTCTTTTATCTGCCCGCGCCAAATCGCTTGCCAACGCCTGCGTTCGCATTTGTTCCAGGTGCTCCAACCCATCAGCCTGAACATCCGACCATTCATGAGCAAAGCGACCCGACAAAATATCATCTTCCAGCACCCGTTTGAACTTTTCGTACAACCAGGAACCGTCGTCAGCAAGCAAGGCGCGCAGTTGTCCATACTGACTGGTATGAGAGTGGAGCGTGAGTTGTCCAAAGAGACCTTGTTCAGCGATACGATCGAAAACTTCAGCAGGTTCCTTTGAAAGGTACATTTCGTAGAGGATAGCTTCATCGCTAAATCCTGCATCGTGTAGCACACTGTATGCTGCTCGAAAAGCTGACATAATGAAAGGCCAGATAGCTTGTTCGCTAAAGAGATCAAGTGCAGCCTCTTCTCGTGCGGAAGAGAGAATAGCGCCCCCACGAGTTGCGCCAATGCCACGTGCAATTGATAGGGCCAGCTTGAAAGCATTGCCACTAATGTCACGTTCAACAGAAATGAAGCAAGGGTATGGTTCTCCGCTCAGGTATCGTTCGCGTACTCCGGCACCAATCATGCGCGGTGCGACCATTATTACATCGATAGAATCTGGCAAATCAAAGAGTTGGAATGCCACATTGTAGCCGGAAGCAACAACTAGAGTTGTGCCTGTTCGTAAGTAAGGAGCGATTTGCTCACGAAACACCTGGGGCTGAATTTCGTCCGGAATTAGTAGGAATACCACATCTCCCCAGGCTGTTGCTTCAGGAATAGAGACGACTCGAAAGCCGTCGGCAATAGCAGCATCCCTATATGCATCCTCACGATTGCCGATGAGGATTTCTGAGACGCCATTATCACGCAAGTTTTGTGATTGTGCAGCACCCTGGTTGCCATAGCCAATGAATGCCAGACGCTTTGTCTGAAGAATTGAAAGATCAGCATCGTTGTCATAATAGATGGGTGTGTTCATTTTTATATTCTACCATACTGAGTTCGCAGTGGCTCAGCTATCTCTTCTGCTAGTCGGTGGACAATACCCTGGGGGTATGGCGCTCTCAAATTCAAAATGATGTGAGTCGCCCCGGCTTCAATATACGGACGTATATTATCACGAGTTTCTGTCAGATTGTCATAGTTTACAATCATTTGAATTGAGCGTTCGATGGTGGAGGGATCGCGTCCAATAGCCGCACAGTGTCCTTCGAGCACTTCAATCTTATGGCGAAATGTGTCAACTGAGCCACCAGCAAAATTCCAGATATTCGCAAACTGGGCAACGACACGCAGCGTCAATTGTTCACCGCTGCCACCTATGACGAAAGGAGGATAGGGCTTCTGTACGGGCTTCGGCTCGCAACGTGCATCTTTAAGTTGATAATATTTACCGTCAAAATTCGCGACGGTTTCTGTCCAAAGTCGCTTGACCACCTCACACGCTTCGCCAAGTCGCCGGATACGCTCTCCCGGTGTATAGAGCGGAATTCCATACATATTGCTTTCAAGCTCATTCCAGCCTGCTCCTATACCACAATCCAGGCGGCCATGAGAGATATGATCCACTGTTGCTCCAATCTTTGCCAGCACAGCAGGATGACGATACGTATTGCCTGTCACCATCAGACCCACTCGCAAACGTTCAGTTCGAGCTGCTAATGCTCCCAGGAGAGTCCAGCCCTCTAATTGAGTACCTGTTGGATCGGGTCCAAGTGTAATAAAGTGATCAAATGCCCAGGCATGTTCGATAATTGGAATGCTATCCGCCTCTAGCCAGACGCGGAGTATTTCATCGTAGGAAGTGAATTGTTGCGCGGTTTTGATGCCAAACCGTAACTTCATCATATGCTCCTTAAATATGCTCAAGTGGTATAAATCCAAGTATTTGCAGCACATTATTCATCGCCTGTACTGTCGCGCGTACTAACATTGTGCGGAAAGCTTTTATTTGCTCATTCGTCTCCTTCACTATAGGCGGCGTATGTTCGTAAAAGTCGCTAAAGTGAGCAGCGAGGTCATACGCATACGAAGCGAGCATATTTGGCGCGAGTTGTGCGCTTGACTCTGCTAACCTGCGTGGGAGGGCATCAATGTGACGCAATAATTCCCACTCGCTCTGATCAAGTTGATCGGGTAGTATGTCTAGTTGACCAGGTTCCTCATAGTTATTTTCTTGTAAACGGCGTAAAATGCTGTTGGCCCGTGCATGGGCGTATTGCAGATAGACGCCGGTGTCTCCATTTGGGCGTAACGCCTCGTCGATGTCTAGAGCAATGATATGCTGTAGATTAAAGCGAATCATAAAGTAGCGAATTGCCGAGGCTGCCAGGATTGCGGCTGCTTCAGGCGATAACTCACGCTTTGCCTCTACCTCTTGCATTCTTGCAACCGCTGCATTGATCAAATCGTCAGCCTTAATCTCAATCCCTTTGCGTCCAGACATGGCGTAAAACTCTCGACCATCTGAAGTATCGACTCCCAGACGCGCTGCTGTGGCAGCCGAGAGTGTGACGACCTCGTAAGCAAGATGCAGCGAATTGTCTGCCTGCTCTGTGAATCCCAATCGGCGCAGGCTCTCATATACGATCTGTTGTGGATATGACTGGCGTACATCGATCACGTTAATTACTCGCCTGGCATGGCCAAATCGTTTGGGATTTGTTTCATCTTTTTCGGAAACTTTGGCCTCTGGGGGAAGCATACTCCAGAGTAGCCGTCCATCTTGCTGGCGACCCCATGGAACGAACTGGAATTGAACACCTATCAGTGGATCATCTGTCAGGCCAAATTTCCAGAGTTGGAAGGCGATGTCCTTAGCTGTATAAGTAGCTGTGCCATCTTTTCTAACAAGCACTTTATTGGTTGTGCGGTCGCCCTCTTCAGTTTGTACTTCTCCTTCACCAAAGGGCAATATCCAGCAACCTGCCAACAGGCCGGTTGCTGGCTTCTCTATCAGGCCGCGCTCCCGTAGCATCTCAAAGACATGTTTCCAAAGTCCTGCACTTAGAATAGCTGACTCCCAGGTAAGCAGATCAAAGGAGATATTCAGTCGTGCCATTGTCGCGAGGTGGGACTGTACAATTTTGCGAGAAAGGTCTGCAGCTAGCACAGGATAATCAGGACCGGATTCAGGTTCGTTTCCGTGTTCAATCGCATGCAGAATG